>Ga0206958_1118_pt1 | contig 24473 bp, 19 predicted proteins | sample Alteio_BWOrgHeat_33_FD_152968 | JGI IMG/M metagenome (GOLD analysis project Ga0206958, IMG submission 152968) | Enriched cells from forest soil in Barre Woods Harvard Forest LTER site, Petersham, Massachusetts, United States -... | ecosystem: Environmental > Terrestrial > Soil > Temperate forest >... | reverse complement strand
GCATGGTTCTGCCTATCCAATACCAGGCCTCGCGTTGAGCTTTCAAGAAAACCCTGCAACCCTGCAAGCCTCGCTTGGTAAGGCGGCCGGCCGAGAGCACGAGACGTGTCGAGCCGATCCGTGCCACACTACCGGAGATGGCAGTCACGCAGTGAAGCATCCAACCGCGAACCGTGCGCGCGCAGCGAGAGCACGCCCTGGCAAGTGCGCGCATCCACATGAGTGGCTGCACATACCAGGGGCGCTTGGATGAACGTTCAAACTTCCTCAGAATGGCCCGTCGATGCTTGATTGATCGCTTGAAGTGCACCCATTTCTTGCGCCATTGCGGATACTCCCAAATACCCAGGATGGCATCGGCAACGTTGCCGAGCGTCATTTCATAAAGTCGATTCATGAACTTTGGCATCGTACCCTGGTTACGGTCTCCGCAGATTAGCGGATTGAGACGAAATAAAAAAGCTGATTTCATCGACCTATTCGGGTTCCGAGATCAGAATTGCCGCTTTGCTTGCGACTGATGCTAATGCTTTACCAGATTGAGGGCCCCGGCGACCTTCTTGAGCTTGGCATGCATTTTCACGCGCACATACGCCCTACGAGTGGTTTCAATCCGTGCATGACCCGCGAGGTTCTGTGCCGCCTCGAGTCCCTCGACGTCGGCGGCAGTTGTCAGAGCTGATCGACGAAGACTATGGGCTGAATATACCCCGGGATTGACCAGCTCGCCGTCATCCGTCCTCCGGGCATGACCAGCCATTTCCATCAATTTCAGCACGATGCGTCGCATCGATCTGGTGGTGAGCCGCCTCCCGCTCGATCCACGGTCCAGGGCGATGAACAGCGGCGCATCCTCAATCGTGATGCCGAGGGTCCGCGCGCGTTCATCGAGGTAGGAGATGAGAATCTGCAATGATGCTTCTGGTATCTGGGCTTGGGCATCGGCATCACGATGTCCTTTCGGATGGTGCCTGAGCGTGCCCCCAGTCCGGTCGATATCGGTGCAATTGGCCCGCTCCAAAGAGATGCATCGGCAGCCGGTCCCGTAGAGCAGGGCGATCAGCGCTCGGTCCCGCAAATGTCCGAGCCCGCCATCATCGGGAATATGCCCGAGGAGGTCGACTACCTCATTATGGGTGAGCGCAGGCAGGGGGCCGTCATGGTTGACGCGGATGGCCTTGGTGGATCTCGCGATATCGGGGTATTTTTCCTGAGATTCAGCCCAGCGGAAAAAGCTGCGAACGGTGTGGAGCAGGACATTGACGGCCGCCGGTCGACGGTGGGGAATCAGCGCTGCGACGAAATTGCCAACATGTATGGGCGAGGGTTGATCCGTGCGTTCGATTTCCTCGAGAAAGCTGACCCAAATTTTCAGATTTTGCTGATAGGTGCTGACGGTTGACGCTGCGTATTGCCCTTGCTGGACCCCTCGATTGAGCCAGAGAAACCACGTTGCTGCGAGCTCCCGTTGCCGCTCGGCGCGAAAACTTGGAATCGGAATCTGCTGCTGTTTTTCGGCCAGCCAGGTCGGACTGGGAATTGGAAGAAATCCGGTTTTTGCTGGTTTTCGCACGACGTGAATTTCGGCCTCATTGGCGCTATTTTCTACTTTTGCCAGCGCGTTCTGGTTCCCGGTTTTTGGCTTCCTCATGCGGATCACCTCGTGGCGGTGATCCTAGGATTGGATTTGTGATATCAAGTGTCCGCAAATGTCTCTACGCGGACACTTGAATGTATCAATTTATGATACGATATTGATACATGTTATAGTATGTATATAGTTATTAAATCTCGCGGTCAGGCCGAACCGTCAAAAACGGGCATTTTTGCGGAACATATTCGCGTGCATCAGTGCGCATTCCGTGAACTTTCACCGTCTTTTTTCGGACTTCCTCACATGCCGATGCCACGCCAGAGTGCTCACAGGAATCTCGAAAAAAAACACTTCGGGATCGAGTGGCCAGCTAACTCAATATCTATTAGACCGCATTGAGGCCGCCTTCGTTGGGCGGGCCTCTCAAGGACGTCGCAGCTCAACTAAAACGTATTTCGTCAGGTATTCTCTCTTTAGACCGCGCGTAAAGCGCTTCCGCTTCCCATTCCGGTCACTCCGTATGGAGTCCTGTGGTCAATCCTTCGTTAATCACACCGTCACCAGGTTGGAGATCGCGCATTATTCTTACAGCACATACGGTTAAGAATGCGCATCTTCGGCCAAAAGTAGGAGATGGGACATGAGAGTGATTATCGGCGGTTCACGCTCGATCTCAGAACCATTCGCGCTCGAGGATGCCATCCAGCAAGCCGGTTTCCCCATCACCTCGGTCATCACCGGCGACTCCAAGGGAGTCGATTCCCTGGTCGCCGCCTGGGCAAAGAATCAAAAGATACCGATAACCACCATGCCAGTAGAATGGAGCAAATATGGTGGCCGCGCCGAGCAAATCAGAAATGAGCAGGTGGTCGAGATCGCGGATGCATGCATTCTCATCTGGGATGGTTTCAGCCAAGGCACCCATCAATTACGTGAAATCGTCAAACGTCGGGGGCTGAAACTCTGTGTCTATCAATGCAATCCCCAGCGCGCATCTGACCGGAAAACCACCACTGTCTATCGGACGGGAACCTAAGCCTCCTGGGGGTTCTGTCACACCATGACAGCCCATGCCGCTGCATGGCAGCGGCCGGCCATGTCTAAGTGTGGTACTTTCCAACCATGCGGAGCCCCTTGCGCCTGGAGTACTAGACATAAACCAGCTGCACCTCCTGGATACCCTATGATTTCTCGCACGGCCTCGATCTTCTTGTTGCTGAATCTCGCATGGGCCTCATTTGCCGCGACATCGGACTCATCCCAAGACCAAGCGCAGGTCAAACAGGCTGCCGTACAACTGCTTGCCTTCACCAAAGTCGTCGTGCAAAGCCTCGACGGCCATGAAATCAGTGATCAGGCCGTGCCCCTTTCCATCACTTTCCAAGGCCATGAGATCTCCCTCCTGATCAAGGTTACCTCCCTGGCAAAAGGCGAATCGATCCAGGCGACCTCCGTCGAGGCCCCGATCCCAAGTCCGTACAGCGAATTTCACTGCGTGCTCGCAGGCGATGGTCAAGGCACCGCGATGCAGATCATGGCCATCACCGCGTCATTGAGCGATGGCGCGACCATTTCCGCCTATCGCTCTGGTCACGACTTGGATCTCACCTATCAATCGCAACTCGTCCGTGGGCACGTGGTCATCAATCAGGCCGATCAACCAGCCCTGGTCCAGACCACGACCTTGGCCCCGAGCGACACCGAGCATAGCCATCCGGTGGCACTGCTGAGTTGGCAGGACGGCCTGAGCCTCTCCGTCTTCGTCACGGCACGCGATACGGCACCAAGCCAGACCGCCGTCAGTCCAGAGAACCCGTAAGCCGGGGGCTGCCGAATCTACCCCAACGGGCAGAGCACGTTCATTTGGCCTTGGCCTCAAGTTCGACCCAACGGGTATAGAGCCGCTCCACCTCTGACTGCGCCTCCGCCAGCTCAGCACAGGTTGCGGTGAGGGCGACCGCATCGGCAGCGACTTTCGGATCTGCCGCGCGCGTCGTCAGCTCTTCAAGCTTCGCCTCCGCTCCCTGGATCTTCTCCTGCATGCGATCGAGTTCCTTGCGCTCCTTGCTGGAAAGCCCACTGCTCGTGTTCTTCTGATACTCCTTGGCGTTCTGATCGCGCTTGACCCCTTTGTTCATGACCTGCTGCGAAGACGGTTTCTGGCTCTCGAGGCGCTCGGCAAGCTGTTCCCACTGCGCGCAATCGGCAACCCGATACGCGTTGCCATTGCCATCAAGCGCCAACAGGCTGGTTGATACCCGATCGAGCAGATAGCGGTCATGGGTCACCAGCACCACGGCACCCGGGAACTCCAGCAGACTCTCCTCGAGCACCTCCAGCGACGGAATATCGAGATCATTGGTCGGTTCATCGAGGATCAGCAGATCAGCTTCCTTCTTCATCAGGTTGGCCAGCATCACCCGAGCCTGCTCACCACCTGACAGCTTGCTGACCTCAAGATCGAGCTGGGTATTTTTAAACAGAAACCGCTTCGCCCATGAGGCGATGTGAATGCCTCGCCCCTGGTAGACCACCGTCTGACCGGTTGGACACAGGGCATGGCGCAATGACTGCTTCTGGTCCAGTTTCTCGCGCTTTTGGTCGAAAATCTCCACGCGCAGTCCCGTGGCATGCTTGACCGTGCCGACATCTGGAGCGAGTTGCTTGGCCAAGACTTTGAGGAACGTGGTTTTCCCGCTGCCATTGAGTCCGAGGATGCCCAGACGTGAACCAGGCGAGAGGACCATTTCGACCTCGGCGAATAGCGGTTTGCCGCCAAGGCCCTTGGAGACGTTGTCCACCACCACCAAGTCGTTGGTCCGCCTTCCGGTGGCAGCGAATTCAAGATCGACCCGGCGATCCTGGCTATTGCGGAATTTCATCGAGGCGAGGTCATTGATCAACTGACCTGCAGATTCGACCCTGGATTTGGATTTCTTGGTCTGGGCCGCTGGATTACGCTGCAGCCACTCAATTTCCCTGCGCACCTTATTATCAAGCGATTCTTGCTGGCGAGCCTGATTGGCGACATGTTCTGCCCGTTTCTGCAAGAAGGAGCTGTAACCCCCCTGCGAGCTGAAGCTGCCTCCCGGGTAGATTTTATTGATCTCAACCACGCGATCGCAGATCCGTTCCAGGAAGAAGCGATCATGGCTGATGACAACGAAGGTGAACGTCGATTCCATCAACAGCCGTTCCAGCCACCAGATGCCTTCGAGATCGAGATGGTTGGTCGGTTCATCCATCAGCATCAAATCTGGCATTTGCGCCATGGCGCGGGCGATGGCGAGGCGTTTGCGCCACCCACCCGAGAGTTCCTCGACCGCTTGATCGCTCCTGGGATTGGTGCCACTGCCAAAGCCGGCTTGCCCAAGGATGACCGACACTTGCACCTGACGCTTATGCTCCTCCCAATGGGGATGCGAACTGGCCAGGGTGTCCAGCAGCACCTGCTCGGAGGTGACTCCAGGGGCGAATTCATCTCGCTGAGGCAGGTAGACGATGCTAGTCCCTTGCATGATCGCACGTTCGCCGTCATCAGCCTCTTCCAGGCCGGCGAAAATCCGCATCAGGGTTGATTTCCCGGATCCGTTGGGGCCAATGATGCCGAGACGGCTACGTTGATCGACGGCCAGGGTCAGGTCTTCAAACAGCGGATGGGCGTCGAAGGCGCGACTGAGGTCGCGGCAGCTTAGAATCACGGGCATGGGTAGTTCTCGAGGTGTGGCAGCTTCCACGGGAAAGGCGCAATACAACCGTAGAGCAGGCAGTTCGTAGTCATTTCCAGCATGGGCTCACTGGATGGGAGTATGCGAATGCGACCATGATCATATCCTCAGGAACGCACTCTTCGATGCCCCCACGCTTCCGGTCTCGGCTAGGACGACTGCGAGCCTAAAAGGGCCTGGGATGAGCAAGGAATCCGCGTGATTGACCCTCCCCTCCCCAGCCCGCAAGGCCGCCCAGCGCTGATCGCGCCGGATGGGAAGAACATCCTGGTCTACGACTGCGAGATCTTCTCGAATTTATTTCTCTGTATTTTCAGTGATGGCGTCACTTGGCATCAGTTTGATCACACCAACATTCCCGAATTGGTCCGCTTCGTCTCGAACAAACACTTGGTTCTGGCTGGCTTCAACAGCAATGCCTACGACGACAAAATCCTGCAATATCTGATCCGAAATCCGACCAGCACCACGATGGATCTGTTCAAATTGTCGCAGCGCATCATCGAGCCATCGCCAGATGAGCGCGATCCGGTAGCCTGGTTCGATAAATCCTGGGCGTACTCAATCGATGTGCTGCAACTGCTCAACGGACGAGGCTCACTCAAGGAATGGGAATGCCGATCTGGTTTTCCAGTGGTGGTGGAAAGCGCTGCGGATTTCATGCTTCCGTGTCCGCCTGAACTCGTCGAGCCCGTCATCGCCTATTGTCGCAATGACGTCTCAGCAACGCTCTTGTTGTTGCGACAATACTGGCCCTTGGTCGAGATGCGCGCCGCTCTCGCGCATCGCTTCGATCTCAAGGAGATCATCTACACCTATTCCGAACCCAAGCTCGCTCAGACCACCTTCCTGACCCTGCATCAACGGCGTAGTGGTCAATCCAGCAAGGTAGTGAGAAGCGCCGCCTTGGCAAATCCGGACAACACCAGGACTACCTTCCCGTTCAGCGAACTGCTGTCGCGACGCATCTCGTTTTCCACACCTCCATTCCAGAAGCTCCTGCTGTGCCTGCAGCAGGGAAATCTTCGTGGCAGCGTCGATGGACGCTCCTGGTCCTTGGATGTCCCGGATTACGACTTCTCCCGGCAACTCCGCCTCGGGACCATGAGCTATGCCCTGGGCATTGGCGGGTTACACAGCGTCGATCGACCTGGGGTGGAAACCGCATCGGCAGAATCCGAGATCATCGACCTGGATGCCACCAGCTATTACCCCTCAATCATCATCGCCGAGAACATCTATCCGCGACAGCTCGGGCCTACTTTCGTACACGATATGGTGCAATTACGCGATCAACGCCTCGATGCCAAGCGCAGAGGCGATAAGATGACCGCGGATGCGCTGAAAATCGTGCTCAATTCAACCTATGGCAAGCTCAACGACCAATGGTCCCCCTTACGTTCGGTCAGAGACGCCTACCGGGTGACACTCAACGGCCAGCTCTTCCTGCTGATGCTCATTGAGCAACTCGAGATCATTGGTTGCGAGATCCTTTCGGCCAATACCGATGGCGTCACCATACGCTGCCCGACACGACTGCTGTTCAACCTGCTCGAGGATACCATCGCACACTGGCAACTGCAGACCGGCATGGTGCTCGAATCCTCACGCTTCGCGCGCATTTGCAGGCGCGATGTGAACTCCTATATCGCACGGACCGTCGACGGAAAAATCAAATCGAAGGGAGCCTTCAATCCAGAAAGCGGCAAGGGCGACGGCTCGATCATCAAGGAGGCTGCCGTCCATTATCTGCTCGATGGCACCGATCCCCAGAAAACCATCGACCAGGAAAAGGATGTGTCCTCGTTCCTTTTTTATCAACGGGTGAAAAATGGCGGCAAGGTACACTGTGGCGAGAAGGAACTCGGTTCAATCGTTCGTTGGTATGCCAGCCTCAATGGTGAATCGATCAGACGTAAGAATCCAAATGGCAGCTGGGCCATTCTCCCCCATGGCCAATCATGCATCCTGGCCATGGATATCACCAACTGGACGCGTGGCGATTTACGATCGCTCGACATTGGACATTACGTCTCGGAAGCCTGGAAGCTCATCCATGAGATCGAGCCTGCTCAAAGCCTCTATCAACAGCTCTCCTTCCTCTAAGCGCTATCGATCGGATTGAGAACCAATTGCGCCACTAGGAATGCCATGATGGCGTTCGCTATGTCACTGCATCAAATTTAATGATTTCGACGGGACATCGTGCCGCAGCCTCGATGATCACTGCTGAGTCCCCACTCCCGAGATTGCTGAGGAGACTCCGTTCCTGGCGATTAGGAGATGTCATGCCATCCGACCGCACGACAGCACGGATCACCGCCTCATCGTCAGGTATATCGAATACTAGCGGGCAGATGCTGGAACACATGCCACAGGCAATGCAGCCTTCGTCGATCCATACCCGGGTGATGAGGTCCATGCCATCAAGTCTAGCGGTTAAACTCGGAATGATCATGCAATCCAGTACTGCTCGCTATAGCCTTTCGACATGCCGTATGGTCAGGCTTGATGGAGGCGCCGTGATCGCCGGATCGGACCACTCTCCATCGGATACGCGGGGTCTGGGATAAAGACCAGACCCGCTCAGCTATCGACCTGATCGGCTGACCTCAATCCGCCAATCCTCTTAATCGGCGACTGATAGCGCCACCACGAGCAAGATCTGAAACCACACTAGGTCTCAATTCCGTCTTACCCATACGCACGCCCAATCCCCGCGACCTCAGCCACCCTCGCGCTCTATCGCACGCAGGAGACAATGGCCATGGGCAGGAAGCTGCAGGTGCATGCCGGTAACGAATGCGGATCGTTGACCAGACCAGATGTCTTCAAGGCTGCTGCCAATGGTAAGACCGCAATTTTCGGGAAGCGTCACGACACCGTCGTGGTCGCTCCAATTGGCTACCAGCAGGTAGCGGTAATCCTGATGCCGCTTGAACCAGATCTGCGGCAATGAGGAGAAGATGTCGACTGGCATAGCCGAGGTGCCGCCACCATGCTCGAGCAGCGTCCGCACGATCTTCAACCCTTGGTCATTCAGGCCATCAATCCGGTCTGAGAGCATCAGCACCCCACCGCTCATGATCAATACCGATGCCCAGAGTTGGGCTTCATGATAATTGAAGGTAGGCCCACTATCCCCGCGAAGCCGCTCGTATGGTTTTGTTCCCTCAGCAGGTACCTCAAGCATGCCGGGAAGCGCGGTTTCGCGCCCACGGAAGATGGCAAAATCCGGATCGATCAGGAAAGCGCCGCCATGCAGATGGAAATTGAAAATCGCGGAACGCGCGCAGTACAGCAGGTTCGGATAATGGACCCGCATATCCCCTGAGATGCGGGTGGCATCCATGAGCCCAGCACCACTGGCGTAATGGGTGCCGCAACCCAGCCAGAAGGAGTCCGGGCCGATTGCGGCGCGAATCGCCTCCATGCAGTTGCGATGTGCCCTGACCAGACCGAGATCAGGATTGTGATACCTGATCAGTCCTTTGTATTTCGAGGATTCGCCAGGAAATTCCACGCTGATCGAATTGGTCAGGAAGTCTGTCTTGAAATACCTGAAGCCCCATTGATAGAGACGCCGGTAGAGCTTGAAGATATGCTCGACCACGCCGGGATGCGTGGGATCGAGATAGCAGCGGTCACCCCAGGGTGGATCGCATCCCATGCAGTGTGAAAACAGCCGATCATCGGTGAGGGTGAGTGCGTAATCAGGATGACTGCGCAGCAGATCGGAATTGCGATCCACCATGAATGGGGCGGTCCAGATTCCGGGCCTGTATCCGGCCTTTTCAATGTTCTGTGCGGTTCGTTCGATCGAGCCGAAGCGTGTGCCTGGCTGCCAGTCGCCGGTGACGGTCTGCCAGAAATCATCAACCACGATGTAGCGGATTTTTGACTTCATCCACGGCTTCGCGCTGATCACCGCCACCGCGTTGTCGATATCCTTCTCCAGGATCTTGTCGGTGAAATAATCCCAGGCATTCCAACCCCAATGATGGATTGAGTCTTCCGCCTTATGTCGACCGCGATGGCGTGCTCCGACTGCTGCAAGGGCCGAGGTGATCGGTCTTTCGCAATCCAGCAGGCACTGGTCACTGGCAAGGCTGCCTCCGATGGCCAGCTTGACGCCAACCGTGGTATTGATGGCCAACGTCTGCTCGCTGGCATCGATGCGATTGATCCAACCTGACGGCAAGATGTGCGCAAGCGTCAGTGCTTTGCCGGAAGGAGCGTAGGCACCAGCGATGTCATAGGCGATGGACGAGCAATCCTCGTCCCGCGCGGCTCCAATGATTGGACGTGTCCCCGGTCGATCCCAGGCACTGGAAGGGAAGATCCACCAGCGCGAGTCCTTGATCTCGTTCGCCAGATGCGTTCCTGACCAGGGCAGCTGGAGGGAACGTATGGTGTCGATCCTGACTTCGCTGGTTGGTGAAAAGAGGTGCACGCCAAAGGTCAGGAAAGCATCCCCCTCGAGCGCTTGGGCCCACCAGTGGCTCTGGATCCATCCATGATCGACGGCAATGGTGAGGGTTAGCAGCGGTCCGCGTCTGTCATAGCTCGCTTTGCCATTTTTTAACAGCGAGCATTCATGGATCGCTTGCTCTCGACCGATGACCGCCGAAGCGGTGATATCAGCAAGCAGATGTTCAGGTGATTTGATGTCCAGCGTACCCGCGAGAGCGTTGAAAATGATCTGATGTCGATGCAGAAGAAAGGACTTGGTGGCCATGGTTTCCCTGAGGGAGCATGGAATACCATCGCGTATGGAGCTCACAACCTCAATGCCTCGTCGCCGTACCTCCACCGCAGCAAGCGAGAGGAAGAAACCCGCGAACAGATGAAAACCTCTCGGTCAGAGTGATGCGAACTCACCGCAATGATCGTGGGTTTCAGGGGCCTTGATCTGGAAGATGAGCCGCCGTGGGATCGATACTCAGATTGAGCCCCCTATGACGGACGTAGGAGGCCGTGACATTACCCGGCATTTTCACCGTCATCTGCTCCCAAGCCAGTGGACTCCATTCAGGCAAGGGCCCCTCCTTTGCGCTCATCCAAAGATGAAAGCCCCGCTCGCCAATGGGTTCATAGCTGAGAGCGCGCGAGTTGTCGCCCCATCTGATCACCAGTGGCCCGATCTGGTGATCGAGCAGATCAAATGTTCTCGGCAATTTTCCCTGTAAAGCCAACCGCTCGATCATTCCCGCAATGTGGAGGAATTGACATTGAGCCACGGCGCCCTGGTAAATGAATTCCTGTTGAATGATCTGCCGAGCGATCTTCTCTCCCAGAAGCGAATTCACCTCTCCGAGCATTGGCGGTATCAACGAGGAATCTGATTCACATGATTGCATGGCCAGCATGCAGATCGCGACATCGCGTGAAGCATTTGCCCATTCGCAATGCGATCGCATCAGGTGCGAATCCATCAGCACTGGGATCAGTTGATAATCCAAAATACGGCTATCGCCAATCAGATATTTGGCCAAGGCTCCGCATGTCAGCACGCGTTCACCATTCCAAAATGTGAGTGGATACCGCACTTCCTGATCCAGCCAGGAATTGATTTCGTCTGGATTGAGCAGCTGCTGCATCTCGGCAACCAAGTAGCCGAAATCGCGGTTGGCGCAGGTATCCCAATAGCACAATGCCTCGGCTGCATTCTGGGGATGTCGCAGGAATCGTTCAGCTCGATTGAGCAATATCAGACCGCGACGATCAGCCGCGGCGATGAGGGTCAAGCCGCCATTGCAGAGGCTCTGCGTCGCCACGGCCTCTTGCGAAAGATAGTCAACAACCCTGCCAGACTGCTGTACCCGCATGCCGATTATTTCTGAGGCCGTGGGAAAGGTTGGGTCATCGATGACCGAACTCAGTGGAAGCACCGCGGCCACTGCTTGTGCTTCCTGACGTTGCGCATCGCCTATTCCGGATGCGCCGTATTTGAGAAATTGGCGCCAGGCCAACATGCGGACCGCTTTGCGATTGACCCCAAGGGTCGTCATCAGACGCACGCCTGCCTCACGCTTATTTTGCAATGCCGAGCTGCTCGCCCCCGTCGTCAACGCGCTCTCACCCATGGCATGCAATGTGCTGATGGCCTTGACCAACTTGCGCTGCCCAGCATTCGCCTGGAAATAATCCACAAACCAACGTATCGCCATTCCTGGGGCCACCCACGGCAGGAGTCCTTTTGAGGAATCAATCGTCAACGTCTTGCCGCCAATCCGTCCCACCAGCTCGAGGTTCGACATGGTCGCCATGGCTGCGATGAAATCTGGCCAGGCCTTGCCATGGCAATCGGTCAACGACGCGGCGAATTCCAGATCAATCGGCAGCGAGCAGAGCGAACAGGGTAACGCGCACTGCACAGCGGCAACAGGACCGAGGATCTTGTCGATCCAGCTGGTGGCGGCATCAGCACCGGCGAATATCCACAGCGAACTCTGGCTGGATTTGATCTGGCTGGTCAAGGTGGTGGATGGGGTTGGTGCCCATGCATTCAAGGTCTCCAACCGATCCGACCAGAGCCATTCCTGGACATGCTTGGCGCAATAGAGGTCACCAACTCGGGCATACCCCCCTTCATCTGGCAATGGCAGCTGGTATTCCTGGAAAAACGCCTGCAAGAAATCATCCAGGGCTTTGCCGCGCGGTGCGCGAAGGCACCACGATCCATCGTGCAAAAAGCACCAATCCCAAGTGCCATCAAGAGCGCGTGCGATGCTCAGGAGATTGAAACCACTTGGGATCCCCATGAAGCCGTCATAAGGAATATCCTTTCCGAATTTTCGTTCGATCGCACCGGCCACGGCAGCGCCATCGATGCCAATAGCTCCGCCAGCGACTGCTTCCTCTGGAATGCATTTCACGGATTCGATATCGATGGCCTTGAACCATTCACGTGGAAGTCCGCTATCGATCCATCCATGACCGTCCCCCTCCACAGCGCATTCCAGTTTCCAGGTGCTGATCGATTGACCGAGGAGCTTCAAGGTATCTCGAGGCATGCCCAGGGTTGAGACCCATATCGAGTCCTCCGCATCCATGGCGATGCCACGTCCATCGAGAACCACGCGCAAGCCATCAGGTATTGGATCCAACGAAGCGGGAATCGCGTAACCAGGACCGCGTAGGCTGTGGTCACCGTGGTCATCACCGCGTACGTGCCCAGGCAGTGAATCGATGAATCTGGACAGCTCTTGGGGTAGGGCATCTCCTCGCCAGCTGCAGCTGACCGTGGGAGACGTTCCGCTTTCTTGAGCAATCCCTCCACCGAGCAGATGACACCTTTTGAGATGACTGAGGAATTCCCCTCCATGCCCACTGACGTGCAGGGTATGCATGCACCACTCATCGGCCTCTTGGATGCTGGTCTGCCACCACGGCAGCAGGTAGTCTGGCAGACCGCTGTCAGGCCCCTGTTGATAGGTGATGTCCAGAAATGGGACCGGTTCGCTCGCCGACAATGGCTGCCACATCATCAGCTGCAGCAGCAGCATGGAGATGTTCAGAATCGCAAACCTCACGATGTGTCTGGCAATCGCCATGCTTCGTACCGTCAATCTACCAGGCTCGGCTAGCCATGAAATGCCAAGCTGGTGTGGCCAGGACCGCTCAGAGCACTGCCTAGGGAGCCGTGGTACGAGCAAATGGTGGCGGATTGGCCTTGCGATAGCTCCCCGGCGGAACTCCCATGCGTTTGGTGAAGACGCGGCTGAAGTAGAAGCGGTCGGGAAACCCGCATTCCTCGGCAATGAGATCGATTGAAGCATCGCTGAGCACCAGCTTCTGGGCCGCAACCGCGACACGACGCTCAAGGATGTACTGTCCAGGGGTTTGCCCGACTTCGCGGCGGAAAACCCGAGTGAAGTGGTCCTGGGCGAAATTGCAGAGTCGAGCCAACTCGGCCACCCGCATGGGACGGCTCAAATTGGTTTCAATCGAGCGTAGTGCAGGTCCGATCACCGCATCGAAGCGCATGATGCCAACCATACGTGCAAGGCTCGCCGGAGGCAGCTGCAGAAACAGCTGCGCGAGGGCGCAATGGATAGCGGCCTTTACTGAGAAAATCGCATCGGGTCGATCGCACGCGTGTTGATGGTCCAATGCCGAACGCATGAGGGTCGCCGTCGCCTTGAGCGCTCCATCCAAAGGCAGTGAACACGGTGTAGAAAACAGTTCGCGTATCAGGCTTCCAGGCAGCCCGACGATATCGAAATGCGCCCACAGATGCTCGACCTCGCGATGCGACACCAGATCGATGCGGACCCAGGGAGGCACGAAATGCACGTAGCCGCTGGGCAAGCCATAGAGGGTTCCATCGTGGAGACGCACATTGGCTCCATCACGGTAATTGACATAATAGCGCCAATAGGTGCTGCAAACCCCTTGATCGTTCCAAGTGCTGTCAATGAGGCCTTCACGGGCATAAAGTACGCGAATATGCAGAGAATCATTATCGATCAGCCCAGCCGATAGTGGCTTCATAGTAATAATATAGCGAAATCAGATATAAATCTAGAGTGATTAGCCATGGCATTCCAGGGCCATGTCGAGGTAGATTGGCAGCATGCAAGGAGTTGCGCGATGACCACACCGGCACTCGCCACGGGTAGCAAACTGCGACAACAGCTGCTTTTCCTCTATTTGACCCATCCCAATCCGACCGCTGATACCATTGGCTGGAGTTTCTTCGATGGAACCGCTCAGGAGCAACGCACCACCGGTGATGCCGAGGTCCCTCCATACCCCTCGGTGCTTGCCGCAATGCAGGATGGCTGGCGGGTGATGCAGGTGAGCCAACAGCTGCCTCCCTATCCCGGCATGGAGCATCGCACCTCCTACCTGCCCTATGAATTCATCCTTGAACGTCTGGTGGAGACCAACCATGAGTGAGCAGTTGCTGAGTTCAGTGGAAATGGCGAACTTCGTCACCAACGGCTTCCTCCGTTTCGATGCCATCATTCCCGAGCATCTCAACAAAGCGGTACTCGCGGAGATCACCAGCGACAAGATCGCTGGCGTTCGTTACAACAACCAGCACCAATCATTTTCTGAATACTTTAACACCTCACCTGCATTCGCCGCAGTCCTGGACTTGCCTCCAGTTCAACGGCTGATCAATAGCCTGGTCGGACACCATCCAACCATCGACCATTGCGCGGTGCATAGGGTGTTCGCCAATACCAAGCATGGACAATTCTGGCATGCGGACGCCACCATCGATCCACGCACCGAAGCCTTCGACATCCAAATCTTTTACTTCCCCCATGATACGCCGCTTGAAGCGGGCGGGACGCTGTTTTTACCCGGCAGCCACTTTCGGCATGTGCATGAGTCTTCCATTGCCAGATATCAGAACCTCAAGGGTCAACTGCACGTCGTCTGCCCAGCAGGATCCATTTTCGCCGTTCATCACGGGCTCTGGCATTGCGGCCAGCCGAATCGCACCAACAACGACCGCTATATGCTGAAGTTGAGATTGAATCCCACGGTCCATCAGGGACGGCTTTTCGATACCACTGATCTCGATCATGAGCGCATCCCCCATATTCTTTCTACCTATCTCGCTTGGCCAGGCGCGGAAGCACGTCTGGAGATCTTGCAACGCCTCCGCCTCTGGCGCTTCGTGACCCAGAGCAAGTTCGACGTTGACCTCTGGCTGAGCAGACTCGAGAACCAACCGCAGCCGTGCGAGACGATGGCTGCGCCAGCGCTTGCCCACAGGTGAATCAGCTCCGCGAGCACGCTAACTGAGGCGCTCATGGTCCAGGTCTTGGCGGTCAAAATTCCAAGTGCACGCGCAAGCCCCAGAGTTTGACCGGACCACGGTCTTTGTTGTAGGCGGGATTGGCAATATATTGCACTTCCGGTGTAACCATGATGTTGGAAGTGACTCCGATCAGGTAATAGCACTCGACGATCTTTTCGTAGCCATAATTGAGACGACCGTCGCCGATGATGAATCCATAACCACCATCAGAGAGGTACTCACGATGGTCCCGTGACAACCCATTGGCAACTCCGGCAAGACCGAGTTGGTCGTCCGGACGATGCCACCAGGTGCCCTTGGCCAGCAGGCCCAGAGACACCGTGCGGTCGATCTCAGTGAAGGCCCAGCTTTCGGTATGACCATCGTTCCAGCCAAGGCGGCAGAAGACGCCCAGTGAATCATTGATCGCCTGCTCTGCGCTCAGTCCGAAGCCGAATTTATTGCTGCTGGTGCGGGTGGCTACGATATCCGGAGTGCCGCCAGTGGCGGATTGAGAAATGGCCTGCTGATAGTTTCCCATATTCGCCCGGTTCTCGTAGACCAGGACGCGCAGTGCGCCATCTCGACGGTGCACGTGGTAATGCTTCTCGAGTTCGAAGTCATAGGAGAGCGCATGTGACGGATGGCTTTCGAGGTCTGGACCATTGGCGTTGGTCGGCTCTTCCAAGAATCCCAAGCGCACGGCCCAGGAATGATCATACCATTCAGCAATCGCACCGCGGGTATATCCGCGAGTATCAGCGGGATAATCCCAGGCCCCATTGTCCATCAGGGACCAGTTCATGAATTGTGAACGCGGGTCATGGCTATAGGTATTGCCATCGAAGAAATCGGTCGCGGCAACCTTGCCCACCGTCAGCTGCAGACGTTCGGGGCTGACCGTGGTCGCGACCTGGTTGGGGCCATCTTCCAGCACCTGCGTGCATGGTCCGAAATTGATGGTCTGGCGGAGAAATAAGCGAGCGAAGTAGGGTTCTGGCTCGGATGCCCCGACGCGTGGAATCTCTCCATTGGGAAAACCGGCAATCCCGGCAACCCCCGCGAAACCTTCGCCACCAGCGAGCTCGGGATCGACGTAGACCTCGGTTCCATGCCAGAGCTGGACACCCGCGAAGATGGTCGCAGTGACCGAGGTCTTGCGTCCTTCCTCGGATGGCAGGCTATTGGCGCCTGCATAGGGCGACGCGAAGGTGGTATGCTTTTCACTGATCATCGTGGACTGGGCGTGGCACGTGGTCTCGAGCGGGAAGTATTTTGGCGACACGGCTGGTGGTTTATCGCCGGCAACGGTGGCTGCGGATGCGCCACCGCTCTGGACTGCTGGGGCAGCGCTGGCGGTGCTGCTAACAACGCCCTCCTCGGCGTGTGCAGCGGACATCACCAGCAGACTGCTGGCGATATAGCGAATGAAGTGTTGCGTGGTGGTCACAATTCCTCGTTCATGGTCGCTGATAGAATTGGTGGTGGAAGGGAATGGTGGCGTGGCCAGAGACTGCCGTATGGCTGCCGAACCAAAAGCATCCATGCTGGAGCTCGAGCGTCAGTTCCACCGCGGCTCATGGTGAGGCTCGCAGCTCGACGCCGCAGAGAATCAGGATGCCGATAATGACGAAGACCACTGCCGCGATGCGCTGAAATACCTTCGGCGCGATGACGTGCTTTAGTCGATGGCCGATGATGATGGCGATCCCGCTTACCGACCACAATGCCAGGATGGCGGCGCTGAGAATGATCACCGGATTGGGATATTTCGCCGAGAGCGCTGCCGTCGCCAATTGCGTGAGATCTCCCCACTCGGCGATGAAAATGACCATGAAGGAGAGTCCGACCATTTTCCAGAACGACGGCTTGCTCTGCTCGGATTTTTCCGGGGCATTCGGCTGGCTGCGTATCCACATCGCCAAGGCGAAGACCAGGAACATGATGCCGGCGCCGAAACGGACATACCGTGCGGGGAACAGACTAAGCAGACTCCCGCAGAGGACCGCAACCGCGCTCTGGATGACGAAGGCCGCAGCGACGCCAAGGAAGACCGCCCACGGCCGGTTATGCGCCGCCAGCAACAAGGTTGCCAGGGCGGTCTTATCCGGGATTTCAGAGAGGAAGATGATCGAGAAGGTGGAGGCGAAGAGCCCATAATCGATATGGTGTGGCAGCAGCGTCGTCATGGATGGCTCAGGGTCACAGGCGACACTTTGGGCGTTGCTGCTCCGGAACCCATCGGTTCAGCAACGCGCCAAAGGTCTGGTCAAGCCTGAGCCGAGCGCACCATAGCCAAAGCCAGGTATGTTGGCGCGCTCCCCTCTACGCCGAGGGCGACTACTCCCCAATGACAGCGTCATGGTTCCTATGCCGAGCACGAGCGCAAGGCTGTGTCTGTCGCATTAACCGAGGCTACGTATTGGACCTCAGTCCACCGGGTCTCACCGCCCGAAAGCGGTCCGAGGTATTAGCGCTTGGCTTCGGATGAATTCTGCTGGCTGGGATCCAATCGCTGTGCCGTCGCTGGATCGCTCGGCAACCAGCACATCCAATGGCATTTCACCGCATTGATCGGATGACCATCCGCAGTCACCTGGACTTTGATCTCGCGCGCCTGGCTTTGCTCGTCCATCACTTCGATACGGTAATCCATCGCCACCAGCGATGCTTTTGGAGCATCATCGGTCGTTGAGGGAACTGGAATCGCCTGGAAGCTATCGAAATGGAATCCATGACCGAGTACTGATGACGCCGCCTCGCCAATCACATCAGGCAGATGGTGGAGTGCGGAATCTTTGCAGAAGAGTTGTTTCTCGGTATCGCTGGCAGGAGCAGGAGCGGCTGGTTCGGCACCAATAGTAGCTGCTGATGCTTGGGCACCCAGTGCCAGCATAACAACTCCCATCACGAGTGCCGATACACGCACTAGGACCCCTGAAACTACCTTGACCACGGAGTCCTGATTTTCATTAAAAAAATTCATGCATACGACGCAACGTTCCTTGCACTTGGCCCCGAGAACTCCTATCGGCATGGAGGGATTCGCTGCGTGAAATCCAGCATTAGATTATATCATTAATAATTATTAGGCCATCTTGTAGCGGTCGTCCTAAAGGATTGCAGCGCATGATGATAGCGTTATGTATCAGCATGGCTCCGAATGCTGAATCGGTAAATGCCGCGGCAGAATCCTTGCTCGCCAGCGGCAACAAAGTCACGTTGCGAGGAATACGTGCCGTGCTTGGCGGCGGATCCTTCACCTCGATTGCCCCCCTGCTGCGCACCTGGGATCAGCAGCGGCAGCGCGCGCTCGAACCAGATCGCACCATCATTACGGCAGTCTCCGAGGCGCTCGAGCTGGCCGCTCCGGCGATCTGGAGCATCGCCCTGGAACAGGCACAGCTGCAGTTCCAGCAGCAACTGGACCTCCGCGATCACTCGCTCAAAGAACACGCTGAACGTCACGGTGAAGTCTTGGCGATCACCAGCGGGCTCGAGCGTGATCTTGAGGATGAACGTCAGCGCACGCAAGCCGCTGGGATCGAAAATGAACGCCTCACTGGAGAATTGAGCACCCTGACCGCATCGCACCAGCAGCTCTCCGAGACCAATGCCGAACTGAGCTCACAGTTACGACTGCTCGAAGAGCGACGAGCGACCATTGAACAGGAACGCTTCCAGCTCCGCAATCACTTGGACCAGGAGCGTGAAGTACGGGCCGAGCGCGAACGGCAGTTGGACCAGCTGAATGCCGAACTACAGCATCTGCGCATGGACCACCGACGCGTGGTCGCTGACCATGAGAATGCCCGCACCGAGCATGCTGCGCTAGTGAACGAACACCGCAGCCGATGCGAACGCAGTGATGCCCAGCTCGAACAACTGCGCCAACAGCTGACCTCCTCGCGAGCAGAGCATGCCCGCCTCAGCGAAGCCATGAGCCTGCAGAGCGAACGCGTGCAAGCACTCGAGAACACTGCGCTTGAGCTGCGCCGAGAACTCAGCGATGCACAAGCACGAGAACAGCGCGCTTTAAACCAGGAACGCGAAGCGCGTGACATCCATCACCAGCTGAGCCAGCAGTATGCCACCATGGCCACCAGCATGAAAGAGCAGCTCGATGCGATCCATCTGGCGATGGCCGCATCATCCGTTCAGGTCAAAGTCGATGGCCCTTCCACCACCGAGCAGCCGCCGGCGTGAGCAATGGCGACCTCGCTATTCTTACGTTTTAAGTTTTTCGTCCCGCGGTTTGCAGAAATAGTTGAGCAGGAAGTCCACCGAGATGGCGCCTGGTCCCCGCACCAGCAACCACAGCATTAACACGATGTACAGATACTCGCTCGCGGCGTAGAGGTCGCTGGCGGAATGAACGCCATGCGGATCGGGAATGACCGCGACTGCCAGCGCCACCATCATATTGAAGATCAGCGGTATGCAGACCATGCGCGTAGCCAATCCCGCCATCAGCAGGGTGCCACCGATGAGTTCCGTGCAGCCTGAGAGGTAGACATTGAATTCTGGGTGCGGCACGTGCCAAATGACAAACTGATGCAACGTCCGTTCGATGTTATGCAGATGTCCCCAGCCGGATTCGGCGAAGACCCAACCCACGCTGATGCGCGCCACCAACGGTGGCAACCAATCCAGAAGATGTCCCGCCCGTTGGACAAAAGTGGCGAGTCGGCAGACGAATTGCAGCATGAAGGCTCCTCGAGTGATGGATCATTGGAGATACGTCGATGCATCCATCTGGATTTAGATATATTGGATCAAATATAACTATGGTAGTAATGTTAATACTATCATTATAATTAATAGCATTATACGCTCATTTTCAGGCCAAACCTTAGGCGATTCACATCCAACCAACCTACCTTTGCGTATGATCACTAGACTTTGGTCACGATCCCCATCACATTCCCCCCCACACGCGTGATCCCTACGCACTACCTCCGGTCACCCCGGAAAGGAATTCCAAGATGAAACTTTCTCAAGCCCTCCTCGTCGCCGCTGTTGCGGGTATCATGGCCGGAGCAGGCAACCTGTATTCTGAAGACGCCGCCCCCGCCGCCGCTACGGCCGATGCCGGCGATAAGAATGCATGCAAGGGCCTCAATGCCTGTAAGGGCAAGGGTGGATGCAGCGCCGACGCCAAAGGCAAGAATGATTGCAAGGGCAAGGGCGGCTGCGCCAATGTCAAGCATGACTGCAAGACCAAGAACGATTGCAAGGGTCAGGGCGGCTGCGCCACCACCGGCAAGAATGACTGCAAAGGCAAGAACGATTGCAAGGGCAAGGGTGGTTGCCAGGTTCCTCCGGCCGCTGCTCCCGCCAAGTAATCAGGTTCTGCTGTCGTAATGCGATAGAGATATCACGAGTTCCCCAGGCGATGCGCTCCGCGTTGTCGCCTGGGGATTCGCTTTTGCGCCGTTGGCGACTAGGATCAGGCACATGCCGCAGGCATCACCGGTCGTGCAGAAAAATCGTTTCGGTCTGCCGCATCTTGGTATCGGCATCGGCTTGCGATCCGTGCATTATCAGCATGTCCTGGAGGACGAGCCGGTCATCGACTGGTTCGAGATCATCAGCGACAACTATATGCAGACCGCGGGGCGACCGCTGCACATCCTCGATCAAATCAGCGAACGCTACCCCATCGCCATGCATGGCGTCTCGCTCTCGATCGGCTCGTGCGACCCGCTGAATCTCGACTATGTACGTGGTCTTCGTGCCTTGCGCGAACGCTGCCGTGCCAAATGGGTTTCTGACCATCTGTGCTGGACCGGCATTCTCGGTCGCAATTCACATGATCTGCTGCCGATGCCCTTGACCGACGAGGCCTTGGCGCACACCGCAGCCCGTATTGAACAGGTGCAAGATATCCTTGGCGTTCCGCTGATACTCGAGAACCCATCGACCTATGTCGAATTCGCCGCCTCGACCATGAGCGAATGGGAGTTCCTGAGCGCATTGTGTGAGCGCACCGATTGCGGGTTGCTCTTGGACGTTAATAATATTTATGTCTCCTCGCGGAATCACGGTTTCAAACCAGTGGATTACTTGGATGGCATTCCCTGGGATCGGGTGGTGCAATTCCATGTTGCTGGTCATACCGACCATGGCAGCCATTGTATCGATACCCATATCGGACCCGTGCCCAATCCGGTGTGGGACATCCTACGCCAGGCGCATCAGCGCTACGAGGGAGCCTCGGTGCTACTGGAATGGGATGCGGAAATCCCGAGCTTCGAGGCGGTGCATAAGGATGCCCTTCGCGCACGGCGCTTCATCGCCAAGGCTACGAGCGCGGTATGAGCAGCACACCTGTCAGCCCAGGCCCAATGCCGATCTCAGGAGGTCCTGCGGAGATCCTTGGGAGTGAACGTGCAAGCGCCACCCCGGTGGCGCTCAAAGCCCATCGCCGGACCTCCAAGGGCAAGGCACGTCAGCGCGCGCGTCCGCTGTTTTCAGGAGTAACCGTCCCGCTGCGCCAGATGCAGATCTCCTTTCATGGTATCATCACCCATCCCGAGAGCGTTGAAGCCGGCATCAGTCAGCAAGCACGCGATGGATCCGATCCGCGCGGTCTGTTCACCGGAGCCGACAATCTCTCCGTCGCCGAGCGTCTCGGCGTCTACCACTATGCCTATCAGGCACGACTGGTGGATTGCCTCGTAGATGATTTCCCCACCGTCAAGCATTGCCTCGGCGAGAGCGCGTTTGCCACGCTCTGCGCGGCGGTCATTCTCGAGCGACCATCGACCACGCCCAATCTCAATTTTTATGGGCGCGCCCTACTGGAGCACTGCCGGCATGCGCGCATGCGCATCAGGAATCGCGCCTTCATCACCCAATTGGCTGAACTGGAATGGGCGATGACCGAAGTCTTCCATGCCCAGGCCGCACCCACTTTCTCGGTCGAAGCCCTGCAAGCCATACCCATCGAACGCTGGGCGCTGATGACCTTCGTCCCCAGCGCCACCGCGCGCATTATGCGTTTCACCTATCCGGTGAACGCCTACCTGCAGGCCTTTCGGCAGGACGCCAATCCGCCCGTGCCACGGCCCCGAGCCTCCGCCACCGCGGTCTATCGCATGGGTTATCGCATCTGGCGCATGGATCTCACCCCAGCGATGGCGGACCTGCTGGATGCGCTCCTGGCTGGGACTGCGCTCGAAGTGGCCTTGAGCGAAGTAAGTAATAACTATCCCCACGAGAAATCACTTGAGCAGTCAGTGATGCGGTGGTTTAGCGAATGGGTCAAAGGCGGCTTCTTTGGAGTGAATGCTCCGACCTAATTCCAGTAGCAGCAATGGTTTACCAGTTTTTTGATTGGCTGTTCGACTGCCGGCAATCCTCCGTTTTCATTCGCTTCGACCTCATCGGCACATTGCTTTACCCGCTTAGCTCAGGCTGTACCGTGCGCCCCGAATGCTGATGCCACGAGCCTTGGAGGCCCCCATGGACGCGCGTTGCTTGGACGCATAACCGCCTCTACCACCTCATTGCCGGCCTTTCCGATCTCCCAACCTATAAGGGCCACATGGCCGCGAATGATTCAGATCAATTAAAATCGCAAGCTCCTACGAGTTGGCTCAGTCAGCTTCGCCTGTCCGTTCTCGGGCCACCGCGCGACCTGAAGGACAAGTCGCTCCTGCATACGATGGCGCTGATTCCGATCCTGGCCTGGATCGGACTGGGCGCTGACGCCCTGTCCTCGTCCTCCTATGGTCCTGAAGCCGCCTTCAAGGCGATCGGCTCGCATACCTATCTGGCGGTGGCCTTGGCCTTCGCCACCGCGATCACCGTGGCGTTGATCTCGATGGCCTATAGCGCCTTGATCGAGAATTTTCCCAATGGCGGTGGCTATGGTGTGGCCAGCAAGCTGCTGGGCGAGAAGCTCGGCCTCATTTCCGGCTGCGCGTTGATGGTCGATTATGTGCTGACTATCACCACCTCGATCGCGGCGGCGGGTGATGCCATCTTCAGCTTCATGCCCCAAGGTCATGTCCAAGACAGCAAGCTCGGCTTCGAAGTGCTGATCATCGTCGTGCTCACGCTGTTAAATCTGCGTGGGGTCAAGGAATCGATCGTGGTACTGGCACCGATGTTCCTGCTCTTCCTCCTGACCCATGTCATCCTGATCGGTGGAGGGATCGCCTTCCATGCTCCGGCGATCGGCGCCAAGTCGGTGGAGGTTGCCAATGGTTTCGCCGGTGGGTTGTCGATTCTGGGCTGGTTGGGCATGCTGCGCATGTTCGGTCACGCCTACAGCCTCGGCGGCGGTACCTATACCGGTATCGAGGCGGTCTCCAATGCCTTGCCGCTGATGCGCGAACCGCGCATCGCCAATGCCCAGCGCACCATGGTCTATCTCTCGATCTCGCTCGCGCTCTGCGCGGGCGGACTGCTCATCTGCTACCTGTTATGGAACACCACCCCGGATCCATCCGAGCACAAGACCATGAATGCGCTGCTGGCGGAACAGGTCAGTTCGCATCTGCCACTGAGCCACCTCTTCATCATCATCACCTTGGCTTCCGAGGCGGTATTGCTGGTGGTGGCGGCGCAGGCGGGCTTCCTGGGCGGCCCACGGGTGCTGGCGAATATGGCAGTCGACTCCTGGCTGCCACATGCCTTCGCCTCCATTTCCGAGCGCCTGACCACCTCCAATGGGATCGTGATCATGGCGGTCACCGCACTGTTGGCGCTGTGGTATACCGGCGGCAAGGTCGATGCCCTGGTCATCATGTACTCGATCAATGTGTTCCTGACGTTTTCCCTGACCATGCTCGGCATGACGCGGTTTTGGTGGAGCCAACCCCCTTCGAAGCTCAAGACCAAACGCCTCATCCTGTTCGTGACCGCGCTGGCACTGTGCGCGACCATCCTCGTCGTCACCACCGCATCCAAGTTCCTCGAAGGTGGCTGGGTGACCTTGATGGTGACCAGCCTATTGATCGCGCTGTGCGTGTTCATTCGACTGCATTACCGCGCCACCAATGCCCGAGCGGCCCAGCTCTATGTCGAACTCGGACGCCTGCCCCTGGCTCCCGAGACCCAAGTGCCGTTGCCCCTAGAACGCGACAAGGCCACCGCGGTGGTGCTGGTTGGGCAGTACGGCGGCCTCGGCATCCATACCTTCCTCAATATCATGCGGGTCTTTCCCCATCATTATAAGCAGGTGGTCTTCATCTCGGTCGGGGTGATGGATTCAGGCACCTTCAAAGGCGCCGATGCGGTCGACGACCTGCGCAAACGCTCCGAAGAGACCCTGTCCAAATATGTGCGACTCGCCACCGCCATGCACTTCCCGGCCAATAGCCGTTCAGCCATCGGCACCGATGCGGTGGCAGAGGCAGAGAAGCTGTGCTTGAGCGTCGCC
>Ga0206958_1116_pt1 | contig 24519 bp, 21 predicted proteins | sample Alteio_BWOrgHeat_33_FD_152968 | JGI IMG/M metagenome (GOLD analysis project Ga0206958, IMG submission 152968) | Enriched cells from forest soil in Barre Woods Harvard Forest LTER site, Petersham, Massachusetts, United States -... | ecosystem: Environmental > Terrestrial > Soil > Temperate forest >... | reverse complement strand
TGATGGGGGAGGTTAGGTGGGGGTGAAAATAACTCTCCCCCTCCCTGGCCCTCCCCACAAGGGGGAGGGGAACTTGGAAAACTTCTTCTATAATTAGCCCCGCCTCTGCCGGTGAATCTGGTGTAATGAGAACCATCATTCTCAAGTGGGTGCCAGTATGAGTCTCGCCATAGCGGGACCAGGTGACCGGCTCCCGATGTATTGCTTTGTGGTTCAATACATCCGAGATCCTATCGCACAGCGCAGGGCAAATGAATTATAGCACTAACGAAGAACAGCGTCTAGTTCGCTGGTGAGGGCCTTGAGGATGCGCTCATGCACGCGGGAGACTTCATCTTCGCGCAGGGTTCTTGTATTGGATTGGTAAATGCAGGAAAAAACTAATGCTTTTAAACCAGGTTGGATTTTATCACCGGAGTATTGTTCAATGAACTGCACCTGTTTTAAGATATTGTCTGCGTGCTGCAGACATATGTCCTCGATCTTTTGATAAGGAATATCTTTCTTCACCCCCAAAGAAACATCCCGCGTAATCCCTGGAAATTCGCCAATCGCTTGATAGCGTACCTGGTGGCTGGGTAAAGAGAAAATTTCATCCAAATGAAGACCCGCGTAATAGACATCTTGATGCTTAATGTCCCAGTTCTGCAGTATTTTTCTCTCTATCTTGCCCAAAGCGCCCAAATATTTCCCATCCAGCGTCAGCGCTGCTGCACAATCAGGATCAAGGACAGGAAATTGATTGGCGGCATAGATGGGTCTGATGCCAATATTGGCGAAGATGCGTTCCAGTAGGCCTTTCAAATCAAAAATATCGACCGTATCTTTATTGGGAAGGCGCCAATCGTGCGCACGACGGCCAACCAATACAATCCCCAACGATTCCTTTTCCGCATCTGCAAAATACCGCTTACCGATCTCAAAAAAACGCAGGTCTTTTTGTCCGTGATTGATATTGGTCACAACGGCTTGTAGCATGGAAGGCACCATACTTGCACGCAGCAATTCCTGGTCTTGGCTTAATGGATTTAAAACGCGTACAGAAGCAAGATTGGCTAAATTGGTTTTTACCATGGCCTTCTGATTCACCATGGATAAGGTGATAATCTCGTCTACTCCCCCGGCGGTGAGCGCTTGGCGGATCTTTTCTTTAACTTGGCGTGGTCTTTGATCAACGGTGATATTCTGGGATTTGATCGTCGGCATTTTGGAACTCAAATGGTCAAAGCCGATGATGCGGGCGATCTCTTCAATCACATCCACCGCCTGATTGACATCTAAACGCGTCGATGGCGAAACAACCGTCAAGGCCGCCCCTTGCGCCGTCACGTTGAATCCCAATCGCACCAGCGCCCTCTTGGCTTGAGATGCTGTGACTGGGTGCCCAAGCAAATCTTCGATCTCAGCCACTTTTAATTTAATCGTGCGTGAAGCCGTTTTAGACTTGGAGCTTACTTCTTGCCGTCCGGCTAAACGGCCTGCGGCAAGCTCAAGCAATAATCCCGTCGCACGGTCAGCGCCGGTTAAAACGCCATCAACATTAACATTGCGTTCAAAGCGGTAGGATGAATCGCTGCGTAGCCCTAAGGCCCGTGAGGCCCGGCGGACAATCCCCAATTCGAAATGTGCGCTTTCCAATAAAATATTCTTGGTTTGGGACGTAATCTCACTTCCCTTACCGCCCATGATGCCGGCAATGGCCACCGGTTTCTCGGCATCCGCGATGATTAAAATCGAAGGGTCAAGTTTACGCTCAAGCCCGTCGAGGGTAATAATCGCCTCTCCCGCCCGGGCCCGGCGCACAATCACCTTGCCCCCTGCTAATTTGTCATAATCAAAAGCATGTAACGGCTGTCCGGTCTCCATCAACACAAAATTGGTGACGTCTACCGCATTGTTAATACTGTTGATGCCAACCGAGGCAAGCCGTTCCTTCATCGCAGCTGGAGCGTCTTGAATCTGCACGTCTTTGATCAAGGTGGCTATATAACGACGGCAATCTTTTTTGTCCTCGATATGGACAGCATTTTTTAGAAGGGATGTTTTAAATGTCTTAATTTTAGGATACTTAACCGCCTTGGCCGTAATGGCGCCCACTTCCCGGGCCAATCCCAAAAGACTTAAACAATCCGGGCGATTGGGCGTGATCTCAATTTCCAGAACGGTGTCGGACCCCACGGATTCAACTGTTTCCACTTCCAGACCGGCCATGGTCAGGCGCTCGACTAATTTCTCCGTCGACAGTTTTGGATCAATATAATCTTTAAGCCAGTTTAAAGGAAGTTTCATATTAAAATTGCTTCAGGAAACGCACATCATTTTCATAGAACAAACGAATATCATTGATGCCGTATTTAAGCATGGCCATGCGCTCGATCCCCATGCCAAAGGCCAAGCCCCGGTATTTGCCCTTCGGGTATCCCACGGCCTCGAAGACCTTGGGGTTCACCATGCCGCAGCCTAAAATTTCCAGCCACTTTTTTCGCTGGATCCCTAAAATTTCTGCATTGATGTCCACCTCTGCCGATGGTTCCGTAAAGGGGAAAAAGTGCGGGCGAAAACGCATCACCACCTTAGGGCCAAAAAACCGTTTGCAAAATTCCGTCAATAGGCCTTTAAGTTCAGAAAATTGGGCTTTTTCATCGACGAGCAATCCTTCCAGCTGATGAAACATAAAGGAGTGACTTGCGTCCACCGCATCAGGGCGGTACACGCGTCCGGGCACAATCACCGCCAAGGGCGGCTTGTGGTGTTTCATGATCCTCACCTGTCCGGGTGACGTATGGCTGCGCAATAAAAGCCTGCGGCCTTTCGCCGTCGGGTCTTCAGCGTGCAAATAGAATGTATCGAAGGCATCCCGAGAGGGGTGGTCGACGGGAATATTTAAACCGGTAAAATTATGGAATTCCGTTTCAATTTCGGGAGTTTCAATGGTGACAAAGCCCATCTGTTCAAAAATGGTAGTGATCTCCTGCATGGTTTGCGTGAGGATATGCGTATGCCCCAAACGCTCGCCGGTGCCGGGAAGGGACATATCAATGCGTTCTTGCTGCACTTGAGAAGATTTAAGGCCTGTGGATTTTCCCGCCATCAGAGCCTCGACCAATTGCCTTAAATCATTGGCCCCTTTGCCGATGGCGGCTTTCTCCTGGGGCTGGGCTTGTCCCAGGGAACCAAAAATTGCGGCGACGAGTCCTTTTTTGCCTAAATATTTCAGACGAAAGGCTTCCATGGCCTGTGGTGAATCAACGGCCTGGGCCTCGGTTTTGGCTTGCTCTAGGATTTCTGCAAAATTCCACGACATAATTCAAAGCCTTCAATAAAAAAGCCCCGCTTGAATGGGCGGGGCTTTAAAAGAACAGTAACTATTCCCGCAAGTTACGCCTTCTTGGCAGTTGTCTTCTTGGTCGTTGTCTTCTTGACCGTTTTCTTGGCTTCTTTCACTTGAGCAACAGGTGCTACCACGGGTTTGCCGTTTTTGGCCTGTTCGACAATTTGAGCGAACACATCCGGTTCACGGACAGCCAAATCCGCCAATACTTTGCGGTCCAAGGTGATTTGCACTTTCTTAAGTCCGTTGATGAAGCGGCTGTAGGAAATCCCCGCTTCGCGGCAGGCCGCGTTCAGGCGGATGATCCACAGGCTTCTATACTCGGACTTTTTCTTCTTGCGGTCAAAATAAGCATATTGACGGGAGCCGATCAATGACTTGATGGCTTCTTTATAGCGTTTGCTGCGGTCGCCGAACTGACCCTTGGCTTCCTTTAAAACGCGCTTTTTGCGTTTATGCGAATAGACGTTTGTTTTAATTCGTACCATACGGTAAAACCTTTCTTATGCGCTTGGCGTCCGTCGCTGATATATATCCGCTGTGGCGCAACTGGCGTTTGTGTTTACGGGTTTTCTTGCCCAAAATATGCTGACGACCCGCATTGCGTTTTTTCAACAGACCGGATTTGGTCATGCGCAAGCGCTTGGCCGCGGCTTTTTTGGTTTTTAATTTCATTTTTTTAGCCATGCTATTTCTCCGATTTGGGCGACAGCACCATGGAAACGATGCGTCCTTCAGCCATAGGGGCTTTTTCCACGGTCGCATATTCGGCGGTCGCCGCCACCACTTTTTCTAAAACCGCCTTCCACTGATCGCGAAAACTCATTTCGCGGCCCTGGAACATCATGTTGATCTTGACTTTATCTTTCTTGCTCAAAAAGGCGATGGCCTGGCGCATCTTGGTTTCCAAATCATGATCGTCGATGTGAGGCTTGATCCGGATCTGTTTAAGATGTGTCACATGCTGATGTTTCTTGACCTTGCGCTCTTTTTTCTGCTGGTCATATTTATACTTACTAAAATCAATAATCCGGCACACCGGCGGATTGGCCGTGGGAGCGACTTCTATCAAATCAAGGCCGTATTCACCGGCCAATTCCAAGGCGCGGATGAGGGTCACGACCCCTAATTGTTCGGAATCAGGTCCGATGACCCGGACTTCTTTGGAACGAATTTGATTGTTAATCCGTATGTTCTTTATAATAATCCATCCTCCTGTTATTAAAGGCTACCTATTATCCTTAAATTCTATTGCTTGTCAACAATCTGCTGCTTCAGGCGGCTGATCAGGGCCTCCAGGCTCATGGCGCCTAAATCACTGCCGTTTTGCAGGCGCGCGGAAACTTGCGAGGCCTGCACTTCTTTATCTCCAATAATAATTTGGTACGGAATCTTTTTGACCGAAGCTTCTCTGATGCGCTTGGACAAGGATTCATTACGATCATCAACTATAACACGAATATCGACCTGTTGTAAGGCGGCCTTGACCTGGGCCGCAAAAGCATTGTGCTCTTCTTTGATGGGGATGATCGCCACCTGATTAGGCGCCAGCCACAGCGGAAAGTTTCCGGCATAATGTTCGATCAGGGTGCCTATAAAACGCTCTAAGCTGCCGAAAATCGCCCGGTGCAGCATCACGGGTGTGACATGCTGGCCGCTTTCGTCCACGAATTGAAGTTCAAAACGCTCCGGCAACAGAAAATCGCATTGGATGGTACCGCACTGCCATTGACGACCGATGGCATCTTTTAATTTGAAATCAATTTTGGGTCCATAAAAAGCCCCGTCGCCTTCATTAATATCGTACTTTAAATTTTTAGCCTCGAGCGCATCCCTCAGGCTTGAGGTGGCTTTATCCCAATTGGCAACCGTGCCCATGAATTTTTCAGGACGGGTAGAAAGCTCGATATGCAAATCCTTGAAACCAAAATCTGTCATGGTTTGGAAAATAAAATCAATTACATCCATCACTTCCTGCTTGATCTGCTCAGGCCTCAGGAAAATATGCGCGTCATCTTGGGTAAAGCCCCTGACGCGTAAGAGCCCGTGCAAAACGCCGGCTTTTTCCTGACGGTAAACCGTGCCTAATTCGAAATAGCGGACCGGCAAATCGCGGTAGGAGCGGGTCTGGGATTTAAAAATCAAAATGTGGCCCGGGCAATTCATGGGCTTGACCGCGTAATCTTCGTCGTCTACCTTGAAATAATACATGTTCTCACGGTAATTTTCGGCATGGCCGGAAATGTCCCAGAGCTTGCCTTTTAAAATGTTGGGGGTGGACACCAGTTGGTAGCCGCGCTTGAGATGCTGGGTGCGGGCATAGTCTTCAATGATCATGCGCAGCATGGCGCCATTGGGGTGATAAAAAATCAGCCCCGCCCCGGCGGTGTCGTGATAAATATGGAAAAGATCAAGTTGAGTGGCGATCTTGCGGTGATCCCGCTTGGCCGCCTCATCGAGCATTTTGAGATATTCGTCGAGCTCTTTTTGAGTAAAGAAGGCTGTGCCATAAATGCGCTGCAGCATGGGCTTGGTTTCATCACCACGCCAATACGCACCGGCCACCGACAGCAATTTAAAGCCTTTAATCAGACCGGTCGAGGCCACATGTGGCCCTTTGCACAGATCAACGAATTCGCCGTTGCCGGTCTTAAAAATGGATACTTCAGGATCCTTGATGCCGTCGATCAACTCCACCTTATAGGTTTCATTTTTCGAGGCGAAGAACTTCTTGGCCTCTTCCCGTGGCATGGACGACTGCGTCAAAGGAAGATTGCGGTTGACGATGCGGTTCATCGTCTTTTCGATCTTGCGCAAATCCTCGTCGGAAAAAGACTCTTTCTTATCGAAATCGTAATAGAATCCGTTGTCGATGGCAGGCCCTATGGTGACCTTGGTTTCAGGCCACAATTCCTGGACGGCCTGGGCCATGACATGCGCGCAGGTGTGACGTAACTTATCTATGTCTCTAGTATAATCCATAAAATGGTGGACCCGACAAGACTCGAACTTGTGACCTTTTCCATGTCAAGGAAACGCTCTAACCAACTGAGCTACGGGTCCAAAAAATTTATTTGGTGGGCGGGGAGGGACTTGAACCCTCACAACCTTACGGTCATAGGATTTTAAGTCCTACGTGTATACCAATTCCACCACCCGCCCAAAACTTCCTCAGAATTACTTTTCAAATATCTTTAGAAAAGTTTTGGCGCTGTGCAGATTCCTTAATTTTTTCTGAGAAAATCTGCCCCGCCCGGGTCTTTCAAAACCGTAATAAATCCGCCAACCAATTCTTCTCAAATATCACATTGGAGGCGAGGACCGGAATCGAACCGGTGAATAGCGGTTTTGCAGACCGCTGCCTTACCACTTGGCTACCTCGCCGCTATTTCAAAACCGTCTTAACAATGTCCTCGACTTCAGCGAGGTGGCCTGTGCCTATGGTGCCGCAAGCAAGCTTACCTTTCACCGGTTCAATAAATTTAAACCCATGCTTTTTAAGTTTGGCGCAATTTGCCATGACAATCGCATTGCCATACATCTGGTCATTCATCGCGGGCGCAATAAAGACCGGAGCTTGGCTGGTGATACAAAACGTTGTCAGCATATCGTCGGCCAAACCATTGGCCAATTTTCCGATCACATTGGCCGTCGCTGGGGCAATTAAAACTATGTCTGCCGCGCGCGCCAGTTCAATATGCGCCATCCGCCAGGAATCGCGGTCAAACATGTCGGTATAGACATTTTTGCCTGACAAAGAAGCCAGGGTCAGCGGAGTGATGAATTCCGCGGCTTCCCTGGTCATGATCACAGTCACCTCACAAAGGTGATCCTGCAGCCGACGGATAATATCGCCCGCTTTATACGCCGCAATGCTACCGCAGACGCCTAGAACAATCTGTTTAGTTTTTGTGGTACTTGCCATTACTCCATGTCTTTTCCGTGACCTTGCCCATACGGATTTCATCGAGAGCGGTCGTCGCTAATTTCTGATCGGCAGGGGCCACCACTAACTTAGTTTCTGTCGTCGCCAATTGAGTGGCACGCATAGAGGCCAGTCGCACCAGACGATAAACACTCATGTTGGCTTTAGGCAATAATTCTTCGAGCGGCTGATAAGCCATAACTATCTTCTCCTGTCGTAAATACATTGTCCCTATGCCTTTAAAGGGGCATAAGAAAACTCTCTTTATAACATAGCGGGGGCGCGCTTGTCAATGATTCCCTGGGGCGAGCCCTAATCCCCGGCTGACGACACTTTCGAGCGTTTTTAAGGCCTTGTTGAGTTGGCCGTTAACGACCACATGATCGTAGCGCTTGGCTTCTTTTAATTCTTGGCGTGCGACCTTCAGGCGGAGTCCCAAACTTTCCGGATTCTCGGAAGCCCTGGCGCGCAGGCGGGCCTCCAGCACCTTGATCGAGGGAGTTTTGATGAAGATTTTAAGAGCATCGGGAAATTCATGGGCCACGGTCTTGGCACCTTTAACATCAATGCACAAAAGCACATTGACGCCCTTTTTAAGCAAGGCAAAGGCATGCTTTTTGGGGGTGCCGTAATAATTGTTGAACACCTTTTCCCATTCCAAAAAATACCCACTTTTAATCCGGTACTCAAAAGTTTTAGCAGTTAAAAACACGTAGTCCCGTCCCGAACGCTCCCCCGGCCTCTTGGGCCTGGTGGTCGCTGAAATCGACTTGACCAATTTGCCTTTAAATCGCGGATTAGCCAGCAAGGCTTTATGCAGGGTAGTCTTTCCGCACCCGGACGGTCCTGAAATAATGACGATCTTGGCTTCCTGGAGAGGGACGTCTTTATTCGACATTGTTCGACTGTTCGCGGATTTTCTCGACCTTGCTTTTGAGGGCAATGACAGCGGCAGCGACGACCTTGTCCTGGACCTTGGAGCCGATGGTGTTGGTTTCGCGTTGCATTTCCTGGGCGATAAAGTCCAATTTCTTGCCCGCCCCCTCACCTTGCTTGAGAAGGGCCTTGGCTTCGTCGATATAATGGGTCAGGCGGGCGATCTCTTCATGGATATCATTGCTTTTCTGGAACGAAGAAAACTCGTCCTTAGCCATTTTGGTTTTGCTTTCTTTAAGGATCGCGGCCGTACGGCTTTTAATGAGATTAATTTGCACAAGCATGCGCTTGAGCTGACCGTTGATATCGACACTCAGCGCCTTGCCTTCGCGGCTGCGCATAACGGCAACACCGGCCACGGCTTTTTGCAAAGATTTCTCCAGCACCGGCCAAAGATCGGCGGCTTGCACGAACACTTCCTTGGCCTCGACGACTCCCGGCAGGCGCATAATGTCCGCGACGGTGATATCATTTTTTAAATGATGTTTCTTACCTAAGGCCTTAGCAAAATCCAGATAGCGTTTCACCGCGTCCTGATTTAAGGCAATGTTGGTCTGTGGCCGGTCGGTGATCTTAACGGAAACCGTGACCCGGCCGCGCTTGATGCGGGTGGCAATGATCTTTTGAATTTTGTCTTCGATCGACGAGAAACCGACCGGCAGATAAAACGCCACGTCCAGATAGCGGTGATTGACGGTTTTAATTTCCACAATGCCGCGAATTTTATCGAGGGAAACTGCGCAAGCTCCAAAACCTGTCATGCCTGTAATCATAGACTCTCTTTCTTATTTCAATAATTCACTTTTCTTAAACCACAACGCGATTTCCCGTCGGGCTTCACCTTCGTCCGAGGAAACGTGCACTAAATTCTCGAACAATCCTTTGGTCGTCACGCGCCCATACTTGCCGCGCACGGAGTGGGGGTTTGCCTCTTCAGGATTGGTGGCGCCTGCCAGGCGGCGGCATTTGGTAATGGCGTCTGCGCCTCTGTACACCATCGCGATGACCGGATTGCCGTCGTGCAAACGCCCCATTAAATAGTCGACAATCTCCTGAAAAAATCGTTGGTCGTGCAAATGCTGATAATGGGCCTGGGCCAGGCGACGGGAAACTTGAACCAATTTCATGCCCACAAGCTTCAGATCGCCCTGGGAAAAGGAACCGATTACTTCTCCCTCAATGCCCTTTTGCAAACCATCCGGTTTGACTAAAACCAACACTTCTTGCATTTTCATTGCCGTAAAATTCCCAAAATGCGGTCCAGGTCATCGAGCGTGTAATATTCAATCACAAGCCTGCCTTTACCCTTTTTATCCTCGATGAAAACCTTGGTCCCTAAGATTTTTCTTAACTCTTCTTCCAGAATTTCAATATCGCGCAATTTGGGCTTATGTTTGCGCGCCGGCGCACCCTGACTTTTCTGCGTATTTTTGACTAATTCTTCGACCTGGCGCACGGAAAGACCTTTGTCGATGATAAAGTGCGCGGTTTTTTTCTGAATGGTGCTGTCCTCCAGGCCCAATAAGGCCCGCGCATGTCCCATGGATAATTTGTTCTGCGCCACGTGCTGTTGAATTTCTTCCGGCAGGCGCAAAAGGCGCAATAAATTGGTAATCGTTGAGCGGTCTTTGCCGATCGCTTCGGCCACAGCCTCCTGGGTAAATTGAAATTCCTCAATCAAACGCTTAAAGCCCATGGCTTCTTCAATCGCATTAAGCTCTTCCCGTTGAATATTTTCCACCAAGGCCAAGACCAAGGCTTCCCGATCTGTCACATTCTTAATGATAACCGGAACTTCTTGCAAGCCTAGAGCTTTAGCCGCTTTAAAACGGCGCTCTCCGGCGACAATTTCATATTTGTCCCCTTGTTGACGCACCAAGAGCGGCTGCAAAATACCTTTTTCCTTGATCGAAGCTTTTAAATCTTCTAATTTGGCGTCATCATAGTGCCGCCTGGGCTGCAAACTGTTTTCCAGAATGGAAATTATTTTGACAAAGTTGGGCTTCCCAACTGAATTAATTTCCAGACTGGAAATTTCTTGAGCAGCGGATGGCTTACTACCAATTAAAGCTGTTAAACCTTTTCCTAAAACTTTTTTTTCCATTCTGATTCCTATGGCGTGCGCGTTAAAAACTCTTCGGCTAATTCTTTATATTTGACCGATCCTACAGAAGAGTTGTCATAAAAATTAATCGGTTTACCGAAACTAGGCGCTTCACTGAGACGTATGTTTCTGGGAATAATAGAGTTATACACTTTTTCTTTAAAATAATTTCGAATCTCATTAATGACTTCATTGGTCAGATTGGTGCGAAAATCCGCCATGGTCATGAGCACCCCTTCAATATGAAGCTCTGGATTAAGACCCTCTTGCACGAGCGTAATGGTATTCAAAAGCTGGGACACACCTTCTAAAGCATAAAATTCACATTGGATGGGGATTAAAATCGAATCCGCCGCCACTAAGGCATTTAAAGTGAGCAGCCCCAAGGATGGTGGTGAATCAATAAAAATAAAGTCATACCCCTCCTTGACCGCATCCAAAGCCTTCTTTAATCGGGTCTCCCTGGACAAAACTCCGACGAGCTCAATCTCAGCGCCGGTTAAGTTAATATTGCAAGGAATGATATCTAAATGAGAAAAATTGGTTTTGACAAGCCCCTGTGTCACGGGAATGCGGTGAATTAGGACATCATATAAGGAATCTTTGATTTCATTCTTATTAATCCCCACCCCGCTGCTGGCATTGCCTTGAGGATCCATGTCCACGATCAAGACATTTTTGCCTATCACGCTCAATGCAGACGCAAGATTAACCGTGGTGGTGGTCTTGCCGGTACCGCCCTTTTGATTGCAGATTGCAATGATTTTGCTCATACTGCCCCAGTTCCACGTGAAACTGACCTACTTAATGGTTACCTTGATCTTTGCGGATTTGGCCCCTCCCATTCCAAAAAGGCCACGCTTTTCTTCGCATACAACCTTAATGTCCAGCTTGGATTTGGGAATGCCTAATGCGGTGACTGCTTTATTGATGGCTTCGTCTAGCGTGTCGCCTTCAAATTCGAGACTTTCTGGTTTACTCATTTTTTGCTTGCAACCTTGGAGATTCTCCATTGCGCGGCTGTAGACAAGATATAAAAAACCAAGAAATAAATCGCCCAGCTGCTGGCAAATTTATAAAACATAAATGTCATCATCACGGGTAAAATATACATCATCATTTTTTGTTGCATGATTTGCTGCTCATCCGTGGCAATCATATTTTTACTGGAGATTTTTTGTTGTAGAAACATAATGCCCCCGGTCAATATAGGTAATATATTAAGTTCATTACCTATTAAAGGCAAATAAAAAGGAAAAATAATCAACCGGTCTGGTTGAGATAAATCTTTAATCCACAGAAAGCCCTGGCCCTGAAAATATTGAGCGCGCCATAGGATTTGATACAGCGCCATAAAAAATGGCATTTGGATTAAAAATGGCAGGCACCCTCCAAAAGGATTAATCTTTTCTCGACGGTAAATTTCTATCATTTCAACATTTAACTTTTGAGGATCGTTTTTATGCCGTTCCTTCAACGCATTTAATTTAGGCTGGATTTCTTGCATTTTACGCATGGACATCATGCTTTTCATCGTTAAAGGATACGTCAAACCATAAATTAAAAGACTGATTAAAATAATGGCCACTCCCCAGCTTTTAAAGATGCCGTGAAAAACGGGAATGGTATAATAAATGGCCTTTCCGATCCATTCAATAATAAAGAAATTGCTAAAGGCGAAGATTTTTTCAAATCCTTTATGATAACTCTTCATGATCCAAGGATTTTGAGGACCGGCATAAATACTAAATTCGTAAACAACACTCTCCCCCGGCGCTAATGTTTTCTCAACGGGCTCAAAGGAAATGCTCAAGGTTTTTTCGCTATCTGATTTGATTTCATAGGATTTGGTTTCAAATTCAGGTTTGATAACGAACGCGTTGTAATGATCCCGGAACCCTACCCAATTCAAAGGACTGGTTCCCATCAGATTATTCTTATCACTAAACTTCGTGGCGCTTCCTTTGCGCAAAATTTTATGCTGATCAGAAAGAGAGTATTCAAAAAGCGCATAATTGCGATTAGAGTTAATTTCCAATCTGGAAGTATCGATTTCAAAGGCCTTGAACTGGGCATTATTCAGAATGGAAATTTCTGATAAATTTTTAATTTCCATTCTGACTTTAATCAGCTCTTTATGATCCAAATCATAACTCTTGGTGACCTGAAGATTGCGATCTTTATACGAAAGGCTTATTTTTTGATCATCTATCTTTTGGCCTTCGTAGGGAACGTTGGCTAAGGATTCGATTTTAAGAATATCTTTGATAGGAAAAGAGGCGTCCGGGGAAAATTCTACTTTGTGGAGTGATCCGCCCACGCTGTTAAAAGAGAATTTTCCATCTGTGGTGGATATGTCGTAAATTTTATCTTCTTGAGAGGTATTTGTGGTTATTGTGTTATCGTTGGACTGAATCGTGGCATTGCTTGATTCTTTTAATGCAAGTTCTTGATTTGAAATGACTTGTGATTCTTTAAGCTGCTTTTGCTTAGGACCCACAAAAACAGCTTGGTAGGTAAAAAGGACGACCACCGAAAGCAAAATAGCTAAAAATGTATTGCGTTCCATAGAATTTACTTTACTGGGTCATAGCCGCCATCATGTGCCGGAGAACATCGCAAAATACGACCCACTGTCTTCTTTATTCCATGGACGAGGCCAAAATGCTCGACAGCCTCAATGGCATATTGTGAACATGAAGGGTAAAAGCGACAATGTCTCGGAAGTACGGCGCGGCTTAAATACTGATAGGCTTTTATGCCTGAAATCAGAAATTTTCGACCCATGAGCTTTAAGCCTGCGTTGACTTTTTAGGGGATCAATTTATGGCGACCCTTGGCCCGACGGCGACTTAATACCTTTTGGCCGTCACTGGTTGCCATGCGCTTGCGAAATCCGTGTCTTTTCTTGCCGACAATATTGGTCGGTGTCTTAAGATGCTTTTTCATGGGTGCGATTATAACATAGCCCTTGCACAAGTCAAGTTTTTTGAGGGTCAAAACCCCTGGGATTGCTTGAGGTTGAAGAAAAACCGTTGCAATCGATTAAAGCTTTGTTATAATGACCCCACTCGGAAAAGTAATCCACAGCTGTTAATAACTTGTGTTCTCGTCAGGCATGACCCTAAACGACCTCTGGCAAAAAGCCCAAAATCCCATTAAGAACTCAATCGGCGAAACCTCCTATGACACCTGGTTTTCCCATCTGAAAATCTGTGAAAACACCCCCGGGGTCTTGACCATCCAGGCGCCGGACGAATATTTTAAGAATTGGATCGATGAGCGCTACCGCAGCATTATCGAACGCTGCCTGCGGACCGAGGCGGGGCAGGGGGTCGACATTGAATTTGCGGTCAATTCCGAACTGCTCAATAAAAAAACCCAACAGACCTTAAACCGCATTGAGAAGTCTTTTGCGCCGGTCGATAAGAACAGCCATTTAAATCCGCGCTTTTTATTTGAAAATTTTGTGGTGGGTCCAAGCAACCGTTTCGCCTTTGCCGCGGCCCAAGCCGTGGCGGAAAATCCGGCCAAGGCTTATAATCCTTTCTTTATTTATGGACCCGTAGGTTTAGGAAAAACACATTTGCTGCAAGCCATCACGCAAGAGGCCCAACGCCGCAATCCGGCCCTTAAGACCTGTTATTTGTCATCCGAGCAATTTACCAATGAGCTGATCAACTCAATCCGTCACCATTCCGCTGAAAGTTTTCGCCAGAAATACCGTCATGTCGACATTCTCCTCATCGATGATATCCATTTTATCGCCGGTAAGGTATCGACCCAGGAAGAATTTTTCCATACCTTCAATACCCTGCATGATCATCATAAGCAAATCATCATCTGCTCCGATCGTCCGCCCAAAGAGATCGCCAATCTGGAGGAGCGTCTGGTGTCTCGCTTTGCGTGGGGGCTGATCACCGATATTCAGCCGCCGGATTATGAAACACGGGTCGCGATCTTGCGTAAAAAATTAGAATTAGAATCTGTAGAAGTTCCGGATGATGTGGTATTATTTATTGCCCAAGAGATCAAAACCAATATTAGAGAATTAGAAGGGGCTTTGATCCGGGTGGTTGCCTACGCGTTATTGGAAGAAAAACTCATCACTTTATCCTTGGCCAAGCAAGTCTTGAAAGACATGGTCAAGGAAACCATGAAGACCATTAGTGTGGACATGGTTCAAAAAGAGGTGGCTGCCTATTTTCAGATGCACCTGGCAGATTTGAAAACTAAGAAACGCCATAAAAACGTGGTCTTGCCCAGGCAAGTGGCGATGTACTTGGCCCGCAAATTGACCACCCATTCCTTGCCGGAAATCGGGGCGGCGTTTGGCGGCAAAGACCACACAACCGTTTTACACGCCTATAAGAAGATTGAAAAAGACCTGATGATCAATCCTGAGGTCAAAAAGAGCGTGGATGCTTTAAACTCCATTCTCATGGAGTGATTGAATGTGGATAACCTTTGGACTTTATGCAGAGCTTATCCACAGCTGTTAATAGTCGTAACTTATTATAGGTGTTGAATTTTTGGATGTAATTCAAGTTATCCACAAGCTCTAATACAATTACTGCTAGTTTTGAAGCTCTCAAAAATGAAGTACTAGATAGAGGGTTGTGAATATGAAAATAAAGATGAATAAAGAGGAAATTCAGTCCGCCATCGCGGTGGTCAGTAACATTGTTTCGCCTAAAACAACCTTACCTATATTATCTAATATCCTATTGGAAACCAACAATAGTGTTTTGAAGATGAATGCCACGGATTTGGATATAGGGATATCCTGTGAATTGCCTGTGCATGTGTATGAACAAGGCGCCATTACCATTCCAGCCAAACGTTTTAGCGATATTGTGCGGGAATTACCTAGTGGGGAAGTGATGATTGTGGCGCGTAAAAACAATCAGATTGATATTGAAGGGGTGAATTGCCGGTTTAAACTTAACGGCTTACCTAAAGAAGAATTTCCTAAATTCCCGGAATTTAAAGATAAGGATGCGGTTGTCATTCAACAGGCGGATTTGAAGGAAATGATCCGGCTGACGAATTTCGCGGTTTCTTATGAAGAATCCAGATATGTGTTAAATGGGATTCTATTGGAGGTGGCAGGAGATGTGGTTCGGATGATTGCGACTGACGGCCGGCGCCTGGCTAAGATTGAGAAAAAGTTGGTTCAAGCGGCCAGCAAAGACTTCCATATAATTATTCCAGTCAAAGCGATTAATGAAATCAACCGTAATTTAAAAGAAGAAGGTCAGTTGAGTATTATTTATGGGGTCAATCAGGTCCTCTTTAATATTAATGGGATTTTGATCGCCACCCGCATTATTGAAGGTGAGTTCCCTAATTATAAGCAGGTTATTCCTAAAGAAGGGAATAATAAAGCCAAGGTCAAGACCCAAGATTTACTATCCGCGATCCGCCGGGCGAATTTGCTCTCCACCCCGGATTTTCAGGCGATTAAATTTGAATTATTTAAAGACAAGCTGGTTATCTCTAAAACCACCCCTGATGTGGGCGAGTCTCGTGAAGAGGTGAATATTGAATACGGCCAACAGGAGTTGATTGTGGGATTTAATCCCCAATTCTTCATCGATGTCTTAAAGAATATTAATGAAGAATATGTGCCGATGGAATTTTTAGGTCCGGATAAACCCTGTGTGATCAGGCTTAAAGAATATTTATATCTGGCGCTGCCGATGAGGCTGTAATATGGATCCTATTAAGAACATTGTCTCGAGCGTGATAGGACAGATGGCGTCAGGTCAGGGGGCCGCCTTCGCGGATATCCAGACAGTTTGGACCAAGGTATCCAAGGATCAAGGCAGCCGGGTGGCAGATGTGAAAGATGGATGTGTGACGATTATGGCGGATTCTTCCATGCGTTTGGTGCGGTTGAATTTAAACCGGGGGAGCCTTTTGAAAGAACTTCAGAAGGAATTTCCGTCGATAAAAAAAATTAACTTTAAGGTGGGACAATGAAGACTGAAGAAAAAGCAAAACAAAAAGGCACCTATGATGCCAGTAATATCACGGTTCTGGAAGGCTTAAAAGCCGTCCGCATGAGACCAGCGATGTACATCGGGGACACCTTCAGCCGTGGTCTGCACCATTTAGTCTACGAAGCGGTGGATAATTCCATTGATGAGGCGCTGGCCGGTTACTGCAAAAACATTGAGGTCACCATCAACCACGATGAATCCCTTTCGGTCATCGATGACGGACGCGGCATCCCGGTTGACATGCACAAGACCGAAAAGAAACCGGCGGTGGAAGTCGTTTTAACCACCTTGCACGCCGGCGGTAAATTCGACAAGGACACCTATAAGGTCTCCGGCGGTTTACACGGGGTCGGCATCAGCTGCGTGAATGCACTTTCCGAATGGTTTGAAGTGGAGGTCAAGCGCGACGGCAATATCTATCACCAGCGTTACGAAGAAGGCAATACGGCCTCCAAGCTCACCACCATCGGCAAGACCAAGACCACCGGCACCAAGGTCACCTTTAAGCCGGACCGCACCATCTTTAAAGAAATCTATAAATTTTCCTATGACATTTTGGCCAAACGCCTAAGAGAGCTGGCTTTCTTAAATAAGGGTGTTTCCATTAAGCTTATCGATAACCGCGGGGATAAGCCCAAGGAATCGCTGTTTCTTTTTAAGGGCGGCATCATTTCCTTCGTCGAACATTTGTCTGAGAATAAAACGCCCTTACATAACAAGGTGTTTTATTTTGAGAAAGAAAAAGACGATATTGAGGTCGAGATAGCGCTTCAATATAACGATAGTTATAACGAAACCGTCTTCTCCTATGCCAACAGCATCAATACAATCGAAGGGGGGACCCATTTATCCGGTTTCCGCTCCGCCTTAACGCGCGCCGTCAATAATTATTCCAAGGCCAAGAATTTGATTAAAGAAAAGGACAACATCGGCATCTCCGGTGACGACACCCGCGAAGGCCTGGTGGCGGTGATTTCGGTGAAGATCCCGCAACCGCAATTCGAAGGCCAGACCAAGACCAAGTTGGGCAATTCCGAGGTCGATGGTTTAGTGGCGTCCATGACCCTGGAGGCGCTGACCCGGTTTTTTGAAGAAAATCCGTCGGTGGCCAATAAGATTGTCGACAAGGTCATCATGGCCGCCCGCGCCCGTGAAGCCGCCCGCAAGGCGCGCGACCTGACCCGACGCAAAGGTGCCTTGGATTCCGGCGGCCTGCCCGGCAAGCTCGCGGATTGTTCCGAGAAAGATCCGGCCATGTGTGAATTATATTTGGTCGAGGGTGATTCCGCCGGCGGTTCGGCCAAGCAGGGGCGCGACCGTTCGTTCCAGGCGATTTTGCCGCTCAAGGGTAAAATTCTTAACGTCGAAAAATCCCGATTGGATAAGATTTTAAGCAATGAAGAAATCCGTACCATGATCACCGCTTTGGGTACCGGCATCAGCGAGGATTTCAATATCGAGAAATTACGTTATCATAAAATCATCCTGATGTGCGACGCGGACGTCGACGGTTCGCACATCCGTACACTTATTTTGACCTTACTCTATCGCCAGATGCCGCAATTGATCGAACGCGGCTATGTGTATATTGCCCAGCCTCCTTTATATAAGGTCACGCGCGGCAAACGCGAAGAATATATCCAGACCGAAAAAGAGATGAATGATTTGATCCTGGATTTGGGCACGGAAGGCATCCGCCTGACCAAGCTCGAGGGTAAGAAGACCTATACGCCGGGCCAGGTCAAAGAGATATTGCAGGCCCTGGTTGAATTGGACAATATCGTCGAACGTCTTAAGCGACGGGGCATTGATTTTGCCGCCTACACCGACAAGTACGATGCTAAGAAGAAAAAAATGCCCCGTTATCTAGTCAAGACCGCGGGTGTGGAAGAGTATGTGTTCGACGACAAGGAATTGGCGGAGAAAACACAGAACGACACCGAAACCCAGTATATTGAAATTTTTGAATCCGATGAGATAGAACCCATCCGCGAGAAACTCGACAAGATGGACATCTTCCTTCAGGATTATAAGCGCGCCATTGAGGAGCAGGTGTTTTTAGCCCGTGACAAAAAGGATAAGCCCAAGCCCAAGGAATTAAAACCTTTATTTGTCATCGAAGATGACAAAGATAAGACGGAGCTCATGTCGGTGGTGGACATTCTGCATTATGTGCAGGAGTCTGCTAAAAAAGGCATGCATATTCAGCGTTACAAAGGTTTGGGGGAAATGAATCCTCAACAATTGTGGGACACCACCATGGATCCGGAACGCCGCACCATTCTGAGGGTAGATCTGGAAGATGCGGTCGAAGTGGATAAGACTTTTGCCATGTTGATGGGGGATGAAGTCGAACCCCGCCGTAAATTCATTGAGAGCTACGCTCACGAAGTTAAGAATTTAGACGTTTAAAGAAAGGCAGATGCATGTCACGTGATTTAAATAAGAAGGAAAGAATCATCCCGGTTTACATCGAAGACGAAATGAAGAATTCCTACCTTTCGTATTCCATGTCCGTTATCGTCGGTCGCGCCCTGCCGGATGTGCGCGATGGCCTTAAACCTGTCCATCGCCGTATCCTGTACGCCATGAAGGAATTGAATCTCGAGCACAATAAGCCCTACAAGAAAAGTGCGCGTATCGTCGGGGAAGTGTTGGGTAAATACCATCCGCACGGGGATTCGGCGGTTTACGACACCATGGTGCGCATGGTGCAGGATTTTTCGTTGCGCTATCCCTTGATCGACGGTCAGGGCAACTTTGGTTCGATCGACGGCGACGCTGCGGCAGCTATGCGTTATACCGAGGCGCGGATGGCTTCCGTTTCTGAGGAGATGCTTAACGATATTGAGAAAGAAACGGTCGATTTCAGCCCTAATTTTGACGGTTCGCTGGAAGAACCGGACATCTTGCCGGGCATGATCCCCAATCTTCTGGTCAACGGCTCCTCAGGTATTGCGGTCGGCATGGCGACCAACATGGCGCCCCATAATTTGGGTGAAGTGGTCGACGGCATTGTGCATTTGTTGGACAATCCTGAAGCCACGATTAAAGATTTGATGAAATACGTTAAGGGCCCGGACTTTCCGACCTCAGGCATCATTTGCGGCAAGGAAGGATTTGTGGATGCCTATAATACCGGCCGCGGCAAGGTGACGATCCGTGCGCGGGCCAACATTGAACAGCAAAAGAGCAATAAAGAAGCCATCATCATCACCGAGTTGCCGTATCAGGTCAATAAAGCCAATCTGATTTTAAGCATGGCGGATTTGGTGCAGAATAAACAGATCGACGGGATTACGGATATCCGGGATGAAAGCGACAAGGATGGTATTCGGGTCGTCATTGAATTGCGCCGCGATGTGGACGCGAACATCGTGCTCAATTATCTTTATAAGCACACCCAGATGGAGATTACCTTCGGGATCATCAATCTGGCCCTGGTCAATAAATCGCCCAAGGTGTTGAATTTAAAGCAGCTGATGGCCCATTACATCGCCCATCGCCGGGTGGTCATCCGTCGTCGCACCCAATTTGATTTGGACAAAGCGCTGCGCCGGGCCCACATTTTAGAAGGCCTCAAAATCGCCTTTAAGCATTTGGATGAGATCATTAAAACCATCCGTGCTTCTAAAACCACGGCGGAGGCCAAAGAGTCCTTAATCAAGAAATTTGATTTATCCGACGCCCAGGCGCAGGCCATTTTGGAAATGCAGTTACAGCGCTTGGCGGCCCTCGAGCGCGATAAAATTGAAGCGGAATATCAACAGCTTCTCAAAGACATTGCGGATTACCGTGAAATCTTGGCCTCCGACAAACGCGTCGATGCCGTCATCAAAGAAGAGTTGGCCGCGATCAGAAAGAAATATGCGGATGAGCGCCGGACGGAAATTGCCGCCAAGGCGGAAGATATCGAAATTGAAGATATGATCGCCGACGAGGACATGGCCATCACCATCAGCAATAAAGGCTACATCAAACGCCTGGCGGTGGATGGGTACCGTTCGCAGAAACGCGGCGGCAAAGGCGTCACGGCCATGACCACCTCCGAAGAAGATTTTGTCGAGCGCATGTTTGTGGCCTCCTCCAAAGACTTTTTGTTGATCTTTTCTAATTTGGGCGCGGTGCGCTGGCTGAAAGTGTATGAAATCCCCGTGGCGTCACGCACGGCCAAGGGCAAGGCGATCGTGAATTTATTGTCCTTCAAGCCCGAGGAGAGGATCAGCGCCATTGTGGCGGTGAAAGAATTTAGAGAAGATCAATTCTTGGTATTTGCCACGAAATTGGGATTGGTTAAAAAGACCAAGGTTGCGGCCTACAATAACCCGCGTAAGGGCGGCATTGTCGGTATTGGTTTAGAGAAGGGCGATGAGTTGATCGGTGTGGCCCTCAGCAATGGCAAGGAAGATGTGCTGTTGGCAACTCATCAAGGCATCTCTTTAAGATTCCCTGAAAAACAATTACGCGACATGGGCCGTTCCGCCAAAGGTGTGCGCGGCATTAATCTGGAAAAAGCTGATTATGTCGTCGGCATGCTGGTGTTTGCTCCTGATGTGGACAAGACCAGCGCCAAGCTTTTATCGGTGTGTGAATTGGGCTATGCCAAGCGTTCGGATTTTGCGGACTACCGCACCCAATCGCGCGGGGGCAAGGGCATCATCAATGTCAAGATCACGGATAAAAATGGTGCGGTGGTTGGAGTTATGACCGTGTCTGACGGCGATGAGATCATGGCCGTGACCAAGAAGGGGATGGTGGTGCGTTCCTCGCCTGCTGAAATCCGCGAGACCGGACGCAGCGCTGTCGGCGTGCGCCTGATCTCCATGGGGGCGGGAGACAAGGTCTCCTCCATTGCTCATTTGGTCGTTCGTGAGGATGTGTAAAATTTCAGGTATTGGTGTTGTTTGGCGGTTTTTTTAATATAAAATATTAAAAGGACCACTCTATTCATAATCCAACAACCCATAACCTGTGCGTATTTTATTTAAGACTTTATTAGCTGTTGTCTTGACCGTTCTTGCCTGCAAAGACGTTTGGGCAGATGTGCCGCCTATTCCGACGGGCCAGGATCTTACGGCCCAGGCCGAGCGCTTTCGGCAGGAATATTCCGTCGAACGGCGTTCTCGCGAACAAAATATTTCCAAGGCCCTCGTTCAGACCGAAGAATACGAGAAAAAAGCGGCCACCCCCGGCGTATCTTTTGTGTTAAATGCCGTTCATCTCAACGGCACAACGATTTTCCCATCCGCTAAATTAAGTTTTATTTGGAAGCCCTATCTCGGCAAACAAGTCAATTTCACCGATCTTCACAATATTGTCAAACTCATTAAACGGGTTTATAAAGACCTTGGGTATTTAACAACCACGGCCTATCTGCCGCCGCAGGATATTAAGGAGGGGCAGGTGGAGATCTATGTGGTGGAAGGCAAGCTTGGGCGTCTTCGTGTCGAGGGGAATAAATATTTCAGCACAGGTTCAATCGAACATTATTTTCACACCTATCCTGGCGAGACATTGGACATGGGAGAGGTGGAGAAAGATGTGATGCGCATTAATAATCACCGGGATTTGGAGGTCAGTTCGGTGTTGTCTCCCGGCGAGAATCCTGAGACAGTGGACGTGACGCTTAAGACCCAGGAGAATTTTCCTTATCATGTGACCGTGGGGACCGACAATCAGGGCAGCCGTCTGACCGGAAGGTTTCGTCGGCTGGTGGGCTTAAGCGACACCAATGTGACCGGGCACCAAGACACGCTTTCGTTCAACGGCGCCTACACGGATCTTTCCCAGGGAGATTATCTATCCTACCAGACGCCCGTCGGCACCAACGGGACCAAACTAGGAATGGATGCGGGCTACTTCCAGGGTAAACTCGGAGAAGAATTTAAACCTTTTGATGTCACGACCTATTCGGAATTCTATAATCCCAACGCCTCTTTCGAGCTTTATGAATCTGAAAATTCCCAAGCTGATCTGCGTTCAGGCATCCAAATCAAACACATTAATAAGAAACAGGCGCAGACACTTATCACCGACGAGGATCTTCGGCTTCCCTATGTGGCCATGGATATGATCAGGACCGATGCCACCGGCCAGACTACCTTCTCGCCGGAGTTGAGCTTCAGCATGCCGGGATTCTTAGGTGGATCTAAAATCGATAATGATTTCTCCAGTCGTCCCAAGGTGGATGGTTTTTATACCAAGTTCAACCAATACATTATCCGCACCCAGAACATGCCATGGGGCAGTTATGCCAAGATGTCCTTCGAGTTTCAAGCGGCTAACCGCAGTCTACCGACCTCGGAGCAATTGCAGTTGGGAGGGGATGGATCGGTGCGCGGCTATCCTCAAGGTGATTATCTCGCCGATGTCGGCGGAGATTTAGATTCGGAATGGTATTTTCCCGCCTATGTGGTGCCGGAAGAATGGCAATGGTATGGGACCCGTGTGCGTAACGACATCGAGCCCTTTGGTTTTTTTGATATGGGCGGCGGCAAATTGCTGCGTGCGTATAACGGTGAGCGCGGCACGCGTTTTCTGGCAGGCTTGGGCGGTGGCGTGCGTATTCAATTGCGCAAAAATTTCTATTTGAAACTAGAATGGGCTATTCCCGTGGGGGATAAACCGGTGCGCGGCACCGGGCCATCCACCTTTGATATATCGCTGCAGATGGGCGAATAAAAAAGATCAAAAAAACCTTGCCTTGGTAGCGACGAGGAGTAAAATATAATCATATTATGAATACGTTGGGACTTCTGTTTCTTTCGTCGCATGAAGTCGGCTTTTTAGGGGGAATGATTCATGCCTGTGTGCGTCCTCGCACATAAGAATCAACTTCCAAAAAATACCCGCCGCCATTTATCTAAAAGACCCTCACAACAGAGCCAAAACCTTAACGCCCCTATAGACTTACTGATTACGCGCGCGTTCTCTAAAAGGTCCCTTTTAAAATACTTTAGATCATTTACATTTCTTTTATCAGCTAATATATTTATTAGTGCGGCCTTTGCGCTTCCCCAAGGCGCGCAAGTGGAGTCGGGTTCCGCCACCATCACCTCGCCCAATGCCACGACCCTGAACATCACGGCCACCAATAACACCATTATTAATTTCAGTTCTTTTAATATTGCCAAAAATGAAACCGTGGATATTTCCCTGCCTTCCAATGACGCGAATTTGCTTGCCCGCGATCTAGGAGGGGGTGCCAGCCAAATCCTAGGCTCCTTATACGCCAACGGGAATTTGATTTTGACCAACCCTAATGGGATTTATTTTGGACCCTCCGCCAATATCCAAGCTAATAATATGATCGCCTCAGCGTTGGATATTGCCTCCAATGATTTTATCAACGGCAATTATCTCTTCGAACATATGCCGGGCGCGGCCTATGGCCAGGTATCCAATGAAGGCCGTATCACGGCTAAGAATTTGGTTTTGCAAGGCAGTTCGGTCAATAATTCCGGAGATATCCAAGCCACCGTAGGGACAGTGCATATGGTTTCCGGCGATAAGACCACGGTGAGCTTTGATCCGCAGGGGTTGGTTAGGGTGGTGATCAATGCTCAAACCACCGGCAAGGCTCCAGGGGTCAAACATGCCGTGGCGAATTCCGGGCATATTCAAGCGACCCATGTTGTCATGGAAGCGCAGACGGCGGAGGATATTTTTGAAGATGCCATCAACCAAACCGGTGAGGTGCAAGCGACCTCCATGGTCAATCAGGGTGGAGTCATCCGGATTGTGGCCAATGGGGATGTGCAGGTTGCCGGGAATTTGCAAGCACCGGGTGGGAAGATTCAAATTTCCAGTACCGAACGCTCGGTCCGCATGGAGCAGGCCCTGACGGCAGCTGCTCAAGAGATTAAAATTACGGCCGCCCGGAACATCCAGATGGACGCGGCCCTTCAAGCAGCCGCGCAGGCGATCAACATCGCGGCAGCCCAAAACGTCATTATTAAAGCACCGATTACAACTCAAGGCAATACCACCATCAAAGCCAAGAATAATATCGTGGTTCGATCCAATGTCACCACCGATTCCGGCACGCTGACCCTGATGGCCGACAGCGATTTGAATGGCCTAGGATCCTTCTTGCAGGCCGCAGGGACTCAGATTACCACCACGACATTTGGGGATGTGATCATCCAAGCCGCGGGTCCCAGCAGCAGCCTTGGGGTCATTTCTTCAGCAGGCAATATTACGGTGAAAGCTTCCGGAG
>Ga0206958_1111_pt1 | contig 25546 bp, 26 predicted proteins | sample Alteio_BWOrgHeat_33_FD_152968 | JGI IMG/M metagenome (GOLD analysis project Ga0206958, IMG submission 152968) | Enriched cells from forest soil in Barre Woods Harvard Forest LTER site, Petersham, Massachusetts, United States -... | ecosystem: Environmental > Terrestrial > Soil > Temperate forest >... | reverse complement strand
ACGCCCAGCACCGCCACCACGATACCTATGGCGGGTAACCCGTCGGCCATACTTTGTAATCCCGCCCCCACCGCTCCGGCTTCATGGTGATGCTTTTCCAGCTGTTTATCGATGATTTCCTCAATCTGCAGCGGGTTTTCCAACCCCATGGTCAGCGTCCGCAGCGTATCGCAGATGAGGTCGATGGCGAAATGATCATGCACGATCTTGGGATATTGGCTGAATATAGCGCTTTCTTCAGGCTTCTCTATATGCTGTTCCACGGCTATCATGCCCTTGGATTTCATTAATTTAGATAAAGTAAAAAGCATGCAGAGCAAATCAGTATAATCCTGTTTTTTCCATTTCGGCCCTTTAAATGATTTCCCCAATTCTCTAAAAGTGCCCTTAAGCACTGTGGGGCTTTGCCCTACCACATAGGCGCCGATTGCACCGCCCATAAGCATCGGAAACTCGTGCGGCGCTGCTTCAAGAATAATTTCGATCTTACCGCCAGACAGCATGTAAGTACCGAAAATAATGATAAAAACGAAGACAATACCAATTATGCCTAACATCGCGGGAACATATCCAATATGCTAAAGGTTTAATTGGAGAATATCATTTAAAAGAAAAGAAACCGTTAAAAAACGTGGCCTTAGGCCGCGACTTCTTCCGCCGACAGGACGCCTTTAAGTACCCTTATTTTATCAAGAATACTGGGGGAAACGGTATACTTTCCGGGCAATTGAATATCGGCGCGTTCCGCCCCTAACTGCGCCGATAAAGTGACCGACGCGCCCCGGCCATTGGGCTCACCCAGCAACCCGCGAATCGAATTCAGCGCTTCGGGCTGCGTCACGACGATACGAAACAGCCCTACGCCTTTCGATTGCTGCATTTTAGTCAGCGCTTCGTCGAATAACGTAATCGTTTGGGCAATAAACCGTGGCCCCGACTCTTCCATTTTGGCATCGGCGACCACCAAAAGGATTTTGCCGTTTTCAAGGTTATCACGCTGCTGGCTCAACAATCCTTCGTTGAATACCGATACTTCAAATACGCCGCCCATGTCGGAAAGCTGTATAAAAGCAAAACGTCCCTTATCGGAAACCTTGAATTTCCGCCCGGTCACAATGCCCGCAATTTTTATCGTGCGGAACTGGCTGGTCAATTTTTCGGCAAACTGGGAAGAAGAGACAACATTCAACATGCCGAGCGCCGAACTATACCCTGCCAGGGGATGTGCCGAAAGATAAAAACCGATAGCCGAAAATTCATGTTCCAGGCGTTCCAACGTCGACCAGTCGGCCATATCCGGCAGATTGGGCTTATGGATAATCGCCGCCCCCGCGCCGCCGAACAGGCTTTCCTGCTGACTGTCTTTATCGCGCTGCACGGATGCTCCATACGCCATAATCCGCTCAATATGGGTGAAAAGCTGGTTGCGGTTGGGATGCAGGGCGTCGAACACGCCCGCCTTGATTAAATGCTCAAGGGCGCGGCGATTAAGCGCTTCCGGCGGAACACGCGCCGCAAAATCGAATATATCCGTAAACCCGCCGTTGGCCTGATGCTGCGCCACTACACCTTCCATCGCCTGCGCACCAACATTGCGAATTGCCGCCAGCGAATAACGAATCGCCCCCTCTTCCACCGAGAACAATACCTCGGAACGGTTGATATCCGGCGGCAGCAACGGAATACCGAAACGCATGGCATCCTCGCGGAAAACGCCAAGCTTATCGGTATTATGCATATCGTAGGTCATTGAAGCGGCGATGAATTCCACTGGATAATTGGCCTTGAGATACGCGGTCTGATAAGCGATCAGCGCATAAGCGGCGGCATGCGATTTATTAAAACCATATTCGGCGAATTTGGCGATGAGATCGAAAATGCTGGCCGCCTGATGCTTTGGCACGCCGCGCTCCACTGCGCGAGCTACGAAAATATCCCGCTGCGCTTCCATTTCCGACCTGATTTTCTTACCCATGGCGCGGCGCAGGAGATCAGCCTCACCCAACGTATACCCGGCCAGAAGCTGGGCAATCTGCATCACCTGCTCCTGATAAATAATAACGCCGAAGGTTTCTTTCAGCACTTTTTCCAATAGCGGATGCAGATATTCCGGTTTTTCTTCGCCATGCTTGCGGGCGATGTAAGTCGGGATGTTATCCATCGGGCCGGGCCGATACAGCGAAACCAGCGCGATAATGTCCTCAAGGCAATCGGGCCGCAGTTTTTTGAGTGTATCGCGCATGCCCGCGCTTTCAAGCTGGAACACGCCCACAGTATCGCCGCGGCTCAGCATGTCATACGTCGTTTTGTCGCCTTCGGGCAATGCCAGCAGATCTATCGTAATCTTTCGAGGTTGTAGCAATTCCAACGCGCGGGCCAGAACGGTCAGCGTTTTCAACCCAAGAAAATCGAATTTCACCAGCCCGGCCGCTTCCGCATATTTCATTGAATACTGCACCACCGGCATATCGGATTTTGGATCGCGGTAGAGCGGCACTAATTCCTGCAATGGCCTGTCACCAATGACCACACCCGCCGCGTGCGTCGAGGCATGACGGTTGAGGCCTTCGAGTTTCAGGCTCATATCGACCAGCCGTTTCACCGTCTCGTCTTCTTTGATCGCCGCTTTCAGCATGGGCTCGATATCGATGGCATCGGCCAGCGTCACAGGCGCCGCCGGATTATTGGGAACCAGTTTGCAGATTTTATCCACCTGCCCATATGGCATTTGCAGCACGCGCCCGACATCGCGCAACACGGCGCGCGCCTGTAATTTTCCAAACGTGATAATCTGCGCCACGCGGTCGGCGCCGTAGCGTTGCTGCACATAATCAATGACTTCGCCCCGGCGTTCCTGGCAGAAATCGATATCAAAATCGGGCATGGATACCCGCTGGGGGTTTAAGAAACGTTCGAACAGCAAGCCGTATCGCAGCGGATCGAGATCGGTAATCGACAACGCCCACGCCACCACCGAGCCAGCGCCGGAGCCACGCCCCGGCCCCACCGGAATATTCTTCGCCTTGCTCCATTTGATGAAATCGGAGACGATCAGGAAGTAGCCGGGGAATTTCATCGTGATGATGGTTTCGATTTCAAACGCCAGCCTCGCCCGGTAAGGCAGCGCCCTGGCTTCCCGCTCTTCCGCATCCATGCCGGAAGTCCAGACATAACGTTGCAACCGTTCTTCCAACCCGGCTGCCGCCTGCTCGCGCAACAGGTCGTCCTCGCTCAAACCGCCTTGCGTGAAATTCGGTAAAATCGGCGCTTGCGACACGGCGATAAAAGCGCAACGTTTGGCAATGGCCACGGTATTGGCAATCGCTTCGGGGATATCGGCAAAGAGTCCCGCCATTTCCAGCGGCGTTTTCAGGCGATGCTCCGGCGTAAGCCGCCTGCGGTTGGTTTCCCCGACATACGTCCCATCGGCAATGCACAGAAACGCATCGTGCGCTTCGTACATCTCTGCCTTGGTAAAATAGGCGTCATTGGTTGCAACTAACGGTATCTGATGCGCATAGGCCAACGCGATGTGTTTTGATTCGATAGCCAACTCGTCCGCCAGCCCATGCCGCGAAAGCTCAATATATAAACGCCCGGGAAACAACGATTGCAATTTCAGCAAATAACCCTCGGCAACGGCGTCGCGTCCGGCAATCAGGGCCTTACCCATAGCGCCATGGATGCCGCCGGTCAGCGCGATCAGCCCGTCGCTTTTGCCTTCGAAATCGGCAAGCGATAGCAACGGCGCATGACCGTCCACCGGCGCTAAATACGACTTGCTGACCAGCATCAGCAAATTCCGCCAGCCGGTTTCGTTTTGCACATAGACCAGCAATTGATCGGGTTTTTGCTGGCTGGCGTGGCGCCCCGGCTCCTGATTTTCCGGTTTCAGAAAAACGGTACAGCCGAGAATCGGCTGAATTCCTGCTTCCGCCGCCGCCATGGAAAATTCCAGCGACCCGAAAAGATTGCCATGATCGGTCAGCGCCACCGCAGGCATGGCATGCGATTTGCACCATTTCACCAGCTCCTTGACGTGGATCGCTCCTTCAAGCAGCGAATAAGCGCTGTGTACGCGCAGATGAATGAACGCCGGGGATGTCATAGGAAAAGATATTAATCCTACTCTTTCGGGCAGGCAAGGACGGTATCACTATTTTAACACGCCATCTTCCAAACGCATGCTGCGATCCATGCGCTTGGCCAGATCGAGGTTATGCGTGGCAACCAGAACGGCCAGCTTGTGCTCACGTGCCAGGCGCATGAACATAGCGAATACGGTTTCCGCCGTCGCCGGATCGAGATTGCCGGTGGGCTCGTCGGCCAGTATGAGCGACGGGCCGTTGGCCAGCGCCCGGGCGATCGCAACGCGCTGCTGCTCGCCGCCGGAGAGTTTAGCCGGGCGGTGCTGCAATCGATCGGAAAGACCGAGTTGTCCCAGCAGTTCCCCGGCTTTTTTCATGGATTTCTTGACATCTACTCCCATCATCAATTGCGGTAACATGACATTTTCCAGCGCCGAAAACTCCGGCAGCAGGTGATGCATCTGATAGACAAAACCGATATGTTTGCGCCGCATTTGCGTGCGTATCGCATCGGACGCCGTACTCACCGCTACATTATTAATGAGGACATCGCCCAAAGTCGGCGTATCGAGCAACCCGGCGATCTGCAATAACGTCGATTTCCCCGAACCGCTTGGACCCACCAGAGCCACTACCTCGCCCTGCCGGACATCAAGGTTGAGCTTGTTCAACACCGTCAGGCTACGTTCGCCCTGCTCATAGATGCGGACAATATTATTGAGGCGAAGCACAGGATTACTCATAGCGCAACGCCTCCGCCGGATCGAGCTTGGCAGCGCGCATAGCCGGGTAAATCGTGGCGAGAAAAGAAAGCCCGAGCGCCATCAAAACCACCGTCAACACCTCACGCCCATCGACTTTGGACGGCAGGTGCGACAGAAAATACAGCTCATCGGCAAACAGCCGGTGCCCCATCAGCGATTCCAGCCAGAGCTGGATATCTTCGGTATTGAAAGCAATCAAAAGCCCCAAAAGCACGCCCGCAAAAGTGCCGATGACGCCAACGCTGGCGCCGCAGGTAAAAAAGATGCGCAGGATAGAGCCGCGGCTTGCGCCCATCGTGCGTAAGATCGCGACATCCCTGCCTTTTTCGCGCACCAGCATGATGAGGCTGGAGATGATATTGAACGATGCCACTAATATAATGAGTGTCAGAATAAGGAACATGACGTTGCGCTGCACGAGCACCGCCTGGAAAATCTGGTTGTTGGAGGTTTTCCAATCATACACGCGGTATCCCTCGCCGAGCCGCCCGGCGATCTGGCGGGCAATCTGCGCCGATTGATTGGGATCGTTGCCGAGCACCTCGATCAGTGACGCAGCATCGTTGCCGTTGTCGCGGAGCTTGAAATAAATCTGCGCATCCTGAAACGGCAAGAGAATCAACCCACTATCATAAGCAAACATACCGATGGAGAACAGCCCCACCACTTTATACGCCTTCACGCGCGGCACCAGCCCGGCCACGGTAGCCCGGCCTTCCGGCGAAATTAACGTAATGTTGTCGCCCAGCCGCACGCCCATTTTTTCCGCCATGCGCTTACCGATGACCACGCCCTCGCCGCGCTCCAGCGCCGACAAATCGCCCTCGACCATGCGTTTCACCAGCAATTCTTTTTGCATCAAATCGCCATAGCGATACGCCGCCACCATCGCGCCTGTCGCCTGACCTTTATAGGTCGCCATGATTTGCCCGTCTATCTTGGGCATGGCGCTTTTGACACCGGCCATGGCGGCGAGATCCTTGCTTAAATCCTCGTATTTATCGATGCCTTTGCCATTTGCCGCATACACCGTGACATGCCCTTCGAGCCCGATAATGCTCTTGATCAGCTCGTCGCGCACACCGTTCATCACCGCCAGCACGACGATCAGCGTCGCCACACCGAGCGCAATGCCGATCAGCGAGAAAAACGCAATGACGGAAATCAGCCCCTCTTCGCGCCGCGCCCGCAGATACCGGAAAGCCACCATTCGTTCAAAAGCTGAGAGCATGTGCCTATTTCAAGAGTTGAGCCAAAGCATTTTCCACCGGCATTTCCACCTTTTCCCCATTTCTCCGGTTCTTCAGTTCCACAGTTCCCTTCTCCGCGCCCTTCGGTCCAATCACCACTTGCCACGGCAATCCGATCAAATCCATCGACGCGAATTTTCCACCAGCGCGCTCGTCCGTATCGTCGTAAAGCACTGTGACGCCCTTGCTTTGCAGCGACTCGTACAATTGCTGGCACAGTGCGTCGCATTTGGCATCGCCCACGCGCAGATTGATAAGCCCGATTTTAAAAGGCGCAACCGATTCCGGCCAAATGATGCCGTTATCATCATGGCTGGCTTCGATAATCGCGCCAACCAGACGCGATACGCCGATGCCGTAACAGCCCATTTCCGGCGTCACAGGATTGCCGTCCGCACCGGTGATGGTCACGCCCATCGCCTTGCTGTATTTATTGCCGAGGAAGAAAACGTGCCCGACCTCAATGCCGCGCGCCTCGCGCAAACGTTCTTTAGGAACGGGGCAGGCATCGGGCTTGTGCTGTTCGTCGGCGGCGGCATATAAACCTCGCAATTCTTCGCCAATCTCCCAAGCTTGTTTTCCTTGCATATTAGCCATAACATCTTCGACCTTTTGGTCGTAATAAATTTGGCTCTCCCCAGTTTCAGCCAGCACTTGAAATTCATGACTTAGGTTGCCACCAATCGCACCCGAATCAGCATTAACAGCAATGGCAACTAATCCCATACGCGCAAAAATTCTATGATAGGCATCATACATTTTTGCATATTCGCGTTTGGCATCTTCGACATCAAGGTGAAAGGAATAGGCATCTTTCATCAGGAATTCACGGCCACGCATCACGCCGAAACGCGGGCGCACCTCATCGCGGAATTTCCACTGAATCTGATACAGGTTGAGCGGCAATTGTTTATAGCTTTTCACATAGCCGCGAAAAATATCGACGATCATTTCTTCATTGGTCGGGCTATAGAGCAGTTCGCGCTCGGCGCGATCATTGAAGCGCAGCATTTCCTTGCCCATGGAGTCGTAACGCCCTGATTCCTTCCACAATTCCGACGGCTGCAATGTCGGCATCAGCACGCGCACGCAACCGGCGGCGTCCAGTTCCTCCGCCACAATTCGCGCCACATTCTCCAGCACCCGAAGCCCCAGTGGTAACCAACTATAAATACCCGCCGCCTGCTGGCGAACCATTCCGGAACGCAGCATTAGGCGATGCGAGATGATCTGCGCCTCGGAGGGGTTTTCACGAAGTAACGGCAAAAAGAATTTGCTCAGGCGCATGATGGGCTTTCTACAGGATTGCTTTGTCGGCAATCTACTCTACCGCAAGGCCAATGCAAGAATAGAAACGTAAGAAATCACAACGTATCCAGCAGCCCACGCACCGGCACGATACCGCTATTGACCAATAGAACAATGATAAGCGTAAAAGCCAGACTGAGCGCCGTATTGATGAGAAACAGTTTTTTCCAGCGGTGCGGCGACGGCGCGGCGGCGTATTCGACGGCGGAAGAATGATCGGTTTGCCGCACGCCGAAGGGCAACACGAAAAACAACATCATCCACCACACGTTGACGAAGAGAAAAACGCTTAAGGAGAGAGACATAAAACTGTCACCCCGCACCCGTTGCGGGGCCTCCCAAAACGGATGGAGATGCCGCAACAAGTGCGGCATGACACAATTTCATCATACCTGCTCCAGTTCCACCAGCGTGCCGCAGAAATCCTTGGGATGCAGGAACAGAACCGGCTTGCCGTGCGCGCCGATCTTCGGTTCGCCGTCGCCCAGAACACGTGCGCCACTTTTAATCATCCGATCGCGCGCCGCTTTGATGTCGGCCACTTCATAACATACGTGGTGAATGCCACCGGAGGTATTCTTAGCAAGAAACGGCGCAATCGGGGAATTTTTGCCCAGCGGATGCAACAGTTCGATCTTGGTATTGGGCAGATTGACGAACACCACCGTCACCCCGTGTTCGGGCACGGCCTGAGGCGCCGACACCTCCGCCCCGAGCGTATCGCGGTACATGGCAGTAGCAGCCGCAAGGTCGGGTACGGCAATAGCCACATGGTTAAGTCGTCCTATCATGGTACACCTATCTTTCTGATTGCATTTCAAGGGATAAAATTTGTCATAAAACTTTCATTTAAGCTACCGCCAAAATGCGCTATCATAATTAAATATAGATTCCCGAAAAACATTCCGGCCCACAACGTATGAATTATAGAAAACACCCATGGATAATGCGCATACTCGCCCGCTTAACACCGGCGCGCAATGCCCTCCTGCGCCTCAAAAAGCGACAAAAACCGGCGGAGTTGCAGCCAGTTAAGCAAGATATTGAAAAACCATTGGAAAAAATGAGTCCCGCCATTACTACCATCGTCTATGACATCCATAATGAGGATGCCCGCTCGGACAGCTATAACCGCGACGAATTTCTGGCTTCGGCCAAGCAGACGCTGCTAAGCATGGATCATACCAAGGCAATCCCCCATTAAAAACCCCTCATAATCCCCCCCAATTTGTCATAAAACATTAACATTACACCCCCCTGCTATCTGTTAAACTGTAAGGGTATAATAGTAACAACATGTTGAAACCATGGGGCAGACGCTAACAGATCACGCGGGCAACAGGCATCCCGAAATAGGGCATGATGGCGCTACGCGAAAATCCCCGGGCTTCTGGGGCAGTGTCAGGCAATTCGGCGGCGGCGGATTCCGTAAAGGAGCGCTGATTATCGGCGTCGCCTTCGTTGCCGTCACTGCAATCGTACTCGGTTGGATGGGTTCCAACGGAGAACTGGCGGTAGGCAACCAGTTTGGCGCACGTTTCGTAAACGCTGAAGAGGGGTTCGCCGTGGGCGTCAGCAAAGTACTCAAATATTTATTCACCAGCGGTATCGGTTTAGCCACGCTGGCCATCGGCGGCATTACCGGTGCATTGATGACCGCCCGCGGCAAACAAAAGGAATTGGCAACAGCCGAACAAACGGAACACCTTGCTCAGGAACTGGAAATCGCCCGTGCGATGCAGCCGCAGAAAACCGTGGAAAAAACGGTCGAATCGCACGTCACCAACAACAATACGCATGAATTGCAAACCCACAGCAGCCACCGCGAATACGAACGCGACAGGGAACGCGCCGATGCGGCTGATCAGGAAAAATGGTCCTCATGCGAGATAAAGCGCCGCTCTGAAGCGCAGCACGCCATAAACGATTGTAAAATTGGTTAAACCCATGGGATTGGCACACGCACATATACCGGCAGTCAAGGTGGCAAAAGAGCTAAGTTTTTGGGCAAAGGCCAAACTGGCGATCAAAGGCTTCTTTAAAGGTGCCGTAGCGATGGCGCCGCGCGCACTCCTGATTGCCGGAGCGTCCCTGGGCGCGTCAGCCACCATGCATCATTTTACCGGGATCGATCCGCTGGGCGTTACCACAAGCGGAAATGTCCTGCTTAAATTATTGGGTCTTGCGGGCATAAGCACCATTGCGGCAGGCGTGGGAGGGTGTTTCGATTGTGCTACCGGGTCAGACAATGCATCGGCAGCAACACCTCACGGTAGAAACACTTCGCAGCGCCAACCGGAAACAGGAGCGGTGCAAAATATGGGTTATGGGCCACCGCCCTTTACCCCCGGACGATCCCAGAATTCGGAAATGGGCAATTTTAGAAATTAATTTAGTAAAGGAGACTGACAATGGCTAACTTACCACCACTCGATGAGACGATAAAACGTCCATCATTCTTCAGTTCCGTGCGAAGCGGTATCACCGGATTCGTAAAAGGATCTATTGCCGGCGGATTGCTGGGCATCATTAGCGGCGTCCTTGTAGGAGCCGCCATCGCCGCCATCAGCCTGGCGACAGTAGCTAATCCGATAGGTTTTGTGGCCGCCATGGGCATGGGTGCTTATATCGGCGGAACATCGCTAGCATTTATCGGCGCCGCCGCAGGCACGATGACCGGTGTTGTCCGCAGCCGCGAGGCGGGCCAGCCAACGGCAAACGATGTCGTAAACGTTGCGAAAATCTCATTCGCGCAGGGTGTCGCCGTCGGCCACAATATCGAACATAGCCAGCAGATGGAAACGAGTACCACGCACCGCGACCGCTATGTAAAAGGAAAAGAAACGACGAATATGCCCGAACAACAGGTGCTGTCATCGTAAGAGCGCCCGCGCACGATCTACGATGTCGTCGAACATGGCAGGCGTCAGCATCCCCGTATTGATATTGTACCTCGAGCAATGGTAGCTATCCAGTAACACGATCTTGTCAGTCAGCTTGTGTATAGCGCCGTGCCTGAACTTCGCAAATGCCGCTTTATGCCCCGTAGCCCGCAATACGGCGTTGTGGGAAATCAATCCCAGTGAAAGAATCAGTTTCAGGCGCGGCATCGCCGCTATTTCTCTTTTCAGGAACTCGTTGCACGTCTTGATCTCGGCTAGCTCCGGCTTATTTTCCGGCGGCACGCAACGCACCGCATTGGTGATGCGGCAATTAACCAGTGTCAGCCCATCTTCCCTGCTCTCTTTATAATCCCCTTGTGCAAATTTGAACTTCAGCAACGACGCATATAATATGATCCCGGCATAATCCCCGGTAAATGGCCGCCCGGTTTTGTTTGCACCCTTAAGCCCCGGCGCCAGCCCGACCACTAAAAACTCGGCATTAAGCTCACCGAATGAGGGTACCGGAGCATTGAAAAAGGTGGGGTAATGTTGCCGGTTAGCCTCACGAAAGCCGCAAAGACGCGGGCATTTCGGACAATCGGGAGCGGGAGGTAAAAAAGACATAGGCCCCCATTGTCATTCTCGGCAAGGCGGGAATCCAGTAAAAAATGGTTAAAAACCACTATTTTTTTGCGAATTATTTTCTATTAATCATTTTTGCCCTTGAAACCTGCGCTAACCCTATTATATGACGTGCACGAAATACTCATCGGCGGCGGAAGTTGCCGTGACTATGATTTTCTCATTTTTTGTAAACTTTAGGGAGTAGACCTATGAAAATTAAACCGTTGGCTGACCGTCTGGTCGTTGAACGCATCGAGCAGGACACCAAGACTGCCGGTGGCATCATTATCCCCGATAACGCCAAGGAAAAACCGAAGCAGGGCAAAGTGCTCGCCGTCGGCCCGGGCGCTAAAGACGAGAACGGCAAACGCATCCCCGTCGATGTGGCAGCGGGCGATATCGTGCTCTTTACCCAATGGTCGGGCAGCGAAGTCAAGCTGGACGGCAAGGAATATCTTGTCCTCAAGGAAAGCGATGTCATCGGCATCATCGAAGAAACCGGCAGCAAGAAGAAGGCCGCTTAATAAGGGGTTGCTGGTTGCTGGTTGTTAGCAGCCACTTACCAGCAACTAGCAACTAGAAACCAGCAACTAATTTACGGAGTAAATATTATGTCTGCTAAAGAACTCAAATACGGTTCGGATGCGCGCGAGCAAATCCTGATCGGCGCTAACAAACTGGCACAGGCCGTAAAAGTGACCCTCGGGCCGCGCGGCCGTAACGTCGTCATCGATAAATCCTATGGTGCGCCGCGCATCACCAAAGACGGTGTGACCGTTGCCAAGGAAATCTCGCTGCAAAACAAGTTCCAGAACATGGGCGCGCAGATGCTGCGCGAAGTCGCCACCAAATCCGCCGATATGGCCGGTGACGGCACGACAACGGCAACCGTTCTCGCCCAGGCCATTTATACCGAAGGCTCGAAAGCGGTAGCCGCCGGACTCAATCCGATGGATCTGAAACGCGGCATCGAAACTGCCGTTGAGGCGGTCGTTGCTGAAATCAAGAAGAAAAGCAAGCCCGTAACCACGAAGGCCGAATGGGCGCAGGTTGCCACCATTTCCGCCAACGGCGACAAAGAAGTCGGCGATAAGATTGCCGAAGCCATGCAGAAAGTCGGCAAAGAAGGCGTTATCACGGTGGAAGAAGCCAAAGGCCTCGAATTCGAACTCGATGTCGTCGAAGGCATGATGTTCGACCGCGGTTATCTCTCTCCGTATTTCGTGACCAACGCCGAGAAGATGGTCGTTGAGCTCGAAAACCCCTACATCCTGATCTTTGAAAAGAAGCTCTCCGGATTACAGCCGATGCTGCCGTTGCTCGAAGCAGTCGTCCAGCAGCAGCGCCCGCTCCTCATCATTGCTGAGGATGTCGAAGGCGAAGCACTGGCCACCCTTGTGGTCAACAAGCTGCGCGGTGGCCTGAAAGTAGCTGCTGTTAAGGCTCCCGGCTTCGGCGATCGCCGCAAATCCATGCTGGATGATCTCGCTATCCTCACCGCCGGTGAAGTCATCAGCGAAGAACTGGGCATGAAGCTGGAAACCGTTACACCCAAAAGCCTTGGCCGCGCTAAGAAAATAGTTATCACCAAGGACGACACCACTATCGTCGATGGCGCCGGTGCCAAGAAGGACATCGAAGCACGCTGCATCCAGCTGCGCGCCCAGATCGAGGAAACCACTTCGGACTACGATAAAGAAAAACTACAGGAACGTCTGGCCAAACTGTCCGGCGGCGTTGCCGTTCTCAAAGTCGGCGGTTCTTCCGAAGTAGAAGTAAAGGAACGCAAAGACCGCGTGGACGATGCGCTGCACGCTACCCGCGCTGCCGTTGAAGAAGGTATCGTCCCGGGCGGCGGTTCGACGCTGCTGTACGCATCGCGCGCCCTCGATAAAATAAAGACCGAGAACGACGACCAGAAAGCCGGTATCAACATCGTGCGCCGCGCCCTTCAGTCTCCGCTTCGCCAGATCGTTGAAAACGCCGGTCTGGACGGCGCCGTTGTCGCAGGCAAGCTACTAGAAAGCACCGACACCAATTATGGTTACGATGCCCAGAAGCTTGATTATTGCGACCTGATCAAAGCCGGTATCATCGACCCGACGAAAGTCGTGCGTGCCGCGCTGCAGGGCGCTGCATCGGTTGCCAGCCTACTCATCACCACGGAAGCCCTCATCGCCGATTTGCCGGAAGACAAGAAATCCGGCGGTGGCGCTGCCGGCGGCGGTGGCGGAATGGGTGGCATGGGCGGCATGGGCGATATGGACTTCTAGCCCACACCCGGTTCAAGACACTAAAAAGAGGCAGGATAGCAATATCCTGCCTCTTTTTTTATGCACTATTCATCAATTTTAAGTCTTTCGGAACAGTATTTTTTACATACCCTGATATGTATATTCCAATAGAGCATGTGGGATTCCATGTATTTTGTTTGCTTCTTTACAGGATTAGATTAAATGCTGTAAATATGCCTATGCAAGTTGCCAATCCGTTAGAAGCAATCAGTTTAATATCCGCCTAAATTGTACATCTTGAGTGTGTTAAGCGATGAAGTGAGTTCAAATTTTGGCACAAACTATGCATGTATAATTTCGTTTCTTGTAAGTTTGCTTACATTAAATGAAACAATAATTTTACAAGGAGACAAAGACAATGAAAGCTATCTCGAAATTTGTACTACCCATCGTACTTGCTTTTGTAGCGTCTGTGAGTGTTACATCAATTGCAACAGCCCAGATGCCTTACTTCTATGGTACCTTGCCACCAGACTCCGGTATCCCTCATGGCCCAACTGTGCCGCCAACTATATCGCCGTTGCCACCAGGCTATATTTTTGATCATGGTCCGGTTTTTGTACCGCCAACTATACCACCGTTGCCACCTGCCAATCATGGCCCGATTCCTGTACCGCCATGGGGTAGTTATCATCGTTGATGGTAAACCTTTTTGTTGTAAAGTCAGTGGCGATCCTAAGCCTGCTCCATCTAGCGGTGGAAATCTTGCTCAGTAAAGTTGACGATACCACTTATTTCTTGATTTTTAATATTTTCTAGGCTGGGTGCCAATCAGTTAGAAAAATTAGATGAGTACTGCGCCCTGTCGTCTGGCAATCGGAAATTAGTGCCGGGTGTTTAGGCGATGGGGTGCAGAGTTTAGTACATATAAAAGCTTTGAACTATCCGCCGTCAACGAAGGAACGCTCTCGGAATCTCTTTCCCACAAAAAATGTGCAAGAGAACAGCACATTAAAAGCCTGTTCGAACTGGAAAACATTTTGCTGTGGGAGATAGGACTGGAAAGTCGCAGGCGCATAGACGCATAAAACGCGAGCGTAAAAAATCTCAATATCAACAATCCCTGCCGGTTGGGACCCACGTAAGCAGTTGCTGAATATCGGAATGAAAATTTAATTTTTAAGATATACGTTATATCGCTATTTACCCCTATAATCCCATTCCACAGCCCATTTTTGTGCTTTCTTCACAGAACCTTAACAATCATTTTGCCTGAAACATGGTATGATTTTTATGGTGAAAAAGTGTGTTTTCAGCATAGAAATGCCTATGGATTTGACGGAAAATAACAAGTTAAATACTGATAAATATAAAGAAAATACCATAGCGCCCGAGAAATCCGCCGCGCAGGATACTCCCGGTTTGTTTGAAAACAAGCCTGAAACCGTGTCCGAAGATAAAAAGCGCAGAACCGTCGGCAACCGGGTCTATGACTGGCTGATCTATTCCAGCATCGCATGGGGCGGCGTCGCTTTGTTATCGGCAATGTCGGCTCACGAGGCGCAACACGGAAAGAACCCATTATTCAACTGGCTGCGCCTGTTGAATAAAAACGTCTATAACGGCCTTAGGAACACGCTGTCGAAAACCATCCTTAAAGGCGCTTCCGAAGAAAGAATTCATGGCTATGCCCAGGGCACTACCCTGTTCGTCACGCTCGGCATGGGTGGAAACGCGCTGGCAGCGCCGATCAAATGGCTCGAAGATAACCGCCAGAAAAATGCCGCCCGGATCGACAGGCTGCTGGGCACGACGCCGCCCCATCCGGAAACCATCGCCGCCGAAGTGCCGCAAACATGGCACAGCGTGATCACCGGCAGGCTATTATCATGGGGCACGAGTTACCTGGTTTTTTTAGGGATGGGACCGAAAATCACCGGCCAGGTCAGCGGATGGTTCGGCAAAAAATTCACCCATGGCTGGATGAGCCTGCGCCCGAAATCCAACCTGGCCGGCGTACGCAGATGGATGGACATCGCCGCTTTCGATGCGACCTTTACCGTCATTACCGCTACGCTGACCTACCTATTCAGCCGCTACGTCGCAAAAAAAGACCAGAAAAAACATGAGGTGGAGGAGAAATTGGAGAGGGCTGCGCACCCGGAATCAGCCCCATCAACGAATACGACGGCGACGGCGGAAAAAGAACCCGATAGCAATGATAAGCCATTCGCCGAGAAATATGCATCGACCAATAAACGCGGTGGCGCCCCCGCGGAATTGCACACGCAGAAACTGGCGCTGAGCGAAAACAGCACCGTTCCTTCGTTGGGCTGAATCAGATAGGAATGGGATAGTGACTGCAACCGATAAAGATACCGCTCAGAAAAAGAAAAAACGCACGGTCGGCAACCGGGTATACGACTGGGGCGTATACACGACCTTCGCCTGGGCGGGCGTCGCCGCATTCTCGATGTTCCTTGCCCATGAATCGCTCCACGGCACCCACAAAATGTTCGGCTGGCTGCGCAGCCTGAACAAGGGCATACATGACGGCCTATCCGGAATATTGTCCAAAACCGTAATGAAACACAGCCCCAAAGAAAATGTCGAGGAATGGGCAAAAGCCACGACGCTGTTTACCATTTTGTATCTTGGCGGCTCGATGCTGATGGCCCCGATCAAATGGCTGGAAGACCACCGCCACAGCAATGCCGCCAAAATTGATAATCTTCTGGGCACCACGCCGCCCGATCCCGAAACCATTGCCAAAGAACCGAAACAGACGTGGAAAAGCCTGCTGAGCGCCCGGTTTCTATCGAGCGTAATCGGTTATGGAGGATTTATCCTCGTCGGACCAAGAATAGCCGGAAAAAGCAGCAGATGGTTCGGAGAGAAATTCACCGGCATATGGCAGAAACTGCGCCCGAATTGCAATGCGGAAACCGTCCGTAAATGGGCGGATATCGGCGCGTTCGACGCCATGGTGACCGCCGGTACCGCCGCAACTACCTATGGGTTCAGCCGCCTCATCGCCCGCAAGAACGACCCCGCACCGGCTGTGGAAGATGCGCTGTATCTGATAGACCCGGCCACGCCGACACCGCAGGAAACATCGTCCGCCGACGTGAATGACAAATCTTCTGTCGCTGCGCCGTCGCTTGCCAGCAAATTCGATAAACCGAAGGAAAGTCATACGCAAAAACTGGCCGCCACTGCGGATAACCTTCCGATTGTTCACTCTTTAGGATAAAAAACGCTCTCGGCAAACCCTCATGCGGGAGCTAAAAACAATGAAAAATCAGTTATATAAATAGATTTCCTGTATCCTCCATCTGTCCCCCTCACCTGTGGAAAACTGAAAAAATAGACTTGACGGGAAGCGATAAAACGCTTAGAAATTCGCCCTTTCCAATGAGAAGGTTATAATATGTCCAGACGTTGTTCAGTTACGGGTACCGGTGCCCAGTTCGGTCACAAGGTGTCGCACTCCAACCACAAAACCAATACCCGTTTTCTGCCGAACCTGCAGCACGTGTCGCTCATCAGCGATGTGCTGGGCACCAGCATCAGCCTGCGCGTAACGGCCGCAACGCTGCGTAGCATCGAGCATAACGGCGGATTGGACGCGTATCTGCTGAAGCATTCCTCGCGCAAGCTGACCGTGGAAGCGGGCAAGTTGAAACGCCAGATCGCCCGGAAAATCGCCAAAACGAAGAAGGCGGCCTAAGCTGCTTTGTCATCCCGAACGCATGTGAGGGATCCTCTTAGAATATCCCTCGTCGCTGCGCTTTGTCGGGATGACAATATTACTTCGTCTCCCCAAACAACTCCACCAGCTGCTCCGTCATCGTTTCCCCAAGTTTATCGATCTCAGATATCGTGACCGCACGCTTGTAATAGCGCGTAACGTCATGGCCTATACCAATGGCAACCAACTCAATCGGCATCAGGTTCTCCACCCGCGCAATCACCTCGCGCAAATGCGCATCGAGATAGCTGCCGTTATTGAGCGAGAGCGTACTGTCATCGACGGGCGCGCCGTCGGAAATCACCATGAGGATGCGCCGCTGCTCCGGCCTCGCCAGCAGCCGGTCGCACGCCCAGAGAATCGCCTCACCGTCGATATTCTCCTTGAGTATGCCTTCCTTTAACATCAACCCGAGATTCTTGCGCGAGCGGCTCCAGCTGACATCGGCGGGCTTATAGATGATGTGGCGTAAATCGTTGACGCGCCCCGGCCTTTGCGGCCTTCCGTCTTTCTGCCATTGCTTATAGGAATTGCCGCCTTTCCATTCCCGCGTGGTAAATCCCAGTATCTCGACCTTGACGCCGCAGCGCTCCAGCGTGCGGCTGATAATATCGGCGGATAACGCCGCGATGGTGATGGGGCGCCCGCGCATCGACCCGGAATTATCAATGAGCAAGCTCACCACCGTATCACGAAACTCCGTATCCTTTTCGCGCTTATAGAATTCCTCGTAATCGGGATGGATGATAAGTCGCGCCAGCTTGCGGCTATCGATCATGCCGTCTTCCTCGTCGAATATCCACCGCCGCGCCTGCTTGGCCATGAGCAGCCGCTGCAAGCGCCCGGCGAGACGTGCCGTGACACTCTGGAACTGGGTGAGTTTCTGGTCGAGGCTCCGGCGCAGATGTTCAAGCTCGGCGCTGCCCGCCAGCGCGCTGGCCGCCACCACCTCATCAAAGCGTGCGGTATAAGGATGGTATGGGTTTTGCGCCATTTTTTCGCTGCTATTGAACGGATAGGGCGACGGGCGGCTGACGCTCACCTCTTCGCCCTTTTCCGGCTGCGCTTCCTCACTGCCGGGACCACCCGCCTTCACCAGCATGGGCGACAATTGCGGCATCCCCTGCTCCGAATTCGGCCCGTCGGTGGCAAGGCTTGCTTCAGCCTCGGCATTTTCCTGATCAAGATGCGAAGTGTCTTCGCTGGCCTGCGCACCGCCATCGAAATTTTCTCCGCGTTCCGGCGACCCTGACATATGGGTAAGCGACTCGATCAGTTCCAACGCCAGCGAGGCGAAAGCCTGCTGATCCCCGATCTTATCGTGCATTTTTCCTAATAGCGGCAGCGTGGTTTTGATCTCGCTTTCCACCTTATCGAGCGCGCTTAAGAGGTATGTCGGCGCGGGCATTTCCTGTATGGTCCGGCGCGCATGCAACTCGATGGCATGCAGGAGCGACATCGCATCCGGACGAATGGATTTCTGCATGCAGTCGCGCTCGAAACGCCGGTGCAAATTATAACGCACGCCTTCCATATGCCTGCTACCCAGCGCCTCCACCCGGATATTTTCCAGCATGTCGAATAACCCCGCGCCACTCTTCGACGCAGGGCGCAATTTTTTGTGCGCCGCAACATCGTGATAACGTATATTGAGCGCCGCATGATCCGCCTGCCCGCGCACCACGGGCAAGGCATCGGGCAGCGGCATTTCGGGCAGCGGCGGCAGCGTAATCCCCCCGGCGGCAGGCACGCCGAACTCCACCGCCAGCGTCCTTTTCGCCGCCAGCGCCCGCGTTGCCGCCGCGACGGCGTGCTTGAAAGCGGTTAGTTGTTTTTCGGGGGTGGTGGTATGCAATTTATAATGCTCCTTTATTTGTCATTATTTTTTTACTGTCATCCTGGCGACCTGTCCTCCAGTATGACAAAAAACATTTGCCCCCAGCTTGCCACGCAGCGCGGCCCCCCGCAACTCACTTTCCCTCTTCCGGAGCATATGCAATGAAGATAGGCTTACATAGAAAAAGAGGATCCGCACCTTGGTTCCACCCCTGGAAGGGGGAGGAAAATATTGTGTAAGGATGACAGAGACTAATCGTTAAAAATGTCAAGAAATGTCAAGAAAAACACCGAAAAATGGGCTGTGAAACACTCTAACATGATGAATTAAAAATATACCCATGTTTCACAAGCGGGTCTAAACAGGTCGGAAACGGTCGCGAACTATAGAGAAACGGTCGAAAACTGGCCTGAAAGGGCCTCGAACCGCATCGAAACGGTCTGATTCAGGCGATATCCGTATTGAAACAGCGCTGATAATACTCTGAAATGATTCCGCGCTCATTCTCGTCGCATTTATTGAGGAAGGTGAGCTTGAACGCCAAATGCACGTCGTTGAAAATCAGCGCGTTTTCCGCCCAGTTGATAACCGTGCGCGGCGACATCACCGTGGTCAAATCGCCGTTCATGAACCCTTCGCGGGTGAGGCCCGCCATGGCGATCATGCTGCGTAACTGCTCTTTGTTCTTGGCCATTTCCTTGACCTTGGACAGCACCACCAGCATCTCTTCGTCGGGCGGCAGGTAACTGAGATTGGCGACGATATTCCAGCGGTCCATTTGCCCCTGGTTGATCGGCTGCGTGCCGTGATAAAGCCCCGTGGAATCACCGAGTCCCACGGTGTTGGACGTGGCAAACAGGCGAAAACTTGGGTGCGGGGTGATAACGCGATTCTGGTCGAGCAGCGTGAATTTTCCCTGCGCTTCCAGCACACGCTGGATAACGAACATGACGTCCGGCCTCCCGGCATCGTACTCGTCGAACACCAACGCCATCGGCCGTCCCAGCGACCACGGCAGGATGCCTTCCTGAAACTGGGTCACCTGCTTGCCGTCCTGCAGTTTGATCACATCGCGCCCCACCAGATCGGTGCGGCCAATGTGGCTATCGAGATTGACGCGAATGCAAGGCCAGTTGAGGCGCGCCGCTATTTGCTCGATATGCGTCGATTTGCCGGTGCCGTGATAGCCCTGCACCAGCACGCGGCGGTTATGCGAAAATCCGGCGAGAATGGCGCGCGTTGTATTCGGCTCGAACTGATAGTCAGGGTCTATCTCCGGTACATGCTCAGTGCGCACGGAAAAAGCCGGCACTTGCATATGCCATTTGAAACCGAACAACTTATCGGTCGCCACCATTCTATCGGGAATATTCAAGTCGGCGGAATCTTTCAATGCTTGCTTGGTCATAAGTATTTAAGGCTTGGTGGCAACAGCGGGTGGTTTTGCCTGCGGCGCATCCGGCTGCAGGGCGTTGATGCCCTGCATTTCACCCACGGTTTCCGGATGCCCTATTTTGCCCTTGTTCCGCTTGATGCAGCTATCAGAACCATGAGTCTGATCGCCCCAACGGGATTTGCACATGGTCTGCACATCCTGCGCCGTCCATTTACGCACGGGTGCCGACGAACCGAGGCCGATGGCGCTATTTTGCGCTGCAGCAAAACCCGGGAACGCAAAGGTTAAACACAGCACGCCAAATGCAATCTTTATCTTCATAGTTCACTCCTTAAGGAATATGAATTATACAACCATTTTACCCGCAGCCGCAATGCCTAAGCCGAGTTAATCTGTTGCAGCAAATAATGATAGGCGGCGGTGACTTCCTTGAATGTTTCTTCCGATTGCTTATCGCCGTTATTGGCGTCGGGATGATGTTTTTTGACCATGGCGCGGTACTGCACTTTCAGCTCCTGCGCCGTATACGGATACTCGACATCGAGGGCGCAAAGGGCCTTGCGTATTTTGCCACTCAGCGGTGGCGACGCCGCCGCTTTCCGGGCGCTGCTGCCGTGATTCAGGAATTCATACAGCGCGTCCTGCAATTTATTGTATTGCGCGCGCACGCGGCTTTCGCGGTTCCATGTCGGGCGATGGCCGGTAACGGCGTCTTTGACAAACTCCTCGATTTCCTCGCTGCCCAGCCCGGCGAAGAAATCCCATTGCTGGTTATGCTCACGGATGTGCTCAAGGCAGAACCAGCGGTAATCGTGCAGCGCATCGCGGGATTTGGGCGCTTTGTAGCCCCCCGGCTCGGCGCATCCGTGGACGTGGCATGGCGGCGCCATCTCGGGCTGTATGTGCGGTATGTAATCGCTTTTCCTTTTGGTCGACATGGATTTCGCGGTTATAGTGGCTCCTCCTAACAGGATACACAAAAAAGCCGGGAAAATCGAGAATTTATGAACCGATATGAACGAATAATGTCCTTGCTTTCGCAGGAATTTAAGCCCACCCGCCTCGAACTGCGCGACGATTCGCAGTCCCACGCCGGGCATAACGGCGCCCGCCCCGGCGGAGAAACCCATTATACGCTGGTTATCGAATCCGCCGCCTTTCAGGGCTTAAACAAAATTCAGTGCCACCAGGCGATTTATAGGCTGCTGGCCAATGAATTCAAAACGGGGCTGCATGCGCTGTCGATTCAGGCGTTTGCAGCGGGTAAGAAATAAAATAATAGGCTGTATTATATATATATATTTTCTGTCACGAAATCTTAATATGTGACCGATGGACTGGTTATTAATACATGTTAAAATATTATTCCAAGGTAACTATTTCAACCATTATCTATAAGGAATAATTATATGGCATTCGGCACAACAGAGCTTTCTTTAAACCAAAGAGCGGAAGTAAGCAAAGTATTGCGAAAAAGCTCGCCGAATACCACGGATGAGAACTTAGAAAAACTGTCCGTTATATTTGAAGATGTCTACAAAGCCCTTAGAGCATCGTCCCCGGATAAACATCCCGCTTCGATTGAGAAGACGGTAGAATGGTTTGCCAAATGGGCGGATGCCTATGGACAGGAAAGCCGCTATTTTCATAATATAGATCATTTACGGGACATGACGGTTACCAGTCTCGCGGATTATGAAGGGCTGAATAATGCCCTTGCAAATACATTGTCAGCCGACGAGCTGTTAAAACTCCAGCGCATCAATACGCTGGCGGGTTTTTATCATGATGTGGAATATACGCAGGTAGATGGTCATCTCACCAAAAACGGTCAGATATTAATGCCTTATTTAATATATGACGAGCAAAAAAAGACCTATGCGGTTAAAGCGGAATTCGATAGCCGCGTAGACCCAAAACAGCAAGCAATTATCAACATGGTGCTTGCCGTGTTCGGACAAAAAAGGGAAGTGGCATTGAGTCCTTTTACCGGGATGAACGAACTGTTGAGCGCCATGGAAGCCGCGTTGGATTTACAGGCACAAGGGGTGAATAAGACCGATATTCTTGCTGTTGTTGCTTCTATTGAAGCGACCATTCCTTTCAGAAAGAAAGATCGGATGGAAGGGTTAAGAGCCAATATCGAAAACTACCTGAAAACGGATAATGAATTACAATTGGATGCCCGCGAAATGGATAAAATCATTGGCAACGCAACCATACTGGCCAATCAGGATGTGGTCGGATTGGCGGGCGGATTACGGCCGGATGAAACTCTGACTGCCGATCACATTCGTGAAGTGATGAAAGGTACGGATAAGCTGCACGCGGAAGAAGTTCCGACATTACGTACGTCCAAACCGGGAGATTATCCTCCGGATGAATTGGTGAAAGCGCTCTATAAGCAACACACCCTCTTCAACACCATGTTGGCGCCAAAAAATGAAAATATTATGGTGTTTCACGGAGCAAAAATGCAGTCCACGGGCAAGGATTTTCCTCCCCAAGAATCATTGGGAGCGCTCGAAGACATTGTAAAAGAAAAGGTGGGGCCCGTAGTCGGGTTGGTGTTGCGGGCACGCTTGGCCGCAGTAAGGGCGCTTGCGGCATTTGCCAAAGCGCCGGAAAATAAATTTGCACGTACGCAGGGCGATAAAAGACCTGAAATATCTACTGTTGCAGAACTTCTGGACCATGGCCTGAAAGAACTTCAAGGAAAACTCGATCCAAATGCATTTAAATCGGGCAGTCACCAGTACGAACGACTGGCCTATGAAGTATTGTCAGGGGAACGTAAAGTGGGGAAAAACGATACGCCACGTTCATCCACTGCCGCATATATGCTGCAAGAATTAGGAGCGGCTGAACTGCAAGCGCTGGTACCCAATGCCAAACTCGGTCCCGACGATGAGCCGAGAAATCAGATCAATAAAGGAGAGCATGAAGCGTATCGTGAAGCATTAAAGGGCATAGAAAAATTAAGCGGCCTGAAGGATTTGCTCTTGCCGAATTTAATCAAGCACCGAGGCGGTCTGCCTGAAACTTTAACAACAGGTTATGAAGACGAGGGCAGGTCTTCTGCTGTAAGATAGGCATGGATCCCGGCCTGCGCCGGGATGACGACTATCCGTAGACCTACTACGCCTCCGCCATTTCCCTGGCTTTTTTTCCGGCTTTGGCGGCGGATTTGGCTTTCTCTTCCGCTTCATCCTCTTCTTCGACCTTGAACACGGCGAGGATTTCATTCACCAGCGCTTTGACTTCCCTGGCGGCATTGCTGGAAGGATCGACTTCGGTGGCTGAGCGCCCTTCAAACAACGACGAGGCGAACAGCACACGGTTGCCGAGCGTCGCTGCCGCCATTTCCGGCAATTCGGCGGCGATGGCAAGCGCCAGGCGGGAATTGGCCGGGACGCGGTTGAACACCACTTTCACCGGGATTTTTTCCACCTTGGCGAGATCGAGCGTCGCCTTGGTCGCCCACAAATCCGTGGGGCTCGGCTGCACCGGGATGATGATGAGGTCGGCGGCGCGGATGGCCGTGCGCGCTTCGGTTTCCGTATGCGGCGGGCTGTCGATGATGATGTAATCGCATTGCTTGCGCAAGCGGGCCACTTCGCTGCCGACGCGCCAGCCGGAGAGCGCCGCGAAGATAAGTCCGGTATAGCCTTCGCCGAAACGCTTCTCGCGCACATTGTGCCAATAACTCAAACTGCCCTGCGGATCGATATCGACGATGGCCACGCGGTTGCCCTTTTGGCTGAGCGCTACGGCGACATGCGCCGCCACCGTGGTTTTACCGGCGCCACCTTTTTGCTGTGCTATCGTAATAACTTTTGCCATACTCAACCCCACTTGCTTTATTTACTCACTCAACATAGACAAAAAAATTCCACGCTACAACTATATTAGTTTCGTCCGCAATAGAGACACTCATGAGCAACATCGGTCACGACATCCACAAAGCCGCCGCGCTGCTGAAAGAAGGCAGGCTGGTCGCCTTCCCGACGGAAACCGTGTACGGGCTGGGCGGCAATGCGCTTTCCGACGATGCCGTGGCGGATATTTATGAAGCGAAGGGGCGGCCTGATTTCAATCCGCTGATCGTACATGTGCGCTCACTCGAAGAAGCGAATCTCTATATCGAATGGGGTGAACAGGCGCTGGCGCTCGCCCGCCATTTCTGGCCGGGTCCGCTGACCATGGTGCTGCCGCGCAAACCGGATTGCAAATTGTCGCTGCTGGTCAGCGCCGGGTTGGACACGGTGGCGATCCGCATGCCCGCGCACCCTCTGGCGCAGGCGTTGCTGCACGAAGCGCAGTTGCCGGTGGCCGCGCCCAGCGCTAATCGCTCCGGACGCATCAGCCCGACGGAAGCATCGCATGTACATGAAGAACTGGGCGACCGCATCGCCATGATCCTGGATGGCGGGCCGTGCAGCGTGGGCATCGAATCGACGGTGGTCGATATGACCGGCCCGGTTCCCGTAATACTAAGGCCGGGTTCAGTGACTGAGGAGCAGTTATCCGAAATTATTTGTCACCCCGCACTCGTTGCGGGGTCTCCCATAAAATGGATGGAGATGCCGCAACAAGTGCGGCATGACAGGATTAAATCCCCCGGTATGCTGGCGAGCCATTATGCGCCGTCGCACCCGATGCGTCTTCATGCGGTTGACGTCAAAAGCGATGAAGCACTGCTGGCGTTCGGCGCGCCTGTGCCGATGGGTACATTGATGGTGGAAAACCTGAGCCCGCACGGCGATTTGCGCGAAGCGGCGGCCAATCTGTTTCGCATGTTGCGGCGTCTGGACGCGACGCAGGCGCGCACCATCGCCGTCATGCCCATACCGGAAGAAGGGCTCGGCATCGCCATCAACGACCGGCTGCGACGAGCGGCGGCAACAAATAAGGAGTGAGTATGGACCATTATTTGCAGGTATTTCTGGAAAGCGCCTGGGTATCGAGCATCATCCCGCTCGGGCATGAGCCGACTTTTTTTTGCCATGCAATCGTTCGGCGGGTTCGATATGACATTACCCTGCGCGCTTGCTATCGCGGGCGCCACCGTCGGCCAGACATTCAATTGGCTGGTGGGAAAAGCGCTGCTCAAATACGGAAAAAAATCCAGCGTCGGCATCAGCGAAAAACGCTATGGGCAGGTGGTCGTTTTTTTTCACACCTATGGCATTTTCCTGCTGCTGTTCAGCTGGGCGCCTTTGTTCAAACTGTTCGTATTGCTGGCCGGATTTCTGGACATGAGGCTCCGCCTGGTGTTGCCGCTAATCATCGCCGGACAGATGTTCAATTATGGACGGTATTTATGGTAAGCAGGTGGTCGGGTAATCAGGTGATCAGGTAAAAAATTTCCCGATCGCCCGATCCCCTGATAACCCGATTCCCAGTACT
>Ga0206958_1109_pt1 | contig 25587 bp, 24 predicted proteins | sample Alteio_BWOrgHeat_33_FD_152968 | JGI IMG/M metagenome (GOLD analysis project Ga0206958, IMG submission 152968) | Enriched cells from forest soil in Barre Woods Harvard Forest LTER site, Petersham, Massachusetts, United States -... | ecosystem: Environmental > Terrestrial > Soil > Temperate forest >... | reverse complement strand
ATCACTTTTGAAAGGGTCTGGCGCGGAGGGCGAGTAGAAAATTGCGGTGATTCATGAGTCGAACGTAAGACCTTTCGCTTCAAAAGATGTTCACCAAGTGCAAGTTTTTCAATCAAAGTGAACGCTAACCAAGGCATGTTGGGTCGAGCACCATAGTCGGATCGCCCGCAATGACGATAACATCCATGGATGGATCGGCATAAGGCTTGACCAGGCTCAGGATTGGGGTTTAGTAGAAGACCTCATTGGGCTAAGGTTATGAGTTTGTGGCTCCTAAGCGAAAGCGAACCCGAGCTATGAGCGGCGCATGACCAGGTCGAATCCGGTGGGCTCGTTGGACTCGACCCGGAACTCCAGTTTGCCTACGACCTGGAACCGGTTTCGCTCGTAGAACCTTCGCGCTCGGAGGTTGTCCTCCCATACGTCTAGAAAGGTAGTTACTCCTTCGCCGAGGCTGGCATCTAAAAGTCGCTGGCCGATCCCCTGGTTTTGCTTGTCGGAGCGGACATACAGACGGCGTAGGGCCAAGTCGCCCGGGTTGACTAACTCACCATATGATTCTCGTGTCGCTTTGCCAACCTGGACGAAGCCGACAAGCCCTCCCTCGTCTTCCGCGACGAGAATCTCGTCAGTTTCTAAGTAGCGAGCCACGCACGCTTCTGCAAGGTTCTGTTTCAGGTGAAAGGCAAGATCGGTTGGCTTCATAGAATGGCCAAATGCGTCAGCATATGTCCGGCGGGCAAGCGCAGTAAGGGGAACTAGATCGGATTTAGAAGCCTGCCGGATTCTTGTCGCCATGGCGATTAGTCTAGCGTAACATAGATGCATGTCACGCAATCGATCCTGGCTCGCTAAAGGTTCTAAGATCGTGGTTGCCGCCGTGGCTTTGATTAGCATTCTTTGCTGGCGAGCCAAGGAACTCGGATTCAAGACTGCATCGATGAACGACGTCAGAGCCGTCTTGCCCGCCGAATTGCTGAAACAGGAGCCAGTAAACGAGGAGGCACAGCGTCGATATCTCGACCTGGTCGCAATGATTCCTCAAGTCGACGGTTGGGAGGTCGAGGCCCTTCTCTGTCACCAGGTTCGCGATACGAATCGGCAATGGCTTTCTGGCGTAAACATGCAGGAATTGAAGAAAAGCTGTCCCGACTTCTAAGCATGGGATCGATTCAATGTCCAGCGGGGAGCCCGCCAGGTGAGCCTATTTGGCGGACGCTCAACGGCATCTTCTCCTTCTCGAAGATCGCTAACGCCAGTGCAATACTCTTCGCTGAAAAAAGAGAATTCCATCGCTCTACGCGATTGCTTCTTCTCAGCGAAGCGTTGGGCCGCCGTCTCCTTGAAGCTGGAGGCGACCTCAATCAGTATTCCACGGTGAGCCAGATTTGCTTGAAAACTTCGCAGGCGATCGATGAGTGTCTCGATTGTAAGCGCTTTCCCCTTTCGGGTTGCAAGTCACTTTTGGATGGTGTTGCACCTGCTCCGTCGACCGATGAGGCGCTTGCCGCCAGCCTTAGGGTTCATTTTCAACGAGGCGCCTTGCTTTGGTTGCCTGATCCAACTAAGAGTTGGCGGGAGCAGGTCGATGGCTCTCCGACCTCGGAAGTCGCGATGAGTTTTTGTGAGCGGGGACTCGGCACCTACGACGCCATTCATACGGCCAAAGTAATGGCATCGATCTTGTCCACAAAAATAGCCAACGCTCGAAGACCATGGTCCGGATTCGATCATTCGGGCAAGCATATAATTGATTGTGAAAGTGTGGATCTACCGAAGCGGACAGACTTTGCGCAGAAGAATATCCAGCTAAAGACCCTTCTCCAATGGAAATATCACATTTCGATGGGCGCGACGAGCAACAGCATCGGCCGTGAGTTGATAGCGTCTGAGTCCTACGCTGATGATGACTTCGTCCTAAATTCATGCGCATGGCGGGCAGCACAAAATGCGACGAGAGTCTTGTTGGCTTCAAGGATCTACCGGGCAAGCCACGGCGGCAGGCTACCTGCAAGCGTCAACGGCCTCCTGCCCTTGCTCGGATCTTGGCCAGAAGATCCATACAACGGAAAACCGATGACCTATAACGCGGTGGAGGAGAAAGTGTATAGCGTCGGAACGAACCTAGTCGATGACGGAGGAAACATCGGTGCGAATGGATCTTTCGACGTTGGCGTGTCGTTGAGCCTCGTGCCACTGGCATCGGACTAACGCTTGAACGCAACGCCCGAACCTCGATTCGAACTGAAAGCGAGGAATATTAGTCACCTTCAAATACTTGCACTTGAGTTCGCTATCGTTTGTGGACGCATAAGATCGTACGCGGCAATTGAGGGTAAGAAGAGAGCAGCCAAATCTTAGATTGGCCATCTCCATCGGTTTCTGAAGAGAGGCACGAGGTCTTTACCGGCAGCGTCACTGGCGGCACGAACAAAGTTGACAATCGCGTCTTGAGTCGTCAACGCATCCGGCTGGCGCTCAACCGCCCGCCACAGCTTACCGATGAATTGATCCCCACCGTATTTTTTGGCCAACTGCAAACACATCGACGCAAATAGGTCCGTGCCAGAGAGCCCCATCGAATTCTGCGGTGCCTTGTTTATCCGGATAGTATTGTCCCAAGTAAGGTCGGGGGAAGCTTCGTAGGCATCGACTAGTGAAACTACAGTAGCTTTGAACTTATCAAAAGGTGCCCCGTGGAATGGTGCTCCCGCAACCTTCGCGGATTGCATTGAGAGAAAGCGCATGAGTACTGCAAACCCCGCCGTAACGGCAGCGGTGTCGTCCTTGCCCTTGTAAGCGATCTTCTTCCCATAGAAAAAGAAGTTTCGGCCAAATTCATAAAACACCGTTTGGTCGTATTCATTTCGCTCATCGACGCCTTCGAACAGCAAGTCGAATCCGGCGGGAACGACTTCTATCCCTGCTGCGCCAACGTACCCGTGCCCAAACCAATTGTTGCCGTGTACATTCGCAACTTCTGCGATCGTAGTCAGGCCATCGAGTTGCGCGCCGCCGTGAGGTGTTCGCCCGGCTGCATTTGCGTAGTATTCGTACGTCCTGTCGAAAGCTGCGACGATTTTCCGCATTATTTGCGGCCGGACCCCCTGTCGGCTTGTTAATACAGCGACGTGCGTACCTTTCCAGGCGGTAAGTGAAAGCGTATCGCCCTCGAATGTCTTATACATTACTTGGGTGCCAGTTGGTGAACCCTCTTGAGCGATTTCCTCATCTGAATGAATGCGTTGTAGAGAGCAATCCGGATTGCCAATTTTCGGGCGACGTGCGAAGCTTCTCGAAGCCGTCGGATAGCCAGACGCTCCATTGATCGCCGTATACAGCGTTAACAAAGCGAGAATCCAAATGCAGCGATTGCTTCTCATAGCAGCGAATCTCCGAACGGGGCTCTCAAGAACCCCAACTCTACAGCCAACTTCCACCCGCTAAACCTGCGATTTCCCGGTAACAATCTTAAATCGCCTCCAGCGATGGCATGCCCAAGAGAGACTATACTTCGCGTGACGATCGGCATTTTGGTCGTTGTGGAAGAAGGATCGGATTTCCGAACCCGACGGGACTGGCAACGTTATCAGCGTTTTCCAGGGCGATAGTATTATTGAAACCAGAATTAGCCTTCGCGCGCCTAATCGTGCGCTGGAATGGAACGGTTCGAGGATGTCTTTGTAAACGCATTCGTTAGCTTTATTTCGCTCCTGATAATCGGTCCCGTTGTCCAACAAGATACGAAGAGCTTGTTCGTTACGACCGCAGCTACAGGACTATGCTGGACAACGCCGGTCAGGCCTGGACAGACAGTGACCAACCACTATTCAAGTCCAGCGCATTCGGCAAGCGGTGTCAATCAACGATTTGGCAAACTAAGATTTGTTTGGAAGCTAGACCCCACGAAGGGGTCGACTTACGATGGATCCGTTTATGTCCCAGATTTGCCTCAAACGCTCTCGCAACAATGCTCTTGGCGATTGATCTCAGGTGCAAATCCCCAAGTTATTGAGCAGAGTGGAAACAAGATCCTTATGTTCCCGTCGAATCTTGGCGCCGAAGAGATTGAGTTCACCGTCGAGGTCAAACCCGTCGACCTACGTGAAAAGATAAAAGAACTTGAAGAGACTGCGACTGCTGAAGGGGATGCAACTTCTCAAAAGGAATGGCTGAAACCCACGGTTCCCGTGGACTCCGATGCCCGTGAATTCCAAAGCCTTGCGAACGAATTGCGCAAAAAGAACCCAGTTAAGACGGTTCGGGCGGTTCTTGCCTGGATGGATAAGAACTACAAAAAGGAAGTGGTTTTTCCTTTGCTACCGGCTTCTCGAAGTCTTAAGCGCGGATCTGGCGAATGCGCCGCCAACTCAATGGTCTTTGTCGGCTTGTGCCAAGCCGCCGGCGTACCAGCCCGAGTCGTACAAGGCTTGGTGAATGGCGCCTCCACGCTGGGAGAAAGTGGAACGATATCGTGCCACATGTGGGCAGAGGTTTGGTTTTCAGGGTTGGATTGGGTTCCCGTCGAGCCTCAACGCCCGAACAGCCTAGGTTATCTTGCAGCAAACGACTGGCTTCAGCCTTACATTAAGTTGGAGCATTGGGACCCTAAACTAAGTCCGTATATCCCGACAAACGGAGCCACATTGACTCCGGCTTCGAATCTAGGACTGATGACCGGAAGCCCCGGCGTGTCTTATCATCTCCTGTCTAGAACAACCGAAAAGTAGCTTTGAACGGCCGTACGCAGCAGCTTCGAACAAAAACCATGAGCGATTTATCAGAACGACAGCAGGCGATGGTCGACCTCTTCCAAAAGCATGTGGAAGCCGAAATGACCGGCGACTTGGAGACGACGATGGCGACGATGACCGACGATCCCCATCTCAACCATGTACCCACGATGGCGGGGGCCGTCGGGCAGGAGGGAGTTAGAACATTTTATCGGGACCATCTCGTCGGCAAGTTTTTTCCGCCAGATGTGCAGATGACGAGCGTATCGCGCACGGTGGGCTCCGATCAGATCGTTGAAGAACTGTTGGTCAGTTTCACCCACTCAGTACCGATCGATTTCTTGCTCCCTGGAGTGGCACCGACGCACAAATTCGTGGAGGTCGCCTTCGCGGTCATCGTCGGATTCAAAGGCGGGAAGGTATCTCATGAGCACATCTATTGGGACCAGGCGAGCGTGCTAGTTCAAGTCGGCCTCTTAGATCCGACTGGCCTGCCAGTCTGTGGTGGCGAATGCGCGCGAAAAGTACTTGATCTATCCATCCCAAACCGCGTCTTCTAGTTCAACCTGTTTAGCGGCCATACCGAACGAGCTCTTCTGGGCGAAAGCAAACCACCCGAGAAGCCGATGGTTGACGTCGCCCTAAATTATTGAGTCTGCAGATTCGAGACTCGTGAGATTTGAGCCAAATTCTTCGTAAGGTTTTAGCTACGAGCCGAGTCTCCTCATACGTTGATCATGACCGCCAACAACACGGAGGATCGGAGGGATTCGCAAACTATAGAAGCGCTAGTGCTTCTCGCTCGTGCCCGGGGAACGAGAAGCCTTTGATCGGCTTGTCGATCACAATCGACCGATATTGTTGGTTCCGACGTTTCTCCGCACTCGAAGCCATTCCGAATCGGAAGACCTCGTTAAGGAGATCCTCCTTCGGGCCTGGAGGAAACTGCCGAAACTACATGATCCTACTCGGTTCTTGCCATGGATCAAGGCCATCGCTGAAAACGCGTGCAGCACTTGGTATCGACGGCCCAGTACCCAAATCGTGTCGCTAGATTGCGAGACGACCTGGCAGCTCCTACCCGATGGCGCAAGGGGCCCGTGGGAGATTCTGCTTGAAACCGAGCGGCAGCGCAAGCTTCACAGATTTCTGTTGCTGCTTCCTAAGGCAAATCGGCTCGCTCTGCTGATGCACGAGTGGGGAGACTATTCCTATGCTGAGATTGCCTTGGTTGCCGAAATCCCTGTAACCACGGTGGACGGACGTATCTGTCGAGCAAATGCGGCAGAAGTAGTGGGGAATCGGCTCTTCGCCTTAGTTGATCGTGATGTTCGATAGAAGATTGTCACCGCCTTCCTGATCGGCGATGACCCAACCCGAGCCCATCAAATAGAACTGGATGATCGTGTGGCCGTCGATAACATTGCCTGGAGGCTTATCAGGAAAAACAAAGAAAATCATGCAAGCTGGAATGCCGCATCGATCTGGGAGAGTCGCGGCAGAAATCCGACATACTCGTTGGATGCTCCCGTACATGCTCGTCGCATATTCTCTGTGGGCTTCGCCTCTGCAATCGGCGATTAACGAAACTCAGATTGACATTCAAGGCAGTCTCGTACGTGACATGGCACTCGATGGCGCGGATTCACTTATCCTCCTCTCCCAAGGTCAAGACCGTTCAGGAGAACACGCCTATTTGACGAGAATCAATCCGGGTAATCAGTCAGCCTCTCAAATCGCGTCTTTTGATTCGTCACCCTACAACTTGCTCGTTACAAGCGCAAGTCTATATGTCTCGTCCATGGACGGCATCGTACGAGCCTATGATCGTCGTTCCGGCTCGCCTGTCGGGAAATGGCAGGCTGCTTCATACGCCTGGACGACCAATTGCTTTCAGGACACTGCTCACAAAGAGATTTATGCGGTTTCAGGAAATGGCACCGCGAAAGTCATTTCCGAGATTGGCGGTCACGCTCGATCGACGCATTTTCCAGTGTTCAACGGTATAGCGTTCCAGTTCGACCGCAATGAGTTTGTCATCGGGAAGAAGGGAAGCATTCGTTTGTACGATGTTTCGACGCTTAAACCCAAAAGACTCATTAGCTCCCTGGCAGATGCGGATTTTGCCGATAGCTTCGAGTTGAGCCCGAATGGACGCTATCTGATGGCAACCATCACTTCGACCGATGGCCCAAACGGCAGCGGCAGAATATTTTTGCGGGAGCTGCGAGTTTACGATACGAATTCCTGGAAGTTGGTAGTTCGCATCCCGCCTCTCGAAAACCCTTTCGTCAAATACGGCTGTGCGTTTTCGCAAGACTCCAGTCAGTTGGGATGCGCCGGAGATGGGGTGGTGCGGTTCTACCGACTGGCCGACGGGAGTGAATCGAGAAGGGTTCCAGTGCCGTCACTGAAGCCAATTTGCTTTCTCGCTGGCCTTGCCAATCGAACTTGGATCCTCTTGGACAGCGGCTTCTCCGAAGGTAGAATCCGCACCAGTTACAGGTACCTTCCTGCGGATTGACCTCGGACAGCGATTTAAGCTCCGTTTGCCCGTCTTTGTGATTTAAGACGCATGGCTTGAAACTCCCACCGAGAGCGATTGCTTTTCCGCTAGGTTCCTTCCAAACGCCGTCGCTCAACCCGCCCAGCGGCAATTCAAATGCTTCTCCTCTGGCCGGGTTTGATCGATTGGACCGGGCTCTGAGCCGGAATTACCGGTCGATTTCGGTACGTGGTATGGGCTTGTCGAGCTTTCGATAGTTCATCCCCTCTGCGTCGAGGCGAAGTAGGTCACCCTTAAGCCGCTCCAGAAACGACGGCCAGTTCCGAGATTCTTTCGGCGACCATGCAAGCTCCGCCAGTGCACAGCCGCGCGGCCAGGCCATGTACTCCATATGGGACGAAGTCGGGATGTATTCAGCCCAAATGTTTGCTTGAACGCCTAGAATGTGGTTCGCCTCGTCTGCGTTCAGGGCGTCGGGGATGGGTTCGTACTTGTATACGGTCTCAAGGGGGAGATACCCGCCGATCGCCTTCGGCTCCCCTGGCTGGCGGCTCTGATAGAAGTCGAAGTACATGTTGCTCGTGGGGCTCATGACGGCGTCGTGCCCGGCGCGGGCTGCGGCGATTCCGCCGTTAATGCCTCGCCATGACATGACGGTCGCTCCCTGAGCCAAGCCGCCTTCAAGGATCTCATCCCAGCCGATCAGCCGCCGACCGTGAGCGGTCAAATATGCATCGATCTGGCGCATGAACCAGCTTTGGAGTTGATCTTCGTCCGTAAGGTTGCGCCGCTTCTTGAGTTCCTGAGTGCGGCGGTTGCGTTTCCATGGCCCCTTGTCCACCTCGTCGCCGCCAACGTGGATCCAGGTGCTGGGGAAGAGCTTCATGACCTCATCTAGGACGTTCTCGTAGAACCGGATCGTGGAATCCTCCGTGTTCAGATTCGAGGACTCAACCGCCCATGGATTCGGCTTGGAGGGATTGTTCCATACCCCCAATTCATGGTAGCTCGCGATGGCCGCGACCGAATGGCCGGGCATCTCGATCTCAGGCACGATGGTTATGTGCAGCTTCTTCGCGTAGGCGACCACTTCGCGGATTTCCCTCTGCGTGTAGAAGCCGCTGTGGTTCTGCCCGTCGGGCGGTTTGCGGAACGTGTCGTAGTTCTGCAGTGAGCCGACTTTGGTCAGGTTCGGATAGCGCTTGATCTCGATACGCCAACCCGGCTCGTCGGTCAGGTGCCAGTGGAAATGGTTTAGTTTGTGCTCGGCCATCGTGTCAAGCAGCTTCAGAATCTCTTCTTTGGGAAAAAAATGCCGACTGACATCGAGCATCATGCCGCGCCAGCCGAAGCGCGGACGGTCGAGGATCTCGACCCCAGGTACGCCATAGGTGGGGCTCTGGACAGCTGCTGTGCCATACGTGGAAGGTGAAAGCAGTTGACGGAATGTCTGGATTCCGTAAAACAATCCGGCGGACGTTGCCGCCTCAATGTTTACATCCGAGTTGCCTACCGACAAGCGATATCCCTCGTTTCCGAGCGCGACCTCCGGTTTGACGATTCGAAGCACGATGGCGTCGGAGGTCGGGCCCGCTGAGCTTTTTAGGGGGAGCTTCGTAAAGCGAAGCGCATGGCGTAAGTAGTCTGCGTTCTCCCGAGCATCGCGGCCCAAGGCGATAACTTTGGTAGACGAGTTCAATATGAACCCTTTCTCCTTCATTTCGACATGGACCGGCCATGGGACGAGCGGCAGGGGACGTAATTCCATTTGGAAAAACGCGGCAACGGCTAGGAACAACATGCCGCCAGCATGTACTACATCGTCCTGTCCCGTCAACCCGCGTCTAAAATCTGGCACCCCCGATACGAATCGAACGTACGACCCACTGCTTAGAAGTTAGTGGATAGATCTACCGCTGCCCACCGCCACCATTCACAGCGTCCATCATTGAACCTAAATTATTTGCATTTTGTTCGTGGCGTGTCATAATGTCCGTAGCGTAAACCCTCAGTGTTAACCCACCAGAGGATATTTAACCCACCGAACACCACAGCAAGGCGAGAACATGGCGAAGACACCACCCACCACAACGAGAAGCAGAACGGCACACGGCAACGGCTCCGTCTATCAGGACAAGGCGCGAGGAACCTGGATCGCCCAAGTCATGGAAGGATACAAGCCTAACGGCAAACCGAAGTACATCCGCGTTCGATGCAAGACCGAGAAGCAGGCCACAGCTGAAAAGAACGCAATGATCGCCAAACTAGCAGCCGGCCGCAAGATCGTAACCTCCGCCCTGACAGTCGGTTCATGGCTTGAGACCTGGCTCGAGGAATATGTGAAGCCCAGCAACAAGCCAAGAACGCTCGAGTACTACTCAGGAATAGTTCGAAACTGGATCATTCCGACGCTGGGAACCACACCGCTCAAGAATCTTAAGGCAATCGATGTAGACCGGTTACTCGCAAAGGGAAAAGCAGGCTTGCTATCGGTGCCCCGCACTGACGAGAACGGCAACGTCATCCGAAAATCCCTCTCCTACGACAGCCTGCGAGGAATCCGAAATACCTTGCGCCGATCGTGCAATATAGCTATCCGAAAAGGGCACCTCGCCGAGAATCCCGTTTACCAAACAGAGCCGCCCAAGCAGGAGCAGCGGGAAGTGGTCCACCTCACCACTGACCAAGTCGTTAAGCTGTTCGAAAAGTGCGCTGACCCAAAGGCAGAATTCGGAACGCTCGTCTACCTGGGACTAAACACGGGAATGAGAATCGGCGAGCTTTTGGGCCTTACGTGGGACAACGTCGACCTCGAAAGCGAGGAGATTAGCGTAACCCAGCAGTTACAGCGCATCGACAAAGCGTTCCGGCTTACGGATCTCAAAACCGGAACCAAGACCAGGCGCCGATTAGCATTGTCGGCAGCAGCCGCCGAAGCGCTAAGGGCACACAAGAGCAGAAAGGACGCGGCGTCGCAGCCTTGCGAACATCGGTTACCGTCTTTAGGGGACCTGCTTGTATTCACCACGTCGGAAGGCAAGCCAATCCACGCTAAAGACATCGACACAGGCCTAAAGGCACTTTGCAAAAGCGCCGGAGTCCCGCCTGTGAGCTTCCACAAGCTTCGACACACGGTGGCTACTAGAATGGCAGAGAGCGGTATACCCCTCGACGTCATCCGTGATCAGCTTGGACATTCACAGATCTCACTAACCATCAACACATACCGGCACTTCATTCCCGCCAAACAGAGACAGGCGGTAGAAACGCTGGCAGGATTGTACGACGAGGCTGCTAAGAGGCACAAAGAAAAGACGTAAGCCTGCCCACGATAGACAGCTTCGCGCTTCACCAGCCCAAGTAATCCGAAAAAATGAAAACCCGAACAGTCACCAACCCAACAGCTCAATACCCGCCCTATAGTTACCCACAGCCGGGACATCCGGGACAGGCGGGACAGGGCTCCAGGTGCAGGCTCAAACTCACCACAAAGCTAAACGGAGCCCGTCCCGACATCCGCAAAAATGGCGGGACATCTAGCCAGTCGAATCGGGACGAGCCCCCGAGTCGCGACCGATCGAAGCGACCTCAACGACAATAACCCTCGGCCGCAAATTGTCATATAACGACGGTCGACTAATCCAGACACCGCGATCCGATTCGTGCGCCGACGGAGCAACAATTTTCCCCGCCTCAAGCAGCCTCTTATAGATCGTGTTGTTGGATGTCGCTGCCAAGGCTGACCTATCCGACCGAGAGAGCTTCTTTACAACTTGCATCCAAGCATCACCAATTAGATAGAGCAGACCCTTTTGTCTGTCTACCCAGCCAATTCGGTCACCAGGAGACCGCCATCGATCCGCGTACCCACCCGGCTCCTTACCCTCCAACCTGAAACCCCACCCCTCCCCAGTTGCAGACCCATCGCGTGCATCAAGAACATATGCAAGACCCGATGCCAAGGCCGAATCCGTATATCTTAACACCGCCGGCACCAGATCCTCAAGCTCCTGATCCACCGCCTGCTTGCCGAGGACGACCACAAGCGCCTCACAAGCCCGTTGCAGATATTCAACACCCTCCAAACTACTAAGCGCCCCTGTCTCAACACAGAAGTCGACTAACAGCGAAAAGCCAGCGGCTAATTCGGACACAGCCGCAACGCTCCGATCATGCACGCCCAACACCCTATCGACAAACCAAGCGTAGTATTCGCGCGTTCGATCGCCGAACAAAGCGCGCATGCCGCATAAATCGCTTGCAAGCCATTTAACGTAACTCGCCATCACGCGGGACGCATCACGCGTCCCAACCTCACGAGCCCACTTTTCAAGCGGACCAAATCCACCTGGCAGCCTCTTCACCTCGACCTGCAGGACACGAGACACCGTAGAATGGCCGCCCGGTACAGTGTCCTCGCCTGTCATCACCACCATACCGCGTCGAACCATGCTAGGCCGCAGCGTGGAGTTAGCCCTCCCCAGCATCCGCCCGGAACTATCACCGGTTGCCTGAAGAAAGTCAGCTATAACGCGAGCTTGACGTTCATCCTCATTCGGTTTGAAGTCGTCAATCAGAAGCAAAGCATCACCGACCACGTTGCCGGAGTTCTCCAGGCCCGGCATACTCGACCGCATCGCCTTCACCAAGCCCTCATTAATGTGGCCCGGCCCCCAGTGCTTTAGCAGGTGCAACACGATGTGAGTCTTATACGAGCCAGTCCGACCGTGTAGAAAGATTGAGAAGTTGGAGGAACGAAGCACCGACCGCCAAACAGCCATGTACAACGGAAAACCAACGACTGGATCAAGGATGTGAAGAATAGACAGGGATCCAGATATTGCATCCATCAACTCACTTCCCTCGACCGGCTCAGGTAAGTGATAGCGTTGGAAGTCATCATTGATCTCGACCTCAAAGTCTGTCACCGGGCCATCCCTTCCAATAGCCCCGCCAGCATGTATGTACAAGTCTTCACCGTTAACACGGCGCCACCCGATCGAAGTGAATCGTTCCCGTTGCTCCGCATTCTCACCACCCGTGCCCTCGATCGCATGACGCATTCGATCTTTGCACCCATGGGCAGGTTCAATGCGAGCACGAGTGCCCCAACGCAACGATGCCCAGGTCAGACTTGGGAAATCCTTCGCCGACACGAAAACTTGGGGCAGGGCCCCGGTAGGGCACTCGCCTTCAATCGTATAGAAAAGCTCGGGCTTTCCATCACCAGCCATATGCACCCAGGTCTCGGCGACGATACACGCGGCAAAGTCCGCGAGAAGCACACGGGTAACTGCCTTCTCGCTATCCTTGGTTGGCCTCTCCCGCTTATTCCAATAGGTCCTACCTCCAATGACCGGATATTCTACTAAATCAGCTTCCATCACCGGCAAGTCTGACGAGGCCGCCTTCACTAGGGCATCGAGAGCGACACTAGGTTCATCTTTCGACGCTAGATAGTCATCGAGTCCCACCTTTCCTGCCGAACCAGCCGCCGCAAAATCCGCATACCGCACGCTCGCGCCACGATAATGCAGATACTTGCTTAGCTTTTCCAGCGCCCGTCGGACCGAGAGCTTCGTCATGACATCCGAGTCAAAGCAAACGACGACGAGACGACCGGTTAAGGGAATTCTCTCGAACTCTCGATGCGCGACTCCGCCCTTCTGCCAACCCTCGACACCAGGCGAAGAAATACATGCAGTGCCGCAAGATGCAGCGCTATCGGCCTTCTTTGAACCTTCAGTGATCAGCAAGGGGATGTCTGCCCGCATGATTAGATCAAGAACGGAAGGAGGGAAATCCAGGCAGTTAGGCACGCCGTACTGCCATTCATACTTCCGTGCCTTGCCCCTGCCGTTCAACCTTGGAACGTCGGGCCTTAGCTGGTAGGCTACAATCGCACCGGCGGGCCCAAAGATCGGGATCTCAAGGCAGCGACCAAGCTGGGCTTGCTTACCTCTAAATCCGCGACTGCGGAAGTGAGCCTCGCTCTCGTAAGTCCCATACCCCCGAGCGGCAATAACTTCCGGGCTAATCCTACTGTCGACTTCGAGCATACGACGATGGTCGTCGGCTAGAAAGGCCACAGCACCCCCGCGCCGGATGCTGCGCAATTCAGAATGTACTGCTCGGGTTCACAAAGACTCGGACAGGTATTCGATTCGAGATGGCTAGATCCGTCCGTCATCGTTGGACACCACCATCTTCACGTAATGACTCGATGAAGCGAGCCAGCCCATCACCGGTTACGCGGACAGCCTTACCGACCCGAACCGATGGTAGACGTCCGGACTGAATTAACTCGTAAACAGTTGTGCGTCCAAGGCTCAACTCCGTACATACGAATCGGACTCTGACGAACGCAGGATAGGACCCCACATGGTTCATCGCCATCGCATCTTCCGTCAAAACGGTCTCTCCTACGACCCCGTTTCTCCTCCTTTCACTCATTTCCAAGCCCCTCGGCCACGAATCGCTCTAGCTCGCTCACAGGAACACGTACACCTCGGCTGCCAATCCGCACAATTCGAATGCGTCCGCTGTTTATGAACTCGTACATCGTTGTTGGCTTCACTGCGAGTATCATGCACCCTTCAGAAACGGTCACCAAAAGCCTGCGCTGTAACGCGGTATCGGCATTTGTCGCGGCATCATTCATCTGCTAATCACCTCACTAGTTTTTTGAGTTCGCATAAGTACATGTGAACGTATGTGAAATAGTGCGATCCATAATGGATGCCAAGCAAGCGTTAAGTGTGACAATAGCTGTGACCTCTCGAAAACCGCCAACGAAGTTTCCTGGGATTCGAGTCGCATGGACTCCCAGATTCTTCGCGACGGGTTACTTCGAAAATGCTCTTATCCCCGATCCACCATACAACGACGACTTCACCAGTCCCCTCCTAGGTAGATGGACAGAATGGAAACTGGAAGCGCCATATGGTGAGTGTGACCTTCAACCTCCGGCAGAGCCCTGGTGGCTGAGTTCTTGGCTACGGCTAGAATCTCTTTATTCAAATGGTCCATCGACCGAGATTTTCTTGGAGCAGAGGAGCCGCGTAAACGCACTGTTTTCCACGACTGGCGACTATCGCGAACCACGGTCGCTACACGATCGCTTTATTGACCTTTATTCTTTGCCACAGGACCACGAAGCAGTATTTGAATTCGCTAGGAGATTTGGCCCCTTAGGTGACTATGAAGCAGTCAGGGACCCCTCACGAACCTATCTCGACATCGGGTTCGAATATGCCGAAAGAACCGCCGACTGGTTTTTCGCAATTCGAAGACTAACAGCCATAGACTGTTTGCTGGAACTCGCAATTTACGAACAGCCCCACGTAAACATCGACGAGAACGCAGAAAATGCCGCCAAATGCCTCCTCTTATGTTCTTTTGATCTGGATGTCTTCGGGAAAGACGAACCGGCTCCGCTAAGACAATGGCATAGTCACCCAGCAGTTCACCCAATGAGGACTTTGGCTGAAGAGCGAAATCAGACTGATAGGCATGATTGCTTCCTTACGCTTGCAAAGCACGCGTTCTCCCTTGCGATGCGAAAAGACGCCAAGCATTTTAGTCACTGCTTCGACTTTCCATCGGAAGGTGGTATCAAGCTGGAAGCGCGGACCTTGCTCGGCGCTATTTACGCGTCCTTATACAACAGCTTCGCAGAGTCGAAGAACCAGGTCTGCATGGTCTGCGGCAAGCTGTTCAAAGCACGAGCGGGAGCCCGCACGTGCAGTCCGAGATGCCGACAGGCGTTGTCGCGAAAGCTACGATCAGAATAACCAAAATCACTTCGGCTCAATCAATGTGGGCCTCAAAACGTGAGGACCCCTTTGCTCCAATTCAAGACGGCAATAGTGCGCCGGAAAGGATATTTCTACCTGCTCGGATTGGCGAACAGGTAGAAACGTACACTTTCTGGCGAGTTTCGGAGGAGTCTGGACACTGGTGCTGTCGTACAACCTGTCGTACAGATACTTATTGTGTCCGGGGCCTAGCGATCGCCGAATTTCGAAGGCGACCTCATGAGTTCCCCTAGCTGAAAGGTGCGGGCAGTGGATTATTCTAAAGATGACATTGCAATATGGCGGGGCTGGCTAAGATGGGGATTGATGGCCATGTGTCCATCCCACCGATCAACCAGAGCTTCGGTTCTCCGAATCAGATCGTCTGAAGCATCCAAGATGAAGTAGAGCCGTGGGGACCATGGTCGGCATCGAACGACATCTACTCGCCTGAATTCGTGCGGAAGTTGCGTAGCCCAATGGCGGATCTCCGCCTGATGTCCTCCTTTGAATCGGGTCTGATGGTGGTAGACCACGAGAGTCCGGCCCTCCTTCCTAAACATCTTGATCTCATCGAGTTCGATGCTCTTTCCCGAATTTGAGGCGCCCGGCCGGAATCCTGGAGGAGCTAAGCCGTTGTCTGGATCGAAGAACACGATGTTCCGGTCAGAAAATGTGTCGACCATCCTCAACAGCCAGAGCTTGCGATCAGCTATGCCTTTGGGAACTACCTCGGCCGAGAAACGGACCCAGCTCAGAAACGGCAAGACTTCCAACCCCGACACGTTCCGCTCATTGGCCACGACTTCAAGGAGAAGATCAAAAACCTCCGGATCGTATTTTCGCCAGCGAGCTCGATCTGACAAGTAGCCGATGTGCCGTCCATCCGCCTTGGGCTTCTCGTCGTAAAACAACCACCAAGCCACGCCGAGCCTGTTGCCCTCCTGCAGCGCGTTTAGCAGCGAGAGCTTGAGATAGTCTCCTATGTCGCCAACATAGCTGTGCTGCATCGTTCACCCGATCACAAGAGCATCTGCAGCAGGCCGGCCGTTTCGGAATCGGAGAGTTGGAACAGGTCCTTGGCGTCGTTGCTCAGTTGCTTTTTCTTGTCGTCCTTGAATTGACGGTACATTCCCGAGATCCACAAGTATTGATCTATTTCCTTGCATGTAAGTGGTTCTTCGCACTGCTGTCCGACTTCCAGTAGCCACTTGCAGAACTCGTCATAGCTCGACGGCCAGATCTTTCGGGAGCCTCGATGGTGAGCAAGCGACCTCAACACGTACTGATCCCAGATCGGATATCGCTCACTATCGACGAAGAAGTGGGCGTATTTCGAAGCAAAGCTTCGGTAGTGCTTTCCACCGAAGTATGCGAGCCGCTCGACAAGGTCCGGGCTTTCTGGCACGTATGAATTGGCAGGTACGCTCGCCAAATGTTGTGCCATGCCCCACCGATCATAGATGAAGGTGTTGTACAAACCATCGATCGCGACGACTTTCAGAAAGCACGAATCGATGTCGCGATCGGGAAGCCTTATGGCAAGAACGTGGAGAGCCCGGTATGATCCTACCCACGAGGGAACCTGTTCCCACAGTGAGCGAGCTGCGTCGATCTGCGTACTTCGAATGTGGATATGACTCATAGAGAGACCTCACCAGGATTCTAGCTCCCGACGAAGCCTCTCGTGGCTAGAATTGGCTACGGATCGAGCCCAAGAGACCTGACGGGATAGCGAGGAGATGACGCCAGGTCGAAGGGGTAGGTTTTTGGAGCGAAGCGGGCGAGAGTTTGAACAAGTGACGAGATTCGAACTCGACATGTACGCCTCGTTTGAAGCTAGCACCACGTTCAAAACCGACGTTTAAGCATCGATTTCCAGTGCACATCCGATTACTGACTACAAACGATTGGCCGCGCAGGCATGCGCCGCACACCAAAGCCGCTTACATGGGATTCAGTCGATCCTGGCAACCGGGCCCAGCGATTTAAGTGATGGCGGCAGGCGTCACCGACCACGATTGGACGTTCGAAAAGTGATCGAAACGGATCCACAGGTAACTAGCCGCCTTCATTGTTATCGCCTTTGTCGTCTGGCGTTTCATCGGACTGGCCCGATCCGTCACTCGCACCATCGGGAGGATTACTGCCTGTCTTCGGCTTGTTCCTATCCGTGTTCTTGTTCTTGTCGTGGTCGGATTTCGCCGTAGGGAACAAACATTTTACAATCTGCATCACTGGAGGGACTAATATCGCGGTGATTGTCCCACAGATTCCTGTTGGGACATCAATCTTCTGCCTGGTGATGGCCAAATATAGGAATGTCCCCAATGCCGCAACAAATCCAACCAGAACCACAATCATGGCCCAGAGCTGCTGACGTGAGCGTCCCCATATCTCAAAAGCCTTTATCTGGCGGTCGGAGAGTTCAGGAATGTCTTGCGGGATCTGCGAGCCGATAGTAAGTCACCTTCCTTAACGTCCGTGTCTCCAGTAACTGGCTATCGTGGAAACCGTTGACTTCCTGCTCGCATTCGACAGCACTAGGTAGCTTGTCCTCGGTCGTGGCGCTTGCGGCCACTGAGCCATCCGGACACAAGACTTCCACCCTCCGCTCGAACAAGTCTTGATTCACAGCGATCTCGCAAATCTGAGTTGCGCTGCGCGTCGAAACTCCTAAAATTGCGCGCACGTTTTCGACATAAAACTTATCTGGATTCAACTTGGCGAGCAGACGAACCTGCTCCGAACTGGGTTTCGGGAGCGGAAGGTGGTCAGTTATTGTTGTCAAGAATCTGTCGAATAACTGCATCTGTGTCCCCTAATTGAGAATACTTCGAAAAGCCAATGGTTCCAAAGGTCGGGTTTACGGAATATGTGTCTATCTTGACGGAACCGTCAATGATAATGAAGGTCGACGTATGAATGGGAGAGAGTAACATTTCCTGATAGATAGCGGGATAGTTCTGCTTGATCCCCTTTTTTTCATCCATCTGCTCGGACGAAAGTGAGTCCGCCTTCTTAAACTTGCCTTTCGGGCATTCATGAAAGTCTGTCCGCCAAAGGTGCTTCACTCCCTTGTTCAAGTCAGCCGCCAGTAAATCTTGGGCAACTCTCGTGAGGATGTCATCTTCTACGAGGCTCCGGTCCGTCACCCGAGCATTCATCCCAAAAACAGCGGCCACGTCACTTTCAAGGATGGCAAAGCGAACCAGGTAGTAGCCTCCGATAATCTCAATCTTAAGAGGCCACAAAATGCTTACGAATTGCTGAGAGAGGGGCTGGTTAAAAATCGTGACAGTAAAACTTGTCTGCGCGAGATAATAGGCCGAGCTACTCGTTTGCGATACGCGTACACCACCCAAAAAGCCGTTGGGAAGCTTGAACTGTGTGTCGGCTTCAAACACGTAAATGTGTTGTTTACAACAGCAAAAGTTATTGGATACAAAGTTTCCGATCTTGCGTAACTGCTGGACACCCGTACCAGCCGCTTCCCGGATGCAAATCTCCTCCTTGGAGCCGTCTCCAAAAGCCAGCCGGAGGTTTGCCACCGGAAATAGATTCAAAAGCCGCCGTCTTTCTTCCTGCGTCGAACCCTGCAGTAATGCCATGAAGCCATACTACCAACAAAGCGTACAATACGCTAGGCGGCTTAAATTGTGCGTCGCTCGCATAAGGGTGTGAACGACGCACATTTTGCCATGTCGAGCTTGGCGCCTAGATTTCCAGGATTTCTCCGCTTAGATCGATCCCCTTTATAAGCCTGTAATCAAAGATAGCCATGCCGCGAAGGAGGCATGCAGAAATACCAAACGTAAAGTCCTTGCTGTCTGCCCACGCCGAAACAGGAACCACGCAGGATTGCTTTCGCCAGACTCCTAGATCGCTTTTTGGACCACATAAAAAACCCATTCCCTTATCAACGTGAGCGCTCTCAACCGGGATGTGACCGATCATGCCTTTAAGGTGGCTCGTTATGTGTGGATGCGCCAGCGGCAGCACTAGCCTCCATCCAGTCCGTTTAAGAAGAAGCGCGTAAATGCGGGTCTTTTCTTCATTCCAGCTCACGACGTTCTTTTGCTCCGTGGCTATTTTAGTAAGGACACTAACGGCAAGTTTCTGTTGAGACTGCCAAAGCGATTGCCGAATTGAAGCTAACAGTCGCTTGGCCGCTTCAACCCTATGGATTTCCGATTGCTCGTCATGATCCCTTGGCCAGGTAGATATTCGAAATGCATCAGAGGATGCCTTGACATCGAAAGGAGGCACATATACTGGCCTTGTGTCAGGAATCTGAATCGCTCCGCGACCAATGTTCGGCACGACGTACCCGTGCGCCGTCGGCCAAAACTGGCCGTCTTTATTGGTCTCCAAAATGCTCGGTGCAATTAGATCAGACTCGCCGTTGCTTTCTTCCTCACGGAATATCTCGAGGAATGTAGGGCCGGTCGTATAGCCGATGGCGTTCGAAATAGCGCCAACTAGGGCTGGAATGTTATCTTCGTGATTCATTTTTGGTGATCCTCCGTATCGCCGCTCATCGCGGCAACAATATTATACAGCAAGTGTCTGATAGCTAATATCGCCCCTGCATCTGCGTGGTGAGCCTCTTCAGTCAGCCGGCGCAGGCTATCTAGTCCTTAGTGGCATCACAAATCGCCGTCACGATCGGATGCCAGTAGGCGTCGCGGTTACCATACAGAGTGTTACTAGGCTCGGTGTCGTCGCAAACCAGAGACTCCACGTGCTCAGCGTGGACGGATCGGTGCGAGATTAGTGACGCGAATAACATCGATCTTCCCGTGACGACAAGTACTATTTTAACAATTAGGGTGTGTCGTCCCGAAAGTGGAGTTGGAGCGACACTGACTTTTTTGACCGAATTTTTTACGATGGGTTCGCTACGCGCACGGCGACATAGTGCGGGTTTGACTTGCCGGTGCCGCGCCTGATTACCACCACATTGGCAGATTAGTTCCTAATTTCTGTATCGGTTTTGCTCACTACAGTCTGTTGGCTAGCCAGGTTTATCCGGCAGTTCAGGTTCAAATATCCATGACCAAGCCATTTCGTCGCACGTTTGACCAGGATGAGCAGTCGGCCAAGAACTCGCAGGCGATCCCGATCAACATAAACCTCGCGCGCGCGATGGTCGTTTTTTGGGAATTTGGAGGAAGCCATCGACCGTCTGTCGCGTACCGCGTCGAAGGCTACAAAATGGCGACAATGCGCGAAACTTTCGTGTCATGAACTTCTCCGCCCGGCATTTGCGAAAGGACGACTGGCGACATGTTGAACAGCTTGACGTTTAAATTGCGACAAGTAGTCGCGCTATCGGGTCTCAGTTCCCGCTGCGATCACGCACGCGGCGGCAAACGACGACATTGGCTCTGGCCGGCGGCACAGAGCACTAGCAGTTCCAATAGTTGCATAAGTGGAATGCCGAAGCGGTCCACTAAAGTTGAGCTAATTGGAATCATTTGGCTTCCATCCTAGAGCAGTCACCAACTTAGGGTACATCGTCAACTGAAGCTGCCTGCCTGACACGACGAGCTTCACCATTTCCTGCAGTGTGGAGACCGATGGTGCGCCCGTCCATCCCGGACTGCTGAAGTCGGTGAAACAGTCGGAAAGTGTATCGGCTATCGAATACATGAAATCGTACGCTTGGAACCAATAGAGAAGAGACCCTGGAGATTTATCGATGGAGTCCGCCAGCGCATCGCACCTCCTGGCGAATGTTAGGTTGGTAGCAAGCGAGGTCTCCTTTGTTTGTAGGACTCGTTGATCGCTTTCCATTCCTAGTCTTGACGAATAACCTAGCCCAGCAACATCGATTCCTTCAAGCACCCTGAGGGCTGACTTTGCCCAAGTTCTAAACTCCGAGTTCCAATTCCTTACTTCATCTGGTGCCCATGTCTCGTTCTTTAAAGAATTAGTCGACCTCAAATCCGACAGCGCCACTCCCATTGATCCGCCGATATAGCCTTCCATCAGTTCAGGCACTCCCAACGCAAACCCGTACGCGGGCTCGTCAGTGAAGCGCGAGCGAACCATGCCGACCACCTGACCACGCATATTGAACACCGGGCTACCGCTGCTTCCCGGCGCGACCGATGCGCTGAGCTGAAGAAGTTGGAGTCCGCCGACTTCACGCTTCGCTGACACGATCCCGGTAGTCACCGTTTCCTCTAAGCCCATCGGATCGCCAACGATGGCGATCTGACTACCCGTCGAAACGCCCGCAAAATCTCCAAAAGCCACAGAGGGGCCAGGCTGACCGGTGTAGAAAACAGCCAAGTCCCTAGTTGAATCAAGACTACAAACTCGACCAACGGAGCCGTGCACACCGTACTTGTTTTCGAACTGTACAGTCAAGGCGCCAGCAACAACATGGGCGCAGGTGAAAAGGCACCCGCCGGATATGAAACCTGTCCCACTACTGTTGCCTGCACGAATATTCACTACGCACGCCTTCACCTTTTGAACAAGGCTAGGAAGATCGAGTACCGGCGGCGGTCCAGCGCTCAAGGGCCGAGCGTTATTACTCACCGCACTAGCCAGGTATTTCCGGAACTCGGCTTGTCGTCCGCGGGGCACCAACACAACGAAATCCTCGTCTCTCGGTAAGCCTTGGGCTTTGGCAACAGTCGCAGTATTGGCTTCGGCTCTCCTCCAAGCCAGATAGAGACGGAATTCGGCCCTTCGACTTGAAGGAACCAATTTAACGTACTGCGCCTCGCTTTGCGCGGCGCCCCTCACACCGACGTAGCTCGATTTAACGGCTGAGGCGGTTGCGCGACTGATGCATGATCCACCCAGTGTGCGCAGCGGTGGACCTCCGAACGCGGAAGCGATAAGAATCCAAACCAATGCGATGGAAACCATCTTGAACGCCTTGGGAGCAGGTCCCAAAATTCGCTGAAGTTGCGACATATTCCTCCTCAGTCCTGAGCCCATATGCGAACCCAAGAAAGGTTCAGCTTACTTGAAGAAACCTTATTAAGGTTTCAATGCCCTGCCACTTTGTTGACAGGGTGCCCGCACGTCACAAGATCGTTTCGGCCGGTGAGCATGTCAAACTCGGATCCTTTCTTCGAGTGGCGCGCGAGAGCGCCGGGGTGTCTCAGCGCGAACTAGCCCTGCGATTGAACCTGCCTCAGAGCTATGTTTCTAAAATCGAACGCGGCGAGCGCCAGCTCCAGGTATTAGAATTCATTGAGGTTTGTCGAAAAATTGGCATTGAGCCGCACACCTTTCTTCGGAATTACCTCTCAACGCCCCAGGAGACCGAAACGGTCCGTTCCAGATCGGAAGATTGATTTTATGGCCCGTTCTTGCCGCGAGCTACAAACGATTGCAGCCTTTTGGATCTCACCCGCGATCGATCGCATTCTCATCGATCAACACGAAACCGTAGACTCCTACGCGCGAATAACGCTTAGAGTGCCATGATACACGCGAACGCCCTCGGTCCACCGTCCCACCCAATCCCTCCGCTCCCAGCAACCTGCCGCTTCAGGTTCAAATAAAGGACGACATATCGGCAACTCGCCCCATAACGGCACTCGTACCAACAGCGTAGCGCAAGTTGGCGCGTGAATGGAGAATAGATGGAGGTCGCCAGTTGCACAAACCTAGATTCACGTCACCTCGGTTAACGGAACTTAACGTTCAGGCAAATTCCCGCCAGGGCAAAATTCTAACCTCCGATTAAGTCCAAAACGGTAATTTGCTAAAAACTGACTACGAGCGATCAATCACCACCAAACGAGCTACCGTCCATGGCTAACACTTTTTGTCCGCGCAATGCCATCCATGGCAACCGCTCTTTCGTTTACGGTATTCGCTTCGCTCACGGTCGCCCTAAAGGGCTGTTTTGCAAGGAATCGCGGACGCGTCGACAAAAAGTGTCACGCTCGCAAGTCAGGGCATCCATGCCCTGACTTGCGCCCCGCTGGGCTGGCCAAATGTCCAATGCAGCGGATACCGTAACCCAAGTTGAACCCGACCTCGCTAGCGCCTCCAAGACGCAAAATGAGCCTCCGCGAATCGCCGCGCAATCAAGCGCCGCAAACGAGCGCGATCGCTTTGCGTTGGCTTTCGGCCCCGATTCCACCAAACAAGGCACTCCATTCCCTTCACAGTCACGAGAAAGCTCACTTGACCCCGCCGCAAGGCGGCGCTACGCTTGAGCTCTTTCGATGGAGCCACTACAAAGTAAGCCGATTTGGGATCCCCGATTATCTCCTGACCCCGAATGTTGTTAAGTCGCTCACGATATCGGATACCACTCACTATTCGACCAGTCTCGCGCCCCGTAGGCACCCGATCAGGGTACCAATCGACCATATACTTCTTCCCATCCACCGTAATCTCATACACAAGACCTTTCCCATGATCCCTCAAATATTCCCGGTCGCCCTCCGAGAGGCTCAGCGAAAAGAAACTAAACAGTCGCTCATCGGAGCCAACCGGCCACTCCGTACTTATCGCAACCAACGTTTCCAGGTCGTTGCCGGACATTGAATACGCGGGCCCATCTTTGGCAGGCTTTCCGTTATCATCAAACACATTTCGGCTTACCGGAATCAGAAACAAATGTCCAAGGGCCTCCGCAACACTGTCGTGACACACGGGATCGTCCAGCGCACGCTGAAGGCAGCTTCGAACGCGTTCGCTCGCGACCCAAGCATCCTGCCTCTTCTCATCGGCATACATCTTGGCTAGGTCTTCGGGTCTGGTCAGGTGCCCCGTATTAGTGGGATCGTGTGCAATGGCGTCAACGTAACGCTTAGTCTGCTCTTCGACCTCGCCACTGCGATCCTCCCCAAGATTTTTTGCTTTAGACGAGAGAATCCAAGCGGCTGCCTTTCGTTGCGGCTGAGGACCATGCAAGAGGGCCCTCAACAAAGGCTCCTGCAACTCTGCATGATCGGAGTAAAACCCCCCGAGAACCAAGGACAGCTGAAGACTGGAACCTGACTCACCACCTCTCTCAGTCGCTAGGTCATCCAAAATTGGCTGAATGACCTGCGGTCCCATACCAAGCAATTCCTTTTCCTCCCGCCAAGCACCAGCATCAGCATCATCTGAACCAAGATGACCGTCGAACGCATGGCAGATTGCATCAATAAGCTCAGCTATCCGCTTCGCTGGCCCAGAAACGGGCTTGGGTTGCCGACCCCTAAGGTTTGACGACATGACCACCACGTCCGTTTCGATCACATTCTCTGCGCGCACGTAGGAGTAACTATCGCCTCCAGCATCACTTTTCCTTACGGAAACCGCAAGCCAGCCAGGTACGCCAGAAGGGCGAACAATCATAGACTCACCCTCGACAAAGGAATACTCGATCACGGAAGACTCGATGGGCTCAGATAGCATAGACGTCGACCGCTTTGCCTTTGCCATAAATCCAACTGCACCATCGGGAAGGGCACGGCCGCCACCAACCGTCCGCTTCAAAAAATCCGCGTTACCACCAGCAAGCACTGACAGAATGTTATGGCTACTAGTGGCCAAATTCAAGGACTGCCCCTGCTCGAAGGACGAACGGACCATCCCCACCACCTCGCCCGAGTCGACTAGCACAGGACCGCCGGAACTCCCGTGGCTGATCGCCGCCGTGATCTGAATGAGGGCCAAATCGCCTATGCGCCGCTTACCGCTAACGAGGCCATCACTCATCGTCTTGTCCAGAAACCCCAACGGAGTACCAATAACAAAGACCTTGGTGCCCACGTCGGGCATCGACGATCGCCACAAGCTAAGATGCTTCTTAAAGGGAACCGAAGCTCGCAATACTGCAACGTCCAATGCTTCGTCGTAGGCCACAAGAGTTGCACCGACATCGCTAGCGCCGATCAAATGGATGTCCGCCGGATTGTCCTTAACTACGTGATAACAGGTGACGACCGTCGAGTTGTCCCGCACAACGAAACCCGTCCCCGAAGCCTTGGACGTGCGTACGGTCACGACCGAGGACTGGCACCGGTTAAATAGGGCCTTAGCCGAAAGCTGCCCGCCAGACGAAAGCGCAACCAGTGCGAGAAGAAAATGCATACTCGAATTCCAACCGACCCAAAATCTATGCGGGAGGCTTCGGGCCAACTTGATTCTAGCGCAACTCTTGAAAGGCAATGCAGGCAGGGATCCTCGCGCGAATAACCCTTATGGTGCCGCGGCGCGGGCGAGCGCCCTCGGAAAACTACCTCACCTCACCATGAAGGGGCTTAGATGCCTGCTGCCTCAGGTTCAAATATGGGGCGACATATACGCAGGCAGCCATCGCAACGATCCTCGATGTAACTCAGTTTCGAAGCATGGTAACTGGAAGCAGAATGCATGGCGATCACAACATACACCGACTTAGACTCACTTCGCCTCAGAGCTCAGAACTCAAACCGCCATCCGGATTCGTTCTAGCACCACAACTGAAAGCCCGTCCAAATCCAAAACGCAAAATTGCCAAAAACTGTCTCCGAGAGATCGCGCAGGTCGGACAAACGTCAAAACCGGGAATAGCCCCCCGTCCCGTTCGTCCCGATAC
>Ga0206958_1108_pt1 | contig 25871 bp, 23 predicted proteins | sample Alteio_BWOrgHeat_33_FD_152968 | JGI IMG/M metagenome (GOLD analysis project Ga0206958, IMG submission 152968) | Enriched cells from forest soil in Barre Woods Harvard Forest LTER site, Petersham, Massachusetts, United States -... | ecosystem: Environmental > Terrestrial > Soil > Temperate forest >... | reverse complement strand
TCGGCCGTGACGCAAGTTCTGGCCACGCGGTATTATGGTCTGACGGCCGCCCGCTTGGGCCCTGACTTGTTGCCATGACCTTCCATTGGGAAACACCGAAAAATTGGGGAGCGCGATCTTCGGCAATTAGTCCAGAGAGTTTGTAAGCACGGGGAAGTTCCGCGCGAAAATCTGAAGGGCCTCCGTGCCGTCACATTCTTTGTCACCGCAGGAGTGACTTTTACGACTCCTGTGACCATGCCTAGTCCTTCAATGATGGCACCCGGGGGTAGAACCGATGCTGAACTGGTCAAGGAAACCCTAGCCGGCAACCGGGATGCCTTTGCGGAAATCGTCAGCCGCTACCAAACGCTCGTCTGCTCGTTGGGCTACAGCGCGACAGGAGACGTGGGCCGGAGCGAAGACCTCGCCCAGGATACATTTCTCGCGGTCTGGCGGCAAATGGCGGATCTGCATGAACCAGAAAAATTGCGGGCCTGGATCTGCGGAATCGCTCGCCACCGCATTCAAGACTCGTTTCGCAGCGGCCACCGAGAACCGAGCTTCAGGGCGGAAACACTGGATCGCGCGGGCGAAGCGCCAGCTCCCGAGGTGCAACCTTCCGAGCAAGCTGTTCGCAATGACGAGACTGCGATCATGTGGCGCGCGTTAGAGCAGATTCCCGAGATCTATCGCGAACCCCTGATCCTTTTTCACCGGGAGAACCAGTCGGTGGCGCGGGTGGCGGCAGCGTTGGATCTCACAGAGGATACAGTGAAACAACGGCTGGTCCGCGGACGGAAACTTCTCCAAGCCGAGGTGGAGAATGTGGTCGAGGGCGCACTTCGGCGCACAGCACCGAGTCGGGCATTTACTACAAGCGTCATGGAGGCATTGCCCGCCGCCACCGCTGGAGCCAAAGGCGGGACGTTGGCCGCCAAGACAGCCGCCGGTGCGACCGCGATCGCGAAGGGCTCGATCGGCGGAGGTGCGTTTCCTATTGTCATGGCGATCATAACCTCGCCCTTGTCCCCGCTCGCCATCGCTTACGCGGCGCGCAAGCTTGGGTTGGCGCAAGAGGAGCGCTCTCAATCGGCCGAGGAATTGGAACTGCGGAAAAAATCGCGTCGCGAGTTCACCGTAGTGGTTCTGCTCATGGTGGGATACCTGCAAATCTGGGGGACGTGGTTCAGGCAGCTGAAGCATCCGCTATGGTATCAGCCGTTCGGCGGCCTGGTGGTGGTCGCAGCGCTTCTGATTTTGTCGGCTCGGAAGATCAGAGCCCAATGGCGGATCCGGGAGGTATGGGCAAAGACGGGGACTGCCCCGGCCCGGTCGAATTGGGAATACTGCAGCCGGCAGACGCTGCTGGGCCTGCCGCTGCTGCATGTTCGCGCGCACGCCTCCAACACTCCGGTGAAAGCGTGGGTCGCCGTGGGCAATATCGCTTACGGCGGCGTCTTTGCGTGCGGAACTATTGCGATGGCTCCCTTTTCGGTTGGGATCTTCGGAGTGGGGTTCATCAGCGCCGGCGCGTTCGTCGCGGGCGGACTGGCCCTTGGCACTGTGAGCCTGGGGGGATGGGCGTTAGGGTGTTGTGCGATGGGGTGGCTGGCGAAGGGCTTGTTCGCCTTTGGAGTCCAGGCGGCTTATGGTTTTGTCGCGTGTGCCCGAGACTTTGCCTGTTTCCCATCCGGGTCGAAGCGAGCGGTGGCCTACGCGATCCACGCCAACGACACGGCTGCCAGGGAATTTCTCGATCAGAGCCGCTTTTTTTCCTGGACGAGGATCAGCGGTGACGAATTCCGGCTGCTGCTGATGGTATTTACCGGCCTGGCCTTGGCCTACGTCGTAACGTCCTTTAGTTGGAAATTACGGCAGCTCCGGCGGCAGACCGGGCCGGCATCTTGAGCAATGACCCCACCATGAAAAAAGTTTTAAGGAACTGGCCTTGCTCCATTTTATTGGCGCTTGCATTTTGCGGCACCGCAATCGCACAAGCCCCGGAACTGATCGACGTCGGTGACCATCGGCTGGCCATCGCGCGCCGCGGTCAAGGCGGTCCGGCGGTCGTGTTGGAGTCCGGCGGCGGTAGCGATATCAAAGCTTGGAGCGTCATTCTGCCTCGCATCGGCGAGTTTACCTCGGCGGTGGCGTATGCTCGCGCCGGCCGGAGCGACTCGGAACCGGCAAAAACGCCGCGCACCTTGACGGCCGTGGTCGAAGAGTCTCGCACGTTGCTCCAGCATGCCGGCTATAAACCGCCTTATGTCCTGGTTGGCCGTTCGCTCGGCGGCATTTATGTTCGCGCCTTTGCGACCATGTATCCGACGGAAGTGGCGGGGCTGGTCTTGGTCGACGGCAGCCATGAACGGCAGGAAATTGAATTTGCCCGGGCGCTCGGAATGACGACTGAGCAATACCTGGGCGCTTCGCTGAAAAACGAGAAAGACGAAGCGACCCGCCGTGAGTTGGAGGACTTGTCACCCGTGTTAATGGCCGGCAGTCTCGGCCTTCCGGGAAAGCTTCCGGATTTGCCGATGGTGATTCTCACGAATACGCGCCCGGATGGTCCGCCGGCCGTCCTCAAGGCATGGCGCAGCCTGCACGACGAATTGTTCCAAAGCACGACGCATGGCATGCACATCCTGACCAACCAGAGCGGCCACGACATTGCCGGCCATGAGCCCGAGCTCGTGATCAACGTCGTGCGGTGGGTGGTCGATGCTGTGCGACAGGCCAACCGCGCGCCAAAGGCCCAGTCGGTCAGCGGCACGTTGGGGGAGCGCACGGCCATCGCTCTCCCGCCGGCAACGTTGGCGCCCTATGCCGGCACCTACGAACTCCAGCCGGGCTTCGATCTCGTGATCACATTGGAAGGCGGGCAACTGATGAGCCAGGCGACGGGACAGGCTAAGGTTCCGCTGTTCGCCGAGGCTGAGACCAAATTTTTCCTGAGGGTGGTCGACGCGCAGGTCGAATTCGTCAAGGACGCCAACGGAGGGGTCACGCACTTGGTGTTGCATCAAGGCGGCCGAGACCATCAAGCCTTGCGCAAGCCATAGCCCAGATGGTTCGGCTGCCAGGCGGTGCCGGGAGGTGACGCAATACGTGGCCATGGGACAATTTAATGCGTCGCGTGCCATCGTGCTCACCGCGCGCGAAGGAGGCGGCGCTGCGGTCACCTACGGCCGAGCCCATTCTTCGGCAATGGGAGGAAGCTCGCGAAGTTTGCGCAGTGACCCGAGCGGCGCTGAGCGCGAGGAGGCCATTTCCCACCTTCGGTGGATTCGCGGCGCAGCCCAATTTGCTACGCTGCAATAAATCATATGAAGAAAAAATTATCTGCCAAACCCGCCGGGATTAAACTCGGCGACTTAGTCAAAGACGTGATCACCGACTTCACCGGGATAGCCACGAGCCGCACGGAGCACCTCTACGGATGCGTGCATATCGGGATAACCTCCCGCGGTTTGGACAAAGATGGAATTCCTGTCGGAGCCATGAGTTTCGACGAGCAGCGGGTGATCCTTGTCGATAAGCGTGACCCAGTCGTAAGCCCGGACAGCAAAGCGACAAGCGGCGGACCTGTGCCGGGGAGCGTGCTCCGTCATGGCTAGTCTACGTAAGTGAGAGCATTAAAATGAATAGTGCTTTTACTCGCCCCTGGTGACACGACTGTTGTGTCTACCCCAAATTGGCAGGAGAGCGTGAGCGCCTCCATTGCGGCGAGCTCGAGTTCGCCGAGCAGAACCGGGTCTTTCAAGCGCTCGCCGCTGATGCGGGTGCCGGAAAGGACGGCGAGGCCGCGGCGGGCGAACACCTCGTGGATGCAATCACTCACTGCGGGACTGGGGTTCACGACGACCACCGTGATGTTGAGCGGCCTCAACTGGGTGGACTGCTCCTGCAGCTCGTGCGCCGGCAATGTGAAAGAACTGAGGGCGCAGGTCGCAGAGTCCAAGCACGCCCGTAAAATGAAGGAATCCACCGCGGATCGGCTGCGTCCGTGTTTGCGGGAGCAATTGACGCGGGAGGAGGCGAAGGCGCTCGCTGACCTGTCGGACATTCGGCCGTCGTATTACGCTTGGCTCGGGCCGACCAGTGGCGCTTGTGGTCATGATCGCTACGCGGATTTCGCGCCGCGGATCAATTCCGCCAGTCGGTCGAGGCCCGCCTCCAGGTTCTCCCGCGGGGGGCCAAAGGAAAAACGGACATAGTTCGACCACGCGCGTTGGGCGGGACGACTGCACACCGCCGGATGCACGTCGAAGAATTCGCCGGGAACGGTCAGCACGCGGTGCTTGAACGCCTGGCGCATAAAATCCGTTCCGTTCTTGAGCGGCGCCGGCAGATTTCCGATATTCCCCCACGCGTAGAACGTGCCCTCGGGGCGATGATCGAAACCAATGCCGAGTTCCGCAAGGCGTGTGATCGTAATCAGTTGTTTCGCTGCGAAGACGCTCCGCAGTGCCTCTGTCTCCTGATCGGCGCGTGCCGGGTCCAAGACCTCGCAAGCTGCTCGCTGGATTGGGCGCGGCGGTCCGCCATCCAAGAAGCTCCCTGCCGCGGTGATGCTTTGGATCATATCCCGTGGGGCCATAATCCATCCAAGCCGCCAGCCCGGATACCGGTAGCATTTGGTCAGGCCGTCGAAGATCACGACGGGATCTTCGTTAACATCGTCGACGTACGCCGCGACGCTGATCGGTCCCGTCGGGTTGCCGAAAAAGTAGTGCGAGTAGAATTCATCCATGAAGAGCGTGCAGGCCTGGCGACGGGCGGTGTCCACCCACGCCCGCAGCTCGGGGCCGCGGATGACGATCCCGGTGGGATTGCAGGGATTCGAAATCAGCACGGCGTCGAGTTCCTGCTCTTCGACCTGTTGCGCAAGTTCCGCCGGGCTGAGGCGAAACTGTTTTTCCGCACTTAATTCAATCCGGACCGATTCAATGCGCGGGAAGGTCGCGAGCAAGTCTTCGTAAGCAGTGTAGTCCGGAGAAAAATAGCCCAGCCGGATAATATCCAGCGCGGCCGCCGCTCGTGATAGCGCCAAGCGGCCGCCGCTCGAGATGGCCACGTTTTCGGCCGAATATTGTGAACGTTTGCCCACGCGATAGAGGCGATTGTAGTGGGCGGCAACGCGCTCCCGCAATTCGAGCATGCCTTCCACCGGTCCGTAGGCATGATCGGTGGGAGCGAGGTTGATCGATGACACGCGTGGTGGGGCGCCGGCCATGGGACCGACTTCCGGTTGTCCCTGGCCCAGATTGGACCACGACGGATCGCCCGCTTGATAGCCGAAGGCCGCCGCCTCGTTGTTTACGCGGATGACGCCCATGAAGGGGAGGGAACGGAACGCGCGCTTTTCGCGCGGCGTAGTTGGTAGGTTGATCGGTGAATTCATATCAGGTTCAATGGTTCGTGTCGGCGATCTCACGACGCCGACTCAAACAGTTTCTATGAAGTGTTCCGTGTGACGGAGCCGGAAGGACAGACTGCAGCCAATGCGTGGAGAAGCGCCTTCATCCGCGCGGATTTTCAACGACCGCGCCGGGATGCGGCCGATGTTCGCCGATTCGACGCGTCTCGTCCGTTGGTTTCAGCCACCGGACGACCTTTTTGGAAAGATATCGATTCCAATACATCAACAACCCGGTCACCGCCAGCACCCCGACGGCCAGTCCGACGAGAACGTAAAGGATCATCACCGCATAGAGCCCAACGGCTCCCAAGCCGAGGCGCTCCCCGAATCGTCCAAAGTGGAAGGGCAGCATCAATTTCAAGAACTTGGTGGCCGCGTTGTTCTCGGAGAACGCGTCGACGGAAATCACGGCGCCCGTCGCGGGCTCGAGATAAACGTCGGACAGCCCGACCCGGTGCCAGTCGTTGTTGCCCTTCAACTTCACGCCGACGGACATGCCGTCGTAAAACGGGAATGACATGAACACCGCTTTGTATCCTGGCATCGCACGCTCTGCGGTGGTCAGATACTCTTCGTAAGGGATCGTCCGATCCTTGATCAGCGTCTTTGCCGGGGGGCCATCTTCGCCGCATTTATCGGGAGCGCCCGCGTGGGTGACCCGCGCGAGCCTGGCGACAGCGACTTCAAAAGCGTCGGGAAACGAAAAATACGCGCCGGTGAAGCTGACGAATGCGAGCAAAGCGAAAGAATAGAAACCGACGATCTTATGGAGATCGTAATTCTGGCGCTTCCATCCCCCCTTGAAGAGATAGGTGAAGCCAGCGCGCCACTGCTTGCGTCCTGGCCACCAGATTACCAAGCCCGACAGCGACACAACCAGTGTCGCCAGGGCGAGGCAACCGTTGATCAGGCGCCCGGTCTTTCCTCCGAGGAGGTTCGCGTGCAAGTCCCACATCCACTGCAGGAATTTTGACTTGTAGTCATCGACGCCCGTCACCACGCCGCGATATTGGTCCACGAAGTTGTGAATGCGGTGTCCCTCCTTCGAAGCCGTGCGAAAATTCCACGCGACGTCCGGCCCAGCTTCCATCGACACATTGTGTAACGTATCCGTCGGGCGGTTCGTCAGCACGGCCGCGACCATCTGGTCCAGGGACAGTCGATGTGCCGCGGGCGCGACAACATAGGCGGTGCCGGGCGTGGTCAGCCGGTTCATCTCCACGCGAAAAACTACAATCCCGCCGCTAACGCACACGACCGCGATAAACGCGCCCAGAACGACTCCAAGCCAGAGGTGAACTTGAAACAGGACTTTTCGGGCCCAGTGTTTTTTGGGTTGGTCCAACAACACAGCAATTTGGCTCATGCTTGATCCTCCGTGATGACTGGTTTGGCGGTATCCGGTCAGGCTTTGTCGCCGTCGTCGCCGATGGCCTCGACCGGACAACCCTCGAGCGCTTCCATACACTGCGCGATTTCCTCATCACTTACTGGCTGCTTGAACACATAGGAATAGCCGCCTTCGTCGTTCCGGGTGAAGAATGCCGGCGCGGTTTCGCGGCAGAGATCGCAGTCGATGCACTGTTGATCGACGTAGAATTTACCCGCGAGGTTGGTTGGCCAGCTGTCTGCTTTGTTTGCCATATGCGTGAGCGGTTAGGCTGCCGGAGGTTTGCCATGGTGCGCCCCGTAGGAGGCGTAGGCTGCCTCGTCGGCGAACATCGCCTCGATCGTCGCCACGAGGGGTGGCGCGACGATCAGACCGGACATGACCGCCTTGTCGCCAATCGCGTCCTCGATGACGAAGGTGGGCCGCTGCCCCACTTGCAGGGCCTGGAATTCGGCCGTCGTGGATTTCACGCGCGCCAGAACTTCCGGTGACTCCGCCTTGGCACGAAGCTTGCCGGCATCGAGGCCGGCCGCGAGGGCGGCCACCGACGCCGCCTGGTCCATGTCGGCAACTTTCCGACCCTCGCCGTGGCCAGCCTTCGCCAAGGCGAGGCGAATCCGGTCGTCTGCAATCCCAAAGTCCTTGCCTGCCTCGGCCACAAGATTGTAGGCGAGATACAGGCCCTGGCGCTCGGGTTCGAACCAGCCCGAATTCAACATGACGCGTGCGCGCGTGATGGTGCCGATCCGTCGGTAGAACCAATCGCACTGCGCTTTGGAGGCGGGAAAGTCTCCCGGTTCCATCAGCGCAATCTTCCATTCAAACTCAATCCGCGAGCCATACGCGGACTTGAGATCGGCCCAGACGGGCTCCGCCGCATGACACCAGGAAGAAAGGACTTCCAAATAATAGGTAATTTTCATGGAGAAGAAAATTGAGCGCCGGTGAATTTATTTCACCGCGACCGCGGGCTCGGGTGTCGTTGGTTTCATGACGCGGGCGCGTTTCGGCCGCAGCCGGACCCACAGGCCAGTGACGGTGAGAAAGGTCAGCACAAGTCCGCCGATGGCATACAATACTTTGGAATACTGCCCCCAAAAGTCGCCATAATGGAGCGTCGCCGTCATGAAAATTAGCCGCCGGCCCAACGGGGCCTGCCGGGCGTCGAAGACCGTTACCACTTTAGGCGTCGGCGTGAGGGCAAACGTGACATAGCTGCTGGAGCCAATCAGGTCGGCATTCGGCGCCTTGCCTGAGACCTTTACGACATCGTCTGCCAGATTGTTGGGACCGCTTCCGGGAAAATAAATGTAGTGCGCCTGCAGTTCCGGAAACGCCCGATGACTCTCGGCCACCAACTCGTCCATCGAAGGAAGCCGGTCGAGCTGCTGCCAGTTGATCCCATGAAGAGGGACCGGTGGAGCGCGATGAAACAGGATCGGGAGCGAGTTATAGTTGAGAATCGTGCCGGTCACACCAATCAGCACGGCGAACAGGAATGACCACACCCCAAAATGTGAATGCGCTCGCCCGAGCCGTTCGGTCGTCTTGTGCCACCGGAAAGCTTCTCCAAGTTTTCTGCGGTAAACCCAGAGGCCCGTGAGACCGAGCACCGTGAAGAGAATGCCCAGAACCGCAACGAGCGGATCGCCCCAGTGCTCCGGTAGCCAGAGGTTCGCGTGGATTCGAACCATCCAGTCGGTCAGGAAATGATAGGAGAGGCGGTGCGCGATCACTTGGCCCGTTGCCACGTCGACATAGACTTGATGGCGGATTACGTCTCCGTCCACATCGATTTCCCGCAGATAGGCTGTGAACGGCGAACGCTCGTTCGCGGCAAACATCACGTAGCCGATATTATAATCGGGAAATTGGCGCCGCGCCGCCTGCAGCATCATGTCAATCGAGGCCGGCTGCGTCGGGACGGGGCGAATGCGAATCTGCGGATTGAAGAAACGGTCGAGTTCCGCGCGATAGACGAGATAAACGCCCGACAGTACTAAGACGAACATCAGGGCACCCGTGGTCAAACCCAGCCACGAATGAATGCGGAAGAAAAGGCGGGTGGAATTCATTGGAGTTGTCGTTCGTTTACGCCGGCACCGTCACGGCGAACCGTTAAAAACGGTAGACTACCTTGCCGAAAAAATTTCTGGGAGTGCCCGCGCTGCCGTCATTCAGGCCGCTCAAATTATCGCTGATGTAGACGACATTGCCGATGTTGTTGACGCCGACTTGATACGTCGTCCGCTTGTAAACGTAACCCAGCACCGCATTGGTGATCAGATACGAGGGCAGGATCATGGAATTGTGGACATCATCCCGCAACGGACGTGTGCCGGTGAAATTCGAGGTCACGTCGAAGCTCCACGGGCCATGGCGGACATTGACACCGGCCCCGGCCGTATTGCGCGGATTCATCGCGACCTGGTTGTCCGAGAGATTCGCGGTCGAGGTGACGTAGTTGACGTTGATCGCGTCGGTATACGCGTAGTCGACGTAAAAGCTAAGCCAGCTTTTGGCGCGATACTCGACCTCGGTTTCGAAACCGCGCACCCGCTGTTGGTCTTGCGCAATCAGGAAGTTGAGGGCGTTGACGCGGTAAAACCGTTGGGCGTTCGTCTTCTCGATCTGATAGGCGCCCGCTTGCCAAAAGATCCGCCGATTTTGGTCGTAGCCCTTGAACCCCAGCTCGTAGCTGTCAGCGATTTCCGGCTGCAGCAGCGAGAAAATCGAGATTCCGCCGGACGTGCTGCTGCTCGGCGCCAGCGGCTTGAACGATTTGGAATAGCTGACGAACAGCGAAGCCTCGTCCGACTTGCCCTTGAAGAAATCGTACGTGGCGCTGGCCCGCGGCGAAGTGGCGGTGACGGTCTGGTCTCCAGCTGACGTTAACGTGGAATTCGTGTATTTCTGGTAGGCCGAGTCGTAACGTGCGCCCAGCAACAGGCTCCAGTCTTTGAATTCCAGTCTTTCCTCCAGATAACCGCTGTAGATCGGCTGGTAAATCCAGGTGCTGACATTGGGTCCCTTCACCCCGTAGGGATAAAAGGCGGCATTCGTCACCGGGGTCGTAAAATTGGGCGCGTTAAATGTGGGCTGATTCGCAAACGTGGGTGCAATATCGGTGTAGTGCCCATCCTCGAATGTGCCGCCGAAGAGGAATACGTTCTTCACCTCGCCAAACTTGTGCGTCCACGTCGCGCACAGATCCTCGAACAGGATGTCCTGGACGCTGAAATCCGCGAAATTGTTCTGGTTAAAGCCGGCACCGGAGTCGACCTGGACGCCGCCGTTGTAATAACGCAAATACCGGTTATAGTTGGCGATGTTCGTGACCTTCCACTCGCTGCCCAGCGTCAGCGTGGGCGTCGCCGTGAACGATTGGAAATTCGTTTTGAAGACGGTGTCCGGTACGGCAAAACTCTCGCCGAGTGGGATCCCAAAGGCGATGTCGCCATTCAGCAGGGGGTACGCGCCCTGGCGGTAAGTGAAGAAGTGGGTGTCGATGTAGGACGTGCGAATGTCGAGATTCGGAGTGAACTGTTGGTCTTCCGAGACTTTGAGGAATTGCTGGTTGTTCGCGGACCGATCCTCCCAGCCCTGCGACCAATGACCTCCGGTATCAAAATTCACGACTCCGTTCGTCACGGGCACGGCGGACCTGACGTAGGCATCATAGGTCCCAAAGCTGCCGGCATTGACGGAGACCTCGCCCGAGGTCGTGTCCGTGCGGGGCGCATCCGTAAAAATCTGCACCACGCCGCCAACGGCATCGCGCCCATAGACCGATGAGCCCGGACCCTTCGCGTACTCGATGTTTTCCACCAAGCCGACGGGTAGGTTGATCAAGTCCACGTTGCCGTTGACCTGTCGAAACGGCACCCCGTCGACCAAAGTGAGGACGTCGTTCGTGCTGCGAAATCCCCGGGTGGCAAAGCGCAGGAAGGTGCCGCCTTGCGCTCCAATCTGGAGCCCGGGAACCTTGGCGACCGTATCCTGAAACGAAAGCGCGCCGGCGTCTTCAAATTCGCCGCGACCGATGGTCGTGACCGTGATGGGCGTCTGCAGCTGGTCCAGCGCAAAGCGCGTGCCGGTCACGACGAATTGCTGCAACGTCTCCGTCGTCGAGGCGGCGGGCGGCGTTTCTTGTGCTCGACCGGTTGGCAGAACTCCGAGGCCGATCGTGGAAATCGCCGTCAGGGAAACAAAGTGGCGGAAGAGCGCCCCGGGACTCTTTTCCAAGCCACACCGATTGTTTTTGCGTGGGTCCATACAAGTGGAGACGCCGCAGCGGTCGCAACTCCCCAAAAGAATGTCGCGAAAACGCTTTCTAGCCGCAGAGCGAATTTATGCGCTTCGCGCTTGCGCCCTGCCGCCGCTTCTCCCCGCCCCCGCTAGGTGACCCCGCGGGTTTTCGCCGCACCGATGGACGGCGAATCCTGCGGTTGGTCGCGTTTCCGTGGCGCCGCGCGCCGGAACCAAATCCACAGGCCGCTCCCGGCGAGAAATGTCAGCACGAGTCCGCCGATCGCGTAGGCGACTTTGGATCCCTGGCCGGCAAAATCTCCATAGTGGAGCGAATTGGTCATTAGCAACAGCCGCATGCCGAGGGAGGCTTTCCGTGCATCGTAGATCGCGGTTACACGCGGGACCGGCGAAATCGCGAACGCCACGTAGCTGCTCTTCCCGAGAATATGGGCGCCCGGCACATAGCCGCCAACTTTGACCGGCTCACCGGGTTTGCTCGGGAAGTACACGCCATGCACTTCGAGTTCGGGGAATGCACGATGGCTCTCCACCAGCAACGCATCGGCCGGCGGCATGCGGTCGAGAATCTGCCACTCCGAACCCAATTGTGGCACCGGTGGCGCGCGACAAACGAGCAGCACGGAACTCCAGTTGAGAATTGTTCCGGTGATGCCAAGGAGCACAGCGAACAGACAGGTCCAAACGCCCAAGTTGGCATGCATCGTCCCGAGGCGGGCGGTCGTGCGGCTGAATTTCAGCGCGTCCCAAATCTTCTTCCGATAGACCCAAAGCCCGGTCACACCCGACAGCGCCATGATGATGCCGAGGACCGCGACCAACGGTTCACCCCACCGATCAGGCAGAATGAGCGCGGCGTGCAGGCGCAGGAGCCAACTCGTGAAATAATTGCCGGAGACCCGCTGCCCGACGATTTCGCCGCTGCCCGGATCCAGATAGACCTGATACCGCACAAACTCACCCTCGGACGTGATTTTTCGCAGTGACGTCACGTACGGCGCCTGTTCATCAATGGGGAAACTAATCAAACCAACATGATGGTCGGAGAAACGAGCCCGCACGGCGCGCAGCATGGCATCAACGGACGCGGGGTGCGTCGGGACGGGGCGAAGCTTGATGTCCTGGTTAAGGAGTCGATCAACCTCGGCGCCATAGACCAGCACGACGCCCGTGAGCGCGATTACGATCATCAACACCCCGGTAATCACCCCCATCCAAGAATGAAGACGGAAAAGCGTACGGGTGGAATTCATCGACGGAATTGGGCGCCTTGGACGACGCAGGCAACAAATCGCCCTTAGAAACGATAGGTCACCTTGCCAAAGAAACTGCGTGGCGTGCCAGCGCTTCCGTCATTGAACCCATTTAAATTGTCACTGATGTAGACGACGTTGCCGATATTATCGACCCCCGCCTGAAAGGTGGTTCGCTTATAGACGTAGCTGACGACGGCCTTGTTGATCCAATAGGACGGCATGATCATTGAATTTCGAATGTCATCCCGCAACGGCCGCGTTCCAGTAAAAGTCGAGGTGACATTGAGCCCCCAGGCGCCACGCCTGATGTTGAATCCGCCACCGGCCGTGTTTCGCGGATTCATCGCAATCTGATTATCGCTGAGATTGGCGGTCGCCGTGACGTAGTTGACGTTGATTCCGTCGGTGTAGGCGTAATTGACGTAGAAGTTGAGCCAATCACTTGCCCGAAACTCGATCTCTCCTTCAAATCCCCTGACGCGTTGTTGGTCCTGTGCGATCAGGTAGGTAAGGGCGTTGACGCGATAAAACCGCTCGGCGTTTACCTTCTCAATTTGATACGCACTGGCCTGCCAAAAGATCCGCCGGTCGTGGTCGTAACCCTTGAGCCCCGCTTCGTAACTGTCGGCCACTTCGGGTTGCAACAGCGAAAAGAAAACGACCCCGCCCGAGGTGCTACTCGCGGGCGCCAGGGGTTTGAATGATTTGGAAAAGCTGGCGAAGGCAGACACCTCATCGTGGGCGCCCTTGTAAAAGTCATAAGTCGCGCTGGCGCGTGGCGACATGGCCGTGACCGTCTGCTTGCCGGCCGAGGTCAAGGTGGATTGTGAGTATTGCTGGTCCGCCGAGTCGTAACGAACTCCCAGCAAAAGGCTGAATCGATCCAGAGCGACATGCTCCTCCGCATATCCGCTGTAAATCGGCTGGTACACCCAAGTGTCCACAGTAGCCCCTTTCAGCCCATAGGGGAAAAAGGCGGCGTTCGTCACGGGAACCCCGTAATTCGGGGGAGTGAACGTGGGCAGGTTGGTAATCGTGGGGGCCGCATCGGTATAGTGCCCGTCCTCGAATGTGCCGCCGAAAAGAAACACATTCTTCAACTCGCCGAACTTGTGGGTCCAGGTGGCACTGAGATCTTCGAACAAGATATCCTGAACGCTGAAATCCTGAGTATAGGACTGATTGAAGCCGGGGTTTGAATCCGTTTGGATGCCGCCGGTGTAATAGCGCAAATATCGGTTGTAGTTGGCAATGTTGGTCACCTTCCATTCGCTTCCGAGGGTGAGCGTCGGGGTCACCGTGATCGACTGATAGTTCGTTTTGAAAACGGTATCTGGTACGGCGAGGTTCTCGCTCAGGGGTATGCCAAAGGCGATTTCGCCATTGATCAAGGGGTAGGCCCCACTGCGGTAGGAGAAGAAATGGGTGTCGATGAAGGATGTACGAACATCCAGGTTCGAGCCGACCTTTTCATTGTCGGAGATTTTGAAGAACTGCTGGTTGCTCGCGGTCCGATCTTGAAAGCCCTTCGACCAGCCGGCTCCGGTATCCACGTTCACTACGCCGTTCGGCGTGGGGACCGCGGCGCGCACAGTTCCGTTGAGCGTGCCAAAACTGCCGCCACTGACCGATACTTCGCCCGAAGTCGTATCCGGCCGAGGGGCATCCGTGAAAATCTGTACCACGCCGCCGACGGCATCGCGACCATAGACCGACGAGCCGGGACCTTTCGCGTATTCGATATTTTCGATGAGGCCCGCAGGGACGTTTACGAGGTCGGAGTTGCCATTGACCTGGCGAAACGGAACTCCGTCGACGAGGATCAGGACGTCGTTGGTCAGGCGAAACCCGCGGGTGGCAAAACGCAGAAAAGATCCGCCCTGTGCGCCAATCTGGAGGCCCGGCACCTTCGCGACCGTATCTTGAAAGGTCAGGGCGCCACTCTGCTCGAATTCACTGCGATCGATGCTAGTGATTGAAATGGGCGTCTGCAATTGGTCCAATGCCATCCGGGTGCCAGTGACGACGAACTTCTGCAGGGACGCGATCTCGGCGGAATCAGCGGGAACCTTGTTGAGGCGGTCGCTGGCCGTTGCCGGCGCCACCTTTTGGACGTTTGGGTCCGAACCTCGATTTACGAGGAATGCTCCATTGCCGCCTTCCTGACTTACGACCAGCCCGGTGCCCGCAACCAATAACTGAGCTGCCTCCAAGGGTGTGTAGTCGCCCTTGACGGCATTTGCCTTGGCGGACGCCACGGTCTCGGGAGTAAACACGACGTCGACCCCCGATTGCGTTGAGAACAGCTTGAGCGATCGGTCGGCCGTGTCGGCCGGAATGTCGAAGCGCCTTTTGTCTGACTGCGCGGCCCCCGTCTGCGCCATGACAGGAAGGGCGAAAAGCCCGAGCGCCATGACTGCCACCAGCAGACGAGAAGACAGGAAGCGCAAGGCGTGGCGGCATTCCAGTCCGAGAATCATTTTTCGCGTGTCCATACATTGGGAGACGCCTCACGCATAGTGCCGCCCCCAAAAATGTGACGAATATGTGCGCGGTTCAGTTAGGGCTCTTCGTGCGGCTGCACGTCGTGCAGCACGATCTCGTTGTTCGCGCGATGCTCGGGCTTCAAGCCATAGGATGATTCAAGGATCGTGAGCAAGGCCGGGACATTGTCGGCGCGAAGACTCCCGCTTAATTTCAACTTTCCCATCTCAGGGTTGGCGAGAGTCAACCGGGTATGGCCGTATTGGTTAAAGGCAGGAATGACTTCTGCGAGCGGCGTGGCATCGAAGAGGAGCCGCGGGACGCGCCACCCAAGCCGCTGACTCAATTCAATTTCAGGGACGGATTGAACAACCGGGGCAGCTTCAGGTTCGGTGTGACGCGCAGTCGATACGAGCACCCGTTTGCCTGCGTCAAGCACGGCGAGGGGTACGACCGCGGCGGGTTCATCCTGCGCCGGTTCCACGGCGCCACTCGACGAACCGCGGTTTTCCACGGCCACTTGCCCTTCGGTCACAATCACCTCGACGGCTGTTTCCCGACGTTCGACCGAGAAACCTGTTCCGACGGCCCGGACTTCGATGCCGTTGGCTTCGACCACGAATGGCCGGTTCTTGTTTTTCGCCACCTGAAAATGGGCTTCGCCCTTCCGCAATGATACCCGGCGCAACGCGCCGCTGTAGTCCACTGCGATTTCTGCGCCGTCCTTCAACTCGACCACTGAACCGTCGGGGAGCACCCGACGCGGTGGTAGAGTCACCACCGGATGCGACCCGGCCGGAGCGCGAACCGGTGCTGGCGGCTCACGCCAGACAAAGATCATCGCACCGATTGCAACCATCGCCGCACCCGTTACGATCAATCGCTTGTGGCGGCGCCGGCGGACGTAGGCATCGATTTCGCGCCGAACCGGCTCAACCTTGCCCGCGATCCTTGCCCAATCCAGCGGATCCGTCTTCCCGGCAGCCGCCGATGGGTTGGATGATGGTTCGCGATGCATGGGGTCAAAACGATGTGATACCGAATCTGCGGAAATAGGCCTGGCAGCGCTTCACGCCAACTGCGACGTCGTGTTCGACGATTTTCTCGGAGACGCGAAGTTCCACCGCGACTTCGCGCTGGGACAGGCCTTTGATCTTATGGAGAAAAATGATTTCACGGCATCGGGTTGGGAGAGAACCGATCGCTTGTCCGAGCAAGCGGATCTTTTCCTCCTCGCTGATAATTTCAATAATACTGGCTCTATCTTCTACGACGCCTAAAGCGGCCAATTCCCCCACCGTTTCGATTGGTGAACGACGATTGTGACGTAGGTGATCGAGTGCCAGCCGGCGCGCAACCGTGAATAAAAAGGCCTTGGCGGAGGCGATGCGTTGGCCGGTGCTTCGGCGCAAAATCCTCAAATACGATTCTTGGATGACATCGTCGACGTCTCGCACGGCGGGAAAGGAGCCGCGCAAATAGGCGCGCAGGGATGATTCATGCGGATGCACTTCCTGGGTGAACCACTGGGCTTCTTCAGCGGCGGATGCTTGGTCTGGCGGCAGTGGGTTCACGATGAGAAAAATGACGGGGCGGCTCAAATCGCGTATTCGTCGTCCACGCCGGCGACATCGCCCGAAAGGGCGAAGGTTTCCCCAGTGATCGAGAAAAGGCCCATCGATTTCAGCGGAGGCGAGTAGATATGCAACGTGACGAGGTCCTGCGGGGGCGGTTGCAGATTGGAGACCTGATGCGTGTCTGAATCCTGGGTGGCGACGATCGAACCCGCCGGTCGTTCGTCCGTTTGAAGCGGATATACCTGACCGCAGGCCGCAAAATTGTAAGCGGTTTCACTGCACACCCCGGTGAGCACCTTAAACGCGCAAACCGAATGCGCATGGTCGTGGATCGGGCTGCGTTGGCCGCTTCTCCAGCAGAGAACCAAAAGGCTATACCATGGACCCTCCGCGACCAGATTTCGCCGGTAACGCTTGGGGTCAAAGATCGCGAACTCGCGGACATCATCGAGGGTGATGCGCGCCGCTTCCAACCGGGAAGCGAGTTCGTCGAGCGGCGGACGAGCCGTCAGGCCATCGAGATATTCTACGATCGGGACCAGTGCTTGAGGAATTGTCGCCGAGGTCATGGAGGACAGATAATTCGATTTTGAAGGGCCTTCGTCCGAGGGGCTAAGCGGGGACGCCGCTATCGTGTTTGCCGGGGAGTTGGGTTTTGAGGGTTGGCAATAATTTAAACGCGAATTTTGACCGCGCTTGGCGTGCGCCGCGCAGAACCAGATTTCATCGTTCCCATTTGTTGGATGTGTCTTCGATGAACTGTTGTAGAATCGGAAAGCGAATTTCGCCGTAGTTCAGGGCGTAGCGCATTTGCCCCTCTTTGTAGACCCACGCGGCCGGAATCCACGCGATGGATTGCCCCATGAATGCGCTCACCCGATCCTCCTTTTTGCGGGAATGGCTCGGATGAGCGATGAGCGTGAAATTCTTCTGCTCGCCGATCCCATACTTTGCGAGGGTGGCGCGGCCATCGTCGTCGCTCCACAAGGTCACAAAGACGAAGTGAGTGTCTGGGTTGGCTTCAATGATTTGCTTCCATCCTTGGCTGGCGAGCTCGGCCCGGCAGTTTGGACACCACGTGGCCCAGAAATGCACCACCGTAGTTTGAGGTGCGTTGGTGAAATCGCGCACCTGTTGTTCAACGGGCAGCAGCGTGGAGTCGGCCGCCTTTGCGGCAACGAACGCGACCAAAAGAAGCGTCGCGAGGCCAATGGTTCGTAGAAACATAAGATCGTGGGAGAATCCGTTAGGGTTGAATCGCGGGATGAGGTTCGATTCTGACGCAGTTTTCATGCCGGGGCTAGGGTGCAGGAGTATGCCCCTATCCCCCTCCGCGTTGGCAAATCAAAACTTCAGACATATCGCCGGACCGATTGTGCCCCGCGATTAGGAATAGGCCCCGCCCGAGGCCAACGCAGACAAAATGCCGATGGCAGTGCGCGGCAACACCGCTTGACAAGTTTGGTAGGCTGCGAACGAGCAAAGCATCCGCGGTCGCCAAGCGCCCCTCGGTTGCATTGGCCTCACGGCGGTTGCGTCGTCGCTGATTCAATAAATAGCCCTAACCCAAATTATCGTGCACTCCGCCGCTCTCACCACCATTGCCGCTACAGGTTTCGCCGTCGCGCTCCTACACGCGTCACTTCCGACGCACTGGATGCCATTCGTCATGGTCGGCCGGGCGCGCGGCTGGACGCGGAAAAAAATCCTCGGCGTCGTTGCGCTGGCCGGCGGAGGCCACGTTGCCGTGACGACGTTGCTCGGCGTCGGCATCGCTTGGCTGGGATTTGAGATGAGCGAGCGATTCGAGCACCTCGTAGACCGGGGAATCGCGGGTCTGCTTTTTGCGGCTGGAGCATTCTTTTGGTGGCGCCACGTGACGGGCCGGGGATGCGGACATGCTCACCATCCCGGTTGTGCACACGCGCACGACGAATCGGAAGCTGCTTCGGCGACTGCCTCCACGGAGCTGACCGACACCGCGACGGTTTGGACGTTATTCGTGTTGCTCGCGGTCTCGCCATGCGAGGCATTCCTTCCCGTCTATCTCACTGCGGTACCATACGGCTGGTGGGGTGTGGCGTTTTTGAGCGCGGTGCTCGCCTTTGCCGCGCTGGGTGGAATGCTGCTCCTGACGTCGCTCGCGCTGGCCGGTTGGGAGCGGCTGAATCCGCACTGGCTCGAACGCTACGAGACGGCCCTCGTTGGCACAATTCTCTGCCTGCTGGGCGTTTTCGTGCTCGTGGTTCCGGAATAGTCCGCGCGGACGGTCGTCGAGCGCTACTCGATGTAGCGTTCCAGCATCGTCACGACTTCCTTCAACTGGCGGCGGCGCTGATCGGCGGGCGCATGGCTCGTCAGGCAATGCTCCAAGTGGTCGGCAATGATTTTTTCCGCGAGCGATTTAACCGCTTTGCGGGCGGACACCAGTTGGTTGAGCACCTCGGCACAGTCGTAATGCCCCTCCAGCATCGCTTCCACGCCCTTCAACTGTCCGGTGATTTTCCGCAGACGAAGCTGCAGGGCGCGGCGGTCGGCGTCGGGATCGGCTGGACTGTGAGACATGCCTTCAGTGCTAAGCGAGCTGGCCGTGAAAACAACGACTAAAATTTTGACTTGCGCATAAGGGGGGTGGGGGCATGGCTCTTACGAATGGATTTCAACCAACTGCTGCAACAGAACGCGGCCCACGTCTGGCTTTTCGTGCCAACCGCCATCTTGCTCGGTGCGTTGCACGGCCTCGAGCCCGGCCACTCGAAAACGATGATGGCTGCGTTTATCATCGCGGTTCGCGGAACGATTATGCAAGCCGCGCTGCTCGGCCTTTCGGCCGCGATCTCGCACTCATTCGTCATCTGGGCACTGGCCGCCGCAGCGTTGCGCTATGGCGGAGACTGGTCAGCCGAAACGACCGAACCTTACCTCCAAATCGCGTCCGGGTTGATGATCGCGATGCTCGCGGGCTGGATGTTCTGGCGCACGCGGCGCGATGAACGGGAAGCCGCGAAACACCAGGGCGAGCACGAGAAGGAGGGCCCACACGGCGGTCAGATGGAAGAGACGGCGAACGGATGGATGGAAATCGCGATCTTTGAGACGGGTGTGCCGCCGCGATTTCGCGCATATTTCTTCGATGCGCAGCGGCGGCCGCAGCCCGCGTCAGCGGTGGTTTCTCTATTGGTCGAAACGCGTCGTTCGGACGGGACAACGCAGCTGTTTCCATTGGCGTGCGAGCTGGGGGGTGCGTTTTTCGAGTCGACCAAGGAAATTCCCGAGCCGCACGCGTTCACAGCGATCGTGACCGTTAACGGGAGCGATCGTAACACCTACGAGTTGGTATTCAGCGAGGACGAACACCACCATCATCATCATGCCGATCTCACGAATTTGACCGACGGAGAGTTTGCCGATGCGCACGAACAAGCCCACGCCGCGGACATTGCGAAACGGTTCACCAATCGAACCGTCACTACGCCACAGATCGTTTGGTTCGGCGTCACGGGCGGACTCATGCCGTGCCCAGCGGCCTTCACGATTCTGCTCGTATGCCTGCAATTGAAGCGCTTTACGTTGGGATTCGCTCTGGTGGCTGCGTTCAGTTTCGGCCTCGCGATCACGATGGTCACAACAGGCGTGTTGGCGGCTTGGGGAGTGAGGCACGCCGAAAAACGCTTCAAAGGTTTCGGTCAGTTCGCCCGCCGCGCACCGTATTTGTCGGTCGCTCTGCTCACAATCCTCGCGGTCTTCTTCACGCTGGAAGGGTGGCAACACCTTCGCTAACGGCGGCAAAACTACCTCCTAACGTGCTAAAGTTGGTGCCTCGTAATTTGCACGGGCCGATTTGGTTGAATTCGGAAATAAGCAATTCTCTGGCCGGCGCAGATACGACTACCGCGAGGTTTGACTCGATCACGGCGCGGCAGAGTGACGAACCGGTGACATCCCAAGCGACGCCAACCGCGCGGCATATTCTGCCTCGCCAACGCTCCGTCCCCTCGTAGTTACGAAACCAGTCGAGATCCCAATGCGATCCCATCGCTGGCTCAATATTCTTCATTTGGTTATCGCATTCGCCTGCGCGGTGGCCGTGCGTGGCGCGGGCGCGGATTCGAGCGGCCCGGTCTCCGCCGATCCCAGCCAAGCCTGGAACTGGCACTTGCAAAGCACCGCCATTGTACAGGGCGATCCGGGTTTTTCCGCCGCTTACTCCGGCCCGGACAGCCTCAATCCGCAGGGCGAGATCAAGGAGACGGTGTCGTTCGATCTCTACGCCGGCGCCCGGTTGTGGCAGGGCGCCGAGGCGCACGTCGACGGGCTGATGTGGCAGGGCTTCGGGTTGAGCAACACGGAGGGGGTGGAGGGATTCCCCAATGGAGAAGCTTTCCGACTCGGCCGGCACCCGCCCGGCGCCATCGTCGCCCGCCTTTTCCTGCGCCAGACTTTCGACCTCGGCGGCCCATCAGAAACCGTCGAAGACGATGCGCTTGATCTCGCCAGCCAGCGCACCGCTTCGCGGCTCACCCTCACGCTCGGCAAGATTTCGGTGAAGGATATTTTCGACAACAACGCTTACGCGAATGATCCGCGCACCCAGTTTATGAGCTGGTCCCTGATGGCCAACGAAGCGTGGGATTACCCGGCGGACAGCCTCGGATTCGAAACCGGCTTTGCCGCCGAGCTGAACCAGCCCGACTGGACGATCCGTTACGGGTTTTTCCAGGTGCCGCGTTATTCGAACGCCATGCCGACCGACATGCACCTGTTGAAAGCTTGGGGCATGGTCCTGGAATTCGAGCGCCGCTACAAACTCGGCGGGCGTCCTGGGGCCGCGCGCTTGCTGGTCTTCGACAACCGCGCCCATATGGGCAGCTATCAGGCGGCACTCGATGCGCCGGAGCGCCCCGCCGACATCATCGCCACGCGCTCCTATCGCTCCAAGCGAGGTGTCGGAATCAACGTGGAGCAGGAGATTGCCAGGAACATTGGCGTGTTTTCACGCTTGGGCTGGAGCGATGGCGAGAACGAGGCGTGGGTTTTCGCCGACGTGGACTACGCCGGATCGCTCGGCGTGAACCTCGCAGGCGAAGGCTGGCAACGCCCGGGTGACACGTTTGCCGTCGCCGGTGTGGTGAGCGGCATCTCACACGTGCACCAGGAGTTCCTGGCCGCGGGCGGCACCGGCATCCTGGCCGGTGATGGCGCGTTAAACTACGGAACCGAGCGGCTCGTCGAAACCTATTACCAGGTGCTGCTGGCCAAAGCCCTGCGGTTCACGATCGACTACCAGTTCGTGAGCAATCCGGCGTATAATCGCGATCGCGGTCCGGTGTCGGTGTTCGCGGCACGAGTCCATTGGGAATTCTAAACACGCGGTCGATCTTTGCCCCCTGCGGATTCCAAGCCACGAGGCCTCGAAGACACTACGCCGATTTCCTGTTTCAAGTGTCACCCATTTTGACGTCCACGAAGAGCAAGTAATTGCGTATGTCCACGAGTGACGCTAATCGGGATGGGCGACTAGGTCATCGATCGGGCTCTTCCGCTCAATGTCAGAGAGGCGGCGACCGTTTGCCAATGATGCTGCTGGAAGAAATGCATCGGTGCAGACTTCCCATGGACCCTGAAAACTAGCTTTCATTGGGACGTGGCTTCCGACCCGACTCTATTTACGTCTCTCGAATCCGAGGTGCTAAGTCGCCTCGGGAGCGCGTCCAGCGGGCTTACCTCGGAACAGGCCAAAGAAATCCTAAAACAAGCGGGGCCCAACACAGTGGCTCAAGGCGGACGCAGGTCGATTGTGATGGATCTGTTGCACCGGTGCAAAAACCCGCTTGTGGTCCAGTTGCTGGTGATGGCTGCGTTGTTCTACTGGGCGGCAGACGACCCGCAGTCGGCAACAATTGTCGGAATGATGGTCTTCCTAAGCGTCTTCCTGTCTTATTTCCAGGAGACGAGATCCTCGCTCGCGGTGGAGAAGCTTCAGAAGATGGTCAAAACGACGGTCACGGTACTTCGTAACGGAAAGGAAGTGGACATATCGCTTGAGGACGTCGTTCCGGGAGATGTCGTCGTACTTGCCGCCGGGAGCCTGATCCCTGCGGATCTCCGCGTCCTCGCGGCGAAGGATTTCTTCGTCTCGCAGTCGGCCTTAACGGGCGAGTCGATGCCCGTTGAGAAGAGCGCCGACAGCAACCAGCCGTCGGGCCGCGTGCCATTCGAGTACACCAATGCGTGTTTCATGGGCACCAACGTCCTAAGCGGATCCGCCCGCGCCGTCGTTATCTACACCGGCGCCCACACCTATTTCGGCGCCCTCGCGGAGAAGCTGCTCTCAAAACGAGACCCGACCAGTTTCGACAAAGGCATCGCGAGCTTCACCTGGCTCATGATCCGGTTTATGGTCGTGATGGTTCTCATCGTGTTTTTGGTGCTGGGTTTCCGTGATCACAACTGGCTCGAGGCGATGCTTTACGGCCTTGGAATCGCCGCAGGGCTCACGCCCGAGATGCTGCCGATGATCATGACCGTTTGCCTCTCGAAAGGGGCCCTCATGATGTCGCGGAGAAAGGTCATCGTGAAGCACCTGCACGCAATCCAGAATTTCGGGGCGATGGATATCCTCTGCACGGACAAGACGGGGACGCTGACCCAGGACCATGTCGTGCTGGAACGTTACGTCGACGTCACGAACCGAGTGAGCGAGGACGTGCTGCGTTACGCGTACATGAACAGCTACTATCAGACAGGTCTGCGCAACCTGCTGGACCGCGCAATCCTGAGCCACACCGACCTCGACGTGGAACTAAACTGCAAGAAGGTCGATGAGATCCCGTTCGACTTCAAGAGGCGGCGCATGTCCGTGGTAATCGATTACGAGGACCGCCACGTTCTGATCTGTAAGGGTGCGGTCGAGGAAGTTATTTCGGTCTGCGAAAACTATCAGGTAGATGACGACATCAACCCCCTGATCCAACTTATCCGTGACGACCTCCTGGATGAATACCGCACGCTGAGCGCACAAGGTTACAGAGTGCTCGCCATCGCTTACCGGGAATATGACCGGTCCAAGCCCGTGTTCGCAGTGGCCGACGAGTCCGAGCTCATCCTGCTGGGGTATGTTGCGTTCTTTGATCCTCCCAAGGATACGTCCGCTCGCGCGATCGCCGCGCTCGGCCGCTCCGGTGTTGACGTGAAGATCCTGACGGGAGACAACGAGCTCGTAACCCGCAAGGTGTGTGGCGACGTCGGCATGACCATCACCAAGCTCGTGACGGGGCCTCAGCTCGCCGGCATGGATGAAGTCTCATTCGCGAAGGAGGTCGTGGACGCCAATGTCCTCGCGCGACTGACTCCCGACCAGAAAGAAAAGGTCATCAAGTCGCTGCGCAGCCAAGGCCACGTGGTGGGCTTCATGGGTGACGGGATCAACGACGTCCTGGCAATGAAGGCTGCGGACGTCGGCATATCGGTGGATACGGCGGTGGATGTGGCGAAGGAGTCCGCCGATATCATTCTGCTGGAGAAGAGCCTGCTTGTCCTCGAGGACGGGATTATCGAAGGCCGCAAGGTCTTCGGCAACATCATCAAATACATAAAGATGGGGGCCAGCTCCAACTACGGAAACATGTTCAGCATGGTAGGTAGCATCTTCCTTTTGCCGGCGAATTTCTTGGCCATGACGCCGACTCAGCTTCTGGTAAACAACCTCCTCTACGATGTTTCTCAAATCGGCATTCCGCTCGACAACGTGGATTCGGAATACCTGGAGAAACCGAGGCGTTGGAACATAAAGAGCATCCAGAAATTCATGTTCTACATCGGCCCGATCAGCTCGATATTCGATTATGCCACATTTTTCCTAATGCTGTACATTTTCGGATGCGTGGCGGTTGGTAAACCGGATACATCCGAGGCCGCAAGTAACCATCTGCAAGATCTGTTTCACACTGCTTGGTTCGTCGAATCTCTCGTCACTCAGACGCTTATTGTCCATGTTATCCGATCCTTGAAAATCCCCTTTATTCAAAGCCAAGCCAGCAGAACGATGAGCCTGACGACAATGAGCATCATCGCCGTGGGCATCTGGCTGCCGTTTTCCCCATTCGCAAAATACATTCACTTGATTCCCTTGCCGGGCGTTTTCTTTCTTTGGTTGGCCCTGTTCGCTTTCTTGTACTGCACCCTAACGCACGTCGCAAAGACGTGGTTTTACAAACGCTTCGGCACCGACTAGTCAAAGCTAGCGGTCTTTTTCACTGCCCAAAGTTGGCAGCATCTCCACTAGGCAATGCTCAAACCGAACGGTTCGCGGGCTGTGCGAGGTAGAGCTTTAGTTCGGTCGGCGGTGCGTCGGATACCAGCACGAAAATGTAGTCGGTATCACCCCATGCTGCCGCAGACCAACCACCCGCCTCAGAATGTAAATGCGGTTTCGTCGCGAAATTTAATGGTAGAAAATCAGCCCGGCGGGCGACGAAGAGATGAAACTCCCGACCATTCCCAAAACAAATCAGCGAAATCGGCTGTCCCTTGAAATTCAGCGTACGACAACCGAGGCTGCGCAACGCGTTTAATTTAATCGGCCACTCGTTCGGCAGCGGCGAGTGCTGAGTCGCGAGAAAGTTCCGCAATGCGGCAGGATCGTCCGACGTTTTTTGAAGCACGATGTTGTTGGCGACATAGTTGGTCGCAAACATGACGAGGTCTGCTTCCTCGGCGCCTCCGGCAGATGCCGCCAACCACCAAAAGAGGCTTACCGAAATACCGAGCATGATCACTGCCACCGCCGCCCACCGCCGCCGCAGACTCCTGCGGTGAGGCCGAAGCCGTAACGAGACGAGAATTTCGTCTCGTAATGTCGGCGGCGGAATTACCGCGCCAAGTTTCGCGACAACGGCCAAGTCGAATTTCTGCTGGCCTAGAAACCATGCCACCAATTCGGGATCTTGCCGAGCGCAAGCCAGCGCTTCTGCCAAACGAGCATCGGTCGTGTCGGCTCCGTTTGGTCGGTAGCCTGCAAGCAAGAATTTGGCTTCTTCGCGGGTCATCATTGCGTAATACGTCGTCCGTAAACATTGGAGTAAACCTACGGCCGTTCATTCCCGCAGGTGAAATTGGTTCGCACCGGTTGCGCCCCAAACTCCGTCGAAATGGCGGCCCATCGATGATGGCCTTTCGCTCGTCGTTGGGCGACGTGAAGGAGCGTTGCAGCGAGGAAAATAAGCGTAAGGGCATGACGAAACACAGCCCATGCAGGAAAACTCCCGCGTTGGGTCGAGGGCACTGCGGCACCTCCCTTCCCGGCAAGCGGAAGTCCGCGGGCGCGTTCGAAGCGACACGCCGCAGCTGAGGCGATTGTCGCTGCGACGGAGAAAGAAAAAGCATGATCGGTCGCACGCGGTGTCCTTCTCTTTTTTGTGGGGGAATCCGTGTTGGTTAGGCGTCTCCTTACATATGAGCCTACCTAGCAATTCCCGCTCACATGCCAGTCA
>Ga0206958_1075_pt2 | contig 26071 bp, 21 predicted proteins | sample Alteio_BWOrgHeat_33_FD_152968 | JGI IMG/M metagenome (GOLD analysis project Ga0206958, IMG submission 152968) | Enriched cells from forest soil in Barre Woods Harvard Forest LTER site, Petersham, Massachusetts, United States -... | ecosystem: Environmental > Terrestrial > Soil > Temperate forest >... | reverse complement strand
AGCATAATTTCAATCTGTTTCGGTGGTCTCCAAGCCAGGATAAGCCGGCAGACCAACGGACTACCGGTACTCGAGCCCGAAGTAATCCGCGATTCCCCTCCCAAATTACGGACGAATCTGACGGGGACGCAAAATTATTGATAACATGCGGAGGGATCATTCAGCAGTTCGATCCAAGCAATCAATCAACCGAACAAATATTGCCGCCTACAACGAAGGAGATCTCTCAATCGAAGGGCGGCGACGAGGGAGAATCGGGCAACATCGACAGCCAGTTCTCCGGGGCCTATGGAAACATCGGGACGAGCTTCCGCGAAGCTCAATGGTGTGGGTCAAAGAAATTTATCGTTGGGATCATGCGCCGCGAAAGTGGCGAAGTCATGATTATTCAGGACATGCAGCCTGTTGACGGGAAACTGCCCCAGCCACGGCCGATATCGTCAGGACAGCACATCGATTTCGCGGTGAACCCTAAGAACGGAACTGTCGTTTACACCGTCCAACAATTTCAATGGCCGGACACCCCCCCCCGTCGATGCGAAGGGAAAGCTGGTTGCAAAGCCGTTCAAAAACGCGATACTGATCTTTGACCCTGTCAAATCTGAAGGCTCGTTGATTACGAAGAGCGATACCATCGCGTTTGGATCGCCTGCCATAAAGCCTGACGGATCTGCCGTCGTTGTCCTAGGCGGGTCAGTGGAAAATGGACTCTTAATGCCCTCTGGCATGGTTAGTTTCCCAACCAACCGAGATCCAGGGTTCAAGCAATTCAAGATGCCAGGCGAAATCCATGAGCCCAGCTGGAGCCCCGACGGTGTTCATGTCGTGTTTGTGCTTCGCGACAAGAGCGGAAAGCGGACGATTTACGATTTGAGGACGGACGACGGAACGTTTCGCAACGTCACGGGCGACGTCGGTGATTTTGGTTTTCCGATGTTCAGCCCTCAGTCGGCATCCCGGGGCTAGGAAAAATGGAGGTAGATGGCCAGTCCGGCCATCAACACCCATGCGCCTCCAAATATCCAAGTCGACGACTGTGCGAACAGCAGGTTACCGTCGTGAATGTTCCTAACTTTGTCGTGCTTGAGGACGCTGTATTCGTCAAGATTCGCGCCCGTCCGGAACAGTTCGTCTTGCTTGCCGTGCCAGTGTTGAATGACTTGGCACACACCGGATATTCCTGGATTTGCTCGAAATGAAAGGACAATCCCGAGAACGCTCAACATGAGGGGAAATGCCAGCCTAAAATGGCTTCCCCATGCTTGATTCATATTTCCCATGGATATGGCGTAACCCGAGACAAGGAACGCCTGGGACGTAATATAAGAGTTCAGACGATTGGCTTGCACGCCGTACTCGTGCTTGATTTCATCTCGACATGTTTTAAACGCCTGTTGAATTTTTGCTTCTTGTGCTGGCGTAAGTTCGGTCATTTGGCGGCTCGTTCTATTATAGAGTTAGATGCTCAAGCCCGCTTGTCAACGCTTGCTGCCATTTGAGACTCGCTTGAGCTTGTTCTAAGTTCACCGGGTTGCCTGGTTCGAATGGTGGAACACAAAGGCTTTTCTGCCACCAACCCACGTCGTGCCAGCGACCGAGTTTGTAACCGACGTTTCGATAGATGCCAATCGGTAGAAATCCAACAGCCTCGTGAAGAGCGATGCTGCCTTCGTTGGGCAGCGTGATGCCTGCATGCGCCATCACGAAGCCTTGGAGGGGGAGAATGCTAAACAACGACGTGTAAAGGGCGTAGGCGACTCTCCTCCTTCGAAATGACTCGTGAACGTACACAGTCACGTCGACCGACCACTGGTAATGAAATCGAGCGCGATGCTGGCTGGCGTACGCATAGCCGGCAATAAAACCATCGGCCTCGCAGACGAGCCAAGGATAATTCGTAAGTATCGCTTCGATTCTTCGTGAAGTCTCCGCAACATCGGGCGGCTCAGACTCAAAAGAAATCGGCGTATTCAGCACGAAATGGCGATAAATGGCGGAAATCTGATTAGCGTCGCTAGCGCTTGCCAGTCGAATCGTCGCGCTCATCTTAACTGGAGATTATTACCCGGGGTGACGTTTCGGGGCTTGGGTCTAGTTACCGCAGACCAATAAGAGCGACGCCGTGACTCGGCAAGTCGAAACTAACCACATGAGCGGCCTCTTGACGTACGGACACCGAGTCGTTGCCAATCCGAACTACCACTGGCACGTTTGTTCTCAGCCTTATCAGCCTCGAAGTGTTCTGCGTTGATTGCAATCTCGCTGACTTGAGCTTGCCATCAGCCCAGTCAATGTCGACATCTACGCCACCCCGGGCTTTCATTCCTTTCACTTGCCCTGACCGCCATTTAGAAGGCAGCGCAGGCAAGAGACTGACTGTGAACGGTTCATTGGGCAGTTCGCGGTGGCTTTGCATCAACATTTCTACGATTCCAGCGGTCGCGCCAAAATTTCCGTCGATCTGAAACGGTGGGTGGGCATCGAATAGGTTCGGATAAGTGCCACCGCCGTTTGTCATGTTATAACCCACGGCGCCTGTTGGTTTGAGCAAGCGATGAAGGAGGCGTTCGGCATGATCGCCGTCACCAAGCCTTGCCCAAAAACAGATCTTCCAGGCCATACTCCAACCCGTACTCTCGTCTCCCCTTGCTATCAACGTTTTCTTGGCAGCCTCTGCCAGTTCCGGCGTACCGAATTGGGAGATTTGGTCCGAGGGGAATAAACCATAGAGATGTGATGTGTGCCGATGATGGGGTTCGACCTCCTCGTACGGTTCTAGCCACTCCTGCAGCCTTCCATCTGGCCCAATCTGATTCGGCGCCAGCTTGACGCGCGCCGCGTCCAAACTTGAGGCCAATTGTGGGTCCACGTTGAGTTCTCGGGCAGCAGCAGCAGTGTTTTCGAACAGTTCGCGAAGTATCTGCTCATCCATCGTCGGGCCAAGACACGTGTGTGCAACTCGACCATCGGGAAGTCGAAAGGCGTTTTCGGGTGAGTTGGAAGGTCCCGTCACCAACCAACCGTGCTCCGGATCTGCGACTAGAAGGGACATAAAGCACTCCGCCGCTCCTTTCATGATCGGATAGACGCGTTTTAGGTATTTACGATCGTGCGTGTAAAGCCAGTGATTCCAGAGGTGTTCGCACAGCCATCCTGACCCAGTACTTGTACTTCCCCACGACGCACTCTCCCCAGGGGCGGTGTATCCCCAGGGGTTAGTAATAACGTGCGCTATCCATCCCGGCGCGTTGTAATAAGCCTGGGCCGTTCTGGACCCGGGATCTACAAGCGACTCAATCAAGCTAGTAAGCGGCAAATGACACTCGGACAGGTTGGTAGACTCAGCCAGCCAATAGTTCATCTGAACATTGATATCCAAGTGGTAATCAGCATTCCATGGGGTTTGCAATTCCTCGGCCCACAATCCCTGAAGATTTGCCGGCAGTCCACCCTCGCGCGACGAGCTAATCAGCAAGTATCTGCCATATTGCGCGTAAAGCGCCTCAAGACCCGTATCATCGCTGCTTGACGAATAGGCCTCTAACCTCTTTGGAGTTGGCAGGTCGTTTCTCGACATTCCATCGACCTGAATTGAGAAGCGGTCGAAAAGCGACTTGTAGTCTCGCGACTGAGCATCACATAGCTGGTGCCACAACCGTTTACTAGCGGATTCTACTTGCCTTAGCGTTATCTCGCGGTACGCGGCCCCCATGTGCTTGCCTGCAATCGGGCCCGCATAGTTCGTTCCCGCGGACACGATAACCATTGCCTCGTCCGCATTACGAATCGAGACTTTCCCGTCGTTAACTGAAATCTTGGCGCCGTCGGGAGATACGATGCGAAGTCGAGCAATGTAACCGGTTCCGTCCCCGCCACTGCCGTCATTTAAATGGCCCTCGATCAAAAGGCCGTGATCACCGTCGGGTTTCACGATCGCTCTCTCGGGTCGTGTCAATCCAACTTCGAAATTAAGCGACCTAGAGTCCGATTTCACTCGGTAGACAAGAACCTGGTCGGGAGCAGACGCAATGAGCTCGCGGGTTTGATTCCCTTGTGCCGATCTGAACGAAACCTTAGCGAGCGCGTCACGTAAGTTCAATTCTCGACGATAGTCTTCGATTTGACGTGGTGTTTCGAGGAAGCTTAGCTTTAGTTCGGCAAGAACCTGATAGCAACCATATGGGCCGTCCTTGCCGCCGCCAGAGCCACTTCCTGGCCCATCACAGGTAAACGAGCTGTCCATCAGGGCCTCGGCTTCCGAGTTTTTGCCTTTCATCAGAAGGTCGACGATCTTGGCCCGATTCTTCCAGGCATCCTTCCGGTTCTGGTCCAGCGCGCGACCGGACCACATCGACGACTCGTTCAGGACGATTCGATCGGTTGCCGGGTCACCAAAAAGCATTCCAGCGAGACGGCCGTTGCCTACTGGAAGCGACGACTGAAAACTTGCAGCCGGTTTATCGAACCAAATCGTAAGCGGATTTTCTCGGGATGAGGACATGACCGTCAATGCAAGCGACAGAAGCATGAATGATTATGAGCGGTCATCGGAGTATCGAAGCACTCCAGGCAGGTATTCCCTTTGCTCGCGACTGACTACGAGCTGATTGCCTCGGCACCGCAGGACGAGAACCAGAAGGCCTCGAGGCATCCGAGTCGCGATGAGCTTCGATTCGCCTCCCCGAAACTAAAAAGAGTCGTTCAAGCTGAAATTGAACGACCCTCAGCTACGAACACGGCTCCGAACTCAAGCCGCTGTCCGCAATATCGTATCACCCAATACCTATCCCTAGTTCTTTACTTTCGACCCATTGATAATAATCGGTCTTGCGGCAAAGGATGGGGCTGTTGCGCCAGTTACGGGCAAGTATATAATCGGAGTAAGAGCCTGTTGCAGAGCGGGGGTTGTTGTTCCCGGGGCGTCGGTGATCCCTACCACGTTGATCACGTTTTCCCCAGCTCCAGTTGTCACCGTTGCGACCGCAACTCCGCTCGCCGTGGCGACGATGTTCTGAGTTCCAGACTGAGTAAAGATCACATTATAGGTCCCGGGAGGGATATTGTTGACCTCAGAAGCAAATCCTGAATTGAAGACTCCAACTCCGCTTGCATTCGGCACCAGCCCAGTTGGAACGGTTTGCGTGGTTACATAAGCGTCAACAGACGGCGCAAAGACCGAAGTGTTCGTAAACATGACGCGACCCACGCCAGCTGGCGGTTGAGTGACATCTACCGGCAAAATGGCGAGAGCACCGGCCGAACTGTTGTAAGCATAAACACTATAGTACTGGCCGCCTAAGAACCCAGCCGCGAACGTTGTTCCCGCAAGTTGTCCTCCAGTCGAATTAGTCGCAAAGACCTGTGCATTTGCTCCGCTGCTGACAGTCACGAATGAAGATGAAGAGGTCGCAAATCCCGCATTGCTTAATACCGGTGTTCCGTTGGCTGTAATCGTCACGCCCCCAACGTTCGGATCGGCGTTTACACCGTAAACGAACGCCGTACCAGAACTGCCCGATCCACCGCATCCTACTAAGATGAGCGCCCCTATTGTGCCTGCAAGAATCCTTTTTACCATGCTGTACTTGTACTCCGTTTTCTTAGAAGAGACTCGAATTTGAAATCAAATAGTCTCAATCCTGGCATCATTTTAACGAATAACTTTCATATCTCGCTCAGATGCATATATTCAGCCGCACGGGGTCCTTCCTTGAGGTGCCTTACAGTTAGGGCAATACGCAAGTCGCACGTCATACGCTTCACCGCATCCCATGCAGTAAACGCTGTCAAATTGGTCGATTTCGTCGGTTTCGGCTTTCCGCAGCTGCTCCTGTTCGTGGAATTGCTCCAAAAGCGTGAGGTCATACCGACAATGAACGCCCTTGATCCAAACAATAACAGCGCCAACCAAAAGCACTCCAGACAAGAGGAAAAGCGCATCTGAGATCGTGGTGCTTGCTTCGCGGATCGGAAAAGCCACAAAAGCGCTTACAACCATGAAACCGATCATGGACCAGAAGCGACTGCGGTAAGAAGAGTCCATGGGAGCGTTGGAGCGTTGGAGCGTTGGAGCGTTGGAGCGTTGGAGCGTTGGAGCGTTGGAGCGTTGGAGCGTTGGAGCGTTGGAGCGTTGGAGCGTTGGAGGGCTCTGGGAATCGCCCTCCAACGCTAACCTTTTGTTCTCAATGGTCTCAAAACTGCTTCCGTCCCTCGAGCGCTACAACGCCGTTTCGCGACCTCCAACGCTAATTTCATTCTTCAATCTCCTTAGAATTGTTTTCCGTCCTTGAACGCTTCAACGCTTAACACTTTAACGCTTTCCAAGCTACTCCTTCAATCGAATTCCGTGAAAGCTAATCTCGATTCGCCCTTCCTTGAGTAATCGGCCAAGGAGCTTCTTGAAACTTCCCTTACTGATGCCGAAGACATTTCGAATGATCTCCGGGCTCGTGTTATCGCTGTAGGGCAGAAACCCGCCCGAAGATTGAAGCATTCTTATCAATTCAGGAACCTGGGCAGTTACCGCTTCGTAGCCTTGGGGGCTCAACGACAGACTAATTCGGCTATCTTCCCTGATCTTCTTGATGTACGCAGTCCGACGCTCACCAACCCTTAGAGGTTTAAAGACCTCATCCGGAAAAATCGCAGCCGAGTATTTGTTTTCAATGATTGCCATCGTGCCATCGTCGGTATGGTGGGTAAAAATCGCCTCGACCTTTTGGCCCTCGACCAGTCCGGAAACATCAGGGTCTAAGTATTTCGAAAGTTTGGTGCTTCCAATGATACGATTAGAGAGTTTGTCGAGAATCACCCGGACGACGTAACCACGCTCTTCTTTGAGCGGATACCTTTGTTCGGAAAGGGGGATTAGCAGATCTTTCGCCAATCCCCAGTCTGCAAATGCTCCAAATGTGCTGAGGCTCACCACTCTTAGCATTGCAAACTCGCCTACTATCGCCTTCGGACGATCTGTCGTGGCAATCGGTCGATCTTCTGAATCGGTATACACAAACACGTCTAGGATGTCCCCTTGCCCAGCACGGGGAGGCACTTGACGGATTGGAAGCAGGATGTCCGATTCTCCATCACTCAAGTAGACGCCAAAGTCTACTTTTCTAACGATTTGCAACCGATTGTAGCTTCCAATCTCGATCATTGGACTTATGCGATCGTAATATTCGGGTCTAGGTATACGTCCTGGATTGCGTTCAAAAGCTCAGCGCCATCTTTCATTGGCTTCTGGAAGGCTTTACGACCACTGATTAGGCCCGTGCCACCGGCACGTTTGTTGATCACTGCGGTTTTAACCGCGTCAGCCAAATCGTTTTTGCCCGACGCGCCTCCACTGTTGATCAAGCCGATACGTCCCATGTATCCATTTGCCACTTGATACCGACAGAGGTCAATTGGATTGTCGCTCGTGAGCTCGGTATAAACGCGCTCATCGGTTTTTCCATAGTCGCCCGCTTCACCTTTGAGAGCCTTGAATCCACCATTGTTTTCTGGCAGTTTTTGCTTAAGGATGTCCGCCTGGATCGTCGCTCCGAGGTGATTTGCCTGCCCCGTAAGATCTGCGGATACCGCGTAGTCTTTGTCCTTCTTGAACGCGGAGTTCCTGAGGTAGCACCAGAGAATTGTAGCAAGCCCAAGTTCATGGGCGTGAGCGAACGCTTGTGATACTTCCTGAATCTGCCTTGTACTCTCTTCGCTCCCGAAATAGATGGTCGCGCCCACTGCAACCGCTCCCATATTCCAGGCCTGCTCCACGTTTGCAAACATGATCTGATCAAACTTATTAGGGTAGGTCAGGAGTTCATTGTGATTGAGCTTAACAATAAAGGGGATTCGGTGAGCGTACTTTCTGCTGACCGATCCGAGCACTCCCAGCGTCGATGCGACAGCGTTGCACCCGCCGCTTATCGCCAACTTCACAATGTTCTCGGGGTCGAAGTACTGTGGATTGGGAGCGAAACTAGCGCCTGCGCTATGCTCGATGCCTTGGTCAACTGGAAGAATGCTGAGGTAACCGGTATTCGCCAACCTTCCTGTTCCGTATAAGGCTCGCAACGAGCGCAACACTTGAGTGTTCCGGTCCATCGGTATAAAGATTTGATCCAAAAAGTCGGGACCCGGAAGGTGAAGGTTCGCCTTCGGTATGGTCGTGCTGATGTGGCTCAAAAGGGACTCATCTTGTCCCAGAAGATTCTGAATGTCTGCGGTAGTCAATTCGCCGTTTCTCCTTTGATATTCTTCCCTGAAAACAAAGAGTACCTAGAGGAGGTGAAATACGACCAAGGGCATTTCAATCTTGAGAATGCATGGAAATGTTATTACAGCTCCAATCAAGATCATAACCCACGTAGGCAGCTTCATTTTAAGCCCCAAAAAAATGGTGCTAGTAACGCCAGTGAAAAGTGCCAAGCCACCAATTGCCGTCTGGGGGCTGACTAAATGGTTGGAGGCGAAAATTCCCCAATCGGAGTTGTCCGTGAAGTGCATTGCCGCAGACATCACGAGGCACTTCGGGAGAATGCTTCCCAGGCCAAACGCTATCTGATTCGGGACCGCGAACGGCGCGACGAGGCAAACAAATAGAGTTAGACCCGGCAAAAGCGCGGGGGATAAGCCAAGTCCTTCTTGCGACGTCCAGGAAGCCGAAAAAGGTACGAACGCGGTGGCAAAAGCCATCAAAGGATAGGTCAGAAGCGCCCACTTCGGTGGGGCGGCTCCCTTTTGCTTCCTCATCGAAATCGCGGTGGCAATACAAACCACTACCGACGAGACCGTGAGCAATGTAGCGAACGATACGTTGTGACTTCCGGCGCGTACTTCCCGGATCAGTAATACGATCGAGATGATCGAAGCAAATGTTATTGAAACAAGGGCAACCTTTCTCTCGGCCGGCTGTTTTGCGGCGTTGGTCTCGGCTGGTTCGTTATCTACGGCAAGACTCATCAGCGCGTCCTATCTCGACTCTGCCCCACCGTCGGATTTAAGGCTTTTCGCAAGCGGGCTTGATTGTTGGACTAGAGAATCTTGCGAGCGATGGTTTGCGAAATGGTAAGTGGGCTTACTAGCTTTCGACTTCTGAGATGGATACGTAAACCGCTGCTCTCACGACACTTCGCCTAGCTCAAGGAAATTATATATCTCTTATATTAGTTTCACGGTTAAACTCAACGTGGGCACCAAAAAAGATTTTAAAAATCGCAAGATACGATGGCTCCGATTGCACGTCCTTATCGTAAAGCCTAGCCCCTGATCGTCCCCTTTTCGGGGGCGCGGTGATCAAGGGCCCAATGACGACGATTCAACCTTTACTTGCGCTAGCTTTGGCCGTGCTTTGCGGACTGTTGTCCGAAATACCCAACGGTCAAAAAAGGTTCTGTATCCCCAATATCTGGTCGCTTGTCGCCTACACGATTATGTTGTGCGGCGCCAGCTTTTGCACCATCAAGCTAGGGCACGTCGATGATCACCGCGCCGTCATCGCAAGTATCGCGGCCGGGGGCATAGTCTCAGTACTAGCGGTGGTGGGAAGCAACCTGTCCATTGGGACGAGCATCGCACTCGCAGTCAGCGGAGCATGCGTAGCGCACCTCGTCAGAGCAGATAGCTTTCCTGAAGTTGGTCTTGCATACGCATTTTCGGTTGCGATGGGTGCGATCTTCTTTGGATCGTACCCTGGTCCGATCTCGGCGGCGTTGGTGGGAGGAGTCGTGACGATGACCGACTATCTCGGCAAGGACTCAGAGGGTACATCGAATCGAGCAATTGTCGGCGTTGCCATGGGTCTTGCACTGACGGTTGCTGCAGTTCTCATATTAGGCGTGCGTAAAGCAGTTCCTCGCGCCCTCGGAAGGCTCGAGCCTGGACTCGTTGCCGTTTTGGCAGCGGGAGCAGGATACGCTGTCTCGCGATGGGCGGTCGGCGGCGATCTGTGGATTGTGGCCGGCCTTCCCGCGATTGCCGGCCTAATCGTGCATTGGCTTATCCCGAAGGATCAAGATCCGATTCCGCTTCGAATCGGTATTGCAACGGTTATCTGGCTGGCTCTAGGAACGATTGGATTTTCGATGCTTCGTGGCTTCGGAATCGCTGCCGCCTTAGTTGAGGGGATCTTCGTTCTGCTTATGTTAGGGAACTGCCGAGCCCTCCTTACAGTTGGCCCGACACTGGGACTGTTAATGTATCGCGTGCTCCGGGATGCATCGCCAGACACGTCCCGCGCCCTCGACATCGGACAGCATTACGGAATCACGGGCCTCGTCGTAGGCGGAATTATCCCCTTGCTATTCGTGGATTGGTTTGAAAAACAGCGATCGAATAAGCCGATTTTTGTGGCGATATCAGGACTACTGTGGGGATTCATCGTGATCTCCCTGCCCGTTTTGACGATCGTCGTGCTGGGAGCAAAAGGCGCATCTGGTGTCGTTGTCGGCCTAGGATTTAGTGGATTTCTGTTGGCGGGTCGGAAAACTTCGAATGCTTTGGTGCTCTCAGTCGCCATTGCGGCAGGAGCAGCCAACGCCGTTGCAGTGGATTGGGTTGGCGACGCGATGGATTTCACTAGGCAGGACAAGCTGCATTCATTTGGTTGGTGGTGCTTTGCGATGGCAGTGGCAACGATTGGCATTCTGGTGGTGTCCAAGCCTGGTAAGACTCAGGAGGCGTCGTGAACGCAGATCGCAAGGCAACGATCAACGGGGTTTTGAGCCTGGTCGCGGGCATCGCATTCTGTGCCCTGGCGTTTTCATACGGCGTAACCCAGGAAGCGCCAATGGGCCAGTTGGAGGGCACCGTACTGCTTGCCGAGACAGGTAAACCCTTACCCCACGCTGAAGTGAACTTAAGCGTACATGACGATGACAGTGCACGCGATCGCTTTGTGACAGCCGATGATCGTGGGCACTTTCGATTCCGCAACGTTAAAGTCGGTGACTATGACCTCACTGTTTCGGCGTCGGAACACACGCAGCCATCGCATACCATCTCAGTTAGTGAGGGCAAACCCACGCAGATCGAGATTCGGCTAAAACCAAACGCACCCTACCTAAAGATGTATGCCAGCCAGAGGGTGTGGATGCCTCAGGAAGCGCCTCAATTAGAACTTCATGGATTTCGCGTTGGCGACGTTTTGGACGTCGAGGTGGATCGCATCGCGCTGAAGAATATGCTTTCGAGCGGGAATTTTGTAAAAGCGATCCATGGATTGCGAATCGATCAGGGACAGAAAACACCCCCAGAATTCGAAAAGTATGCGACCAGAGAGGTCAGTTTCAAACATAGGGTCAAGACCCGCGATTCTGAAGGCGCCTTTATCGATCCGTTGGTTCTTCCAGTCCTGCCTGAGGGGTTTTATTGGGTGAAATGCAAAGGCACGCGCTCACACGTGGCGACGTACGTCAATGTAAGCAGGCTGGCATTGGTGACCAAGACCTCCAAGGGTCACGTACTCGGCTATGTCACCGACCTTGTATCGGGTAAGCCGATCGAAGGCGCCACAATCTTCACCCAAAACTCTCTCTCGCGCGTCGAAAGCATTAAGACGAACGTAGATGGCCTTGCAGCAGCCTCCTACGGATCGTCAACCACGGAGACCGACGGGAGGGCGGCCATCCTTGCTACCCTTGGCAATTCGGTGGCAACAGTCGGCGTGTATACCAACGCTGAGGCGGATAATTCGGGGGGCGCAACCTTCGTTTTATATACGGACCGGCCCATATACCGCCCGGGCGACGAAGTCCAATTCAAGGGAATCGTCCGGCGCAAAGTTGGCGAAAAGTTTCTGCCTCCGATCCAAGGACCGATAGAAATCGCGATTAACGACACGGACGACCAGCCGATGATGAAATTCCATCTTCAGGCTTCAAATCACGGCACATTTAGCGGGCGGTTCACGACAAGCAAGGAAGCCGGCCCTGGGCTCTATCGCATTCTTGCCAATGGATTTGGCGGTAAAGGGTCACATTTCGTGCACATGGTCGCCTACCGGAAGCCTGAATTCAGCATCCAAATCAAACCGCTGAGGCCCAATTACATGATCGGAGATAAGGTCAAGGTCGCGATCCAATGCTCCTACTATTTCGGCGGACCAGTTGTCGGCGCCAAATTGAGCGGCAACGTCTTCGCATCATCGGTCTGGAATCGAGATCCTGACGACGACACCGGTGAGGGTCAAAGCAATTCGTATGCAGGAGGAGACCTAACTAAGCAGATTCAAGCCGTCACCGACAGCAAAGGTCAAGCAATCTTCGAATTTGAGACCCGTCAGGCAAACGAAACTTCGATTCCACTCAACGATCTCGACTTCAATGTTAACGTAAACACATCAGACCAGTCGAACAAGTACGTGGACGCAACAAGGGCAATACGCGTGACAAGGGGCGCCTTCGATTTGCTAGTCCAATCCCAGAATTATCTTGTGACGCCCGGACAAACAGTCGACTTGCTTGTTGCCGCAAAGTCGAATAGCATCGACCACTTGCCGGTGGCCAAAGAAACTGTATCGGTGACCGTCAACAAGGAGACCTGGAAAGGCGAAAAGACGGTTTTGCAGCGGATTGGAACTTACCCAGCCGTCACTGGGAAAGACGGGATTGTTCACGTACCGATTCAGGCTGCGACCGACGGGACAATGCTGTTCATTGCGGAATGCCGTGACGAATTCGGACATATCATCCGATCTGAAGACCGCGTTTACGTGGTGGGTGGTCCGTGGCACGCTGAAGCAGACCAATCGAAACTTGAGGTGACCGTTGATAAGCGCAAGTACAAGGTCGGCGATGTCGCACGGATCATGATTCGGACGATGCATTCGGGAGGATCAGCGTTGGTCACGCTCCAGAACGACCACATTTTGTGGACAAAGGTCGTTTCTTTGACCGAAAACGCGACAATCGTTTCCCTGCCGGTAGACGCGAGCTATTCGCCCAACTGTTTTGTGAGCGTGGCCTACGTTAAGAAAAAGATATTCTATGAAGGCGATTCACGCTTAACTGTCGACCCTACATTTCGTAAGCTGCAGGTCTCAGTGCAGAGTGACAAGGCAACATTTGAGCCAGGGGGCGTTGCTCACTTAACAGTAGTGACCCGAGATCCAAAGGGAATACCTGTGCCGGCCGAAGTGTCACTGGGAGTCGTCGATGAATCGATCTACGCCATTCGAGAGGACGACTTTAATATCCTCGAAGAGTTCTATCCGAAGCGTAACAACGAAGTCACAACAACCTACTCATTTGCTGAGGTCTATCTCGACGGAGGTGATAAGGGAGCAGCAAACGTGGAAATCCGGCATAAGTTTTTAGATACTGCCAAGTGGATTCCGAGTATCCAAACTGACAAAAACGGCCGAGCGAGCGTCGCGGTTAACTTGCCGGACAACCTAACCGAGTGGCGAGCCACTGCGGTAGGAGTTACCGATGCCACGGTCGTAGGAAAGTCAAGTACGAAATTCAAAGCCAGAAAGCCCCTAATGGTTCGCTTAGAAATGCCGGAATTCCTGGTCCAGCAGGATGAGCGACAAATGCAGGTGATGATTACCAACGACACTGGGGCCGACCAGGACGTCCATGTTTCCCTCGCTGCTCAGGGAATCACCGTAGAAGGGTCCTTGCAGCAAACGGTTCGTGTGAGTACCGATAATCTATCGACGTTGACATTCCAGTTGAAGACAGGAGTGCCGGGTAATGCGAATCTTACCGCTAAGGCGTGGATTGTCGGCGGAACGAGCGATGGGGTCCGACAGGGGTTCCGGGTGCTGGCCCATGGAATACCCGTGCGCAACGCATGGTCGGATGAAGTATCCGATGCTAAGGATTTTGATGTCCCCCTTGCACAAGACACCGATCGAACGGATGGGCGGTTAAAGGTCGAAATTAGCAGCAGCCTCGCCGGCAGTCTTGTCGGTGCACTCGATGGCTTGGTTGGATTCCCTTACGGCTGTGTCGAACAGACAATGAGTCGTTTCATGCCCAGCATCCTCGTCGCCAAAGCGGTTCGAGATTTGGGTATTCCACGCCCAGCCCTTGAGAAAGAAATTCCAAAAATCGCCGCCGATTCAATGATCCGACTTGGAAGGATGCAACATTCGGACGGCGGATGGGGCTGGTGGGAGAACGACGCTTCCGATCCGTTCATGACAGCGCTCGTGCTCGATGGTCTCGATCGATGTAAAAAAGCGGGGTATCCAGTTCTCAAAGTGGATGTCTCCAAAGCGCTGACGTGGTGTATGAAGCGGGTTGGGACGAAAGACTGGAAGGCGGATTCGCAACGAGATCGAAGCTACGTTGTGTATGCGTTGGCTCGATACGGCAAGATCCACGAGGCAAAGGCTGCGTATGCAAGCATTATTCTCCGAGCCGCCCCGCCATCGGTTATCGCGTCCCTAGCGTTAGCCGCCAACGACATGGGTTCGGACTTTAAGGCTGAACGCGACAAGCTGCTCGATCGGCTTGCCCGGAGCGTGCAGCAGGGACCCCTCGGGGCGTTTTGGAACGACTCGGAATGGGAATGGGGGTCTGAAAGTACGGCTCTCGGTCTCACTGCATTCGTGGAAGGGCGCCCCTCCGACCCGATCGTTCCCCGGATTGTTCGATATCTGATGCGGCATCGGCGTGGGGAAATGTGGGATTCGACTCGGGACACATCCTATGCGTTGGTGGGACTAACGGAGTACATCGTCAAGACGCGAGAATTAACGGGAGCCTTCGATGCACGAATCTTTGTAAACGGACGACTGGTGCAAACCGCCCATCTGGACGCTCGAAATCCTGATCAGCAGTCGAGATCTGTCGAGATTCCGGTGGCAAACATGCAGCCGGGCTCAAATACAGTTAGGATCGAGAAGTCAGGCCCTGGAACGTGCTATGTAGGTCTTGATTTACAGGCAACCGAGATTAAGCAAAAGATTTCGCCCTCCGTTCCCGTTCCTGGGCTCAAAATCACGCGCAAATACTATCTCATGGAAGCGCGAAAGCTGGAGGATGGCACCATGCAACTTTTGCCAAGCCGAAGGCCCGTCACAAGTGCGGAGAGCGGAGATATCCTCCGGGTCGAGTTGACGATCGAATCTTCGAAAGCAAGGGGATTTATCATGGTCGAGGATCCCACCCCGAGCAATTGTCGCGTGACCGAGCGAGAGGAACTTGATGAAGGGGAAGAATGGTCCAATTGGTGGGACCAATTGGTGATCCGGGACCAAAAGATCAGTTTCTTCATTCGCAACCTCCCAGAGGGAAAACAAACGTTGACTTACAACATGCGGGCCGAAGGCCTCGGAGTAGCCCATACCTTGCCAACGACGCTCTCAAGCATGTACGACTTGACGGTGAATGCATCTGGCGCCGAAACCCTAATGGAGGTCAAATGAGAGTTCTCATCGGGATCGGCGCAAGCATAATTGCGGTTGCGGTGGGTAGTTTTGCATTCTCTACGATGCCAAGCGACCAGGACATAGCTTCGTTCGGGACGCCACTGGACGGCAGGAGTCATTCTCAAAGACACAACTCTCTCTTAGCCTTAAGCCGATTGAAGGGAGCAAAAATTAAGCCGGGAGAGGTGTTTTCTTTCAACCGCAGAGTAGGCACATTCTCGCAAGATCAAGGTTATCGGCGGGCGCCCGTCAGCTACAACGGCCAGTTAATTTCCGATTGGGGCGGTGGGGTTTGCCAGACGTCAACAACGCTGTATAACGCCGCCTTGCTGGCCGGGATGCAAATTGTTGAGCGACACCGACACCGGTTCGCTCCGAGCTACGTTCAACCGGGGCGCGATGCGGCGGTTGCTTACAGCAACATTGATTTACGCTTTCGAAACCCATATCCCTTTCCGGTGCGAATCGATGGGTCGCTGGAAGGAGACGTTCTGGTCATTTCGATCATCGGCACCAGAAGCATTCCAGTCAAGCCTCAAATCGTGTCGCAGGTGAGGCAAGAACAGAATTATCAGACCTTCCGGTTCGGCAATCCAAACGGCGAAGCCCATGTTCGCAATAGCGGAAAAGACGGTTGCGAAGTCGCCGTCTATCGAATGACCGGAGATCAAAGAGAGTTAATTTCGATGGACACCTACCCGGCAATGAACCGGGTAGTCCAGTATCGTTAGCGCCTTGAGAAGATTCTCGCGATGATCCAAAAGATCAACATAAAGATGAAGATCGCAATGATCAGACGCATGAAGCTAAATCCACCTGGCTCGTAGTAGCCGTTCATGTAGACCGGGGGGCCATAAAAGAATGCGGGGTGGAACGGCATCCAGTAATACCATGCTGGGTGGAACCAATAGCTGCCATAGCCCATTCCGTACGAGTGGATGGCGTAACCGTTGTAGTAGGGGCTTCCGCCGAAATAATGGTAACCGCTGCCGCCGTAAGCAGGTCTAAATGGCGAACCATTTCGCGACTGGGTGCTGGTGAATCCTCTGGGACTCCCGAACGAGCTGCTTGAGCGGCCAAAAGAACCAGATCCGGATCTTGTACCAGTGGAACCGCTTCGCATGCCGCCAAAGTTTCCGCTTCGAGAACTGCCTCCGAACGAGCCGGAAGAGCGGGGAGTCGACATTCGCGATCCACCACTGAATCCTCCGAACGAACGACCACCACCGAAAGAACCTCGCCGCTGAGCAAGAGCTTCGAGCGGCACGAGTAAGATCGCGACCATGAGAACGGCAGCGAGAATTCGGGGAAAGATTGCTTTACGGTGCATTACTGTATCCTCAACGGTTAAAGGAGAGTAAAGGTTTCGGCATTGCCGCTACCGATACCGTGACCCTGGAAAAGACTGATGTAGCATTGAACGATATTTTCGTCGGCGTCGATCTCAAGATACAGTTCCGCCATGCTCATTGTAACTTCTATCTCTTGGTAATAAACCTGGGTGCTCTCAAATGCGAAATGAGGATCACGATTTACAATCAACAGATTGTTTCTTGGCACCCGAATTTCTATGGATCCGGGAAAGATTCCATGCTCCTCATCGGGACTGTCCTGCAGCGTCACGTACGCCGTAAGTTCACCGCCCCGGTCATTGCCAAGCCATCCTCGCGCGCGCTGCAGGCTAACGAATAGGCGGTCCGCAAAGACTTCCTCGCCATTATTGAAGAGGGTGGTACTGTCCCAGTCCCCTTGGGTTTCGAAAACAAGGCTGTTCATCATGATAGTGATTATCGTATTCCAAAGCCGGTGGGTTTCGCTGGCTCCGGCTGCAGCTAACACATGTTCATGCTGGCTTCAGCATCGCACAATCCAGAATGCGACTTATCGGACCAATAGGACGTATGGGTCATTTGCTGTCCGGCCATTTTCCCCTTTCTACTTTCCTCTTTCTAGATTTCCCTCTACCCGCGCCCCTCGACCCCCGACCCTACGGCATAGCCATTCGGATGGCTAGATCGCCAGGCCCATGCGCTTTCGATCATGTCTTTCAACTGCGTATATTTCGGATTCCAACCGAGCACTTGTTTGGCATGATCCGAGCCTGCTACTAAGATTGCCGGATCGCCTGGTCTTCTTGACGCCATAGCAAACGGAATTGGATGCCCGGTAACCAACCGGGTGGTTTCGATCACTTCGAGATTCGAGTTCCCTGTACCGCTGCCAAGGTTGAACGCTCCTTCGATCAATTCGTCGATCTTGTGAAGCCCAAGCAAGTGAGCTTGAGCAATGTCCGCTACATGGACATAGTCACGAATACAGGTTCCGTCAGGCGTTGGATAATCTGCTCCAAACAGAGTCAATTCTGGTCGCCTCCCTTGAACTACCTGAAGAAGGATCGGTATCAGATGCGTTTCTTTCGATCGGTCCTCACCCTGCGACTCCGTCGCCCCACAAGCGTTGAAATATCGGAACGAAACGTGTCGGATTCCAAATGACCTGTGGTACCACTTCAAAGCTTTCTCGAACGCCAGTTTGGTTTCGCCATACGCGTTGACAGGGTTCTTTGAGTTTGACTCTGTGATGGGAATCTGGTCGGGCTCGCCGAACACAGCGGCTGTGCTGGAAAAGATCATGCGCATGACACCAGATCTCCGCATCCCTTCAAGCAGATTGATTCCCCCCTGCAAGTTAACCGAATAGAACCGCCCCGGGTCGATAACCGAATCACCTACGGAAGCTTCAGCAGCCAAGTGGACGACAGCATCGAATTTATTTTCTGAAAACACGGCCAAGACTTCGTCCGCGAGTTCGATGTTAGCCCTAACAAAACGTGCTTGTCTTGGTACAGCCGCTTCATGGCCGTAACGTAAATCGTCCAGAACCACGACTTCATGGCCATCTGCGATTAAACCGGTCGCGATGACGCTCCCAATGAATCCTGCACCACCAGTAACTAGGATCAGCATCTAGCCTGCTCCTTCAAGGTCAACCAGAATCGACGGGGCAGCCTCCATCAAATCGTTAAAGACCGGCCATCGCGCGCCGCCCACCCTCAGTACGTCCGCCTCTTGGTCTGATCCCATACCTGTCCTAACGAGGATACCCTTCACGCCTGCCGACTCGGCAGCCAGCAAGTCGCGGAGTGAGTCGCCAACCATTACCGAACGTTGCAAGTCAATCCCAAACTCTGAAGCAGCACGAAGCAGCATTCCTGGCTTTGGCTTTCGACAGTCGCAGTCATCCTCGTGCCGATGCGGACAAACGTAACTGGCAATGATGTTGACGTCGTTTGCACGAAAGAAATTCATTATCCGCTCATTGATCGCAAGCGCCTCATCCAAAGTCAATAATCCACGACCGACAACTGCTTGGTTTGTCACAACCACGATCGGATGACCCGATCGGCTTACGAACTGTCCTCCTGCAATTGCGGTTGGGATGAACTCAACGTCTTCCCAGCTGCGGACATATTTCGGCCGATTTACGATCAAAACACCATCACGGTCCAAGAAGAGAGCTGGACACATCGGGGGTCGAATTATACCGGGGCCCCGTGCAATGCCGCTCCCTCGCGCCTGGCCTCACCGATGGAAACATGCCGAAGGTTTCCGATTGATGCTGAGACGGAGTTTGGCAGGGCATTCGCAACTTCATAACCATATACACATGCTCCGGTGCTCCGAGTACTTCCTCGTCAAGACATGTGTGCTTCCAGGTGATCAACAATGTGGTCGCCGATTGCGAGAGATGCGGTGGCCGCGGGCGAAGGAGCGTTGACAACGTGAACCAAACGGTCTGTTTCATTGAAACTAAAATCGTCGACCAGGGAGCCATCCGGGGCAACGGCTTGAGCACGAATCCCAGAAGGAACCGGCACGATGTCTTTGCTTTGGATCTCAGGAATAAGCTGTTGAAGCGATCGCACAAACATAGACTTGCTGGCCGACCTCAGCATTTCTTGCAAGCCCATCTTAAAGTGCTTTGCCGCAAGATGCCTAAAGCCGCTGTACCCGAGCGTTTCCAGAAGGTCTCCAAAATTTATGTCAGTTTTTCGGTATCCCTCGCGCGCCATAGCCAGCACTGCGTTTGGGCCACACTCAACCCCACCCAAAACCATCCGTGTAAAATGCACTCCTAAGAACGGGAACGACGGGTCAGGAACTGGGTAGATAAGGTTTTTGCAGAGTTTGTGTGCTTCAGGCTTCAGTTCGAAGTATTCGCCTCGAAAAGGCACAATCTTGGCGGCAGGAGTCTGTCCTGAACTTTTGACGACACGATCGGAGTGAAGTCCCGCGCAATTGACCATAAAGGAGGAAGTGAACGCTCCTTTCGTCGACTCAACCACGACTTCATTTTCTCGTTCAGTCACACCAACGACTTTGGCTTCACAGATAATTTCGTGCCCGCGCTGTTTCAGAATTGAAGCTAGCGATTGACACATTCCGACATAGTCCACAATTCCAGTCTCCGGTACGTGGATCGCCTTGACTCCTGCCGAATAAGGTTCAAGTTCTCGCAGTCGCTCCTTATCAATGATCTCGCAGGAAATACCATTATCAACCCCTCGCTGATAAATGTTCTTGAGGCGGTCTTCCTGACTCGAATCGACGGCCACGATTACCTTGCCACATAATTCGAATTTTATGCCGTGACCTTTGCAAAACGCTTCAAGTTGCGCCTTCCCCGTTCGGCAAGTTCTAGCTTTAAGTGAACCCGGCTTGTAGTAGATTCCGGAATGCATCACTCCCGAATTACGACCGGTTTGGTGAAGACAGATTTCCTTCTCCTTCTCAAGAAGGATGATTTTTTTGCCAGGATGGCGATCGGAAAATCGAAAGGCGGCGGATAGTCCAACTATCCCGCCGCCTACGAATATCACGTCCGTCGAAGTCACCGAACGGTAACCTGGTCTTGCGTGTGCTGAACTTGTGGCTCGTAGTAGCTGTTTTCGATTAAGCTCTTAAGCCACGCAACGTCCGTCGTAAGGTATTTCTGGCCTTCTTTGTTGGTAAGGAACTGAACGTTGCTGTATCGATCTTCTCGATAATCCGTTACTCGACCGTCTTGGAACGCCTTGATGACTTGGGCGATGCCCGCTTCAAGGGTCCACTTCGGTTTGAAGCCAAGCCGCTGAGATATCTTGTTGAACCGAACGCGATAGTTTCGACGATCCATATCCCCGAGGCTACAAATGCACTCGGCGGTAGGAACTTGGCGTTGGATCATTGTGCCCAGTTCACCAAGAGTCTTATTTTGGTCTTCTGAGCCGACATTGAAGATCTGCCCACGAACTACGTCGATAGGAGCTTCGAGGACCGCAACCAGAGAGGAGGCCGTATCGTCCACGTGAACGAAAGGACGCCACTGGTCGGCGCCAAACACGGTGATCTTCCCGTCTACGATCGCTTTAGCAGTCAGAAGGTTGACCACCAGGTCAAAGCGGGTCCGACCGGATAGCCCATAAACGGTACCAAATCTCAAAATAGTGGTTGCAAACCGATCGCTATTTAGATTCGCAAGAACCTTTTCCGAAGCGATCTTACTGCGGGCATAGAGCGAAACCGGGTTCAATGCTGAGCGCTCGTCTAAGATCTCGTCGCTCGCGCCATAAACGCTGCAAGTGCTTGCAAAAATAAACCGTTGAACGCCACGAGCTTTTGCAACTTCTGCGATCATGCGCGTCGCGGTTAAATTGACCTCGATCGTGAAATTCTCGTCCAGCGCGCAAGCCGGGTCGCCGACGATCGCGCCAAGATGGATCACTGCATCGACCCCGTCCATCGCCTTAACAACTTTGTCGAGCTGCCTGAAATCGCCGCGAACCACTTCCAAACGCTCGTGGCCCATGAACTCGGAAACCGGTTCGTCGCCATACATGAACAGGTCGAATAAACGAACCTTGTGGCCACGCTCGAGAAGCTTGGGGAGCAAAGCAGAGCCGACGTACCCGGCACCGCCGATCACTAAAACTGTGGGAGCATCCGCGCTGCTAGGAAGTGCGATCTCCTGAACGCGCTCACGGTCCAAAAGAACACGCCAAATCGTAGACCAAACACGGGAGCCGGCGATCATCAAAACCGCAACAAGCCACATCGTAACTAGCGCGCTTCGAGGAAGGACCACCGCCTCTGGAAACAGATAAGACGCAGATGCCAAAACCAGGAAAACGACGGTTACCGCTTGCGCAACGATGAGAGCCTTATATTTGCTTCGGTAGGCCCTGCCTCTCGTATAAAAGCCGAAAACATAAAACACCGACAACGCAAGCAACGTGATCAAAGGCGAGCTTGCAGCATAACGACCCAGCAAGCTACCAAACGTGGGCGCCACCCCGCTTGTCCTTAAAGAAGATTCCAGAATCAAAAAGCTACTGACGAGCCCGGCGAAGATCGCCGCATTGAACATCAGAGCGTCTGCAAAGCATCGCAAAGCGATATCCATCCATCGGTTCCTCGCTAAACCGGGTTGCTCTTTAGTCATTATTCCCCCTTATCAAAAACCACTTCGAAACCTTATCGATCTGAGCGATCCATATACGATTCGAAGCAAAAAAATTACCGGAAACTCCCCGATTGGGGCACCGACGAACAAGTATACACCCAGAACATTGATGATAGGTCAATCGGGACTAACTCCCCAATTGATCTAAATAAGTTTCATTAGGGATCCCTATGACAAATGGAAAGATCAACGATCCTCCGACACCCCTTTGACGGAGCATGCATGCCCCAAAAGTTGCGAGTGAGATCCTCACTAGCCTAAAGGTCCCGACTTGAATATTCTTTCCCAAGTACTATCTCTAGGGCATCAACAACGAACGGATTAGCAGCCAACGATAAAGGTGGATTGCTGTCCGTTACCCTGACCTGGTATGTTTCGAACCACGAGGGCAGAATCAGTTGCTTCTAGAAGCTCAAACAACCATATGTCGATCACAAATATAGATACCCAAGTTTTCGCAAAACAATTGCGTATACACGTTTTGAATATGACATCCTCAGGAGGGAGTTCACATGTCGGCGCCGCTTTTTCCATGGCTGACATCATTGCCGTACTCTACGGCCACTCTCTCAAGATCGACCCGCAATTACCCAAGTGGGCCGACAGGGACAGATTCATATTAAGCAAAGGACACGCCGGAGCCTGTGTCTATGCCGCGCTCGCCTTGCGAGGTTTCTTTAGTGTCGACAAACTATTGACGCACTATAAGGATGGATCGTATTTAAGCGGACATGTCTCTCACAAGGGGAATCCCGGTGTCGAACTCTCGACCGGCTCCCTTGGACATGGACTGAGCGTGGGTAGCGGAATGGCATATGCCGCCAAGGCTGACAACAAGAATTATCGCGTCTTTGTTCAGCTTAGCGACGGAGAATGTGACGAGGGCTCTAATTGGGAAGCGATTTTGTTTTCCGCACATCATCATCTTGACAACCTAGTTGCCATCGTTGACTACAATAAGATTCAAAGCTTAGCGCCAGTTGCGGAGACGGTGGGGCTGGAGCCATTCAGCGATAAATGGAGAGCGTTTGGCTGGGCTGTACGCGAGGTGGATGGACACAACCATGAGGAGTTGAAGGCTGCTTTTGCATCGATACCTGCCGAAACTGGTAAGCCAACAGTGGTTATCGCACATACGATCAAAGGTCGAGGCGTGAGCTTCATGGAAAACACGGTCCTGTGGCATTACAGAACGGCAAAGGGTGAAGAGTTCGATGCCGCCCTACGAGAATTGGAGGCGAAATGAGAGACGCGTTTATTGCCACTTTATCTGAATTGGCGAAAAAAGACAAGAAAATTATTTTGATTACGGCAGATCTCGGATTCGGTGTTTTCAATAAATATCGAGAGGAACTTCCCAAGCAATTCCTTAACGTTGGTGTAGCCGAACAAAACATGACCGGCGTCGCCACGGGAATGGCGCTCGAAGGGTATACGGTTTTCACTTACTCAATTGCGAATTTCCCGACGTTGAGGTGCCTAGAGCAAATTCGAAACGACGCGGCCTACCATGGAGCGAATGTGAAGGTGGTTGCAATTGGTGGTGGATTTAGCTACGGTGCATTGGGAATGTCGCACCACGCAACCGAAGACCTCGCGATCATGCGAGCGATTCCAGAAGTTACAGTCGTTTCGCCAGGTTGCATTTGGGAAACGCAGCGCGCAACCGAAGCCCTGGTGAACACTCCGGGGACGTGCTATCTACGATTAGACAAGTCAAACGCGGGAGATACGAGCCTGCCTGGCGAAGTATTTCAGATTGGCAAAGCTCGCCGCCTCAAGGAAGGCAAAGACCTGACGATCGTTACGACTGGTGGAATTCTCTGCGAAGTACTTGCGGCGTTCGATCGACTGCAGAAGGAGCATCAAATCAACTGCCGGGTTGTAAATGTTCACTCCCTTAAGCCATTCGACGAAGAGGAGATTCTGTCAGCAGCCTCGGAAACTGGCGGAATTGTGACGGTTGAGGAGCATGTCGTTGAGGGTGGATTGGGAGGGCTTGTCGCTGAAATCTGCCTCGAAAATGGCCAGCCGCCGCGTTTATTCCATCGTATAGGCCTTCGAGGCGGATTCGCTTCAAAGGTTGGATCTCAGGAATATCTTCGAAAACACTACGATATGAGCGAAGATGCGATTGTTAACGCGGTGCTACGGCTTGTTTCCCAACGCCGCCCGTTAGATTCCAGTCAAGAACTAAAGGTAACCACGCTCCACTAATCCTCTCTGACGAGAACTCTATCGTCAGAGACGAGAGGGTGAGAGAATCGAGTGGGGCGGCTCTTGCGTTGGAAACTGCCGAAGAATTCGGGCATCGTCTCAGTATCTTCGGCAGCTACTCCGATCCGACAAATAACTTTGATGGACGAGAGCCACGCCTGTGGCTCGGCGAGCCGATCATTAATCCCTACCCTTTGTGCCGTCACCTGAGTCCCGGCAGGTGCGTCTTTTCACCTCAAACCGAAATCGAAAGGCGGCGGATAGTCCAACTATCCCGCCGCCTACGAATATCACGTCCGTCGAAGTCACCGAACGGTAACCTGGTCTTGCGTGTGCTGAACTTGTGGCTCGTAGTAGCTGTTTTCGATTAAGCTCTTAAGCCACGCAACGTCCGTCGTAAGGTATTTCTGGCCTTCTTTGTTGGTAAGGAACTGAACGTTGCTGTATCGATCTTCTCGATAATCCGTTACTCGACCGTCTTGGAACGCCTTGATGACTTGGGCGATGCCCGCTTCAAGGGTCCACTTCGGTTTGAAGCCAAGCCGCTGAGATATCTTGTTGAACCGAACGCGATAGTTTCGACGATCCATATCCCCGAGGCTACAAATGCACTCGGCGGTAGGAACTTGGCGTTGGATCATTGTGCCCAGTTCACCAAGAGTCTTATTTTGGTCTTCTGAGCCGACATTGAAGATCTGCCCACGAACTACGTCGATAGGAGCTTCGAGGACCGCAACCAGAGAGGAGGCCGTATCGTCCACGTGAACGAAAGGACGCCACTGGTCGGCGCCAAACACGGTGATCTTCCCGTCTACGATCGCTTTAGCAGTCAGAAGGTTGACCACCAGGTCAAAGCGGGTCCGACCGGATAGCCCATAAACGGTACCAAATCTCAAAATAGTGGTTGCAAACCGATCGCTATTTAGATTCGCAAGAACCTTTTCCGAAGCGATCTTACTGCGGGCATAGAGCGAAACCGGGTTCAATGCTGAGCGCTCGTCTAAGATCTCGTCGCTCGCGCCATAAACGCTGCAAGTGCTTGCAAAAATAAACCGTTGAACGCCACGAGCTTTTGCAACTTCTGCGATCATGCGCGTCGCGGTTAAATTGACCTCGATCGTGAAATTCTCGTCCAGCGCGCAAGCCGGGTCGCCGACGATCGCGCCAAGATGGATCACTGCATCGACCCCGTCCATCGCCTTAACAACTTTGTCGAGCTGCCTGAAATCGCCGCGAACCACTTCCAAACGCTCGTGGCCCATGAACTCGGAAACCGGTTCGTCGCCATACATGAACAGGTCGAATAAACGAACCTTGTGGCCACGCTCGAGAAGCTTGGGGAGCAAAGCAGAGCCGACGTACCCGGCACCGCCGATCACTAAAACTGTGGGAGCATCCGCGCTGCTAGGAAGTGCGATCTCCTGAACGCGCTCACGGTCCAAAAGAACACGCCAAATCGTAGACCAAACACGGGAGCCGGCGATCATCAAAACCGCAACAAGCCACATCGTAACTAGCGCGCTTCGAGGAAGGACCACCGCCTCTGGAAACAGATAAGACGCAGATGCCAAAACCAGGAAAACGACGGTTACCGCTTGCGCAACGATGAGAGCCTTATATTTGCTTCGGTAGGCCCTGCCTCTCGTATAAAAGCCGAAAACATAAAACACCGACAACGCAAGCAACGTGATCAAAGGCGAGCTTGCAGCATAACGACCCAGCAAGCTACCAAACGTGGGCGCCACCCCGCTTGTCCTTAAAGAAGATTCCAGAATCAAAAAGCTACTGACGAGCCCGGCGAAGATCGCCGCATTGAACATCAGAGCGTCTGCAAAGCATCGCAAAGCGATATCCATCCATCGGTTCCTCGCTAAACCGGGTTGCTCTTTAGTCATTATTCCCCCTTATCAAAAACCACTTCGAAACCTTATCGATCTGAGCGATCCATATACGATTCGAAGCAAAAAAATTACCGGAAAC
>Ga0206958_1106_pt1 | contig 26078 bp, 22 predicted proteins | sample Alteio_BWOrgHeat_33_FD_152968 | JGI IMG/M metagenome (GOLD analysis project Ga0206958, IMG submission 152968) | Enriched cells from forest soil in Barre Woods Harvard Forest LTER site, Petersham, Massachusetts, United States -... | ecosystem: Environmental > Terrestrial > Soil > Temperate forest >... | reverse complement strand
CATCTTGGGCCAGGGCGAGCGGACCCGCCATCGCTGCGCAGCCAATGACCGACAGTGTCAACGCTTTTCTCATGCACCCTCCGTGAGCGCTTAGCGCCTTGCGACTCGATCGCGAGTCATGATCCTCCACAACATTGCGAGAATCAATGTCCCATCAGCCAGTGATGCCGACGAAGCTGGTATGGCGCGCAAACAGCCGGCCTATTCGTGATACGGGGGTGCGGTAATCAGCGGGCGCCTACGTCCGTAAGGCGCAGGTCCGCCTCATTTGCGATCGATCTGGATATTTTCTTTGTTACCGCTGTGGGCGACGGATACCATGATGCCGATGCCGATCAGCATTGCGAATCCGATCAGTGTCCAGACGGTCCCGATCCGCTGGAGCACGCCCATTTGCCAGAGAGCGGCCATGATTCCACCAATCAGGATGACGAAGCCGACGAGGTACATGCCTGCCCATTTCATGATCAAACTCCCGATGTAATTGGCTAGCTGCAAAACCTGACAGGCGTAGTTGACCCACATGCGAGTCAAGTATCTATCGGTGCGCAGGCCGTCGCGGTGTCGGCAAAAAGGAGGTGCTTGAATGTTATGTCACTACGGGGCTTCGTTGGTCGTATGAAACAACACATTTTGATTTCCGGCGCCGGCGTCACGGGCTTGGCGCTGGCTTACTGGCTGAAGCGTTTGGATTTCGCCGTCACCGTGGTCGAGAGTTCCCCAGGGTTTCGGCGGGGCGGTCACGCCATCGATGTCCGCGGCGTCGCACTCGAGGTGCTCAAGGCCATGGGCCTGTTCGAAAAGGCCTCGGCCTTGAAAACCCGCTCGAAGGGCATGTCGGTGCTCGATGCTCAGGGCAATGAAATTCAGCGGACCGAGGAGCGTACCTTCAGCGCTGGGCGCCTCGACAGCAAGGATCTCGAAGTGTTTCGGGATGATTTGTGCCAGCTGATGCTCGATGCCTTGGCGAGTTCAGTGCCGATCCGCTACTCAGAGTCGATCAAATCGATCTCGCAGAATGCATCGGGCGTCACGGTTGGTTTGGCCAGTGGCGTCCAAGAGCGATTCGATGTCGTGGTCGGCGCGGATGGCGTGTATTCGAATACCCGTAAGCTCGTATTCGATGACGAGGCCGAGGTCATCAAGCCGCTTGGCGCCGTGCTGGCCTTTTTCGGGGTACCCAACTTCCTTAAGCTTGAGCATTGGCAATACGCGCATCGCACCGAGGACATCGGGTATGTGATGTATCCCAGCCGCGAGCAGGATGAGCTGCGTGTCGGCGCCGGCTATGGCATCGAAGGTAATGAGGTGCCACGGCACGATGTGGCGGCTCAGAAGGCGATGGTGGCGAAGAAGTGCGCCGGTCTTGGCGGATTTTTTCCCAAGATCCTCGAGGCAATGAAACAGACGCCGCAGTTCTACTACAACGAGCTCGCTCAGATCCGGATGCCGCAATGGTCCAAGGGACGGGTGGTGTTGGCGGGGGACGCGGCACATTGCGCATCGCCCTTCACAGGTCAAGGCACGAGTCTTGCGTTGGTCGGAGCGTTGGTCCTCGCGCACGAATTATCGCAACGACCGGCGCTGCCGACGGAAGCGTTCGCCGCCTACGAGCTGCACATGCGGCCGTATGTTGCACTCAATCAGGCTTTGCTTGATCTGACACGCAAAGGACCGGTGCCCGACGAACAAATGGATCGGGCAAAGTTTGGCATCGAGCTTGGCGAAATGATCGCGGCCGTATCATGAGAGGGTGAGAATCCGAACCGGAGAATGCAATGACAAGAACATCGCTGGCAGGGGTGTGGATTTTTGCAGCCTTCGCTTTCGCCTCGGCCAATTTGACGCAGGCTGCTGACTCGCTGACCGGGCGCTGGCTCGTGACTGCGGATCTTCACGGAACGCCTTACTATGGTCCTTTGGAAATTGAACAGCAGGGGCAAAAGATCACCGGCCAATTTTTCGGGGACAACCTCGAAGGTACCATTGACGGGGGCGTAATTCATTTTGTCTCGAAGGATAGCTCCGGCGGCAACCGAAGAGTCGACGGGACCATCAAGAACGGCCTGCTGTCCGCCACTGTGGTTGATACGGATGCTGCCGATGAAGCTCACCCCGATCGATATTCCATCAGTGCGACGGTAATACGGCCGCTGCAGCGTGTAGCGCCGGTACGCCACGAGTTCGTGCCCTCGACGTTCTACCGCGAGTTCTCGCCGTTGAACAAACCGGTTCTTACCGTGAATCCGGGCGACTCCATTCACACGTCTACCGTTGATGCGGTCGGCACGGACAAAGACAGTCGTCATCGGGTATTGGGAGGAAATCCGCAAACCGGACCGTTCTATATCCAGTCGGCGATGCCGGGCGATACGCTGGTCGTTCACCTGACGCGCGTGCGACTGAATCGGGATTACGCTGTCAGCGACGATGGCATTGTGGGGCGAGGTCTCAACGAGTCCTTGGCGGTCAAGATGAAGGATGGCGGTCAGACCGTGGTCTGGCATCTCGACGCAGTGCAGGGCGTGGCGTCGCTGCAAAAGCCCGGTGAACACACAGCGGCTTACACCGTGCCCATCCGCCCCATGCTCGGTTGCATTGCTACGGCGCCACAGCCGGCGCGCGCGGCGCCGAATACCGGGGATTCGGGCAACTACGGCGGCAACATGGATTTCAATGAACTTGTCGAAGGTGCCACCCTTTATTTGCCGGTATCCGTTCCGGGAGCGCTCTTATATCTTGGCGATGGGCATGCGGCGCAGGGTGATGGGGAATTGAATGGCAATGCGCTCGAGACCTCGTTGGACGTGGAGTTCACGGTCGACGTGATTGCCGGACGGCGAACGCCGGACCCCAGGGTTGAGTCGGAGACTCACATCATGGCGATGGGGCTCGCAGGCTCCCTGGATGACGCGTTTCGTGCCGCCACTGCCAACATGGCAGCGTGGATCGCCGAGGACTACAAGTTGACGCCTTCCGAGACTGCGGAATTGTTCGGCAGCTCCGCCGAATACCGCATCAGCGAAGTTGCCGACAGGAACGCCGGCGTGGTGCTCAAGATCAACAAGGAGCGATTGAAGACGCTGGCTGCCTCCGAGAAGAAGTAGATAGGCCCTAGAAAAACTTATAGTCCACCGACAATTGCAAGGTGCGGCCGAGAATGCCGGAGAAGTACAGCGACGCGGCATTGGCGAAGTTGCCGCTGGTTGCGGCCAGTGATGGGAACGGCGGTTGCTTGTTGAACACGTTGTCGACGATGAAGCGCGCCTGCAGTTGCGGGGTGAACTTCATGCCGAGGGTGGAGTTGATCAGCCACCAATGATCAACCGTCATGTAGTCGCGAGTGCCGGCAACCACCGCATTGTCGAGATTCATCGAGCCGATGAAGATGCCCTGCCAATCCCAGGAGAAGCCTTTGTTGGCGTACAGCAGATCCAGGCTGCCTTTGCTCTTGGTCGGTCCCGGATTGTTGCCGCCCAAGGAACCTGCCAGTTCGATCGGACTCGCGGTCGCGATCTGCGACTTCAGGCGCTGCGTATCGAGGTAGTGGGCACTGGTCTCAAGACTGCCGAGCGACCACGGAAGATCCCAGGTGTAGTCAAGCGCGGCTTGGATACCGGTGAACTCCAAAAGCCCTGCATTGACGAAGCCGGCATGAAAGTTGGTGATTTGATGCGTGGCCGGATCTCGCGTGAAGGTGCTGCAGGCCGCACTGTTCGGGAAATCGGTCGAGTCGTAGCAGGCGTCCAAGTTGTTGACCAGAGTCAATGCAGCAATGGCGTCCTTTAGCGCAATGTCGATGTAGTCGACCGAAATGTTCAGTTTCGGCACCCATCGCGGACGCAGCACAATGCCGAAGGTCTTGGAGAAGGCCACTTCGCTCGCGAGGTTCTGATTCCCTGAGGTAGTTCCCTGTGCCGTGGCATTGACGACGTTGGAGGTGAAGGTCGCCGTGTTGATGCCGACCGCGGCGCAATTGGCGGCGCGCTGCGCCGGGTCATTGCCCTGGGCCACGAAGTTCTTGTCGCAAGGATCGTTCGCAAACTGGAACGAGGTGGCTGTCGGCAGGAACAACTCGGTGATCGAGGGTGCGCGAATGGACTTGGTCTTATTGGCACGGAGCTGAAAGTCCTCAACCGGCGACCAGCGCACCGCGTAGGTGTAAGTCGTGGCGTTACCGGCAAGGGAGTTATCGACGCGCCGCGCCGCCCCTTCGAGCTCGAGGCGATAGAGGCCGGGAATATCCTGCGCGGGCGAGAACACCGGCAGCAAGGTCTCAAAATACACTTCGTTGGTGATGTAGGAGCCTGCGACCGCGGTGATCTGCGCTTGACCTAATCCTTGCAGATAGAAATCATCGGGCATGAAGCTTGCCGACTCGCGGCGGTTTTCAAACCCGGCGGAAAACTTCCACTCCCCGGCCGGGACTTTCAAGATATCCCCACCGATAAAGGCGTTGGTGTCCCTCTGGGTGTTGTAGGAATCGACTTGCGCTAAGTGAGTGACATACTGCTGCGCGGCGAGACTCGGAGAACCGTTGCCGAAGATATTGAGCGGTGCGCAGGTGCTCGAAGCGGTGGTCGTCGGGCCATTGACCGGTGTGCCGGCGCAAACAATTTGACCCGCACCGTTGATGGTGGCATTGAGCGCGTTGGCAACATTTTGGAATACATAGGACGGTGTGGATTGCGTATTGTCCGATACGCCGTAGCTCACCGAGACTTCCCAATTGAAGTTCCTGGCGCCGAAGGCGAAATCGCCGTTCAAACCCGCGACACCGCGCGTTACCACTTGCGTGCTGGTCGCTCGGCCGCCCTGCAGGTCCGTGTTCGCCCGCGATATATAGAATTGGCTCGGGTTCCAGGCAGGATAAGCCACCGGCTGCCCCGGCCCGACATCGACGCCCGGATACAGGTTGGGACCCAAGGGCAAGGTCGCCGCGTAATTGTTGAGCGCCGTTTGAATCAGCGCGCGATCGGCCGGCGTCAGAAAGGGATTATTGATGCTCACGACAAAGTTGCCGTTCACCGTGCCGCCGCCGCCGAACAGGTTGGTGTTATAAGCGGGCTGGGAAATCAGGTTCGTCGCGTGGGTCTCGGAGAAATAGCCCTCGCCGAAGGCATTGATGTGCTCATTGATCTGAAAGTGCATCAAGGTATCGACGTTGATGCGCTCGGTGGGTGACAACAGGTTGCTGACTTGAGAGAGTCTTAAGCCATCGCCGCCGCTCGCAAAAATCTGATTTCCCGTCGGTGTGCCGGGATTGTAGGGCTGAAGCTGGCCGTTCGGGCCGAAGGCGAGTGTCTGGCCGGCGGCGTTCGTAACACCGACCACATTGCCGGTTAAGCCCGCCGCGGGAGCGAGGAGCGTATCGTCCACCAAGGGTATGCCGCCGAAGTTCACGGCGGGCACTGAGTTCGCGGGCGTTAAGATGCTGGTGAACTTGCCAGGGATTGCCGGCGCGAGAAAGCCCAGGTCCTGCGCATAGACCGGGCGCTCAGTGCCGACCAAGCCGTCGGTTTTCGTGAACTCTGCGACCGCCGTGATATTGGCGCGGCCGTCGAACAGGTTCTGGCCGCCCAAGATACGGGTGCGATAGTTCCAGGCATCTCCCTGGCCTGAAGCTCCCACCTGCGCATCGACATCCAGGCCCTGGTAGTCCTTCTTCAAAATGATGTTGACCACGCCGGCAATCGCATCGGCGCCGTAAATCGGAGCACCGCCGACCGATACCACCTCGACGTGATCGACCAGCTTGGTGGGTATCACATTGAGGTCAACCTGAGTACCGTTGCCGCCGTTGCTGGTGTTCGAATTGGCGTTGTTCAAGCTCGCGGTGCTTTCCGAGACGAAGCGGCGGCCGTTGACCAAGGTCAACGTTCGCTGCGAACCTAAGCCATAGAGATCGACGAAGCTTTGCGCAACACCAAAACCTGCCTGCGTGTTCGCAGCGCTCGAAGGCGCCACGCCGAAGGCCGGCAATTCGCTCAAGGCTTGCCCGACGTCGAGATATCCCCGCTGATCGAAGGTCTTCGAATCGACGGTGGCCGTCGGCTCGAGATTGTCGAACTCCGGACGCGCGATGCGAGAACCCGTGACGACCACTTCTTGAAGCGCGGTGTCTTCGGGCGCGGCGGCTTTCGGCGCGACTTGGCCGTGAGCCATCAGACTCAAGATCAGTGTCGGCAGCAGCAGAAGTTCGCGCCGGATGCGATAGCGATGTGGTCGTGTCGTGCTCATTTGTATCCATCCCCGGCAGCATGTGCGCTTGCCTTTATTGGTATTTGAGATATCTCGTCGCCGACTACACTTGTTAGTTCAAGCGCGGAAATACATCCCGTGCGATGCGACTATTCTCGACATCGATCTTCCCAGCTAATGTTTTAGCTGTCGACGCGGCTCGCGCCTTTATCAGTCCCGCTCATGCCGCCGTTCCTCATCGGTCCACTGCTTGGCCGTGCGGTTTCTCGCTCTCCGTTTGTAAAGTGTGATGCTGCGAGGCTGAGAAAGGTTTGAAAGTCAGCATCGCAGTTAGAAGAAATACGCCACAGGCGGCGAGATCTTGTGTCCGCTACACAACTAGCAACTGAGTTCTTCTGCTTGGTCGACTTGTTCGTCGATTCCATCCTTCTGTGCCTGAACAAGGCCGTTCATCGTGTCCCGTAGCAATAGAAGAGTGGCTGCTTCGGCGAGCGCTCGCTCCTTGCGAACCAACTCATGCTCCAGCCGACGGATGCGTTTGGTCATGCTTACAGACTCCTCTCCGCTTTCTTCAAGGGCCTGGCGCCAGTGCCGGTAGTGCGCGAGCCTGACGCCCTCGCTCTTGAGATAGGCCGTCAAGTCGCCGGCGGCCAGCTGCTCTGCATGCGCGAGAATTCGCGCCTTTTGCTCCACGGTCATTGAAGGCGCCATGTCGTCGTCAGATCCCCACGGCCGTTTGCGGGCTTGGTTGAGCCAGCGAGAGAGATTTTGCTGGGTGATGCCCGTTTCGCGCGCGAGTTGCGCCGCGCTCGGTGCATTCGCGCCGCTGAGTCGCGCGACCATTTGTTGCTTGAGCGCCATTGAATACGGCCTGGTCATAGCTACAAAAGTTTGCCACTCATCGCGCGTCAACGCGTCGCCGCCTGGGCCGCCATTGATCCCGTTGGCGCCGATCAGGAGTGAGATCAAGAGATCAGGGGGCGGGGAGATTCATTTTCCGCAGCAGCGCCAGGTAACGTGGGTCGCTGTGCAGGCCGCGGAAATCTGTTTCAACTTTGATCCAAGTGATGCCCGTGTCTTTGTGTGCGTAAGCGCGCTCGGCCCACTTGAAGGCAAGATCATTCTCGCCCCGCCAGGCATAGACTCGGGCAATTTGCCATTCGCCGAATTTCGTCTTTTCATACTCAGCAAGCAACTGCTCAAGTGCGTGCCGGGCCGCATCAATGTGTCCCAGAGCGTATTCGGCCTTTGCCTGACCTGTCAGACGAAAGCGTTCGTCGTCCGTTTGCTGAAAGTCAAAGAGTGCTTTCTCGGGTTGATGCTCCAGCAGCTCCAACTCGCCTAAATTGAAGCGTGCATGATAAGAATTGGGGGCAATCACCAACGCCTTCTCATACAGGGGCCGGGCTTCGGTCAGCTGTTGATCGGAAGCAAAAAAGAATCCTAGCCGCCGACAAATCTCCTCGGAGAGCGGATCCAGGGACATCGCTTTTTGCTCTCTGGCAATCGCTTCGGGCAACTTACCGAACACGCCGAGCAGCACGGCAGATCGGTGTAAAACAGTGGCGTCGTTCGGATCGAGCACTACGGCCTTGTCCAAATCCGCCTGCGCACCGGCAAAATCAAAGCGGTAAATGCCGCGCAGGAAACCGCGGGCGGAGTAGCCCATCGCCAGATCCGGCGCGAGAGTGACGGCCTGTTCCGCGGCCTCCATCGCGCGCTGATAAGCTGAAGTGTCGCCGGATTGGTCTGCGAGCCAAAACTCCGCCAATGCCTGGCCTGCATAAGCCGCCGCGTAGCGAGGATCAAGCTCGGTCGCCGCTTTATAGGCAGCGACCGCTGCTTGATAACCTCCAACATCGCCGCGGTTGTAGCTGTCCCTGCCTCGCAGGTACTGGGTATAGGCCTCGATGTTATGCGTGCGCTGCTCGGTTTGTAGGCTCAAGGATTCCGCCGGCAGCAAGCGAAGCTTGAGCGCCGATACAACCGCGTTGGCAATCTCGTCCTGTACTTGGAATACGTCGCGCAAATCGCGATCGAAAGTCTCGGACCATACGTGTTCGCTGGTGTCGGCGCGAATCAGCTGGGCGGTGATGCGCAAGCGATCGCCGGACTTGCGGACGCTGCCTTCAAGCACGTTCGCGACGCGCAACTCCTTGGCAATCGCATCGAGCTTCTCGCTCCTACCCTTGAAATAGAAGGAGGAGGTGCGGGCGATCACACGCAGTCCCGCCGTTTTTCCGAGCCGCTCGATCAGCTCTTCCGACAAGCCGTCCGAGAAATACTCCTGGTCCTTCTTCTCGCTCATATCGACGAACGGAAGTACGACGATGGAGCTCTCCGAGATCACGGGCGAATCCGGCTTCAAGCCTGAGGTCTTTTCTTGAGCGTGCGGCTGCGAGGTCCAAAACCTGTCGGCCAAGAACCACCCCAGTGCCAATACGACGAGGCTCAAGACCAGGAACGGTGTGCGACTGCGCCGCGGGTGAGGCTGCGAGACCGGCGGATCGTCGGTTGCGACAGACTTCACGGGGGAGTCGTCGTCAATTTCCTCGACGGTGGCGACCATCTGGTACCCCCGTCCGCGCAGACCCCCGATGTAACGAGGCGCGCGCGGGTCATCGTTCAGGGCGTCGCGCAGCAATTTGACGCGCTGACTTACGGTTTCGGGGCTGACAACAATTCCCGGCCAGACGAGGGCCATGAGTTCATCGACGGAAACGACGTTGGGCGCTGCTCGTGCCAGCACCAGCAGAAGATCGTAGGACAACTTGGGAAGCGCAATGGAATCGGCGGCGCGGTTAACGAGTTGACGTCCGGTATCGATGGTCAGATCGCCAACACGGTATTTCATCGAATCGCGGCAGCCACTTACGGGAACTGAAGCTTACACCGCGCATCTTGGGTCAGTAACCGTGCCTCGGTCTTATAGAGTCTTCTAAAGAGCCGAGCCGCCGGCTCAAGGCCGGCGGCCGGATGCCTAGCCCAGAGGCGTCTAGCTTTTGGCGGCGTGATTGAACGTCCTATTGTGCAGTGCAGTAACGCGTGCCGTGTTGACTTGGGCGACCGCCGAATCCATGGCGTGGTCAAAGCAGCGCTGCCAGTGGTTCCCAAGCAAATTACGGCCTTCGAGCGGCTGGCAGACATCTTTGGCGGCACTTCGCAATCGCGCGTAGAGCACTTTCGCACCCTGATCGGATTCGATATTCAGATCACCGTAGAGGACGGTTTTCGTTAAGCGGTGCTCCGACTCGACCGCACGCGCGCTGCCGCTCACGGCGGCGGCGCCGAATGCGAAGAGGCCGATGGCCAAGACGAAGGGCGTTGATTTTGCTTGAGTTTTGACGAGATTTTTCATGGTGTCTCCTTAAGAGGTTTTGAGTGAATGTGAGTTTTAAACACGATTCACAAGTTATGGAGGCAGCCGGGAAGACACATGAAAAGAGGCCAAAGTGTGCGTGCAGCTTGCTCAAAGGTTTCGTGAAGAAGGGAGCAAATCGCTCTGCTGCGCTCACGTGGCGGTTATGTCGGCAATTTGCCGGCTCGCAGCGAAGATCGAATCAACGCGAGCGTCGCGCGCCGGAGTTGCAGGGCGTCGGTAGATATTCTGCCATCCATCGCCGAACTCAACGTCTTGATCCGCTCGGCTACTGAACTTCGAGCATCCGCGCGAACGTACGGAAGCGCGGCCTCAAGCAATGCCGCGGCTTCAAATCGCGGCAGCCAAAAGCGATATGCCGCAAACATGGCTTGCGCGAGGTCGGGCGCATCTGTCCACGCGGCGCCGTTGAAAAGATCCTGGGTAATCCACTGCCCAACCCCGAAACAGTCGAATCCGCGGCAGGCGGTGTACCCTTGAAGCTCGCGCGTCGCATGTATGGAGCAACGGCCCCCGACAAGATGTGCACAGGGCGTCTCGGCTCGCTTGTCTTCTCGAAATCCTTGGACAGTTAGGAAACTGGGGACAACACAGCAAAGGCCGCAGCATTTGCTGCAGTCGGCACGGAAACGGGACATTGGGAAAACCTCGTCATTGCGGAAGGGCAAAATGACGACGCGCCATAGAGGTGGCGCGATTTAAGACGCTAGGAGCTTAAGCGGTGGCGACGCCAGGTGTCAAACGAGGGGTCATTTACTCCGAACTGAATTCAGTGCAGCGACAGCAGCACGGCCGAGGCTTGAGCACCGAGCGAAAGGGGGATGGATGAACGAACGTTCTCTACTGCGGCGGGTGCTGCTGGTCGGCGCATGTGTACCGCTGCTGTGCCAATCCGCGTGGGCGCAAAATGAGCACGCGGATCACTCAGCCCATGAGCATTTAGGAAGCGTACATATCCCGATTTCGTGCAGCCAGGATGCGCAGCGCCAGTTCGATCGCGCTGTCGCGATACTCCACTCCTTCTTTTATCCGGAAACCGTTAAGGCGTTCAGCGCCATTGCTCAAGCCGAGCCCTCGTGTGCCATGGCGTACTGGGGCGTGGCGATCAGCCAGCGTCCCAATCCGCTCGTCCCGCCGTTTTCGCACGAGGCATTGCAAGCCGGTTGGAATGCGATCGAAAAGGCACGTTCCGCGCGCGCCGCAACCCAGTACGAACGCGATTGGATCGAGGCTCTCAGTGTGTTCTTCGAACACTATGACACGCTCGATCAGAGGGCTCGCAGTGCGAAGTATGAAGCCGCCATGGCAAAGCTCCACGAGCGCTACCCGCGGGACACTGAAGTCGCGGTGTTCTATGCACTCGCGCTCAACGAGGCGGTCGATCTGACGGACAAGTCATATTCGCGTCAGCTCAAGGCGGCTGCAATTCTCGAACAGCTCGCGCCGACACGTCCCGACCACCCAGGGATCGCACATCTGCTGATCCACAGCTACGACTACGCGCCCATCGCTGCGAGAGGCCTGCCCGCGGCGCGCCGCTATGCCGCGCTTGAGCCCTCTGCGCCGCACGCGTTGCACATGCCTTCGCATATCTTTTCGACGCTGGGCATGTGGCAGGACGCCATCCAGGCAGATCTCGCGTCCGATGCGGCTGCGAAAGCGTACGCCGCCGCCGTGAACCCGGGTTCAGCCGTCAACCAGGCGGCGAACGCAGCTCGTTATCACTCGCTCGACTTTCTTACCAACGCGTACTTACAACTTGCGCAGGATAAGCGAGCCAAAATGATCGTCGATGAGCGCAATTCCGTTGCTGAGCTTTCGCCGGATTACCGCTATTCGGGACATACTGCCTTTGCCGCGATTCCTGTGCGCTACGCCATCGAGCGCGGCGCCTGGGCCGAAGCCGCGGCGTTGCAAGTGCCGCATACTCCGTATCCGCAAGCGGAAGCGATCACATGGTTCGGCCGGGCGCTCGGCGCGGCAAGGTCCGGAGATCTCGCCGCCGCTCGACGGGATCTCGATGAGATCGGCCGCCTTCGAGCGGAACTCGCCGCGGCGCATGACTCATACTGGGTAGAACAACTTGATGTGCAGGCCGACGCGGCGAGGGCGTGGATCGCATTGGGCGAGCGGCGTCCAGACGACGCGATTGCCTCGATGCGCGCGGCTGCCGATCGAGAGGACCGTACAGCGAAGAGCGTCGCCATGGAGAACCGACTCTCGCCTATGCGCGAGTTGCTCGGAGAACTTCTGCTCGAGGCCGGCGAACCCGCCGAGGCGCAGCGCGAGTTCGAGGTTTCGCTGACATCCGTGCCGAACCGGTTTCGCTCACTGGCAGGTGCCGGTCGGGCGGCTGCACGTGCGGGCCACACAGCGCAGGCCCGATCGCACTATGAGCAGTTGCTGGTGCTTGCACGAGACGAAGACGGCGAGCGGGCACCCTTGAAGGAAGCGCGAGAGTATCTGGTGAAACACTGAGCGTCGAGCGCGCACAGCGTCGATGTGGTGCTCGAATACGCAAAATAACGGAGTTCCCCTGCTGGACAGCCTGGAGAGCAGGCGCTAGCCTGACCGCCGCTAAAACCGGAGGTCGGAATGTCTGCATCACGTCGCTGGGTCCTCATCCTTGCTCTTCTGTCCGCTACTGGTTCGGTCGCGGCGGATCCAGCAGTCTCGAAATCGCCGCTCGACGGGCTCAAATTTCGACTGGTCGGTCCCTTTCGCGGCGGTCGTGCCACGGGCGTTGCAGGCGTAGTGAGCGAGCCCAACACGTATTACTTTGGCGCCGCTACCGGCGGGTTGTGGAAGACGATCGATGGAGGCACGAGCTGGAAGCCGTTGTGGGACGAGTTCCCCGAGGCTGCGGCCGCCGTCGGTGCCGTCGCCGTGGCGCCGTCTGATCCGAAAATCGTTTTTGCAGGCACGGGCGAGATCAACATTCGCGGCAACGTCGCCACCGGCAATGGTCTTTATAAATCGACTGATTCCGGAAAGACGTGGCATTTCTCGGGGTTGCGCGACAGCCAGGTGATTGGCCGCATCATCGTTGATCCCTCCGATTCCAACATCATTCTCGTGGCAGCGCTCGGGCATACTTTCGGCGACAATCAGGAGCGCGGCGTGTTCCGCTCAACGGACGGCGGCGCCCATTGGAAGAAGGTGCTCTATGTCGACGCCAAGACCGGCGCTTCGGACGTCGCTTTCGATCCCAACAATCCCAAGATCCTCTACGCAGGCATGTGGCAGGCGTATCGCAAGCCTTGGATCATGGAGAGCGGCGGACCGGGCAGCGGACTCTATAAGTCCTTCGACGGCGGCGAGCATTGGCGGCGTTTGAGCGGCGGCGGATTGCCGGAAGGCATTTTAGGCCGGATCAACGTCGCTCCGACTTCTGATTCCAAAGTGGTCTATGCGATGATCGAGGCCAAGAAAGGCGGGCTCTTTCGCACAAGTGACGGCGGCGAGACCTGGACGCTGGTCAGCGACAAGAACAGCATCAAGCAGCGGGCCTGGTATTTCAATACGGTCTTCGCCGATCCCAAGGATGCGAATAGCGTCTATGTCCTCAACACCTCACTGTACCGTTCGATCGATGGCGGCAAGAGTTTCAAGACGCTGAAGACCCAGCATGGCGACAATCACGAATTGTGGATCGACCCGACCAATCCTAAGCGCATGATCGAAGGCAATGACGGCGGCGCCAATATCTCAGTCGATGGCGGCGAGACCTGGACCTCGGAGATGAACCAGCCGACCGCCCAGTTTTATCACATCGCCGCCGACAACGAATTTCCGTTCCGCCTGTACGGCGACCAACAAGACAACTCGAGTATTTCGATCGCGACTGCAGGGCGCTCAGGCGGAGTCGGCATCGAGGATTGGAACCCGGTCGGCGGCGGCGAGAGTGGCTTCATCATTCCCGATCCGACCGACGCCAATATCGTCTATGGCGGCGGCTATGACGCCGAGCTGACGCGCCACAACCGGCGCACCGGCCAAAACATCGAGATCACGCCGTGGCCGCGCAATACCATGGGCTGGGCTGCGGAGAATCTGAAATATCGATTCCAATGGACGGCGCCGATCATGATCTCGAAATTCGAGCCGCATGCCCTGTACTTTGCAGCACAGGTGCTATTCCGCTCGCTCGATCAGGGCCACAGTTGGACGGTGATCTCGCCCGATCTGACCCGCAACGACAAATCGAAACAACGTTCTTCCGGCGGACCGCTGACCAAGGACAATACCAGCGTCGAAACTTATGACACGATCTTCGCGGTTGCCGAATCGCCCAAGCAAAAGGATTTGATCTGGGTCGGGAGCGATGACGGGCTGGTGCATCTGACTCGGGATGGCGGAGCTCACTGGACCAACGTGACGCCGAAGAGCATGCCCGATTTCGCCACCGTGCAAATGATCGAGCCCGATCCGGAGAATCCCGCTGTTGCCTATGTTGCCGCGGAGCGTCATCGGCTTGATGATTTCAAGCCTTATGCATTCCGGACCGAGGACTATGGCAAGAGCTGGACTCTCATGACTGAGGGGCTGGCGCCAGATGCGTATCTGCACGTCATCCGGCGTGATCCGGCCCGGTCGGGTCTGCTGTATGCCGGCACCGAGAGCGGCATCATGATGTCTTATGACGACGGAGCTCACTGGCAGAGCCTGCAATTGAACCTCCCTGTGGTGCCGGTGCATGATCTCGTGGTGCATGGCGACGCCTTGGCCGTCGCCACACATGGCCGCGCCTTCTGGATGATCGATGATTTATCGCCCGTGCGGCAGTGGGCACCCGCGATTCCGGCCGAGACGGCGCATCTGTTCAAGCCCGCCGTCGCCAACCATACGGTCTTTGGAGGTGGCGGGCAGCGCTATTTCGGCGCATCGAACCCGCCGGCGGGTGCGCTGATCAGCTACACCTTGTCATCGCAGATTGGCAAACCGCGACCGGCCAAGGATGCCGACGAAGATTCTGACAAGAAGGACAAGGATAAAGACAAGGACAAAGCTGACCCGCTCGACCAGCGCATCAGCCTTGATATTCTCGATGCGAGCGGCAAGCTGATCCGTCACTTCCCGGAATCCGAAGATGCCAAGAGTCCCGGTGAGGATGATGCCAAGGCAGAGCCGGAAGAGGAGGAAGAGGGGGGACGTAGCTCGAAACCACTCAAGCCGCCGCATTTCGCGGGCCTCAATACTTTCGCGTGGGACTTGCGCACAGACAAGGCGCGGGCCATCAAAAATGCACCCTTGTGGGGGGGCAGCGTCGCGGGTTCCAAGGTGCTGCCGGGCCACTACCAAGTCAAGCTGACCGTAGATGGTGCAAGCCAGACTCAGCCGCTTGAGATCGTAGCGGATCCGCGCGGCACGGCGACTCTTGACGAACTGGCCCAGCAGTTCGCTTTGCATAGTGCGATCAATGCCCTGCTGACCGAAGTGCATGACAGCGTACTCGACATCCGAGCAACGCGTGTCAAGATCATGGCGGCAAAGAAAGCCGCCGCGGGATCGCAAGCCGCCAAGATCACGGCCGCCGGCGATGCCCTCGACCGCAAGATGACTGAGGTTGAGGAGATCTTGATACAGCCGCGCTCGCACGCCTCGGAGGATGCGTTGAACTACCCTGTACGTCTGAACAACATGCTGGCGGCGCTGGGGTCGCTCGTGGGCTCCGGGGATGCGGCACCGACTACGCAGAACGTAGCGATGTTCGCGGAACTGAAGAGCGAGGCCGAGGCGGCCTTGGCTCGCTGGCACGAACTGAAGAGCGGAGAGGTTGCTGCATTCGAGAAACTCAGTATGTAAGACGGAACACTGTGGAATCGGCTGTGCCGGAATTTCAACATCGGAGGTTGATCGTGAGAGGACTCAATACACAGCACGTTATCCAGTGCTTCGTTTCTGTGACACTGGCACTCATGTCATCGGGCTGTGCTCAAGTTGCACTGGCACCGGGCGCTGATCAGATCAAAGTAACCCGAATGCCCTCCGATGTCGCTTCTTGCGCGGCCGTGGGCAATGTAGATGGACAGAATGGCTCCGGTCTCACCAGCGATGGCATTCGCCAATTGCAGAATCAAACGGTGGGTGTCGGGGGCAACACAGTTTTCGTGACCAGCGACCTACCCCCACAAAAGGGCATAGCCTACCGCTGTGGCGCCGCGAGCGGTCAAGCGCGGTAACCTGGTTGACTGACGCGCGGCCGCGAGCGATCCTAGCAATGCCTGTCGGTTGCAACATTCCCTCGTTTGGGAATCTGGCAGCTGCGAGCGCCAGCGCGGTCAGTTCGCGTACTTATAACAAGAGGGAATTACATGCGTGAATATCTGATCCCGATTTTCGTGGTCACTGCTCTGGCGCTGGCCGGCTGCAACAATTCAAAGTCGCCGGAAGATGTGTCGAAGGACGTCGCGAAGGCCGAGCAGAAGGCGAGCAACGAGGTGACAAAGAGCGAAGAACGCGCACAAAGCGCGCTCGATAAGTCGTATGAAAAGATCAGTGACCAGGAGATTAAATTCAACAACGACGCCGCGCACCAAACCTACAATGTGGCGATCGCGAAAGCAGATGGCAACCGCAAAGTGGCTCTCGCGACTTGCGAATCGCAGAGCGGGGCTGCTCAAAGGGCGTGCAGGGACCAGGCGGAAGCCGACTACAAAGCTGCGCGCGCAGATGCCAGGGTCAGCGCTCAGGCGGCAGTACAGCAGAAGTAACACCCATCGGTTGAGTCGTTGGGCGCGAATCTCAACTGAGCGCTTCGCTCGAAAAGAAGAGACCGGCAGACGAGCGTATGATGAGGCCCGCGCGGCTTCGAAGCCTTTGGTATGCCCATGTCCGAATTGCACGTTACCTCGTTACTCAGTACCGAAATTGTCTCATTGCGAGACGTGTGCTGCTCAGGAACGTGTCGGCACCGGACGGCGGAGGAATTCGCGTCCGCTACACATCTGGTCTTCCCGTATCGGGGAATTTACGTGCGTCACGTCGGACAGCATCAGGCGGTGGCGGATGCCAATCATGTGCTCTTCTTCAATGGCGGCGAAGGCTATCAAGTGAGTCACCCCGTTGCCGGCGGTGATTCATGTCTATCCTTAAGCCTCGCGGATTCGATCCTGCATGAATTGGCGCCGGCGCGAATTTTAAGTGACGGAGCGATTGCCGGATTCCGCCGTCAACATCAAGGGATCGATCCACGCGCCCAGGCGTTGGTTGCTTTGCTCAAGCATGGTCTTCACCAGGGAACCATTGAACCATTCGAGGCGGAAAATCTCACGCTGACGTTGGTCTGCCGCAGTTTAGGTCCCCGGACGTCACACACGACCCGCGCCAGCCGTGCCCGTAGCCGGTTGACCGATCGAGTGAAAGTACTGCTGGCCAGCGATCTTTCCCGTCGCTGGGCGTTGGCGGAGATCGCCGCCGAGATTCGTGCATCTGCGGTCTATTTGACGCAGCTGTTTCAGCAAGTCGAGGGGATCCCCCTTTATCGATATCACTTGCGGCTGAGATTGGCGCGCGCCTTGGATTTGATTGCGCAATACGATGATCTGTCTGCTCTGGCGGCGGATTTAGGATTCTCGAGCCACAGTCACTTCAGCGCTGCTTTTCGCCAGACGTATGGCCGATCGCCAAGCGCGTTCAAGCAGTCTGCCTCTTAAAGCAAATCACTAAAGATTTTGACAGCGTCGAGTCCTTGAGCGTGGTCTTCTAGGTAAGCCCGATTGGGGCTAGCTCTATGGAGAAACGATCATGGTCGAGAAGACCTGTGCGGCGTGCGACTGCGCCCTTGATGAATCCGCCATTCAAGTCACTATTGGCTCACAAACCGTCGAAGTTTGCTGCGCCGAGTGTGCGCAAAAGATTGGCGAGGCCGGCCGCGAGGAACGGTCGTGAGCGGTAAGGTGATTGACGGGTCGCGCAAAATCGACACTCCGTCCGGCACCATAAGTTATCTCGAAGAAGGGACCGGCCCGGTCGCGCTATTCGTACACGGCGTCCTGCTCAACAAACATCTATGGCGTCACCAACTTGCCGGACTTTCGGACATTCGCCGCTGCATCGCGGTAGATCTGCTGGCGCACGGAGGCACAGAAATCCAGCCCACTCAGGAAGTTTCCGTGACGGCGAACGCCAAGATGTTAGGAGAAGTGCTCGATGCACTCAAAATCGACCGGGTGGACCTCGTGGGTAATGACAGCGGGGGCGGTATCTGCCAGATTTTCGCTGCGCTCAATCCGGACCGTGTTCGCACGCTGACACTGACCAACTGTGACGTCCATGACAATTGGCCTCCTGCCGCGTTCCTCCCGTTTTTGGCAATGGCGGCGGCCGGCGGACTTGAAGACGCCCTCAAGGGCATGTTGGCCGACAAGGGAGTCTTTCGATCCCCGAGTGCCTTAGGTCCTGCCTATGAGCACCCCGAAAATGTCACGGATGCCGATATCGACACCTACTTGACGCCTTTCGTGCGAAGCGCGCAAAAGACCCGTGATCTTCAGCGCTTCTTGGCCGCTTTTGATAACAGGCAGACGGTAGCCATAGAACCCCAGCTGAAGAAGCTTCGCGCACCGACGCTGATCGTCTGGGGCACGGATGATGTGTTCTTTCCGGTGAAGTGGGCCCATTGGCTGGCGAAAACCATTCCCGGCGCGAAACCGCCGGTCGAACTTGCGGGCGCGCGCATTTTCTTTCCCGAGGAACGCGCCAATGAGTTCAACCGGATCATCCGGTCCCTACTTCTTAAAGCGTAAACTGACCGTTCGATGACTGGGGGCGCTTTCAACAGGTCGCTCAAGGGGGGATTTCATGTCTGATACCGCGAGGATTTTTCGTGCGCTCCATAACAACTCGATCCCGCTGCGACTGGCCAATGTTTGGGATGCCGGAAGCGCCAGGTTGTTCGAAAGCATAGGAGCGCAAGCCCTCGCCACCACGAGCGCGGGTTTGGCCTGGAGCCTGGGTTATCGCGATGGACGCATCCTGGCTATTGATGAGCTGGTCGCGAGCGCCGCTCGTATGACCCGAGTGCTCAGTGTTCCGCTCTCCGTCGACATCGAAAACGGCTACTCCGACAGTCCTGGAAGCGTCGCGGACCTCGTGAAGGGTCTGATTGATCTGGGCGTTGCCGGAATCAATATCGAAGACGGTCCGGACAAGCCCGCGGTCCTTGCGGCCAAGATCGAAGCAATCAAAAACGCACTGTCTAAGGCCGGCACCGACCTCTTTGTCAACGCTCGCTCGGATGTGTTCCTCGCCAACCTGGTTGAGAAATCCAAGCTCGTCGAGGAGTCCATTGCGCGCGGTACGCTCTATGCCCTGGCCGGCGCCGACGGGCTGTTCCTTCCAGGCATCACGCAGGCTTCCGACATCAAGACGGTCGCCGGTACGGTGACGTTACCTCTTAACGCCATGGCGTGGCCCGGGCTTCCCGAAGCGCGCGAACTCGGCAAACTCGGTGTGCGCCGCTTAAGCGCCGGGAGCGCAATCACGCAGGTCCTGTGGCAGCACGCGGCGACACTCGCCAAGGACTTTCTCCAGAACGGCAGCTCGGATAGCGTGTCCGCACACTCCATGCCTTACCCGCAGATTCAGGAACTATTTCCGAAGGAATAGCCTTCGATATCCGGAGTCCGTTGGAATTTCGGCGGACGACGTATACTCGCGATAGACCGCGAACTTGAAATCAACAAGAGCGGACTAAAGCGAGCTATCCGGGTCCGGTTGCGGCTTCGGTATGCAAAGCATGGGAGCCGAATATGAAGTTTGATGCGACCACACTGTCTCGCTTGCAATTCGCCTGGGTCATCGGCTGGCACATCCTGCTGCCTGCCTTTACCATGGGTATCGCATCGTACATTGCCTTACTCGAGGGCCTGTACTTAAAGACGCGACGGCCAATCTACCTCGAAGTCTCAACCTTTTGGATCCACATTTTTGCAGTGGCTTTTGGCATGGGCGTCGTCACGGGCGTGGTCATGCCTTTCCAATTTGGCACTAACTGGAGCCGATTCACCGATGTGGCCGGTAATGTCGTGGGTCCCCTGATGGCGTATGAGGGGCTGGTCGCGTTCTTCTTGGAGTCGGCATTCCTTGGGATTTTGTTATTCGGCAGAAAGCTCGTCGCGCCCGGCATGCACTTCGCGTCTGCGGTGCTGGTGGCTTTGGGAACGCTTTTCTCGGCATTTTGGATCCTGGCTACCAACAGCTGGATGCAAACCCCAACCGGCCATACCGTGTCGGAGGGTCGTATCTACCCCAGCGACTGGTTGCAGATCATCTTCAGCCCTTCGTTTCCCTTTCGCCTGAGTCACACGGTCGTCGCATTTTTTGTCACGGCCGCGTTTGTCGTGCTGGGCGTCGGGGCATACACGCTGCGTCGGGCGCAATTCATCGAAGCAGGTCGGGTCATGGTGCGCACGGCGCTGTACTTGCTCGTCATCTTGGTTCCTCTACAGGCATATCTCGGCGACCGGCACGGACTCAACACGTTGGAGTATCAGCCCGCCAAAGTTGCCGCCATGGAGGGTCGATGGGAAACGCAGTCCCCCATGCCGCTCACTCTGTTTGCGATTCCAGACGAGCAGCGCGAGTCGAACAAATTTGCGATCGATGTGCCGAATTTGGGAAGCATCGTTCTGACCCACACACTTTCAGGCTCAATCAAGGGGCTGAAAGAGTTCCCAAGAAATGAGCGCCCGCCGGTTGCACCGGTTTTTTTTGCGTTTCGTATCATGGTGGGCCTGGCGGTGATCATGGTCGGCATTATCCTCGTGGGACTTTACTTGCGAGTTCGCGGACGGCTATACACGAGTAGAAGCTTTCTTCGATGCTGCGAATTCGCGAGCCCGATCGGCTTCATCGCGGTGCTCGCAGGCTGGACGACAACGGAGGTCGGCCGTCAGCCCTGGACGGTGTATGGAATCCTGCGCACCAGCGACTCAGTGACGCCCTCGCTGCAAAGCCAGGATGTGGTGCTTTCCCTGATCTTGTATGCCCTTGCTTACCTTCTCATTTATTTCACTGGCTTCTGGTACATGGTGCGATTGATTCGGCGAGGCCCTGCGCCCCACACCCCAACTCCAGCCGTGGAGGCTGGACAACCTGCGAATCCTATTCAGGCGCTGCCACCGCACACTTCGGCCGAAGGTGAGCAGTCATGAACAACAGCATCAGTTTCGTCGGGATCTGGACGACCTTGGTCGCACTTGGCGTGTACATCTACGTGTTATTGGATGGGTTTGACCTTGGGATTGGCATCCTCTATGGCCTGTCGACCAATGAACGGCACCGCGATCTTATGATGCGCTCGATCGCGCCGGTGTGGGACGGTAACGAGACTTGGCTGGTGTTTTGCGGCGTTGCGCTGTTATCAGCCTTTCCGCTGGCCTTTGCAATCATCATACCGGCAATTTATTTTCCCGTGCTGATCATGTTGCTTGCTCTGATCTTCCGCGGCGTCGCCTTTGAATATCGTTTTACAGAGCCGTTGCGCCGTCGTTTCTGGGATGGCGCTTTTCACTACGGGTCTATCATCGCCACCCTTGCGCAAGGAATGATTCTTGGCGCATTCATCCAAGGATTTCAGACCGACGGACGGCATTACTCCGGGCACTCCTGGGATTTCGTTACCATCTTTACCTCGCTGACCGGGATAGCGCTCATCGGTGGTTACGCATTGTTGGGTGCCGGCTGGTTGATTATAAAAACCGAGGGGGAACTGCAGCGCTGGGCAGCGCGCGTGGGACGCGGCGCGCTGCTCATGGTGATCGCAGGCATTGTCTTGGTCAGTATCTGGACGCCGCTCATTGAACCTCATATTTACGAGCGTTGGTTTTCATTGCCCAACATGGCCTGGCTTGCTCCGGTACCCATCGCGACCGGGGCCATCGCTTGGTGGTGCTGGAGTGCTTTGGGCCGCGCTACCGGCGCTAAGCCGATGGTGGCAGCAGCGCTGTTGTTTCTGTTGGCGTACATCGGCATCGGCATCAGTCTCTGGCCGACTATTGTGCCGTACCGAGTAACGCTGCTTGAGGCGGCCTCATCACCAAGCACTCAAGGCTTCTTATTGGTGGGCGCACTTTTCTTGCTGCCCGTGATTTTGATGTATACGGGCTGGTCGTATTGGGTATTTCGCGGCAAGGTTCGCAGCGACATCGGATACTAGCCGCAAGCCTCCGCTTCCTGCGTGGCCACCGCACCGACGTATTAACCATTGTTAATGCGTCGGAAAGCCTTTCGCGTACTGATGGAGAGGATCATCGAGGCTGAGTTAGTTGCTGGTGTGCCTGGGAGGTGTCATGGATGTCCCTGCTCTTGGAGTACGCGTAGGTATTTTCATCTCAGCTGCGGCGCTCATGATGGCTGGTGTTGCCATACCCGCGGATGCCGATTCGTCGAATCAGCCTGCCGTCCAGGCGCAGCAAGAACGACTCCAGCATGACGTGGAATTGTTTCTATCGAGTGCGATCGCTCGATCGCATCACGATGAGGCTCTTGATCGGTGGAACTCTGCGGTCTGTCCTCTCGTTGCGGGTCTAGACAAAGAACAAGGCGAGTTCATTCTGGCTCGGCTGTCGCAAATAGTTAAGGCAGCTGGCGCGCCGTTGGGAGGCGAGAAGTGCAACGCCAACTTTTTTATCGTCTTCTCCAAGACTCCAGAACCGGGGCTCAAGCGATTGGAGAATCACCACGATGCTAAGGCGTTCGATCATGAAACCGAAACGCAACTTCGGCAATTCGTGGACACTCCCCGGCCGGTGCGCATCTGGTACAACGTGGGCAAGACGAGTGTCCAAGGGACCTTGTTGGTTGCGGCGATTCTCGACCCCAATTCAGGCGCCGCCCGACATTTTCCCGCTCCACAAGAACTTGATCCCGTCTATAACAGAGTGTCTCCGCAATTCAGTTCTCGGCTAAATGCGACGCCTGTGGCACGGGATATCGTGTCGGTCATTGTGGTTGTCGATACCACACAGGTTCGCAGACTCAATTTTGGCCAGATAGGCGATTACATCGGCATGATCGGGCTGGCGCCGATTGATCTGGACAAGGATTTGGGCGACGCACCCACGATTTTGAATATGTTTAAGGACTCAGACGAGTCGAGGGCGGAGATGACTGTCTGGGACAAAGCGCTTTTGCACGCCTTGTACAGCACAACGCCAAACAGCAAAGCGCAGTTGTCGGAAATTCAGACGGCAGTGATGAGTGATATTGCGGCGAACGGGCAGAACTAAGAGTGCGGATCGCGCCTTTTGGGTAGTCGGCCACTGCGTCAGGAGGTTTTCATGAACGTTCTCTTATTGCTCCTCCGTATAGTTCCAGCACTCAGCGTGACGCTCGGGCTATCGCTCCCGGCGGTGGCCGTGGGTGCCGACTCGCTCGATCAGATCACGGTTCAAGCGCAGCGGGATCGGGAGAAGCTCAAACATGATGTGGATAGGTTTGTGTCGTCGGCGATTGTGCAGTCGCACTACGATGGATCGTTGGAGCGCTGGACATACGCCGAAGTCTGTCCGCAGGTCGCAGGGCTGAATGAGGCGCAGGGAGAATTCCTACTCGCTCGTCTGTCGCAAATCGCCAGAGCGGCCAGCGTACCCCTAGGGGGCCGTACGTGTAAGCCGAATTTCTTTGTGATCGTGACGGAAGAACCTGAACCCGTTTTGAAGAAGATGACGCGGGCGCATGGGGTTTTCGACGGCCAAAGAGGTCCCGAGCTTGACCATTTCGTTACTACTCCGCGGCCGATACGCGTCTGGCGGAACATCGGCCTGACAAGCATTGATGGACTAAACCATTTTAAGGCGCATGGAGAGAAGTATTACAAAGATGAGGCGCCGTCAAACACTATGCCTTCTCAATATGGCTCGCGCCTGAATGCGTCCACGGTGACACGCGATATCGTATCCGCCGTCATTGTCGTCGATGCCGGAAAGATCCGGGATCTGAATTTCGGGCAATTGGCCGACTACATCGGTATGGCAGGATTTTCCCAAGCCGATCTGGACAGAGATTTAACGGACGCACCGACGATCCTAAATCTATTCAGGGCACCCTCGGCCACTAGGCCTCAAGAGATGAGTGCCTGGGACCGAGCGCTGCTACGCGCGTTGTACAGCACCCCGCAAAGAGACAAGATGCAGCTTTCGCAGATGCAGACAGCAGCATTTACCGAGATTGCGGCGAATCGTCAGAACTAGCTCAGCCATTGATGCGCGGCGACTTTGTGTGCAAACGCGACAACCGACAAATGGGGTTGTGACTGAAGCGCAAATAGATATCCGACGGCGCTCATGACCAAGGCATTCATTGCAAGAGCGGCTGCGAAGGCGGTCAGTTTGGTTGATAGAGTGTTCATGTGTGTCTCCTGGCAGTTGGTTGTATTCGTCTCTTGATGGCAGAACACAGCAAGGGTCGTGCCAGTTGCAAAAAGCCGTATAAATGCTGCTTTAGAAGCCATTTTCGCCTTTAGCGGCCTGGGTCGGTGGCCGCGGACAGTAACCGGACAGTCCGGCGGACACTTTGGACACGGGTAAACAGTACGGAAAAGCCCCTCTTCGTGCGGACGCCTTACGCTCCGGCCACCGAACATCGCGGGTGGTGCCCATTTCCGGCACCATGATTTCACAGGTGCCGGTTCCGACTACTTTGCACATCTTTGCCTTCGTAGACGGTGCCTTCCAAACAGGTCCGGTCTGATAATTCCAGCAGGAAATCTCACGATAGGGATGCGAGTGAGTCAAACACTAAACCCGCGGGAAGTGGAGAAACCGTTTCGCTTGCGATGGGTTCGAATGACGCTGCAATTGATGTTGCGTGCGCCGGTCCGATTCAGCATTGCGATTCTCCTGCTGGGGTGTATGGATGCGTTTGTGATCCGACTACTACCCAATCGGATTCCGAGGATTTGGGCCATTCGCCTCGGAATGCTTTTGCTGCCGCTGGCCTGGGTCGTCACCGCCGCGTTGGCGCGCGGTGCGGACAATTCGACTCAGAACTGGAAGGCTCTCATCGGTCTCACCCGACCGATCGTGTGGCTGTCGGCGTTGGCCATAGGCCTCGGGCTGGTCACGCTGGACGTCGCTATTTGGCAGTTGCTTTTCCCCAATCTCCACTCCGAGGATGTCAATCTGTTCTCCGGACGTGTCTTGCACTTCACCGGCTTGCAGGCGTGGATGGTGATGACTGCGGCGGGGATTTGCTTCTTCCCGCTACTGGTATTGGAGAGTGGGCTGTCCTTTGCTGAGGTGAGGCGTTTGTCGCTCAGCGCCACTGAAATCAATGGTCCGAAGACGATCTCTTGGTTCATGACCTGGATGATCTGCGTGGCAGGTACCCTTCAACAATTCGTTCCTGCGTACGGGTTAACGATGGCCACCTGGGTAGTGTTCGCGGGAGTTCTCAACTACGTCGCGTACCGGGACATTTTTGAGCGGCGAAGTGCGAATTTGCCGCAGCCGGCTGCAGTGCCGCTCGTGGCGATCGGGAGTCAGTCCGTTCAATAGAATAAAAATGGAGCCGTAAGGGCCCCTAATTGCTCAGGACATGGGGCGAAAAGAGCCTCAAGGTGAGAGTTTCTATCAAATACCAGGCGCTCACCGAAGTGGCCCAGTGAAATTCTGTCCAAGTGGCCCTGTGACGAGAGCGCCCTTCGGTATCAGTATGTCCGCGTCGCGAAGAGCGATTCAACATTCACCGAGGACGTGGGGTGCCGACGATTATGATCCATGTAGAAATACTGCAGGCGACTGCGCAATGGCGCGGTCGATTCGGCGGTTTTGCGGCCCACCTCTCGCTCAGCCTTCTTCTCCTCGTCGCATCACTGACTGTCCACGCGGCGACACCGACCGCCTCCGCTGCGATCGCTGCAGCCGTCGCGGATCCCTCCCGCCCCGCTGAAGATGTTGCGCGTGATGCGGATCGCAAGCCGGCAGCCACGCTGGCATTCGCAGGCGTCAAGCCCGGCGATAAGGTCGCCGACTACATCGCGAACAGCGGTTACTTCACGCGACTGCTTGCAGGCGTGGCGGGTTCCAAAGGTCACGTCTACTCCGTGGAGCTCAACGAGATCGTCAAAGAGGGTAACGGCGCCAAGGGATATGCGGGATTAAAAGAGTGGGTGCAGGGTCGCACCGCTGTCACGCTGGAGACCGAGGACTCCGCCTCATCGCCGAGCTTTCCGGAGAAACTCGATGTATTTTGGATCACGCTGAACTACCACGACCTGCACGACAAGTTCTTGGGGCCGGTTGATATCGCGGCCTTCAACAAGGCAGTGTTCGCGGCGCTGAAGCCCGGCGGGGTCTACATCATTCTCGACCATGTCGCCGCAGCCGGCTCGCCGGCGGACGTCACTGAAAAGTTGCACCGGATCGATCCTGCCGTCGTTCGCCAGGAAGCGGAAGCTGCCGGCTTTCGCTTCGACGGCGAAAGCCCAATTCTCGCGAATTCGAGTGATCCGCACACGGTTGCCATGTGGGACAAGTCGATAAAAGGCCGAACG
>Ga0206958_1105_pt1 | contig 26155 bp, 10 predicted proteins | sample Alteio_BWOrgHeat_33_FD_152968 | JGI IMG/M metagenome (GOLD analysis project Ga0206958, IMG submission 152968) | Enriched cells from forest soil in Barre Woods Harvard Forest LTER site, Petersham, Massachusetts, United States -... | ecosystem: Environmental > Terrestrial > Soil > Temperate forest >... | reverse complement strand
CCATGACCGGGGCGACCCTCTCCAATAACGGCACCATTAAAGCGCAAGGAGGAGAAACCATAACCAATCTTACCATGGACGCCAATCACGGCACGGTCATCTATGTGGGGACATCGTCCTACAACAGTCTTAATCTCGGAAATTCGTATAACAATTTGATTTTTAACAGCAACGGGGGCAGCTGGGCCAGTTCCAATAATGTCACTACCAACGGCACACTGACGCTCACCAGCGGCACATACAACGCCAATGGCCATACCACGGCTGTCACAGGTTTGACGACCGTCAGCGGGGGTACGTACCAAGCCTCAACCGCGACGCAGACCTTAACCGGCGGACTGACGGTCAGCGGCGGGACCTTTATCGGTTCTTCCGGAACAGTGACAACCGCAGGCCTGATATTGACCTCCGGTACATTAACAGCGCCATCGTCCACCTTAAATGTGTCGGGCAATTGGTCGCAGACCGGCGGGACTTTCACGCCTCAGGGAGGCACGGTCAACTTTAACGGTTCTGGTACGCAGACATTGGACACGGACGGCTCAAATTTCTATAACATCACCAACAGCACCAGCGGCACGCTAAGGTTGGTCAATAATAGTCTGGGAGTCTCGAGTAATTTGACCAATATCAGCGGGATCTTTGATAGTAATGGTTTGACCGTCTCCGCCAGCGGCCTCATCGTATCTGGAGGAACATACCAGGCTTCATCTGTAGCAACTTCGACCGGAGGTCTCACCGTCAACGGCGGAACCTTCAGCGGATCCACCGGGGCTGTGTCCGCGAGTTCAGTGAATTTGTCTTCCGGCATCTTGACGGCACCCTCCGGTTCGTTTACCGTCAATGTCTGGACCGTCAGCGGCGGCACTTTTTCTCCGGGCACCAACACCGTGACCTTCACGGGGGGCGCCAATACCGAAAACCTTAACTCAGGCGGTCAGAGTTTTTATAATCTGGTCCATACCGCTACCGGCACCCTGCAATTGAGCGGCAATCCCCTCACGGTCAACGGGACCTTCACGAACAGCAGCGGCATATTTAATGCCAATGGTTTGGCCGCGACCATGGCGGGTCTGACGACCCTTTCCGGCGGTACCTATCTTGCATCCACCGCCACTCAAACATTTAACGGTGGTTTAACGATTTCCGGAGGCACCTTCACAGGTTCGAACGGCAAGGTGACCGTCACCAATCTCACGCTTTCATCAGGAACGTTGACCGCCCCTTCAGGAATTTTTGACGTGACAGGCAATTGGTCCCAGACCGGCGGGACCTTTGCGCCAGGATCCAATACAGTCACTTTTAACGGCTCGGGCACTCAGACCTTCGATTCCGACGGAACCACGTTCTACAATGTGACGAATGCATCGACAGGAACGGTCAGCCTGGTCAACCACAATTTGACGGTCGTTAATAATTTGATTAACAGCAGCGGCACGTTCAATGCCAATGGACGCAATTTGACGGTTGAGAATACGTTCACCATTTCGGGCGGCACCTATCAGACGTCGACCGCACCACAAAGCCTCAATAGCGTGGTCATCAACGGGGGGACCTTCACAGGTTCCACGGGATCTGTGGGCATGGGTGGTTTGAATTTATCCTCGGGGACTTTTAATGCTCCATCCGGGTCTTTGACGACATGGAATTGGACTGTCAGCGGAGGTGCTTTTAATCCAGGGACAGGAACAGTCACCTTTGTGGGCGCAGGGACACAGTCTCTCAATCCCGGAGGACAAAGTTTCTATAACATCAATATCAATACGAGCGGCACCCTGCAATTGACGGGCAATCTGACTGGTACGGGAACGTTCACGAATACGGCCGGAATTTTTAACGCTAATGGATTTACGACCGCCATCACAGGCTTGACCACCATTTCCGGCGGTACCTATCAGGCCTCGACCAATACCCAGAATTTCAACGGAGGCCTCACCCTCAACGGCGGCACCTTGTCCGGCTCCAGTGGCACGGTCAATGCGTCCAATGTGACGCTGTCTTCAGGAACATTGACAGCGCCCTCAGGAATGTTGAATATTACAGGCAATCTCAATATCACTGGAGGGACTTTCGCGGCTAACAGCGGCACCCTTAATTTCAACGGCAGCGGCACACAAACGCTGGATGGCGGCAGCGCCAACTTTTACAATATCACCAACAGCACCGGCGGTACCCTGCAGCTGTCTAATCATAATTTGACGCTCACCGGGACCTTTACGAATGCAGGGGGCACCTTCAATGCCAATGGCCTGGTCAATACAGTTTCAGGTCTCACCACCATTTCCGGCGGCATCTATCAAACTTCGACCAACACCCAGAATTTTAATGGCGGACTGACCGTCAGCGGCGGGACCTTCACAGGTTCCAGCGGTACCGTTAACACGACGAACGTGACATTGACCTCCGGCACACTGACCGCTCCCTCCGGCACCTTGAATGTGGCGCAAAACTGGACCAATAGCGGGGGCACCTTTGATGCCAACAACGGCACCGTGGTCTTGGATGGCAGCAGTCAAGCCATTGCCGGTAATAATACGTTTTATAATCTTACTAAAAATATCACCGCCGGCGCCACATTGACCTTTCCGTCAGGACAAACCACCACCATTACAGGGACACTGACGCTCAATGGGGTCGCGGGACAGTTATTGAGCCTGTCTCCTTCAACTTCAGGGGCCACATGGACGATCAATCCGACCGGCAACACGTCGGTCAGTTATCTGGCCGTGTCCTATTCGATTAATCCGGGTGCCACCATCCCATGCCTGACCGGATGCACGGATGGGGGCGGCAATCAGGGATGGGAATTTTCCATACCGACGGACTTCACCTGGATTGGTTCAGGGGGTGATAATAATTGGTCTGACGGCGCCAATTGGGAAGGTGGAATTGCGCCCGGGAGCGCAGACACGGCCGTCTTCAACGATCTTTCTGCCAAGAATGTGACGATTGATACGGATATAAATGTAGGCGGCGTCTTGATTACTTCCGGCTACACGGGCACCATTGCACAGGCGGGTGCCAACACCTTGACAATAGGTACCAGCGGCTGGACTCAAGCCGGAGGCGCTTTTACAGCCGGGGCCGGAGGCATGACGGTCACGGGCAATTTAAATATCAGCGGAGGAACTTTTAATCCCGGCAATAATCTTTTGACCTTCAACGGGTCTGGCATTCAGGGGTTTAATTCGGGAGGGTTTACGTTTTATAATATAACGCACAATGGTTCAGGTACGTTGCAGCTCAGCGGCAGCGGTTTGACCGTCACCAACAACTTTACCAATTCCGCCGGAATCGTTGATCTCAATGGTCAGGGTTGGACCATGACCGGAGCCGTTCTTACCAACAGCGGCACCTTGCAGGCCCAGGGCGGCGAGACCATAATCGGTTTGACCATGGACACAGCCGAAGGCAGCGTTATTTATGACGGCACATCATCGTATGCGGGGCTCAACTTGGGCAATACCTATAACAATTTGACCTTTAACGGGTCAGGCGGCAGCTGGGCACCCGCGGCGGCCGTCACGGTGAATGGCGCGTTGACGGTTAATAACGGGACCTATAATGCCAATGGACAGACAACCACTGCTGGAGCCACGACGATTTCGGGAGGCACCTACCTGGCGTCCACAGCCACTCAAGCTTTTAATGGAGGACTGACAGTCAACGGCGGCACGTTGACCGCCTCAACCGGAACCATCAGCACGACGAATGTGTCGGTTTCGTCCGGCACCTTCGCAGCGCCTTCCACGACCATGAATGTGACAGGAAATTGGTCCTTGACCGGAGGGACCTTTACCGGTAATACCGGTACGGTCAATTTCAACGGTTCCAGCACGCAGACGGTGGATTCCGGCGGACAGAGCTTTGCGAATGTCACTCATCTGACCAACAATACAGTACATGTCATCAATCATACCATGACCATCACCGGGACCTTGGTCAACAGCAGCGGCACTTTTAATGCCGGCCGCGCGGTCAGCGTGAGCGGATTGATGACACTTTCCGGAGGCACCTACCTGGCCTCAAATTTCACCCAATCTTTTAATGGAGGCCTGACGGTCAATGGCGGAACCTTTACAGGATCGACGGGAAATGTCACAGTCAAAGACTTGGCACTATCCACAGGCACGTTAACCGCTCCTTCCGGCACCTTCGGCATCACCGGCAACTGGTCCCAAACCGGAGGGACATTCACGCCGGGGACCAATACCGTGTCCTTTACGGGGGGCGGCACCCAGACTTTTGATGCGGACGGCACGAATTTTTACAATGTCACCATCAATGCCAACGGGACGGTCAAGCTCATCAACAATAGCCTGACGACGACCGGTGCCTTCACCATCACCAAGGGCACGTTCAACGCCAATGGCCTGACGAACACGGTCAGCGGATTAACAACCGTTTCAGGTGGTATTTATCAACCATCAACTGCTCTTCAAGCTTTGAACGGCGGCCTGACCGTCAGCGGCGGCACTTTCAGCGGCTCAACCGGAATGGTCACAACCACCAATGTCACGCTGTCTTCCGGTACGCTGACGGCGCCATCCTCGACTTTGAATGTGTCCGGAAACTGGTCACAGACCGGGGGCAGTTTCAATGCCAACAGCGGGAGCGTTGACTTCGATGGTGCCGGTACCCAGACCTTTGATGGTGACGCCGCAAGCTTCTTTAATATGATCAATGCCACAACCGGGACCCTGCGGTTGACCGGACACAATTTAATCACCACCGGGACGTTCACCAACACCAGCGGCACATTTGATGCCAACGGTTTAGATAATACAGTGACAGGTTTGGCGACGATCTCGGGGGGTTCCTATTTGGCTTCGACGAACACCCAAACTTTTAACGGCGGGTTGACGATCAGCGGCGGCACCTTTACCGGTTCGATCGGCAATGTCTCAACTATCAATCTCACGCTTTCTTTGGGGACTTTGACAGCGCCGTCAGGTTCTTTTAATGTCTCAGGCAACTGGTCCCAGACCGGCGGGACCTTCACACCGGGGACCAATACCGTGACCTTTACCGCAGGCAGCGGCACCCAGACATTGAATACGGGGGGTGTAGCCGGGTCAAGTTTTTATAATTTGACTCATAATGGGGCAGGCACGTTACAGTTAACCGGCAATAATCTAACGGTTAACGGTGCTTTCATCAATGGTTCGGGAACCTTCAGCGCCAACGGATTGACAAATACCGTGACGGGCTTGACCACCATTTCAGGCGGCACGTATCAAGCCTCAACGGCCATACAGACCTTTAACGGCGGCCTGACGATCAATGGCGGTATCTTCGCCGGCTCCACCGGAACGGTGGCCACGACCAACCTGACGCTCTCCTCCGGCACCTTGACAGCGCCATTGGGAAATTTGGATGTCTCCGGCAACTGGTCGCAAACCGGGGGCACTTTTGCGGACAATAGCGGGACAGTCATTTTCGACGGCGCGGGCACCCAAACTTTCGATTCGGACAGCACCAGCTTTAATAATCTGACCATTGCGGCCAGCGGCACGGTGCAATTGGTCAACAACAGCCTGACGATCGACGGAGCTTTTCTTAACACCGGCGGCACCTTTGATGCCAACGGCCTGACCAACACCGTCTCCGGCACAGCCACGATATCCGGCGGCACCTATTTGGCATCCACCAACACCCAGACCTTCAACGGCGGCCTGACAGTCGGTGGCGGGACGCTGACAGGGTCAACGGGCACGGTCACGGCCACAAATGTGATAGTGTCCTCCGGGACCTTGACCGCGCCCAGCAATAATATGAACGTCTCCGGTAATTGGACTAATGCCGGAGGCACATTTAATGCCAACGGCGGCACGGTGACCTTCACAGGCACAAACCAGAGCATTTCCGGCAACAACACATTTTATAATTTGACTAAAACAGTCACCTCGGCAGCCACGTTGACCTTGCCTTCGGGACAAACCACAACGGTTTCAGGGCTCTTGACCCTTAACGGCGCCTCAGGACAATTGTTGACGTTGGCGCCCTCAACCGGTGGTGCCTCGTGGACAATCAGTCCTGCCAACAGCGCTGTCAGCTACCTCTTCGTGTCATATTCCAATAATAATCAGGCAACGATTGCCTGTATCACGGGATGTACCGACGGAGGAAATAATTTTGGGTGGGAATTTGTTATTCCCCCGACCTTCACCTGGACCGGCGCCAGTAATAATAACAACTGGTCGAGCGGGGCCAATTGGCAGGGCGGTGTCGCGCCAGGGGTAGGAGACACGGCCTTATTCAGCAGCATTTCCGCCAAGAACGTAACGCTCGATATAGATGTTAATGTGGCCGGCATCAACATCGGTTCCGGATATATCGGTACCATCACCCAGAGCGGAACGCATACGGTGACGGTAGGGGCAAGCGGCTGGACGCAGGCCGGCGGCACCTTTCTCGCCGGCACGGGGGGTGTGACCATGACGACCAACATGAGTATCAGCGGCGGGACCTTTACTCCGGGTACCGCCACAGTCACATTCAACGGCAGCGGCACCCAGGCGCTCAACAGCGTCGGCACATCTTTCTACAATATCGCCCATACCGGCACGGGCACGCTCCAATTAAGTGGGAGTTCATTGACCGTTACCAATAATTTCACCAATTCCTCCGGGACATTTGACCTCAATGGCCAGAATTGGATCATGACCGGTGCCGTCTTCTCCAATAACGGCGGAAACCTGCAAGCCCAGGGTGGAGAGACCGTCACGGGGCTGGCCATGGATACGACGCACGGGACAGTGACATATGATGGAACAGGCAGCTATACAGGATTGAATGTGGGCAGCACCTATAATAATCTGACCTTTAACGGCAGCGGCGGGACCTGGGCGCCGACCTCCGCGGTGACAGTCAACGGTGCGATGACTGTCGCCAATGGCATTTATAATGCCAACGGCCAAACCGCAGCTGTGACTGGGCTCGCCTCGATTCCAGGGGGCACCTATCAGGCCTCGACCAACACCCAGACATTTAACGGAGGGCTGACCGTCAATGGGGGCACCTTTACCGGCTCCAGCGGAACGGTCAATGCCGCGGCGGTTACGCTTTCTTCAGGATTATTGACGGCGCCATCAGGCACCTTCAATGTGTCGGGTAATTGGACGGTTTCCGGCGGCACCTTCACCAGCGGCAACGATACCGTGACCTTCACTGGCTCCGGCACCCAGAGCCTCAACTCAGGAGGGCAGAGTTTCTTTAATATGGTCATTGCCGGCAGCGGTACGGTACAGTTGAGCGGTAACAATTTGACGGCCTTCGGAGCCTTTACAAATACCGGCGGCACATTCAATGCCAATGGGTTGACCAACACCGTCACCGGCTTGACCACTGTTTCCGGCGGCACCTACCAGGCATCCACCGCCACCCAAAATTTCAACGGGGGGCTGACGGTCAGCGGCGGCACCCTTACGGGTTCCAACGGCAATGTTGTGACCGCCGATCTGACCTTGACCTCCGGCACACTGACGGCGCCATCGGGCGTCTTCGATGTTTCCGGCAACTGGGCCCAAAGCGGGGGGACATTTACACCCGGTACCAACACGGTTACCTTCAACGGCGGCAGCGGGGTCACCCAAACACTCGATACGGGGGGCGTGGCCAACTCCAGTTTCTATAATTTGACCCATAACGGTGCCGGTACCGTACAGATAACGAACAACAATTTGACGCTTAACAATAATCTGATCAACAGCACCGGGATCTTCAATGCCAACGGTCTGAGCAATACGGTGGCGGGTTTAACAACAGTTTCCGGCGGCACCTACCAGGCATCTACCGCCACCCAGAATTTTAACGGCGGACTTACCCTATCCGGCGGCATCTTCAGCGGCTCGGGTGGCAATGTGACCGTAACCAATGTCACGCTTTCGTCAGGGACGTTGACTGCGCCGTCGGGAACATTTAATGTGTCCGGCAACTGGGCTCAAAACGGCGGTACCTTCACACCGGGGACCAACACGGTCACCTTCACCTCTTCCGGAACGCAGACACTTAATACCGGCGGGGTGGCCAATTCCAGCTTCTATAATATAACCCACTCAGGGACAGGGACCTTGCAATTGACCGGCAATGGACTGACAGTCACGAGTGGCGCGACCTTTACCAATTCCGCCGGAATTTTTGATCTTAATGCCCAAAGCTGGACCATGACCGGAGTAACGCTCTCCAATACGGCAACCATTAAAGCCCTCGGCGGGGAGAGCGTTATCGGCCTGACCATGGATACGACCCATGGAAACATCATCTATGACGGCACCTCCACATACACGGGCCTGAATTTGGGCAACAGTTACAATAATGTAACATTCAATGGATCGGGCGGGACCTGGAAGCCGACGGGTGCGGTGACTGTCAATGGGACTTTAACGATGACCCTCGGCACCTACAACGCCAATGGCCAAACCACAACCGTCACAGGTCTCGCCACTATCTCGGGCGGTACGTATCAGGCGTCGACGACCACACAGACTTTTAACGGCGGCCTGACCATCAACGGCGGCACCCTCACCGGTTCAACGGGTAGCGTGACCACAACTAATTTGACGCTTTCCTCGGGAACTTTAACAGCTCCCTCAGGCACCTTCAATGTGTCCGGCAATTGGGCCCAAAGCGGCGGCACCTTCACGCCGGGAACCAATACGGTGACCTTCACCGCCGGCGTGGGAAATACCCAGACCATTGATACCGGAGGGGTGGCCAATTCCAGTTTTTACGCCATCACCCATTCGGGGGCAGGGACCTTGCAGCTGATTAATCATACTCTCACCGTCACGCATCAATTTACCAATTCCGCCGGCATCTTCGATTTGAATGGACAAAATTGGACCATGACTGGGGCGACTCTCTCCAACAATAACGGCACCATCGAAGATCAAGGTGGGGAGACGGTCACGGGTTTGGCCATGGATGCGACTCATGGCAGCGTGATCTATTATGGTACGTCGACCTATACCGGATTAAACTTAGGCAATAGTTATAATAATCTGACACTCAACGGTGTAGGCGGTATTTGGAAACCGACCGGCGCTGTCACCATCAACGGCACCTTCACCATCACCAACGGCATCTATAATGCCAACGGCCAGACCACGACGGCAACAGGCCTTGTTACGGTCACAGACACCTACCTGGCTTCAACCGCTACCCAAACCTTTAATGGGGGACTGTCGATCGCAGGGACCTTTACCGGGTCGACCGGCGGCGTTACCACCACCACCATGACCTTATCATCAGGGACACTGACGGCGCCTTCCGGTACCTTCAATGTTTCCGGCAACTGGTCACAGACCGGAGGCACGTTCACACCCGGCACCAACACCGTGACCTTTACCGCCACCGTCGGTAATACTCAAACGCTCAATAGCGGCGGTGTAATCAATTCGAGTTTTTACAATCTGACCCATTCCGGCACCGGCACCTTGCAGCTGCTGACGAATAATCTGGCGGTGACGGGGGCTTTGACCAATAGTGCGGGCACCTTTAATGCCAATGCCTTGACCAATACCGTCACCGGTTTGACCACGTTATCCGGCGGGACGTACCAGGCCTCGAGTGCGCTGCAAACTTTCGGCGGCGGATTAACCATCAACGGCGGTACCCTGACCGGATCAACCGGGGGCGTGACCACAACCACCCTGACCTTGTCTTCGGGCACCCTGACCGCCCCGTCGGGCACATTCAATGTGTCCGGTAATTGGGCACAATCCGGTGGAACGTTTACGCCGGGCACCAATACCGTTACCTTTACCGGAACAAGCGGCACGCAGACAATCAATACTGGAGGTGTAGCCAACTCCAGTTTTTATAGCATCAACCATTCCGGTGCCGCCACCTTGCAATTGACCGGACACGCCCTGACCTTGAGTAATGGTGGCACCTTCACTAATTCCGGCGGCATCTTTGATTTGAACAATCAAAATTGGACCATGACCGGAGTCACCGTTTCCAATACCAATACCATCGAAGCCCTGGGTGGAGAAACCGTGACAGGACTGACCATGGACGCGACCCACGGCAACGTGATTTATTACGGCACCGCGACCTACACAGGGCTGAATTTAGGCAATAATTACAATAATGTCACCTTCAACGGCAGCGGCGGCACCTGGAAGGCGACAGGCAGCGTGACGGTCAACGGGACGATGAATGTCACGACCGGCACCTATAACGCCAACGGCCAAACCTCAACCGTAACCGGAGCCACTACCGTCAGTGGTACCTACCAGGCTTCAAGTGCTCTGCAAACTTTCAATGGCGGCCTGACGATTAACGGCGGCACCTTCACCGGTTCCACCGGAGGCGTTACCACCACGACCATGACGTTGTCGTCAGGGACATTGACCGCGCCCTCAGGCACCTTTAATGTCTCCGGCGCTTGGTCGCAGAGCGGCGGCACATTCACGCCCGGCGCCAATACCGTCACCTTCACCGGCGCGGCGGGGACGCAGACACTCGATACCGGCGGAGTATCCAATTCCAGTTTCTCAAGTCTGACCCATTCCGGGGCAGGCACGCTGCAATTGATCAATCATAATTTGACGGTCACGGGTGCTATGACCAACAGCAATGGTACCTTTGATGCCGACAGCCTCACCAACACCGTGACAGGGTTGACCACCATTTCCGGCGGGACGTACTTGGCCTCCTCCGCCACCCAAACCTTTAATGGCGGCGTGACGATCAATGGCGGCATTCTCAGCGGATCGACCGGTAATATCGCCTCGACCACGATCACACTGTCGTCGGGCACATTGACGGCCCCATCCGGTGCCTTCACTGTGTCCGGCAATTGGGCCCAGAGCGGGGGCACATTCACACCCGGAAGCAATACAGTTACCTTCACCAGCGCCGGCACACAGACACTCAATAGCGGAGGGGTGGCTAATTCGAGCTTCTATAATATAACCCACTCGGGGACCGGGACCTTGCAATTGACCGGTAATGCGCTGACCGTCACCAGCGGTGCCACCTTTACCAATTCCGCCGGCAATTTTGATCTCAATGCCCAGGGCTGGACGATGACCGGCGTGACCTTGTCCAACACGGCAACCATTAAGGCATTGGGCTCAGAAACAGTAACAGGCCTGGTCATGGACGCGACCCACGGCAACGTGCTTTATTACGGCACATTAACCTACACCGGTTTGGATTTGGGCAACAGTTACAATAATGTGACCTTCAACGGTGTGGGGGGCACCTGGAAGCCGACCGGGGCGGTAACGGTCAATGGCACCCTGACCGTGACCAACGGCACGTACAATGCCAATGGCCAGACAACCACCGTCACCGGCGCAGCAACAGTGTCCAGCACGTATCTGGCTTCAAGCGCAACACAAACGTTCAACGGCGGCCTTGCGGTTGCCGGCACGTTCACCGGTTCAACCGGGGATGTGATCACAACCACGATGGCGTTATCTTCCGGAACACTGACGGCCCCTTCGGGCGCCTTTGATGTATCCGGAAACTGGTCGCAGAGCGGCGGCAGTTTTGTTGTCGGCAACAACACGGTGACATTCACGGGCACCAGCGGCATCCAAACCTTTGATCCGCACGGCAATAATTTTTATAATATCATCCATAACGGGACAGGAACAGTACAGCTGGTCAGTAATTCTTTAACAGTCACACATAGTTTGACCAATTCCGCCGGCACCTTTGACCTCAATGGTCATAATTGGACGATGACAGGTGCGGCCTTCTCCAACAATAACGGCACCCTCGCCCTGCAGGGCGCGGAAACCATCACGGGCCTGACCATGGACACAACGCACGGGACCGTGCTTTACGATGGGAGTGCATCGTATAACGGATTGTTGCTGGGCAACACGTACAATAATTTGTCTTTCAACGGCAGCGGAACCTGGACGCTAAATCATGATCTGGCGCTCAATGGAAGTTTTAACATCATCGCCGGAACCCTGGATGTTTCAGCCACCAATTATGGTATAACCGTGCCGGGCAATTGGGCGAATACCGGCACCTTTGTGGCCCGTCAAGGCACAGTCACCTTTACCGATGCGGCCGGAACACAGACGTTGAATGCCGGCGGCAGTAATTTCTATAACATCATGCACGCGGTGGCCGGGACCCTGCAATTGACAGGGACATCCCTGACCTTAACCAGCGGCGGAAGTTTCACCAATTCTGCCGGGACCTTTGATCTTAATGGTCAAAATTGGATCATGACCGGCGTGAGTTTCTCGAATAATAACGGCACTTTAATGGCCCAGGGCGGTGAAACCATCACCGGCCTGACCATGGACACAACGCACGGCACCGTTGTTTATGACGGCGGCAGCACCTATACAGGCCTTATTTTTGGTAACACCTACCATAGTCTTACCTTTAACGGTGCGGGCGGCACCTGGAGGCCAACGGCAGCGGTCGTGGTGAACGCCACCTTGACGACCCTTAACGGCACGTATGACGCCAACGGCCAGACCACCACCGTCACCGGATCAACCGCGATCACCGGGGGAACATATGCTTCTTCGAGCGCGACACAAACCTTTAACGGCGGGCTAGTGATCAACGGCGGCACCTTCAACGGCTCGACCGGCACCGCGATAACCACCGACTTCAGCATTTCCTCCGGCACCTTCAACGGGCCGGCTGAACTGGATGTCTCCGGTAACTGGACCAACACCGGCGGGACTTTTAATGCCAATAGCGGTACGGTCGTCTTTGACGGCAGCAGCCAGCTGATTTCTGGTTCAACCACCTTCTATAATTTTACGGACATTACTCCCGGCGATCTTTTGACCTTTGTGGCCGGCACCACCCAAACCATCACCGGCACATGGCTGTTGCGCGGGGCCGTCGGTCATTTCATCCTTCTTCGCTCATCATCCACAGGCACGCAATGGAACGTGGACCCAAGCAATTACAGCGTCACCTACGTGGATGTCGAGGATTCGGACAATATCAATCCCACGATGATCATCATTAACTTTTCCATTAACTCTGGTGACAATACCAATTGGCGGTTCCCTTTAACCCTCACCTGGACTGGTGCCGTCAGCACGGATTGGAATACCGCGGCCAATTGGGACAAAAACCTTGTGCCCATCAATGTGGACACGGTCATCATCAACAATGCGGCCCATCAGCCGCAGTTGTCCACAGCGACACCGGTCTTTAGCATAACCATGAATTCAGGCACGTTGAACCTCAGCGGCTTTACCCTGACCGTTTTTGGGACCGCGACCTTCAATGGGGGCACCATCAACAATGGCCAGGTTTTGGTTTCCGCGGAGACCACCTACACCACAACCTTGGCCGGAACGCATTTTGGCGCGGATTTAAACATCACGGCCGGATCCATTCTATTCTCGGGCGGGACGTTTGACGGCACGGCGACCTTTGACATGACCGGAACGACCGATGCCACCGGCCAGGGTGGAGACACGTTTAACGGCACAACCACCATCACCAATGACGGCACCGGCCATCTGTATATGGGCAATACCAGCGGGGACGTTTTCAACGGCAATGTGACATTTACAGCCAATGGTGCGCCCATCGATGCGGCTTACGGCAGCGCGATCAACCAGTTCGGGGGTAATGTCACCGCCGCAGGAACCGTTAATTTTGGGACCAGCGGGGGTACGGTGCAGTTTACAGCCACTGGCACCCAGACCCTGGATAGCGGCGGCAATACCATTCCCGTGTTCATTCACAGCGGAACCGGCACCTTGCGATTGACGAGCCCCTTGACAGTGACGACCACACTGACCAATTCCGCCGGGGTTATGGACTTAAATGGCCAGGGCTTGACAGCCACGGGTGCCGCGTTCTCCAATGACGCCGGCATCCTGGAGTTGCAAGGCGGGGAAAATATCACCGGCCTGACGCCTGATACGAGCCACGGCACCGTGCTTTATGACGGCAGCGGCACGTATACCGGACTGCTGCTGGGGGACAGCTACAATAATCTGACCTTTAATGCGGCGGGCTCCTATGCTCTCGACGCACAGACCGTCACTATCGGCAATAATTTGATCATCACCAACGGCGCGGTGAGCGGTCATGACACCGTGGTCTTTAACAGCCCGGGAAATCAGAGTTTTGATACCGGAGGCAATGCATTCAACACGGTCATCCATAACGGCACCGGCACCCTGCAGCTGACCGGCCATGCGTTGACGGTCACAGGAGGCTTGACCAATGCCGCCGGCACGTTTGATCTCAACGGCCAGAACTGGACCATGACCGGCGCCACTTTATCCAATACGGCGACCTTGCAGGCGCAGGGCGGCGAGACGGTGACCGGTCTGACCATGGATACGACCCATGGGACGGTTGTCTTCAACGGGACAGGTAATTACACCGGACTTAATTTGGGGACCGCGTATAATAATTTGATCCTTAACGGCACAGGCTCTTTTAATACCACCGGCGCCAATATGACTATCAACAATGATTTCACCTTAAATGCCGGTCATTTGACCGCACCTTCAGGCACCATCACCGTCTCAGGCAACTGGTCGCAAACCGGCGGTACCTTCACGGCGGGCAGCAGCACCGTGACATTTAACGGTACCGGCACCCAAACGCTGGATTCCGACAATAGCGCGTTTTATGCCATCACGCACCCGTCCAGCGGTACCTTGCAATTGGTCAATCATCCGTTGACGGTGGCAAACAGTGTCAGCAATAGCGGAACACTGGATCTTAACGGAGAAAATTGGACAATGACTGGAGCCTCTTTAAGCAATCCCGGCACGATTGAATTGGAAGGCAAGGAAACCATCACGGGCCTGGCCGTCAACAGTGTCGTCGGCGCCTGGGAGTACAAAGGTGACAATACCGGCAGCACCTATATCCTTAAAAATTACGGGGCCTACAATAATTTGATCATCAACGACACCAATCCTGCTCAGGACATCTTTGACCTTTTTGGTGATTTGAATATCAACAGTAACCTAACCATCACGTCAGGCACACTCAACAGCCGCGGTTATACAATCAATATCGGCGGCAATTGGAGCTGTTTAGGGACATTTGAGGCGGGGACCGGCACGGTCAATTTCAATGGCGAAGATCAGACCATTTTTGGCTCTACGGTTTTTTATAATCTGACTAAGTCGGTGAGGACTGAACAAACCCTGACCTTACAGGCCGGCGGGCTGCAGACCATCAAAGGCACCTTGACGATCACCGGCATCCATGGCAACATGTTGAATTTGCGTTCAACACAAACGGGACGGCAATGGCTGATCGATCCGCAGGGCAAGGTCAACATCGCCTATGTTGACGGAGAAGATGGCAATAATATTGATGTCAATGAAATCGTTTGCATCAAGGGATGTCTTGATTCCGGAGACAATACTGGTTTTATTTTGTACACGCCTTTGGACAGCCGTGAATTTAACTGGGCTTTCAATGTGCTGGGACGCACAGACAATCAATTCTTCACCCAAGAGCAGATGTATGGAGGCGATGCCGCCGACAGCATGTTCGGTTCTTTTCAGAAAGACTGGGACATCATTATCGACCATCCACGCAAGAAACAAAAAGTATCCTATCGTCTAAAGAGATTGCATCCCCCAAGCGGCACGTCCTCTTATGGACTCCCCGGCCTTCCTCTAGCCACACCCCCCTTGCCCACGGCCCTATTAGCTAAGCCTTGACCCATGCCAAAGGGTTGCGTATACTACATTTAGAATGCGAAAAGTCTTTTCATTTTTTTTCTTTTGCTTAATTTTAACGAGTGCGGCTTGGGCCCAAGGCCACGCGACGGCAACCGCCCAGGAAGGCCCGTTGGTTAAGCTTAACGAGCCCGAGATGGAAAAAATTTTACAGAGCGGTGAGGCCGAGCTTAAAAAACTGAAGGTGGAGCATCGCGTTGAGTTTCACAAGGTGCGCCGGCACGTGACGGAGGCAGCCTACCGGGAGGCCTGGAAGCTTTATAGGATGGAGCGTCCGGAGCATGCCAAGGAAGTTTTGGGGGATATCCAGAACCTAATCCCGTACTACAAATCGAGCGACACTTTTTTAAAATACCTGGAGCGGCATCCGCCACCGGAAAAAGTGCCCGGCCCCGAGCCTGATCCGCAACTGGCCATTCATTTCAAGCAACAAGCTTCCATGCTCACTTTTCAGGCCCAGGATTTAAATGGTAATGCCACGACCGACCCGCTGCCGGCCAAGATCGCCCGTCTCAAAACCTCCATGGAACAAATGTATCAAGACGTGTATGTTCAAAAAGAAATGAAGCGCATCTCGGCCCAGGCCACGGCCTACGATGAGGAAGTTTTCCAGTTGACCGAACAAAAGAAGTACCGCGAGGCCAAGGCAAAGTTAGGAGAATTTGAGCAGAAGATGTACAAGGAATTGATCAGGGTCAAAGCTTTGATCGACCAAAGGAAGACGACACATTTTACGCTTGACGAACTAAAGCGACGCCATATAATAACGGATTCCAGTCCGATTTATTAGACCCCATCGTCTAGCCTGGTCAGGACACGAGCTTTTCAAGCTCGGTGCGCGGGTTCAAATCCCGCTGGGGTCACTTATTTCATCCGCAGTGTTATTCAAACCAGGAGGTTCTCATGCTTACCATCTACGGTTCAGATCTTTCCGGTCCGGCCATCAAGGTGCGTTTGACCGCGAGTTTTCTTAAAGCTGATTATAAGTGGCAGATCGTCAATTTACGCGAAGGCGAACATAAAAAAGAATGGTTTCTCAAGGTCAACCCCGTCGGTAAAATACCGGCCATGGATGACAACGGTTTTAAATTGTTCGAAAGCAATGCCATCTGCCGGTATCTCTGCGAGAAGCAGGGCTCATCGTTGTACCCTAAAGATCTTCAAAAGCGTGCCTTAGTCGAACAATGGATTGATTTCGCCTCGTTTCATATCGGTGCCAATTTAGGACCAGTGATGTACAATCGCGTCTTTGCCAAGCTGCGGGGCCTGCCGGTTAATGAGAAGGCCATTGCTGACGGCGAAGAATACCTCAAGCAATATTTACCCATTATTGAAAAACAACTTTCCGCCCACGCGCATGTGGCAGGCCAAGAGATTACCCTCGCCGACATTCTGTTGTTCGCGACCCTTGAGCCGGCCGAGATGGCCCAGATCAGCTTGAGTATTTATCCCAAACTCAATGCCTGGCGTAGCGCGCTCAAACAACAATCTTTTTATACCAGCTGTTACAAAGAGTACGGAGAGATGCTTAAAACTCCTGCCGCCAAATGAAGGTAGCCTTGCTGCAGTTTAACGCGTCGGCCGACAAATCCGACAATCTCCGGCGGGCAGTGGGCATGGCCACCAAAGCCGTCCGTCAAGGGGCGACGTTTATCCTCCTGCCGGAAATCTTTAATTTTAGAGGCGATGCCCGGCAGAGACCGGCGTTTTTACAAGCCCAAGAAAGCATCCCCGGCGATTCAACGGCACCATTCATTGATTTAGCCCGGCGCCACAAAACATTCTTTCTTTTAGGGTCGATTTTGGAAAAAGCCCCGGCCGGCCGCGCCTACAACAGCTCGGTTTTGATCAATGAGCGCGGCGCCATCAGTGCTAAATACCGTAAAATTCACTTATTCGACGCCAATATCGGTGATAAGATAATCCGCGAATCAGATAATTTTTGCGCCGGCACCAAACCCGTGACGGCGGCGGTGGGCTCTTTTAAAATGGGCCTGTCGATTTGCTATGACCTGCGCTTTGCGGATCTCTATCAGGGTTATTCCCGACGGGGCGTGGATATTTTGACGGTACCTGCGTGTTTCACCCGAAAAACCGGCGAGGCGCACTGGTCCACGTTATTGCGGGCGCGTGCCATTGAAAATTTGTGTTATGTATTGGCGCCCGCGCAAGTCGGTATGGACGCGCGCGGCATTCCCGCCTACGGTCACAGCATGATCGTTTCTCCCTGGGGAGAGGTCATCGCCGAAGGTAGCGGGGATAAAGAAGAGATTATTTTTGGAAACATTAAAAAAGAAGAAATCAAAAAAGCTAGGCAAATATTACCGGGAATTGTGAGGAGATAACATGTCTAAACGCGTTAAAGTTGCGGTTACAGGTGCCGCAGGACAAATTGGATACGCTTTATTATTTCGCATTGCCGCCGGAGAAATGTTTGGGCCCGACACGCAAGTGGATTTGAGTCTTTTGGAGCTGGAGGCCGCTCTGCCGGCTTTAAAAGGTGTCGTCATGGAACTGGATGATTGCGCGTTTCCGTTGCTGCGCTCGGTATCCATTGCCTCTGACCCCAATGCGGCTTTTAAAGATATTGACTGGGCGCTCTTAGTCGGCAGTGTCCCGCGCAAAGAAGGCATGGAGCGGGGCGATTTATTAAAAATCAACGGCGGCGTCTTTACGGTCCAGGGCCGCGCCTTGTCTGATAATGCCAAGCCCAGCTGCAAGGTGCTGGTGGTCGGCAATCCGTGTAACACCAACGCCTTTATTGCCAAGAGCTGTGCCAAAAATATCAGCCCTAAGAATTTCTTTGCCATGACCATGCTTGATGAGAATCGTGCCGTGACGCAATTGGCCCAAAAAGCGGGCGTGCCGGTGACAGATGTTAAAAATGTGGGCATCTGGGGCAATCACTCGGCGACACAATACCCGGATTTTTATAATGCCACCATCAGCGGGCGGCCGGTGAGTGAAAAAATTTCAGATGAAGCCTGGCTTAAAGGTGCCTTTATTGAAACGGTGCAAAAACGCGGTGCCGCCATCATCAAGGCCCGCGGCCTTTCATCCGCCGCGTCCGCGGCCAATGCGGTCATTGACACGGTGCGCGGCATTATCACGCCGACCGCGGCCGGGGAATTTTTTTCCGCGGCCATGGCCTCAGACGGCAGCTATGGGGTTGAGCCTGGGATCATGTTTGGATTTCCTTTGCGCTCCAATGGTCAGGAATGCAGTATTGTCCAGGGCTTAAAGCACAATGAATTTGCCCTAGCCAAAATTAAGGCGACCTTGGATGAATTGCTCGCGGAAAAAGCAGCGGTGGCCCAAATAATCTGATGGCTGCCTTGCTTTTTAATAATTGAGCGTCTATACTTAAATTACTGTTTTTTAGGAGAGATATTTATGAACAAGGCGCTGTGTTTGACTTTAGGATTAGCTTTTTTAACTACCGGCTGCGATCTCTTGGGCTTGGGCAAGAAAGACAATAGTGCTCAAAAACAGTCCGCAACCACCCTCACGGTCGCGTCCACGCCGGCCGCTGCCGAAATGCCCAGCGGCCCTCTGCCCAGCAATGCCTTGGTGCGCATCGGCAACTGGACGTTGACAAACGACGATTTTAACAATCGCATCAATTTATTAAAACAGCAATTGCCCGAATTCAAAGAGAATGATCCTGCCAGCAAAGGTGCCGTTCTCGATGAACTTGTCCGCCAACAATTATTGGTCAAAGACGCGGAAGACTCTCAGATCGGGGACACCAAGGAAATCAAGGACGCGGTTGCCGATTTCCGTAAGACCCTGCTGGTGCAAGAATTGGCCAGCCGCCTCACCAAGGGTGTGATCGCCACCGAAACCGAAGCCCGTCAGTATTACGACACGAATAAATTCAAGTTTGCCGAACCGGTGAAATGGTCCGTGCGGGAAATTGCCGTTGCCGATGAGACGACGGCCAAGAGTATTTTAGTGCAAGTCCTGCAGGGTGGTGATTTTGCCCAGTTGGCCCAGGCGCAATCCAAAGATCCAAGTGCGGCTCACGGCGGGCAATTGAAACCTTTTATTAAAGCGCCCTTTGAAGCCATGCAGATTGCCATTGCCAATTTGGATGCGGGTGGTGTGAGCGGCGTGTTTAAGGGTCCGGACGGCTATTATATTGTGAAGGTCGATGGCAAAACCGGGGGCGACGTCAAATCTTTTGAAGAGATCAAAAAGAATCTTATTTATGGACTGACCTTGCAAAAACAGCAGGCCGTGATTTTGAACCATCTGCGGGATTTGGCAGACAAAGACAAGCCGGAATATAATAAAGATTTGATCGAGCAGACCATCGGCAAACCACGCCCATAAGGAGAAAATCGCCTTGCCTCTTGAAAATAAAAAACAAATTTTGATCATCGCCGGTGCCTTGGCAGCGGGTATCATGGCCGTTGTCCTGACGAGCAATTACGTCAAGACAAGCATCCAAAACCAGACAGCTTCGTTGGCCGAACAATACAGCCGCAAGCAAAAAGAAATGGTTACCCAGCTGCAGCAAAGAAGCGAGCAGCAGATGGCCATCTTGGCCCAGCAAGTGGACGCCCTGAAAAAGCAGCAGGCGCAGGATCAGCAAGCTCAAGCGGCCTTGATCCAACAAGCCCAGCAGCAGGTCCGCGCGCAAATGGCCGCGCAAAGCACGGTCAAGCCCAAGCTGCGCAAACCATCGGTGGCTTTAAAAACACCGGCGGGCAAACGCGCGGTGACCGTGATGATCGACTCTTTGGCCGCGGTGGGCGGATTGCTCAATGCCGGCGATTATGTGGATGTGATTGCCCAGCTTAATGTTCCGGCCCAGGACCAGGACAAAAAGACGGTGACCGCGATGATTTTTCAGGGCCTGCAAATTTTAGCCATTAATACCAATATTGACGATCCGGGCGACTATGATGCCCAGCAGGCCGGTTCTTTAAGAGTGACCTTGGCGGTTGATCCGCAGGAAACCGGACTATTAGCTTTTGCCATCAAGAGCGGCACGCTGCAGTTGGCACTGCGCTCGCCTGATGAAAGCGCTCGCCCCATGATCAAGGCCGGCACATGGAAAACATTGACCGATTATGTGATGAAGAATCAGGGCTATGATATCAAAGATCCCGATGGTGAAGGCGGCTCCAAGACCACCACCGCCAAGCCCAATATCCAGATTTTCCGGGGAGGCAAAGAACTTTAATGATTAAAATTCTCACCGTCATTTTAAGTTTGTGCCTAGGGTTTATTTGCCTGCAGCCGTTATCGGCCCAGGAGGATTCATCCCAAACCAATGACGACATCGACATGATCGTCGGTGACATTCAGACCGTGGATGTCAACAAGCTCAACCGTGTCTCCGTCAATAATCCCGATATCGCCGATATTTCCGATGCGCAAAACGACAAGGTTTCGCTGTTGGCCAAGAAGCCGGGTGACGCGGTATTGTTCCTTTGGGATGCCGCCGGAAAGCGAAGCCTTAAAATCAAGGTTTTGCGTGAGGATCTAAGCTCCCTTCAGGCCCGTCTGCAGAAGCTGCTACAGGAAGCCAATATCCAAGGTGTCACGCTCGAGCAAAATGCCGATATCGGCCGGGTGGTGCTCGCGGGCGCGGTTACCAAAGATAATAAAAATCGTTTAGAAAGCCTCATGCAGCCGTACACAGAGAGCATATTGAATTTAGTCAAAGAGGAAAAAAGCGAAGATTTGATCCAGGTCGACATGCAGATCGTCGAGATCCAGACGTCTTACGAAAAAGATTTAGGAGTTCAGTGGAGCCCCTCTGCCACGGCAGGGACGGGCAATACCAGCAGCAACGCCAATTCCGGATTGATCACAGAAAGCGAAAATCTGCCGGCTTCCAATGGCAACGGCAAATTCGGGGATTTCTTTAAGGTGGGAGGTTTTGCCCGCACCGGCCTGCAGGCGACGGTGAACGCCTTTATTCAGGAAGGCAAGGCCAGGTTAATTTCCAAACCGCGCCTGGTCGTCATGAGCGGCAAACAAGCCAGCTTTCTAGTCGGTGGTGAAATTCCTATTGAAACCACGACCACCAACACCACCGGCAGCACGCTCACCCAAAACACGAGCTACACCCAATACGGTGTAAATGTGACTGTTACGCCCACCCTGCGGGAAGGCAAGATCGACGTGCTTCTTAATGTGGACATCCGGGACATCGACGCGGCCAATTCATCCAATGGTAACGTGGCCTTTATCACGCGTACCGCCTCGACGAATTTATTCATGGACGACAAACAAACCATCGTCCTGGCCGGCTTGATTAAGTACACCGACAATGACCAATTGACCAGGGTGCCGTTTTTATCCAATATCCCCATCGTCGGGCTTTTGTTTAGAAACCACAACACGCCCACACCGGACACCAACACGGAGATGGTGATTATCCTCACACCCGCAGTGTTGAGCGACAAGAGATTTTCCCATGAACAAGTCGTCATGCCGACCGATGCAGAAACCAAGGCCTGGGTTCAGGTCACCTCCAAATATGCGCGTGAACCTATCACGGCGGAAGCTGCCAAACCCGCGGACGTCTCCGAGGCTGTCCTGCCGGTGATGACGGCCTATGCCCGCATGGTGCAGGAAAAAATTTCCCGTTCTATTTACTATCCGCAAGATCCGAGCGGCGCCTTGACAGGCACGGTGAAATTGAAATTGCATATCTTAAAGGACGGCTCACTCGACTCTGAAGAAATCATTGAGTCGTCGGGCAGCAATGTCCTCGACCAGGATGCCGTGCAAGCCGCCAAGACGGCCGCTCCGTTTGACACATTTACCACCGGCATGGACCAGCAGGACATGTTCTTCACCATTCCCATTGTTTATAATAAGGTGACTCAGGCTCCCGCGGAGAAAGTCGTTGCGTCTTATTAAGGCCTCTGTGGCCTTGATGATGGCGGGCGTGTATTTCTTCCAGCCAACCTTCAGCCTGGCCGATCCCCACACAGATTTTGTCAACGCCCAGCTAGATAGCGTCGAGAACCAATTCAGCAGCCTCAAGGCGGATGGAGCCCAAGAGGAATTTAACAATCCCCAGCCGCCGGCATCCAAAGATTTTGCCGTCGTCGAACCGCAACCCACACCTGTGGCCGTCGCCCATGTTCATAGCCGCGTGCATACCGTGGAACTTGGCAGCGAAGTTTTTTATTACCGCTACGCCGAGCCCAGTGCTGCCGTCAAGATTGACGGCCCCATGGGGGGATATTATGGCAATTACACGTACCGTCCCCGGACACCGGGTGTACTTAATAATCCGGTGGTGAATGCTTATTTTCTGCAGGCACGCTATGCGGACAGCCGTCATCTCACCTATACGGGATCGGGAATCCAAAAAGACGGACATGACAGCGTCATGGAATTGCGGGGCCTGATAGGCAAAGATTATTTCATCGGCGCGGATGGGCGGATGACGCCCTATCTTGGTTTGGGCTATCGCTATTTGTTCGACCGGGGTGATGGACGGATCACCAGCACCGGCGCTTTGGGCTACGACCGCAAATCCCATTACTATTATTTCCCGGTGGGCGGTAATTTGAGTGTTGCCACCTCAAAGGATTGGGAAATGGATTTTAACCTGGAGTATGATTTTCTGCTATATGGCCTGCAAAAAAGCTATTTCAGCGACCTGACGCAATTCACCGGCTTCAATGACCCTAATATCAAAAGCCCGCAGACCTCCGGATACGGACTGCGAGGCTCCGTCAAATTCCTTAAGCACGGACATCTGGCGGATTTTTATATCGAGCCGTTTCTGCGTTATTGGAGCATCAATAATTCCAAAATATCCACCTTTCCCCTCGACGGAGATTCCTTCACCGGTCTGGAGCCTAAAAATAACACGATCGAAGTCGGCTCGCGCTTCGGCGTAGAATTTTAGGCTAGTGACAAAATCGAAAAGAATGGTAAAATAGAGAACTATGTCATCCCGTGTCATTACAGTTTTCAGCAATAAAGGCGGTGTGGGCAAGACCTTTATCGGGGTCAATCTTGCCTGCGCCCTAGCCCTTAAGGCCAAAAAAGTCCTGCTGGTGGATTTGAACCTGCAGGGCAGCCAGGACATGGCCCGCATGCTGAATCTTGGGCCCAACCACTGCCTGGTCGATATCTTGGCGGATATCGAAGGGGCTGATGCCATTAAGAAAAACATCATCACCCACAGCAGCGGCCTGCATTTTTTACCCGGCATTAAATCACCCAAACAGATCGGACACATCACGGCGGATAATCTCAAGTTATTTTTTAAGAAAGCATCCAGCCAATACGAATATATCATCATCGACGGCGGCAGCACCTTCAGCGAAATATTTATCAGCATTCTGGATTCGTCGAATTTGATCTTGCTTGTCAGCACGCCGGACATCCTGGCGGTGTATCAGGTCAAGAACACCATGGACATCCTGCAAAGCCTGCATTTTCCTTTAAAAATGGTCCGCCTGATTCTAAACCGCGCGGAAAGCCGGGGAGGTGTGGCCTGGCAGGAAGTCAAGAACGCGCTGGCCTGCGAGGTGTTCTCATTGATTCCCTCCGACGGGAAAACCGTCGGTGTCGCGCTCAACCGCGGCATTCCCTGTGTCATCGACAGCCCCAAGACCCGTGTCTCCGAAAGTTTTTTTGAACTGGCCAATAGCCTGGATAATGAAAGCATTTATGTTCAGGCCAGCGACGTCATCAAGGTGCGTTCCTCCGAGAACGCCGTCAAAAAAAGCGACCAGTTTTGGGAAAAGTTCGGCATCACACCCAATGTGGCCGAAGGGGTACTGGATTTTAAAAAAGAAGAAGATGAAGTCATCAAGGTCAAGCGCGCGGTCCATACTCTTTTAGTGGAACGCATGAATTTGCAGAAAATGTCGCCGGAGACTTTAAATGATCCTTCCCAGGCGGCTAATCTGCGCAAGGCCGCCCAGAAGGTGGTCACCGAACTTTTGGCGGAGACCGCCGGCACCTTTCTCTCGAGCCATGAAGAGCGAGGCCGCCTCGTCAAAGAAATTGTCAATGAGGCCTTAGGGCTCGGCCCCTTAGAGGATTTTCTGGCGGATGAAACCATTTCCGACATCATGGTCAACAACAAGGATGTGATCTTCGTTGAACGTAACGGTAAAATCATCCTGACCAACAAGCGCTTTATTACAAGCGATCAGGTGCGCACCACCATTGACCGCATCATTGCACCCTTAGGACGTCGCGTCGATGAGTCTTCACCCATGGTGGACGCCCGCCTGCCCGACGGATCGCGTATTAACGCGATCATACCGCCGTTGTCCTTGAACGGCCCGATGATCACGGTGCGCAAATTTTCCCAAGACCGCTATTCCATTGAAGATCTCTTGACGCGTTTTAATACCCTTTCGCAGCCCATGGCGGATTTCTTGAATGCCTGCGTCATCGGCCGCAGGAACATGATTGTCTCCGGCGGGACCGGTGCCGGTAAGACCACTCTTCTAAACATCATTTCGCAATTTATTCCGGACAACGAACGCATCATCACCATCGAAGACGCGGCGGAATTGCGTTTGGTCAAAACCCATTGGGTGAGGCTGGAAAGCCGTCCCTCCAACGTGGAAGGACGCGGCAAGGTGACGATCCGCGATTTGTTTATCAACACCCTGCGCATGCGCCCGGACCGCATCATCATCGGCGAGTGCCGTGGCCCGGAAGTTTTGGACATGTTGCAGGCCATGAACACCGGTCATGACGGCTCGTTGACAACGCTGCATGCCAATACAACGCGGGACACGATTTCGCGCATGACGTCCATGGTCTTGCTCTCCGGCATCGAGCTTCCTATCCGCGCCATCTATGAAATGGCGGCCTCGGCCGTCAACGTCGTTGTTCAGATCAACCGTTTTGCCGACGGGTCCCGTAAAATCACCGCCATTTCCGAGTTGACCGGAAAAATGGCGGACAATCTGCCGGAAATCAAAGATGTGTTTACCTTTGTTCATAAGGGCATGGATGCTCAAGGCGTGGTCCTTGGCGAGTATATGGCCACCGGCTATGTGCCTAAATGTTTTGAAGATTTTGCCACCCGCGGCATTCCTTTAAGTAAGACCATTTTCGAAAATAAGAGCGTCACACCAGCTTCATGATCGTCAATACGACGCGCCAAAGCGAGATTGCCTCTTGTGTGGAAAAAGCGCAAAATTCCGCTCAACGCATGAAAGGATTGCTGGGCCGTTCACATCTGCCCGCCGGGCAAGCCCTGATCATTCCCCACTGTCAGTCCATTCACATGTTTTTTATGAAATTCCCCATTGATGTGATTTTTTGCAGTGCCGATCATCAGGTGGTGGGGCTATGCAAAACAATTCAACCCTTTCACCTATCCCCCATTTTTTTCAAAGCCTCCTACGCCATCGAATTGCCGGCAGGCACCATCGACCTCTCGCACACTCAATTAGGCGATCACCTGCGCATAAACGGGTGATTTTCTTCATTGTTATATAGGTGAGCAGTGTTATAATTGTCCAGACTGGACAATA
>Ga0206958_1101_pt1 | contig 26374 bp, 27 predicted proteins | sample Alteio_BWOrgHeat_33_FD_152968 | JGI IMG/M metagenome (GOLD analysis project Ga0206958, IMG submission 152968) | Enriched cells from forest soil in Barre Woods Harvard Forest LTER site, Petersham, Massachusetts, United States -... | ecosystem: Environmental > Terrestrial > Soil > Temperate forest >... | reverse complement strand
TTTGTTGGGGGTTGATTATCGGTCTTCTGGCAACGGTACCCATCTTCGTCTTACAGGACTCAGCGTATTCGTCGAAGCTGATCGAATGGGGCCTTACGCCTGGATATACGCAAGTATTTGCGGGCAATGACGTTGGCTTTTTGCGCTATTCCGGACTTTCGGGGCATCCCAATGAAGCGGGCCATGTTGCAGCATTGTCCGCCGCCGCCGGAGCCTATTTCGGTGTTGTGAGACGAAGAATTTTGCCCGTTGTGCTCGTTTCCGCGGGCTTATTGGCAATCTTTTATTATACACGAAGTCGCGGCGGACTTATCGCCGGTGGGGCAATTCTCATCCTGCCATTCTTGGTCTCACGCGGCCGAATTTCGCTCCTTCGGTTCGCCGTGATGCTGGCGGTTCTCGTTGTAACGTTAATTGTTCTATCGCAGGTCGATTTTATTGCATCCCGGTTTGGCGCTGATGCCAATGCCGCAAACAATATGTCCGACCGTCTTGATTCAATTCTGTCCGGATTACAGGTGATGTTCAGCAATCCGCTTGGCATGCCAATCCTAGAGTTTATCTCATACGTAGCTGCGGGCAGCGGCGGCGTCGAATCGCCGCACAATGGATTCATATTTCTTGGCGGTGTCTTTGGCTTACCTACGCTTTGCATATTTTTGATCTCTTGCGCGGTAAACCTCCGTGCTCGAACGGAAACGGATATATTCTTTGCTCTGCTCACGTTGCAGGTCACCATATCGCTTTTGTTTGAACAATTGCCAGAATCATATTCGTATGCCTTAGCGGTATGCCTGATCGGCGCGAGGGCGTTTATGAGGACGCCGCTCGGGAAAAATTTAAAGCTACATGTGCCACATCGTTCAGTAAATTGGACCTAAACTTCCGAACGAGAGAGTCCGATCTCGGGTATAAGGGCTAAAGGCGGCGCCGACATGGTTGTACCAATTGAGTTCGAGATCCAAGGAAAACGAGATCTCCGAACCACGTTCCGCGCGTTATTCGAGCCAAGGCACTATAAGGCATTGAAGAATATTGTATCGTATCATGATCACCCTCTCGACTTTCTCGGACGCTACGCGTTCGCGTTGGGCCGCTATCCTTGCATTCAGAGTATTCGCGTTGATCGGCGTGAATTGAAGTTGCACGTTTTTTCATGGCACGATGTGCTGACAATAAACGAAATTTTCTTCCGCCGCGACTACTCGGTTTCCGGCAATGAGACGACTATCGTCGACTTCGGGTCCAATATTGGAATCTCCGCCGCCTTTTTCCTTTCAGCTGCCGCTCGGTCGTTTTGCTACCTGTTTGAACCGCTGCCCACCAATATTTCGCGACTCAGGCAAAACCTCTCGGGATTCGAGGCCCGTTACAAGCTGGAGTGTGCCGCAGTGGCGCTGGGCGACGGCCGCGAAGAATTCGGGTTCGAAGAGACCGGTAGGTATGGAGGTTTGGGATTGAAGACCGGTTCCTATTTAACGGTGTCGTGCGTAGATGCGATCAGAGTGCTGCATGACATCGTCGATCGTCATGGATCAATTGATATTCTAAAGATTGATATCGAAGCTCTCGAACGAGAAATCATAGAAGCTATGCCAGCAAAGCTATTGTCTAAAATAAAGAAGGTGTTCGTCGAACAGAAATTTGGTTCAAATCCGATCGCCGGAACGCACGACTATATTCAATACGGGTCCGTGGCCCGGTTCTCTCTCAGACCCCTTACACGCTAGCACATGACCAGATTATTTTTTGGAGAAGCATGGCCATCGATTGGATAGTGGTTGGAGCCGGGTTCACCGGAGTCACCTTTGCGGAAAGGATGGCCGAGACGGGTCACCGCGTCCTCGTAGTAGAGCGACGGGCGCACATTGGCGGCAACGCCTACGATGAAACAAACGAAGATGGCATACTCGTTCATCGGTATGGCCCGCATATCTTTCATACCAACAGTGATGTCGTATGGGCTTATCTTTCCAGCTTCACCGAGTGGCGACCCTATGAGCACCGTGTTCTTGGGCTGATCGAGGGAAAACTTGTTCCAATTCCTTTCAATCTCGACAGCATCGAGGCGCTATTTCCTCAACGCGTTGCCGCTCGGATAGAAAGCGCTTTGATCGGACATTACGGCTTGGGAAAAAAAGTCCCAATCCTAAAGCTGCGCGAATCGGAGCATGCGGAGATCCGCGGCTTCGCAGAATACGTCTATCGTAACGTGTTCGAAGGTTACACCATTAAACAATGGCAGCTGCGCCCCGAGGACTTAAGTCCGAGCGTGACCGCCCGCGTTCCGGTGTCAATCAGTCGGGATAATCGCTATTTTCAGGATAAATATCAGGCGATGCCTTTGCATGGGTACGCTGCAATGTTTCGTCGTATGCTAGACCATCCCAATATCGAACTCGTGCTGGACTGTGAGTGGGAAAGCTTAAAGTACCGGGACAGTGGCGCACGTGTTTTGTTTACCGGCGCTATAGATGAATTTCTGGATTATCGCTTGGGCGCTCTTCCATACCGCAGCCTTCGTTTTGAAGAGCGCACCTATCAAGAGACGCAGCATCAGCCAGTTGGGACGGTCAATTACCCAAATGACTTCGACTATACGCGCATCACCGAGCAGAAGATCATTACCGGCCAGAAGGCGAAGGTTACGACTTTGGTGACTGAATATCCGCAGCCCCACGAACCGGGAAAGACGATCGCGTATTACCCCATCCCGCGCGATGAAAATCAGCTGCTGTATGCAAAGTACGCCGCAGCCGCACAGGCCGAGTTTCCCCAGGTTCGATTTGCCGGGCGTCTTGCGGATTATCAATATTACAACATGGATCAGGCGTGCGCTCGTGCACTAAAACTCGCTTCCGACAACGGCGGTTCCAAATGGCCAAGCGCTCACTTGCAGACCTGATAATCGGCAATCGTTGACCGATAGACCTGTTCGTAGCGCTCGGCGACGCGCTCCGGAGCAGTTTCGGTCCGAAAATGGGAAAAATCGGCTTCCTCAGGCAATGCCTTGCGGCCGTCACGGATCCGTTCCGTGAGGATGGTTGATAGCGCCGCAGAGTCGCCAGGCTCATAAAGCCAGCCGGTAACTCCCTGCTCGATAAAATCTTTGATCCCACCGATTCTGGCTCCGACAACGGGCACGGCATTCGCAAAGGCCTCGTGCACCACCAATGGTCCTGGATCGGCCCAGATCGCAGGAACGACCAGAAGATCAATTTGGGGATAGAATTCCGCGGCAGGGACAACACCGAGCCACTCTACAGGCAGACCCGCAACACGAGCCCTTAGTTCTCTCGGGTCGAGGGGCGGCGAAACTGCGCCCGCGACGAGTATCTGCCAGCCTTTGCTGGGCAGATTTACAGCCGCATCAAGAAGAGTTTCCAGCCCCTTTTCGGGAACAATACGACCGATGAACCCAATGGTGAACGGCGCATCTGCCGCCCGCGGTGGACGACTTCTTATGGGGATGGGCGGCGTACTCCAGATCACCGAACGGCGTTCTGGCGGAACATGCCGGAAGAAGCCGAAATCAAGATGTCGCTGCAGCACGTCCTGGCTTACCCCGACGACCGCAGTGACATGGCGGCTCAACCAGCGCTTGGGTTCATTGATGCGACAGGCGAGGCACATACTTTCGCACATCCGGCCGTCGCGGAACGCGTTGGTGTTGCGACAGATCAAATTGAATTCGTGCAATGCATGGACAATCGGAATATCCCGCTCCGCGGCCGCCTTCCAGCTATCGACCGGGAAGCTCAGCATACAATGAGTGTTCATGACGTCAGGCCGGAACAGCGCGACGGCATGGCGAACTTGACGGAGAGTGATCGGGTTCCAGTTGGTCAGAGCCTTGTTGGCATACCGAATCGGCGCCGAGTGCTTTTGCCAATCCTCGAACCAGAACAGTCCACCGTGGCCTATGCGAAAAACTGTAACGCCATTCTCGATGCTGGTAGGCTCTGCCTTAGGCGCCAGCGTGATCACGCCCACATCATGCCCGCGCTTCGCTTGTTCCACTGCCAGGGCGCTGACAAATCGCTCGGCGCCTCCGCGGACGTTTGGGGGATAAAGAGCGTTAAGATGAAGGATGCGCATTTACGACTAGCTGGCTCTTCCGCGGAATTATCTATCTTGTGTTATGAACGATGCAATTTGCAACAGAACGCTGGTGTTAATGGTAATCTAGGAGCCAGGATCGGCAACGGCCGGGTCATCCGGGCGCGGCGGCGCCGTCGACAGGACGGGAGTTGTGGTTACGCTATGAATTTGCAAGTCAGCAAGATCAAAAACTCCGACGTAACATTGAGAACTTCGGTTCAAGGTTTCCGCGCCTCATGAAAGTTTTATGCGTCAATTGTGTGATCGGCGAGTTCGGGGGCGTTGAGATTGCGGCCATGAATTTGGCTTCCGGATTGGTGGATAGGGGCCATGAAGTTCACTTTTTGGCGGCCGTAGGCCAAAGCACTCAGTTGACGCCTCGCGGACGCGACAATAGCGAGTTGCTGCAAGACGGTCGGGACAAAATTCATCCTCACTATCGGAAGTTTCCCCGCACCTACCCTTTGGGCGAAAATCACGGCTTTCTTCGCAAGTTTCTTTGGCACGCGCAGGATCTCGCACATCCCGCGAACGAGGCTCTCTTCGCCGAGGTTCTCGGGCAAGTCCGACCGGATGTAATAATTCTCCACAACATCACGGCCATCGGTATGAACATTTGGCGCACGATACGCAAGTCCGGCGTGCCGTGTATTCAGGTCATTCATGACCTCAGCCTCGTATGCCTGAACATGGCGCAGTTTAGGGCAGGTCGGCAATGTTCCGGACTGTGTGCTGCATGTCGAACACATAAGCTATTTCGGTTTTCCATGATCGAAACCTCGTCCAATTTCGCATTTGTTTCGCCCTCCCACGCAACACTGAGAACGATCGAAGAGTATGTCGACTTGTCGCGGTGGCGCAGGGAGGTCATCTCAAATCCGAATGCGTTTTTGGTAACTCCCCGAAACATCCTGTCGGGGGCAAAACCTCGTCTCCTGTACATAGGTCGGCTCGAAACTTCCAAGGGTGTTGAAATGATGCTGCGCGCCGCTCAAGTGGCTCGCGAGCAAATCGACTTTGAGCTCGACATCCTCGGCGCAGGCGTTTTGGAATCATCGCTCAGGGAAAGATATGCGCAATGCACTTGGGCTAGATTTCACGGCAGTGTTGATCAGAATGCCGTCGCAGAATTCATGTCGCGGGCCACAGCGCTGCTGGTGCCGTCACTTTGGCTCGAGACCGTTCCTGGCGTAGCAGTGCACGCCCTTTTCGCCGGCTTGCCCGTTCTCGGCTCGCGCATCGGCGGAATTCCGGAGCATGTTTTTGACGGTCGAACGGGCCGGTTGCTACCGCCAGGAGACGAACCAGCGTGGAGCGCCGAGATTGCGCGTGTAGTTGCAGATAAACAGCAAGTCACCCTCTGGAGTGACGCTTGTTTGGAGGAGGCTCACAGATTTGATCCAGCGCTGGCGCTCGATAAATACGAGCGATTGATGGCTGGGATGGTCGTCGCATCGGTCAATGGGCGCTCCGAAGGGGGCGCACCAATTTAGGCAGCTGGACTTGCCGACGACTGCTGAGCATTGTCGGCGCATTCGCATATCAGTTCCAGTGTCGCGCGCGCGCAGTGTTCCCACGTGAAGATTGCGGCCCTTCGATAGCCGAGCTTTTGCTGCGTTAAGCGGAGCGCGGGATCATCCATGATGCGCTCTACAGCGGCAGTAATGGATTCGACATCGTGCGGATCACAATAAATGGCGGCATCGCCGCACCGTTCCCGCAACGCCGGAATGTCCGATACGATAGCCGGGCAGCCGCACGCCATGGCTTCGATCGGCGGCAATCCCGACGACTCGTACAGCGAAGGGAACATAAGACACATTGCATTTCGATAGTAGGAGGTCAGCCTGAGTGGGTCGTCGACCGCGCCAGCGAATGTGATTTCGGATGCGACATCTTCGGCAATCCGGGCCGCCGATGTAGTTAGGTTCTTCGGGACATCACCAATAAAAACAAAATTAAACCGCCGTCGGCGGGCAAGTCTGCTCGCGACTTCCAGCATGCGAGAGATATTTTTTCGTTTGCTTAAAGAACCGACGTAAAGAATGTAGCCGTCGCTTGGTCGCACGGGTTCGAGCATCCCGCTTGAAAAGGCTGCCGGCAGGCCGCCGTTCGCGATTGTCCGCAACCGTCCAGCTGCTTTCGGATAGTGTTCGAGAATAGCTTGGCGTTCGGATTCCGAGACCGTTATGACACGACTTGCACGGCTTAGGACAAGCGGGATGATGAACCCGTACCACAGCCGGAAGGCCAACCGATAAGCTTCTGGAAAATACATGTAAGAAAGATCGTGCACCGTAACGACGATCGGCTGGGATCCAAGGAGCGAGATTGCTGGCGCTGTATTCCCCGGGCAAAACAGCAACTTCCCCCTGGAATACAATGGCAGCTCGAACTGTTCCCAAGCGTGGCCCTGAAGAAATCCCACCTGGCGCAATTTGATGTTGCGCCAAGCGGGCGGAGTTTCGGAAAGTCGAGGCGACATGACTGTGATCCTGACGTCAGGATTAGCCTCCAAGAGGGCGTCGAGCGACTGCACCAGCTCGCGGGCGTAGCGCTGAACTCCGGTCACGCGCTGCGTCAAGAAGCGGCCGTTGATCACGACATCCATACAAACCTGCCGTTCGTCAGTGTGAATTTCGCCCAGTAGTAGGGTCTCACCGAGCTCAGTTCGCGAAGGTTTTTCGCCTTTTGCATAGTCATGGCTTAGGCCCTTCCAGTCCGCGTCTGCGTACACCCTTGCCGGAAAATTCTACCTATTTTTCATCCCTTTACACGATCGTTTTCCAGGCCATCGGCGGTATTCACCAAGAGTATTCGGACCGCTTTCCTTTCTCACTGTGGACCCATAATACATGTTAAGCATCTCGCGACCGCCAAGACAGCAAGCGAATGTGGCGAACGGATTTTCGCTTTGGGGGTCACTACATGGACTTGCAAAGGAGAATGGATGTGGTTGCTCCGGTCGTTGACTCACCTGTCGTCGGGTATCCCGGCGGCGTGATGGGCGCGACGGAGAAGTCGGCGCTCGGTGTCGCGGTTGTAGTCGTTACTTATAATAGAAGACACCTGCTCCAGCAGACGCTGCAAAGCATCCGGGCGCAAACCTATCCGGTCGTTCGCGTCATCGTTGTCGATAATTTCAGTACCGACGGTACTCGCGATTTTCTCGCTCAACTCGACGACAGTGCGATTGAGCCATTGCTTATGCAAAGCAATCTAGGCGGCGCCGGCGGCTTTTCGGCAGGCATTGAGCGGGCTTATCGCCTGAAAAGCGATCTCATCTGGGTCATGGATGACGATGTTCTCCCGGATCCTGAGGCGCTCGAGCAATTGGTCAAGACGCTTACGCGACTTCGGCAGATTGGCGCTAAACCGAATTTCGTAATTTCAAACGTACGCAATGCATCCGGGGAGCCGGTCAATACACCAATTATAGATCTGAGATTGCAATCCAACGGCAATCTGCGCTGGCCGCTGTTCCTCCAGGAAGGCGTCATGCCCATTGTCGCTGCCTCATTTGTCGGAACGTTGATTACGCGCGAGGCTGTACACACTTATGGTCTGCCGATTGCCGAAATGTTCATTTGGGGAGACGACATCGAATTTACGTCGCGGCTTACAAAGGATCGAGAAGCTGGATATGTTGTGGGTAGCTCCTACATCACACATCTCGGCCGCGGCGCCGAGGTGTCTATTCTTCTAGAGTCGGACCCGGCGCGTATCAGGAATTTTTTCTATTTCTACCGCAATAATGTCTATGTCCTCCGAAAATATGGCACAAAACAGCGGATAGGGGCATTCTTGATAAAATTGGCTCGCGATCTTCTTCGTCTTTTGCGTCAGTGTGAGGGTCGGAAACTATTTGTAGTACTACGGGGCGTTGCACTTGGCTTGATATTCGATCCTTCCCTTCGTCAAGCAGGAACCGATGCGGGCAAAAGTGGGGAACGCTGAGGCGGATTTTGCAAATTGGAAATATTCGATTTTCACTCGAGCACTGGACAACTAAACTCCGCTGCGCCTTTACTTCGTGCGCCGAAGTCACGATGCCAGAGCAAAGAGCCAATGCAAGCCACGCTAAAGGAGCTTCTTTGGCGTTGACTGTGCCTTTCCCTGATTGCGGGCATGCGTTCGGTGTCGTTCGATGCGTTCGACACGCAGCTGGAACAAAAGCTTCGTTACGACTGCAGAGATGAGGAATACCTATTTGCCATTGAAAATAACCGCAGCGATAAGGAAAATTCTTTCTGCTCGGTTCGAGCATTTGAAGGTAACCAGCCTTTATCTCGGCGAGCGCATCTACGCCATCGGGCTCAGTTTTATAACCTATTCGATATTTGCACGTTCCTATGGCCCAACCTTGCTTGGATCCTACAGTTATGCGCTGACCGTTATGCAGTTTGCGGTTCCCTTTCTCGCTGTGGGCTCCGAGGGTGTTGTGATTCGGGAAATCGTGCGGCGCTCCCGTCCAATGGGAGAAGTCATGGGCTCTGCTTGCCTGGTACTCTCCGGCGTGGGATTGGCGGTGACTTTAATTCCGCTGGCTTTCATTGCCATCACGCAACGTCATGATACGACGTTACTAACAGTCGCCTCCCTGATCGCATTGAGTTTCATCCCTAGTGGAATACTGGTTGCAGAACAGGCGCTTAAGGCGGAATTGCGGGCAATCCCCGTAGTGGCTGTAAGAATGGCCACCGCCACGGCAAGCGCGTCTGCGAAGCTATTTGTCGCTCTGCATCAATATCCCATTGAATTTTTTGCCGCCATAACAGCTGCCGAGGCGTTCGTCCTGTCTGGCCTTCTTCTGTACGCCTATCGGCGGGAAGGGTATTCGATACGAGCGTGGCGGCTGAATTTCGATTATGCAAAATTTTTACTGTCCCAAAGTGCGCCGATAATGCTTTCGTCTGTTGTAGTCATGTTATTTTTTCGCGCCAATCATGTGTTGCTGTTCTACGCATCCGGTGCCGAGACGGTGGGTCAATATGCGCTAGCCTTTCAGGCGATGCAGCTATTTCTAGTTTTTCCGGAGGTATTTTTTCGCGCCGCATATCCACGCCTGGTATCACTGCACACAAAGGACCCAGCGCGTTTTATATCGATTATCAATGCGTGCTATTTTTGGTTCAGCTGTTTGGGATATGCAATCGTCATCTTCAATTTTCTGTTTGCGCCGAGCCTGTTCGGGTTCTTTTTCGGACCTCGATTTGGACTCGCTAGCAAGCTGATTGTCATCCTGTCGGTCGCTAACTTGTTCGATTACTTCGGCGCAATTCGAGCTCAGTTCATAAATATCAACAATGCCACGAATTATCATTTGGTGAACGCCGGCGTAGGATTTGTGGTGTTGCTGCTTTTCGACGCGCTGTTCGTCCCGGCGCATGGAGCAATTGGAGCATCATGGAGTTTGGCCATTGCATTCTTTGTTTCATCAATTCTAACGTCTTTCATTTTTGTGGGCATGCGGTCTACAGGGTGGGCGCAATTGAAGGCGCTTATATTCATACCCTCCTTTGGTCATCGGTTGGGAAGGCGTGCACCACTCGGCTAGGCCATCATTCGATACTCATGTCGGGGATGATGCGGACTGCAGACACTCGAAAATTAACAGCAGCGCTTTTCGTTGCTGGTCACAATGTAATTTGATCAATCAACGTCGTGTCATTATGCCGGCGAATTATTACGACGACGGCTCAAGTTCGCGAATCCTCGCCTCTTCAAAAAGTTGATCCGCCCTGTCGAGGATGTAATCAGCCAATTGGGCATAGTTATCACCGCGAGCCTTTTTGGCCAGTGCCAGCAGGAGCTCGGCGCGGCGCCGCAAGCCTATTGCGTCGCTCACTATAATCCGTTTGGACTCATGGCTGGCCAAGAGTGGCAACTCCGGTTGGGGGTGTTTTCCAGCATCTTGCTCTCATAAGTGCTGCTAGAGCGTAAAAGGATTGCCTTTGGCCCATTTCGGATAGAGAGGAATATCAGCTTTTGGAGCTAAAGCGGACGTTGACTCACACCGCTATCCGACGACCATCTCGCCTTAGACTTCAACGAGCGCATAACGGAGGATGCCCGCCGCAGAAGGTCGAGAAGGAAGCCGCTGCCAGCCGCCCAACCGAACGGCAGGTGCCTCGAAGACGCCGATCACCTCGTCGCCGTAGGGAACGAGCGCCGGGCGAAGCGGGATGCCGATGCTGTTCTCACCGACGATCGATGCGGCCGTCACAGCCGACTACTGGTTTCTGCGGCCACGGCGAACGGCCACGCTTTGGACGGCAATCGACCGAAGACTTAAGCCGGCGAGACGGTAAGCGGTCGGTTGGTGGCCCGCAGCGATACCCAGCGCGCGCCAAACGCGCTAATCAGGACCACGGCGGCTGACGCTATCGCGGCGAAGATCTGAGAGCCCGGACCCATGTGCCAATAGAGGTACATGTCCGGCGACATCGCCATCAGGTAGATCCGTATCGTGTTGAGCAAGATCTGCGAGCCCGCGGCGGCGACCAAAACGACAAGGTCCAAAGGGTGCCATTCGGGCCGCTCGAACTTGGTCAGCGCCACCCAGCTCAAAAACGCCAGTGAAACATTTGTGAACGAACAGCAGCCGGCTACGACTTGGATGGCGTGGCCACTCGGCATCGAGATGATGTCGCTCTGCCATGTTGCGCCGGGAATGGTCAGCTCGACCACGGTTCCCACCAGCACGACGTCGAGCTGGGTCATTTTCTGAATAAGCAGGTCGTAAATGATCGGGACGATGGCCTGCTGGGTAAACAACGCGGCGAATACTGTCGCGGCGGCAAGCCGGCGAACATCGCGAGGCCCGGTCATGAACAAAAATAGCGACAGCGCCGCGAGGCCGGCGGCCGAGCTGAAGCAGCCGACCAGGCAAACTATGATGGCGCCGGCGATGTCGAATGCGTTCGGTCTGCGGATCGGAAAAAGCCGTCCGAGCAAATAGAACCCGACGCCCCAGGCCAACAACTGATAGGTGTCGATGCGCATGGCGTGGATCGCATAGCGCTCCTCGAGCGACAGCACGGTGACGGTGGCTTCATGAAGCCGATGAAGCAGTACAACCGCCGCCGGCCCGAACACAACCAGGTAGCCCAAAAGCAAAGGCCAGGTGAGCCGACTGGACAGCGCGCGGACGATTACCGTCATGAACCTTAACCTTAAGCCAAGCCTCTGAACTTACTAACCTATATATCGGGGCTAACCTCCTGTTAAGCTCTTGTGGGGGGCCTCCGTGCTTGTTATGCTGGATATAGTAAGTCCGCTGCAATCAATGGCGGGCGGGCGTGGGGAGTTCGCCCTCTTGTTGCACAGCTGTGGGATACCCGCGGCAATATAGATGGGAGTAGCCTATGCTGAACAGGTACACAGTCGCGCTGAGCATGCTTGCGCTGATTGGCGGCATTGCTCCGGCTATGGCCGTACCCGCCGCTCCTATTCCGCTAATCGGCGTTGGCGCCGTAGCGTCCGCCGCGGTAGCGGGCGCAATGGTTTTGGCGCGTCTTTTCACGAAGCGCTGATTTAGGTGCGACTGGGCGACCGTCGAGGCGCGGCTAGGGGCTGCGCATTTTCTCGGCGCTGTGAATTCGCGACCGGTCTCAATAAACCGGATCCTAGCAATCTATAGACTACTATTTGCTGCTGCGCGGCCTGCCTTGGGGTTGTCGTCTGAGTTCCCGGCAATCACTGGGAAAGCTCCTGCCGCCGAGGCCGGGCTTTCTCGCTTCCCCAATTGGGTGACGCCCCGAAGTCGGATTAAGCCGATTCGCAAGGCTTGTCGTGATGCCCAGTCGGTCAAAGCCGAGGAGAGCGCCTGGACACCTCTTGGTGGGCTTGGAGCCCGCTGGGAAGCCCTTCAAATGTGCTGGGCGGGGGGCGCTGCGGGGCAAAAGAACCTGCGAGCGCAGTCGAGCGGTGCTGGTTGGCGCGGGCGCTCGGTCAGGTGACTAATCCCCGTGCCGAGCGGCCGATTAGAGAAGCAGATATTCGCGAAATGGTCTGCGGCCAAAAAAGAAAGGCCGCCTCGCGGCGGCCTTTCTGGAATTCGTTTGGTGCTGTTGATCAGGCGGCTGCGAGGGCAGCGGAGCCCTTCTTGGTCCCGCGATAAGCGACGAAGCCAAGACCGAGGAGGCCGGCAATCAACATGGTCCAAGTCGCAGGCAGGGGTGACGCGCTTAGAGCAAACACACCCCCTTCATTTGCACCGGAGTTGTTATAGATAGTGTACGCACTGGGCCCGGTGCTGAATATATTCCATTCCCAGCCTGAAGCGTCGAATAGCAAACCGCCATTTAGAACTAGCGGATTAGAAGTGGGCAGAATGCTGTCATCGTAGAGGAAAAAACCGGTTGGGCTCAAGATCTCGTTAGGATAGGAAGGATTGGGCACAAACGTAATGACTTCGGCACTCGGGTCGCCCAAAGCATTGATTGTGCCTGCCATGCCGACGACCTCGAATACACCGGGCCCACCACTGGTATTAGATGTATCGTATGTGAGTACTCCGCTCCCGGAACCGGACGCAGAAGTCCACGTCCAATCATCAGTGATAAGGGCGGCATTGGCGCCGGACGACCCAACCAGCAAGGCGGCGCCTAGAAGCACGCCGAGGCCCAGTCCCGTAGAATTCTTCATGACATTTCCCAATGTTGCCTTTTCCACTTCACTCTCGATTATTCATGCTTTTTTCACCCTCAAAAGTCAAGGCCGCACGGTGGGTTTTGCTAGATTTCGCTAAGCGTCATTGTGCAGGCAAGTGACTGGAATCACGCGGTTTTCTGGTCTCAATTGCGAGGCGGGGTGGTCTTGGCTAATCAAAATCAGCGCTCGTCGCCATCCAGCGCTGCACATTTCGGAGCAGTTGGCTCTGTCCGCCAAAAGGAAAAAAAGCCTCACATGCTTGGGCGTACGGCGTTTGCCCTCTAATCCAGACGGGTATCAACTACCCTATTAGCGGCCGCCTTACCGCTCTTTGATTCCGGCCTCGGCGAGTTCGTCTGCTCGGCCAGCGCAGCAAGCGGAAGGACTGCTGCTATCGTAGCTTAATCGTCGCGAATATCGTCGCTTGTCTTGATTTTGATCATGCCTGCGAAACCGCTAGCGGGAGGATCCGACCCGGTTGCACTAAGGTACTGACGTTGGCTTTGGTCGATGTCGTGACCCAGCTTGCGCCACTGCTCGCTAGTTGTCGGGGCGACGAAAATCGCTAATTTCGAAGTTGCGTTATAATTTGAGCGCGGGGATCTATGCGTCAAACCGCGTGTTTTGCATTGGCCGCTGTAATAGGTTGCCTTCTACCTAAGTCGGCGCCTGCGCAGTCGACCGATGATGATTTGCGGATATACGCAGTCAACGTCGTGAAAAATCCGCCCTTTGAAAAGCAATTTACCGGCTACGGCATCTATCTTGGCCAAGGCATTGTGATCACGGCTGCTCACGTCGTCGGACACTGGCCACTTTTTACGCACCCGCGGGTGCTGATCGCTGGTCAGGATCTGTCGGCCACGATCGTTAAAGAGGGCTCGTTCGAAACCACGGACTTGGCGCTATTGTCCGTGGAGCAGGCCGCGCTGCCTATGAGATTACGAGTGCGACGCAATCCTCTGTGCAATGGGTCGCCAACAATCGGCAGCGAAGTAATCAACGTTATTCCAGAAGGGACGACGCGTGCTCGCGTTATCTCGCCACTGTCAATTCCAGCTCAACTTCGCAAGAGGTTCGATACTCTCATCGACAGCGCAAAAGATTCTGGATCAGGCGTGTTTGACCCAGAGCGCAAATGCCTCCTGGGCATCATGAGCGGGAAAGTCGAGAAATATCACTACCAGTTGGAGAACGTGCGCATTCGTGGATACATGGATGGATATGCAGGATACTTTGTGTCAGCCGCCAAAATTGCCAAATTCATACCTTCCGATTTGCACCTCTAGCAGCTCAACCCGTTGGTAAAACCAATATATGGTCGGGCGACACTGTTGCGAATATGCTGTCCACCCGTTGCTTCGTGCCTCTCTTTAACTTCGAGAACTTCGAGCACAAAACAGCAAGACCGCCTCGCGGCGGTCGCTTCGGGTCACAAGCGACCGATTTGCGGTGTCAGTGCGGTGTCCGCTTCACCCCCAAAGCGACTGACTAACCAGCTATCCGGGAGCAAACCGCCAACCATCGAGGATAGTCCCGACCGCCGGACGACAATCCAACTCTGATTGACCTGATCACGCTGTAATGCGCGGCGCAGCTTACGGGGCAGGTGCCGCAAGTCGGGAAAAACTGTCGCAGTTACGGACCACGCCGCCTATCGTTACTCTCCCTCAATGAGCAAACGCGGGGCGAGCATCCGGCCGTCCGCGCGCCTTGAAGTGACCTAAGCGACGGGCGGTGTTGCGCCGCGAGTTTTCGTCAATTGGGATATCCACCGGAGTCGGCCACAGACCCGCCATCAAAAAGAACGCCAGGTCCGTTGCATTGGCTATGCTGGCTAAGTCGAGTCGTATGGGGAATTTGGCATGATTAGGTCCGATCTCGTTCGGCGCATATGGCACCAGAACCCACCCGTGCGCCGTCAAGACGTCGACCTAATCGTCCATGCTATCTTCGACGAAATTGCCGCTACATTGGTGCGCGGTGATCGCGTCGAGCTACGCGGATTCGGAGTGTTTTCTGTCAAGGTTCGTGAAGCTTACGCTGGCCGTAATCCGAGAACGGGTGTGCTCGTAGCGGTTTCAAAAAGGGCTGTCCCTCACTTCAGAACGGCAAAGGAGATAAAGGAGCGGCTCATTCGGCAACCCGATTAGCACTGCAGGATGAGGCGGCAAATTGTGCCAGCTCTAACCATTCCGTGATCCGGCCGCCGCGTTATCGAAAGCCGGCTATGTGGCGTACCGGCCGGTGGAGTGGCCAGGGAGGTATCGGCCACCACAGACGGTCCTCCCCCGACGGCTTGCGCCGAGATTATCCACAGCACGTCAATTACGTTGCGGTTCGCAACTTGCAAACTCGCCAGTTCCGCTTGCGTTCATGTGACTCGTTGCGGTTTTCCGCAGTTTTATTGCTGGTCGCAAAATCGCACCAAGACAATTTGTCTGTTCGCCGCGTGGCAAGTTCGCGGGACGTTCCGCCCACGACCGTAGTGTTATCCACAGCCACACGCGTTGTTGCTCGGCCCGAGACCGTCACGGCGAATCCGTTATAATTGGCTAGGTGAGAGGAACCGTCGTCTGTCATGCCAAGTTCGACAGCCAAGAAATACCATGCGCGCTTCAAGGTGGCAGTTGCGATCATAGTCATACTCATAGGTGGACTGGGTGCCATCTTCGGGATGTTTGCAGGTGATCTAATGGCAGCGTCCATTTTCGCCAGTCCTGATGCGTCCATCGATGGGCGCACGTTTGGAGGCACCATCGGCTTTGCATTAGCTGTCTGGTATGCAGCCATTGCTGCTAAAGGGCTTTAATCGATCATCTTCGGAACTGCACTCGGTTTCAAGTTTGGCCGATGGGGGGGCGCGGAACCACTGGGGTTGTTAAATCGGCAAAGATTAATGCAATGCGCAATGTGATCGCAGTGTTACCAATGACAGGCATGTCTTGGTTCTTGGGGTGCCGCTAATGCCCAGGTGGCAGCCGGCGCCGTGGTCAAGGAATCGGTTGCGGGTCATTGCCTGGTTGCCGGAAATCCCGCCGAAGTCGTTAGCGCAGCTTACGCGGGATATCGCAACCTTTCGATCTAACGGCCCTGGCCGACCTTCAAAGCAGAAGTGCGATAAGCCTTGAAACTTCGCAGGACTTCTCATCGAGCCGAGGCTCGCGGGAGATGGACGCGACTACGTTGCGGCATCGCGCCCGCTGGCCTGATAACCAGTGCGGCCAAGTGAACCGGTCCACAGACACTGACGTTGGGGTGGCGCAGCCCTCTGCACCAGCTCGGGACATTGCGCTGCTGCCAGCCCACGATGACTGAATGGGATTCGCGCTCGAGCAGCGCCAAGAGATCACGGCAATTCACCGGAGCATTTTTTTCGGGGGGGCTGCGCGGCGGAACCTCCTCCGGCGGTTCCTTTGGTGCCTGGTGCCGTCCAATCCTCGATTGGGTGTCCTGTGATCGCGAGCACGTAGTTGCGCGTTTCCGTCGGCAAGTCGCGGGAGCGGGCGAGGAAGTCACGTACGCGTTGCGGGCCGGCATTATAGGCGGCAGCGGCGAGCCCGAGATTGCCGAACTGCGCGCGCAACTCGGCCAGAAACTCGCCGGATTTGGGCAACGCTTGGGCAGGATTGAAAGGCTCAAGAAGGTTTCGTTCGGCGGCAGTGCCCGGCATGAATTGTGCGATGCCTAGTGCGCGCTCACCGCTGCGGGTCACAGGCCCGACGACGTCGGCGCGAAGACGGCTTTCTTGCCAAATCAGCCGCGTAAAGAAATCGACCGGTAGCGCATTCGCCTTCGCTGCTGATTCGATTATTTGACACACCGAGTAGCGAGAATTCCCGGTCTGCTCAGGCGGTGCCATCGTTTGCGCCGGAGCACGGATGGGCGCGGCTAGCGCCAGCAACGTCAAACCGATTATGTAGCGCACATTATGTACCTGACCGATGGCGTACACAGTGTTGGATGGCATAATAACGGCACCAACTGCGACGATCGCGAAAATATGCGCGCCCACAATCAGCGGCGTTGCGGCGGCCAATAGGTGAGGGCGGTACCCCCGAACATAAGCACCATGCCGATTTCAGAATTGATGTTCGGCAAATAGTCGGCAATCCACCATGGGGTATAGGCGTGCCAATCTAAAACTGGTGCATGGCCGGTGGAAAAATATCCATAGAGCCAGAGCGCCAACCCTCCTACCGAGATAATCCATCCTGTGATCGTCAACTTACTCAAATATTGCTCCTTGGTCGAAGGCGAAGGAATATCGCAGAAAAACCAGCGAGCCTGGCAGCAGTACCAAATATATTCTGCCACGGCAGTTTGCCCAACGGCAACCCCACGACGCTCCTTGAGTTTTAGCAATGACTGCTGAGATCATGCCGGGGCGAAGCTGGCAAACACTAAGGCGCCGATGAGCACTGGCTGCTTCATGTCAATTTCCCACACGCACGGCCAAGCTGCGTTGTAATTGGAACGAGCTGAGCTCCGCCCCATGGCGAATGACTATAAGCTTCGGCTCAAAAAATGATGTTGCGGAAATGACACACGACGGGAACAATGATGGATCATCTACTAGAAAAATCCGTAAGTCGGCCGTTAACTTGTTCGCGCAACCGCTTGGAGACCGCTCGCCAATGAAACGACCTATCAAAAGAGCCTTTTGGACCTCAGAAGCGGTCCGCAAATTGAAGTCGCTTGCGAAACGGAAGTGGCCAGCCCGAGAGATCGCTGAGAAAATAAGGCGGACCGAGAACGCAACCCGACAAAAGGCATGTAGCCTTGGATTGTCGCTCGACACACGCAGGTAAAAGCCGAACTTTCTACTTCTTTAGAAGCGTTCTGACGGCAATCGGTTGCGGCCGCGTACCTGAGCCACGGTGCGGCGCGCACTGGCTGATCAACACGACGAGCTGGTGTGTGGTCGATGGATTTATCGAACCGTGTCAGCTGTCAGGGACTGCACCGGAATCAAAGAACCAAATTACGGACGTCTTACGTCCGTACCGTCTTGATAAGCGGAAGTCAGAAAGCAGCTAGCTCACTAACCGCGGTTGGCGGGATCAATCTTAAATTTGCTGTTTGAAAATGCGCTCAACGCGCCGAGCGATGGGGCGACAATGTATTTGCAAAGGACTCCGAGCCTGGCCGATTGGCTCGAAACGCCACCAGCACTAGGCGTATTCCGCTGCCGAACAGATAGCCGATCTGCAGGCCGACAATGACCACCAATGCGGTCGATCCCATCGCCCAGGCCGCGTCGGTGCGTGCAAGCCCGGCGCCGATGGCGAGGACGAGTGTGAGGATGAAGGCTGGCGCCAGAACCAGAACCTTGAAGCGTCGTGCCAGCACGACCCCGATCAATAGGCTTATGAGTGCCGAGAAAAGCATTTCAATATCACCTCGCCAGGTGCAGCTTCCGCCCTATACGTTAACGCTCGGTTTATTGTTGCAGCGCAGCATAAGCCACACCTTCCCCGTAACCCCAACGACGAACGAGGACCTTCGTTCCCGGTCAAAGCCCCGAAAGACTGGTTACTTGATTCGCGGCCCTTCGATCGAATATTCCCAGCTACTGTCAGTCTTCGCGCACAACTATTACGCGAATATCATCGTGTTTGATCATTGCACATTGTCGCGACTAACTGTCGTGCGATGTCAGCAGAGCAGAGATGTCGCGTTGAGGGTCATGGAGAATCTCACACGCCGAGTGTGTCTGCGTTTGGACTGCAAAATGCCGAATTGCCGTGCTACGCGCACCTAGAGGTGCCAATGCCTACTGCACAACAGCAATGAGCCGCCAATTGAAGCGGCAGCGCTTCGGCTGCGCGATCGTTGCAACACAGGTAAAGCACAATGGACGTTCTACTAAACTTTTTCGCGGTGCGGCCGGTCTTTACCCTCTACGGTTTGCGCGTCCTTTGGGGCGCATACCTGATTGACCAGGCGCTGCCGTTTGTGGCCGTGTTCACCAACCAGAATCTATCGACTGCATCCATCACTCCGCTACTGGTCTTGTTTTTGCGGGCCTGCTTGAACATCGTAATTTTCCGATTGCTGATCGAAGTGGCCGTGTCGCTGCTGCTCAGCCGTCCCAGCTTACGTCAATAGACCGCCTCGGCGGCCATCGGGCTACCTTAGCCGGCCGACTTCTGTCGAATAATCAATGCGGCATACACAACACCGGCGATTATTTGAATTATTGCCAGGACGGTATAGCCGGCATTGCCAACCTGATTTGCAATTGCGAAGGTGGCTCCGACAACTAACAAATGCAGAAGCATTCTGGGCTCGCGCGCCGTCAGGATAAAAAAAGCGCAGGCCATCCCGAGAAAGCAAGCCACCGTAGCGTAGTCAAATACTGTTGCCATTCACATAGCCTTGGGAAAAAATTTTTGTCACTGAAACATAGTTTGATCTTAGGGTGCATCTCACACGATTTGCAAAGCCGGCTGTCAAATGTACACATGATGTCTATGGCACCAACGGATCAGCACGTAAATCGCCCATACACGCGACCAGTACATTCCGGGGGCGTCGTCAAGGAAGGCCTGCCACAGCCGGCACACAGCATCGGGATTAAGACCGGTGGGTCTGACGGATTCAGGGTCGCGCATGGATTGATCCATTATTTTGCACACGCCACGTCTAAGCCACCGATCATACGGCATCTCAAAGCCAGTCAATGGCCTCTCAAATAATTTCGGATCGAGCCCGCGCAAACCTGCTTTCCGTAGCGCTGACTTCTTTTGCAACGGGAGGTATCTTTCACGATCGCTCAGGCGATCGACGTTTTCGAACAAAACCTGATCCACCAACGGCAATCGCATCTCGATTGAGGACGCCATGCTGGTTGCATCGGCATCCCGCAAAAGTCGCTCCCCGAGGAACAGGCGGTGCTCCATGACGCTGATGGCCGACAGCGGGGAACGAGCGGTAGTCTCAAGCACGAGCCGTGAGTGCATGGCGGTGGGAAGACCATCCAAAATGGGCTCCGTCAGCACGCCGCCAACCAACTGCAGCTGGAAGTCGGGTAAGAACAATGCGTATGCCAACTGATATAGCCATAATAGATCGTCTCTGTGCTCAATCATTTCCGAAAGTTTTGCCCATCGCGTCTGCGGTGGCATCGTTCCGCGTGCCGGTTGCATCGCAGCCGACACCTGCTTCGCCAGCGACCGAAGCAGTTTTTGCGGCGCCCACTTTGCGTATTTCGAGAACGCCAACAATTTCGGCAGATCCTGAAAGGACGTGTAACCGCCGAAGAGTTCGTCTCCCCCAGTTCCCACCAGAGCGACCCTAATGCCTGCTTCACGCGATGCCTGGGATATGTAGTACGAATTAAGACCGTCGAACGAAGGCTGATCCAAGCTGTTTAGGGCGGCCTCAAGTTGGGAAATGAATTGTTTCTCCGTGAGCACCCCTTCGTGATGGTGCGTACCAATGGCATCAGCGATTTGCTTCGCTATGTTGCTTTCATTGTACCCTTCTTCCTCAAATGCCAATGTAAAAGTATGAATGGGTACTCGTGAAGTTTTTTGGGCTAGGTTTGCTATGCTTGTTGAATCCACGCCCGCCGATAGAAAAACGCCGACCGGAACGTCGCTCAAAAGATGCAAGCGCACCGATTCTTCAAGGGCCTTTACCAGCTGCGGCTCGCCAATCGAAGCGGAATCTTTCCGCGACGCGCTCCAATAGTATTCGGATAATTCCTCCTTACCTGACGCATCAAACACACAAAGCTGACCAGGCCACACCGTTTCAATCCCGACCACTGCCGTTTCGGGACTAACGACGAACCCACTCCAAACGATGGATGCGACGGCACGCGGATTAAGCCTTGATGTACCAAGAAGTCCGCATGCCAAGATGGCCCTTACTTCCGACGCGAAGACAAGTGACCAGTCACCGCGCGCATCAGGATTTCGAGCGAAGTAAAGCGGCTTCATGCCAAACGGATCGCGTGCAATTACAAGCTTGCGATCACGACTATCCCAAAAGACAACGGCGAACATTCCACGAAGCTGGCGAAGGGCATCGCGGCCTTGAAGGCCCAAGGCCCGCAACATAACTGCGGTGTCACCGCTCGATTGAAAGGTCTGTCCGCCGGAAACCAGCTTTTCCCTCAATTCCAAGTAATTATAAATTTCGCCATCGAGTACAGCGACATTGCCGGTGGCTGGATCTATCATCGGTTGGGCTGCCGCTGATGATAGATCGATGATTGATAGGCGACGGTGAGCCAACATAGCGCCCCAGCCACGATAGTCCGGCGGGGCAGACCAGAATCCTTCACCGTCTGGGCCACGATGCGCCAACGCGTCATTCATTCGCCTGAGAGCGCCTTGGTTGGACTCGGCCACGCGGCCAATGATGCCGGCAATCCCGCCCATCAAAGAACCCAATCCTGGTCCGTGAGAGGTTGAGATACGTGCATCAGGGAAAGCATTACTTGGGCGTTTGACGGCAGGGCGGTGCTGGCGCGGTACGGATAGTCAACGCAGCCGGTGGGTACCGTAAATCCGTACAGGAAGCAAAACCACCGTCAAATGCGTCGATATGTTCTTTGGTGAATGGCTAGTAGGTCCCGTGAGCAGGACAAAATGCAATTGAGTGAGCCGTCGACCATCACGGTTATCGGGTATATGTTCAGCCGGATTGCGGTCATGCTTGCCGGGAGAGGTAGATGATTAATGGCAGCGGCGTGTTAAGGGCGGCTCTACTGATTGGCATCGGCATTACATTGACCGCAACTGCGCGCGCCGAGAACAAGTACAACCAGTACACGGGGCAGTGGGAGGACGTGTCACCAGATGCGGTTCCTCAAATGAATCCGATCACCGGTAAGTGGGAGTTGGCGTCGCCAGGTTCAGCACCGAAACTGAACCCATATACGGGGCAGTATCAATTGGTCCCGCCAAATGCCACTACCCAGTACAATCCCTATACCAAGCAATTTGAGTTGGCCCCGCCGGGCGCCAGGCTGGAATTCAATCAGGGTGACAACACTTATCACTATACGCGTTGATTTGATGCGGACTAGGCAAATAGGTCAATCACCAGCCAGACCAAGAACGCGCACCAAGCAATCGTAGTTAAAGCCGCGAAGCCCAATCCCAATACGGGCCAGACAACGTCTTGCAGGAAGTCGCTCGCAAAAAATTTTTGGGGTCGGGCGACTGGCATTTGTGCCATATCGGTATCAGTCATAGTCGTGAACGCTCTTTTTTGTTTGCTCAGAGCGTTATTGGCATGAACCATGCCAATCAGATTTCACAGTATATGATTGTGCATAATGCCTCGCAGATTAACGACCAATCTCAATCTTAATGGCAGCTCTTTGTTGAATTTGAAGCCGCTTTTGTATTTAATGTCGAAGCGGTACCGATCGTTTCTTTGGTCGGCTAAAGCATAGGCGGCATCTTAGCGATGAACGACGCGCCAATCGTTCGTTCGCTGCATGCCGTGCACTGATGAACTCTGAAATGCACAAGCTCGGCGGTGTCGACCGTCCGTCGTGTCACTTCGGCGTGACATGATTGGCCTATTTCTTGCTCGGCACTGGTGTCTTGCTTGCTCATTAGCCGACCGGACGTGAGCGTTCACGGTTATGTAGGAGTACGCAATTTTATGAGGACGATCTCAACCGAGGGGTTCGAAAAACCTGAGGCAATTTCCCCCGGTCCGGAACCGACGCTGCGTTGGATACCGATTGCCGACCTGTGTATCGATTCTCATTACCAGGGGCCAATCACTGGCCTCAGACGTGGAGACGTCCAGCGCATCGCGCAGGCGTTCTCTTGGTCCTGCTTCACCCCGGTCGTAGTGGCGCCGCTTGCAGCAGGCAAATTCGCCATCATCGACGGCCAGCGCCGTACCACGGCGGCAGCGCTCATAGGTCTACCAAGCGTACCCTGCCAGATCGTGGCGGCCGACCGAGAGCAGCAGGCTCTGGCGTTCAGGACGATCAACCGTGGAATCGGCTCTCCCTCCCGGATGGCACGGCATGCGGCCGCCGTCGCGGCCAGCGATGCTCGCGCTGTTGGGTTGGCGGACATCTGCATCCGCTCTGGGGTCGAACTCCTGCGCTATCCTATCCCCCTCGATAGGCAGGCGGCTGGGCAAACCATGGCCGTCGGGGCCCTTGCGCAGTGCCTGAGACGCTACGGTGAAAACACATTGATCACAGCGCTGCAGTGCGTGACGCAAACTACCAACAACCAACCGGGCGTGTTGTCGGCTCGCATGATTAAGGCGCTTTGCGCCGTGCTCAATGGCGACCGGGAGCTCCGCGACGGCGGCTTGGCGCTGTTGGAGGCATTCGATGCCATAGACCTGATAGCTCTCCAGGATGCGGCTTCCCGCAAAGGCGCTAACACCGATATCAGTGCAGTCGAGCGCATTGCGCACCAGATACGCTTGGAACTGAACCGACTTTTTCCTCGAATATGCGCGAAGCAGTCGGTGGCCCCTGTGTCGCCGGGCGCAATTGGCCTAAACCGGCGACGGTCTCGAACCAGAGCGGACGTATAGCACTTTGCTTTTTTCTAATTGCGGAACGCCTCAGCGAGCGCGGAACGTTGACGCGGCATTCGCAGTGATGTGATGCTAATGTTCAATAAAAAGGCCGCCTCGTCTGGGCGGTCTTTTCAAACTCGCAACAGAGTATCCAATCAGGCAGTCGCGACCTGAGGATCGCTCGATCTACCGCGATATGCAGCAAAACCGAGACCAGCCAGGCCGACCAGCATCAAAGTCCAAGTTGCGGGAAGAGGCGTTGCCCGAAGGTCAGAGCCCGACACCTCGCTGTCAGTCCCCTTGAAATGTTCATTGTTGAAACTGTTTTCCCCGCTTATTGGGCAGCTCCAGCTGAAGCACACAAATGACTGATCAGCGACGAGGGAATTGATCGGATCAGTCAAAGAATTCAAGAAAGTGAGTTGCAGTTCCTCTCGGTAACCCCAGCGATCCGAGAAAAAATCGATGACGTTCGGCGCAGTTATATCAGGACCAACAACCTCGCCTGCCTTGTAACGATCATCCAGTTTATAATTTTTGAAGCCGAAGGATATTAAATCATAAGGAACGGAGTCATCAATGTCGCCATATACATCCAAAGTGAAAGATCCGCTGACCTCTCCCCCACCGTGAACCTTCACGTCGGTAAGCGTCCAAGTAATCGCCTTGGCGTCCGAGCCGATTCCCAGGAGACTCATCCCCGCTATCGCAGAGGCTGCCAGGATCGATTTGATGTCATTGTACGATACTCCCAAACCCAGTGAGCCACTGGGTCCCCGTGGTCGATGCGACCGTGCCCTTGACGCGCTCCGCCACCAATTTCCTCAGGCCTCCAAGATTTCAAACGGTTGCCATTGAGTCAATGGCACGACGCTGGGAAGTGAGGTTTTGCTAGAGGTTTACTAGATACGTTAAGTCATTGACTTATTGACAGACTTCTATCTACAGACCGCATGTGGTCGCTCCACAGATCCGGCTTGTTTCAACAATATTGTTGCAATGCACAACGAACCGAGCGCGGGCCCGATTTTGAGTGTCGAAGGGGAGACCGCCGTCGCGAAACTCGTTCGCGGTCCGGTTAAATGCAAAAAGCCGAAATGAGGTCATCTGCATCTGGCAGAAAAGAAACTGTAGCGAATATCGCCAATTTTCACGCCGGGCGCAGTCGCGTCAGTAGGCGTTCCGGCTGCGCATAACTTCGGCAATTGTCTTGACAATGATCAGCAAATCCAGCCGCAAGCTCCAATTGTCGATGTACCACAGGTCAAATTGAACGCGCTGCTGAATGTCCGCTACAGTGGGTGTGGGGCCACGGTGTCCGTGGACCTGGGCCCAACCGGTTAAGCCGGGTTTGACGTGATGCCGGAAGGCGTAGTTGCGAACGACTTTGTCGAAATGATTGTCGTGTGCGACTGCATGAGGTCGGGGGCCAACCAAGGACATGGTGCCGTTCAAGACATTGAGCAATTGCGGCAACTCATCGATACTGGTTCGGCGTAGCCATTTGCCCAAACGTGTCACCCGGATATCAGACTCTGATGCTTGGCAAACCGACGGACCATCTTCGAGCACGGTCATTGTCCGAAACTTCAAGATCTGAAATTGCCGGCCATTAAAGCCGCACCGTCTTTGGCGAAAAAGGACCCGACCAGGCGAGTCCAATTTGATCAGTGCGGCAACTATGGTCAACAGTGGCAGAAACAGAAGCAGGCCGGCTATGGCACTTAACACGTCGATCGATCGCTTCACGCCGCGCTCGAAGGCACCGAGTGGTCCGCGATGCAACTCGATGCATAGCGTGTCGCCCATCACGTGGGTGGGATAGCTGAGAACGTTGGAGGCCACGCCGACCGGAATTAGGCTGACCGGCAACGGCAGGATGCGAAGTCCGGCAAGAAGTTCTTTCAGATCGCCCCACCGTTCCGCGTCCACTCCCACAATAATCTCTTCGATGTCCGACCCGCGAACATATGCAACAATATCGGAGATAAAATCATCCAGCTGCTTGGATTTGTTCTTTCGGACTGGGAGCACAAATCGATGGCCGAGTAGAAATCCATGTTTGAGCAGAGTGTGTGCGAGATCGCCATTGCCGGCTGAAGCACTATCGACGATCAAAACTGCATTTCGCCCAGCGAATTTCTGATTGGTCAGGCCACGAGTAAGAAAGCTGCGGAACAATATCCGCTGCATGAGCAACAGACCGAGCCCAATGGTGGCGAAGGAAAATACCGCACCGCGTGAAAACTGGTCACCGACCTTCAAGGCAAACGCGGCGCCAAACAGGAGAAGAAAGACGCTAACCCAGGCCGTGATTGCACTGAAAACTTGGGTGCGAAGCGCCAACAACTCAGCCGGACTATACAGATCGCGGCCCTTCATCAGGGAAATGAACAAGGCGGCGACAACAGCAGACGATCCGAAGTAGCGCAGCAGATCGCCGGATGTGCCGAAAACCTCGAGATTATAGAAAATTCCGGAAGCGACGCCGCAGATGAGGATGATCGCTACGTCGCAGCCAATGGTGATAAGGCTGACCGAACGATACGAAATCGGCCACTTGCGCGCTGAGTTCCGCGACCCGAAGGGCTCAGCAGCAGCTTCAAACACGCCGTTAGCGGGTTTCACAAAGTTCATCTAAGCCACTGACAATGATGCGGTTTCTTGCTTCGTGCCTACGGTCTGCACACACGCCCCCGCCAAGCGGAATTTATTAGCATTATCAGATCGTTTAGCAAGGCCATTGTGCTGCGCTGCGTTAATTTTAATGATTTATATGCTGCGAGGGATGACGGCGATGTGGCACAGCGTCTACAGCAATTCGCGTATCCCTACGCGAATACCGCTATTCTATCAGGCACCACGGGGAGGGCCCTGGTCGCAGCCTGGTTGGGGCAGGGACCCTTAAATTGGAACTTCGAGTTCCGTCGAGTCGGTGCCAAAGCGGAGATTTCTCCAGTCGCAAACTGTAATTTACGGGTCGACCTCGTCATAGAAGCTGACGTTTAGAACTATGCCAAATTACATCTGGGCACTGTCCGGCGATGGGCGTTAACGACTGCCGGCTTGAGGTTTAATACCCATGAGTATCGATTCCACG
>Ga0206958_1098_pt1 | contig 27188 bp, 24 predicted proteins | sample Alteio_BWOrgHeat_33_FD_152968 | JGI IMG/M metagenome (GOLD analysis project Ga0206958, IMG submission 152968) | Enriched cells from forest soil in Barre Woods Harvard Forest LTER site, Petersham, Massachusetts, United States -... | ecosystem: Environmental > Terrestrial > Soil > Temperate forest >... | reverse complement strand
ACGGGAATTTTCGCCACTTGAAGCAGGCGCTTGGCTACGTCCTTATCCATGCCGATGGCGGAGCCGAGAACGCCGGCGCCCACAAAGGGCAATCCTGCCAAATCGAGCAGCCCTTGAATCGTGCCGTCTTCGCCGAAGGTGCCGTGCATCACCGGGAAAACGACGTCGATACGCTGGCCGCCGCCGCTGCCGTCCAACTTCACAATGGCGGCGTCCGTGGGATCGGCGGTCATCATGACGCGCTGGCCGCCCTTCAACACTTCGGGGAGCATTTTTTGCGCCGCGCTGCCAATCAGCCAATGGCCTTCCTTAGAAATCCCGATGGGCACGGCTTCGTACTTATCGGGGTCAAGCCCGCGAATAACGGACGCTGCTGAGGCGAGGGAGACTTCATGTTCGCCGGAGCGTCCGCCGAAGAGGATGCCGACGCGGAGTCTTTTCTTTTCTGGGGTCATGGGAGTTGTTAGTTGTCAGTTTTTAGTTATAAGTGAAAAAGCAGGATTGGTGGAGTGGTTGTTTCTTGCGCGGTTCTGATTTGACAACGCTGGCGGTGGGGCTATCCGTTGGCACTTAACCATTTCCATTTTAGACCAGGAAGATCCAAAGAATTTCATAGCTAGAATATGAACGGGCGGAGCGCAGAGCCTAAGAGTGGGAGAGCGGCAAGGGGTAAGGTTACACTGCAGACTGGAATGCCGAGGAAAGGGTGAAAGTTTAAAAGAGGATTGACGAGTGATATTGCCTGCAATATCATGAACTATTGCCGCTCGCCTATGTCTTCGATACGAGCGTGATGGTCGCAGCCTTTCGAAGCAGCCGAGGAGCGTCGCGGCAACTGCTGCTGGGCGCACTGGCCAGGCGGTGCGAACTGCTACTGTCGGTTCCACTACTACTGGAATACGAGGCGGTGCTGACGAGGGCGGACCAGCTTAGCGCTTTTGGAATTGGGCGGAGAGAGGTAGAACGAGTGCTGGATGACGTAGCGTCCATTGCAAAACCAGTCCGGCTGGCTTACCGGTGGCGGCCTCAATTGCCGGATGCCGAAGACGACATGGTGCTGGAAACTGCTGTGAACAGGAATGCAGATGCCGTGGTTACTTTCAATCAGAAGGACTTTGCAGCTTTGAGCGCAGGATTCGATTGCCGAGTGGTGCTTCCGAGAGAAGCACTGCGCGAGTTGAGAGGAACAACGAGATGAGACGAAGCAATTTCGCATTGCGGCTCCAGCCGTCGCTGATGGAAGAAGTAAGAAAGGCCGCGGAAATGGAAGGGGTGGCTTTGAATCAGCTCATCAACGTGGCGGTGGCTGAAAAGATATCCGCATTGAGGACCGAGCAATATTTTCGTGAACGGTCGATGCGTGCGAATCGCAGCGAAACGATGCAAATTCTTGCGCGGACTGGGCGAGACAATGAGCCAATCAGTGGCGACGAACTGGCGGATGGCGAGAACCAAATAAAGGGCAAGGCGAAAGGAAAACTGCCGGCAGCCAACAGGAAACATCGCCAGCAGGCCAGTTCGCAAGCGAAAAAGGTGCGCGGTTAGGCGAACCGGGAACGCGGAATCAGAGAATTTTCTGGCCGAGGCCGGAGAGGACCAGCTCGACGCCGAGAAGTGCGGTGCGGTTGTGTTCGTCGAGGATAGGGTTGATTTCCACGACTTCGAGGGAAACCATGGACTCGGTATCGGCGATCATTTCCATGGCGAGATGGGCTTCGCGGTAGGTGACGCCGCCGCGGACGGGAGTGCCGACGCCGGGAGCGTCAGAGGGATCGACGAAGTCCATATCGAGGCTGACGGCGACGCCGGCGGTGTCGTCCGTGGCGTACTTGAGGGCGTCGGACATGACTTCGCGCATGCCGCGCTCGTCAATGTCGCGCATGGTGAAGACGCGGATGCCAGATTTCTTGACGATCTTGCGTTCCTGGGCGTCGAGATCGCGCGCACCGACGATGACGATGTTGCCGGGTTCGGCTTTAGGTTTGAAGCCGAGCAGATCAACGAGTTCGGGCGCGCCGTAGCCCATGATGGCGGCGAGCGGCATGCCGTGAACGTTGCCTGAGGGCGAGGATTCCGGCGTGTTCATGTCACCGTGCGCGTCCAGCCAGAGATAGCCGATTTGTTTTTTGTCTTTGCGGAAATAGTTGGCGACGCCGGCGGCTACGCCCGCGGCGATGGAATGGTCGCCGCCCAGGACCAGCGGGAGAAAGCCTTCCGTCAAGGCTTTTTCGGCAGCGGCGGCGACGTCGCCACAGGTTTCGGCGATTTCTTGCAGGTACTTGGCGCGCTTTTCGCCGACGGGCATTTCTTCCGGTTGCTTGACGGAGAGATTACCGATGTCTTCGACCTGCAGGCCGAGTTTTTTAATGCTGGCTTGAAGACCCGCGCCGCGCAGAGCGGAGGGCCCCATATCCACGCCGCGGCGGCTCTGGCCGAGGTCCATGGGAACGCCGATGATGCGAACTTTTTGGGCCATGTGAGGCTCCGTGACTTGTGACTGGTGACTCGTGACCGGTGAAGCGCGGAGACAGTGAGCGTTGCTTCGGCGAGCAAGGCACGAGAGCCAGGCAAATTCAAATTCCAGAATGCGGGAACAGCAGAAAGCGCCGACTACCTCGCATCAAGGATACACGCGGTAAATCATGCGCGGGAAGGGGATGACCTCGCGGATGTGCTCCGTCCCGCAAATCCAGGCGACCGTGCGTTCCAGGCCCATTCCGAAGCCGGAGTGCGGCACGCTGCCGTAGCGCCGCAAATCGAGATACCACTGGAAGGATTCTTCCGGAAGGTTGTGTTCGCGCAAGCGCTTCAGCAAAAGATCGTAATCGTGGATGCGCTGGCTGCCTCCGATGATTTCGCCGTAGCCTTCGGGAGCGATCATGTCAAAGGCCAGCGCCAACTCTGGCCGAACGGGATCGGGTTGCATATAGAAAGCTTTCATCGCGGAAGGGTAGTGGTGAATTAGAACGGGCCGGTCGAATTCCTTGGAGATGATGGTTTCTTCGTCGCCGCCGAAATCGTCGCCGAACTTGGCGGGATTACCATTCTTGTTCAATACGGTAACCGCGTCTTCATAGCTGATGCGCGGGAACGGGGGCTTCACGTTTTCGAGATTGGTGACGTCGCGCTTGAGCGTTTCGAGCTCACGCGGTTTGTTCTTGAGGACCGATTGCACAATGGCGCTGACGAGGCCTTCGCCGAGCGACATGGCTTCTTCGAACTCGACGTAGGCGGCTTCGGGTTCGAGCATCCAAAATTCGGTCAGGTGACGGCGGGTCTTGGATCTTTCAGCGCGGAAGGTCGGGCCGAAGGTGTAAACCTTGCCGAGCGCCATGGCGATGGCTTCGGCGTAGAGCTGGCCGCTCTGCGTCAGGTAGGCCTTCTGGTCGTCTATGTAATTTACTTCGAAAAGAGTGGAGGTGCCTTCGCACGCCGCCGGCGTGAACATCGGCGCGTCCGTCAGTGTGTAGCCCTGGCCGTCCATGAATTCGCGTGCGGCGCGAATCGCTTCGGCGCGAATCCGCAGGATCGCGGCCTGGCGCGGCGTTCGAATCCACAGGTGGCGCTGATCGAGCAGGAAATCGACGCCATGTTCCTTCAGTTGAATGGGAAACGGCGTGCTCTCCGGAACTTTCTGCACGATCTGAATTTTCGTGACACCGATTTCGTAGCCGCCCGGGGCGCGTTTTTCCGCGCGAATCTTTCCCGTGACGATGACGCTCGATTCCTGTGTCAGTCCTTTCAGCGATTCGAATGCCTCCGGGTTCTCCTTTAGCGCGCACACTCCCTGAATGATGCCCGTGCCATCGCGGAAAATGGGGAACAGCAATTTGCCTGACTCGCGAAGGTTATAGAGCCAGCCTTTCAACGTGACTTCCTGCCCGTCGTACTTGCCTGCCTGCTCGATGGTAATCGTGGTCATAAAGTAGAGTTTATTTGCATTTCGCCAAACCAATAGTTTAGCAGAGGAAGGTGCGCTGCCAGAATCTCCGCAGCAGAAGTGAATTCGTCAGCGGTTCGCCAGCGTTTTGATGTTGGGTAAGCCTAGCAGGCGCTGATCTGCGGTAACCAGGGTCAGGTCCAGGACTTGCGCGGTCGCGGCGAGAAAACGGTCGGCGGGATCGGCGTGAATATCGAGATGTTCCGCTGCGAGCACGATTTCATGCGTGAAAGGCGCTTGATGGAAGCCCGGCGTCGATTGCTTCAGCCAAGCAAAAAAATCCGGACTCAATTCAAGCCGCTTCTTGCGATGCAGCATCAGAGCTTCCCAAGTGCTAATCGGAGACACCCAAAGTTCATTTGCGTTGTTGCCCAACTCCTGATGCGTGCGGGAGCCAAGCCGTTCGGGGCTGTGCAGGAGCCAGATCCAGATGTGGGTGTCCAGCAGAAGTTTCAATCGCGAAGAGCCTCAATCTCATCGAGATCGATCACTGGGGAAACGATGTCGCCAAGAATCTTGATAGAATCTCGCATCGATCCGAACAGAGATGCGCGGTCGACAATCGGAACGGCCGGTACGACATCGGCGACGGGTTTGCCGTGGCGAGTGATGCGGATCGGCTGCTTGGTCTTTTCGACGCGTTCGAGAAGCGCCAGGCACTTGGCTTTGAATTCGGAGATAGAGACTTGATCCATGGGGTGACCTGGTCATAATTATAGACCATGGTCAAATAAATAGTCAATTTTGAAAGGAGAGGTGTTTTGGGCTAATCCCAAGCTTGCTGAAAGCGATCCAGTGCCTTGCGGGCAGCAGAAAGCTGCTCTGCGGTGCTGGGGGCCTCTGGGCCGGTCTTTTCCTTGAGTTCCAGGACAATCGGCAAACTAGCCTGTGGGGCGGACTGCAGGGTTTTTATGGCGGCAGGCCAGTCAATGGAGCCGTCGTAGGGAGCAAGGTGCTCGTCTTTGTCGCCGTGATTGTCGTGGAGATGCACGGAGGCGACAAGCTCTCGCAAAGGCGCGAAACTTTTCTCGATGCGTTCTTGTTCGGGCAATTCCGCGAGGTGTGCGTGGCCGATATCAAAGTTAAAGCGCAGACCGGTAAGTCGCGTTTCATCCACAAAAGTGCGGAGGTAAGCGGGACCGCCCATTTCACTGGTGGTGTTTTCGACGCAAATGGTTACGCCCGCGTGGTGCGCGTGCAGCACCAGGTGTTCGAGCGTACTGAAGGCGGCGTCGCGCTTACGAGGATCAGCCGTTTCGCGCGAGCCGCCCATGTGCAGCACCAGCCGCGAGTACGGCAAATCATCGGCGACATCAATCACGCGCTTCAACTCATCCATGGCTTCGATGCGGCGGACGCGCTCGACTTCGCAGATGGAAAGAGGAGTGCCGCTCTCGCGCGTGGCGCTCATGTCCCGGCCGGTCGGCGCGTGAAGGGAGACAAGCTGCAAACGGTGTGCTTCGAGGGCGCCGGCGATGGCGCGCACTTCCGTCTTGATGGCGTATTCGAAATGGCTGCGCGCGCCGAAGATCTCGACGCCCTGGAAGCCTGCTTCGGCGATTTGCCCAAGCAGTTCAGCGGTCAGTTTTCGCGATACAAAGGGGTATGTCGAGAGTAATCTCTGCATGATTCGTTCGAGTTCTCTGAGGCGTTTTGCCGCAATGCAAATGCAATTCTCTCACGCGCTCGCGGCGCAGCCAAATTCGGGTTCTCTTTAGTAACCCACAGCTGAGCCTTGATCGCGCGGGTCAGCCGCGCCAAGGCGTTCGCCAGATTGAGGATCGATTCCGATGGCGTTTACCAGCCCCATGTGTTTGCGCCACTTGGCTTCGTGCCCCAGGCTAGGCGTTTCATACCAACCGCGCTCGACTTCATGCCCGCGTGCCCGCAGCGCCTGCTCCATGCTTTCCGGGAATTCTGCTTCCATGCGGATGCGATCCGGCATCCACTGATGATGGAATCTCGGCGCGTTGATGGCCGCTTGCGCGTCCATCCCTAGCTCCATCCAGTTGATGATGCTCAGAAGCGTGGCGGAAATAATCGCGGGGCCTCCCGGCGAACCGGTAACGAAGCTGAGCTTGCCGTCGCGAACTAAAATCGTTGGCGTCATCGAGCTGAGCGGCCGGTGGCCGGGGGCGATGGCATTGGCGTCCGATTGCATGAGCCCGAAGAGCGCATTGGGCACCCCCGGCTGTGTTGTAAAGTCATCCATTTCGTCGTTGAGCAGGAAGCCAGCTGAACTTGTCACATGCGAGCCGTAGTTGTCGTTGAGCGTGTAGGTGCTGGCCACCGCGTTTCCGGCGGCATCCACGACGGAGAAGTGCGTAGTGTGGTGGCCTTCGCCGAGGCTCGCGACCATTCGCGGCGAAACAACCAGGTTTGGTGTGGCGCCGCACACGTGCGGAGTCCCCGCTTTCAATTCTTTGCTGGAGGAGGCTTTTGCCGGATTAATCGTCGCCGCGCGCTCTATCGCGTAGCACGCGTCGGTCAGCCCTGCCACCGGGACATTGGAATAATCCGGATCGGCCAGGTACGCGGCACGGTCGGCGAAGACGCGGCGCATCGTTTCCATAACCATGTGAACGCTTTGCGGATCGTCCCAGCCCTTCAAAGGCACGCCCTGCAGCATGTTCAGCGCTTCGATGATGGCGATGCCGCCGGAACTTGGTGGAGGCGATGTAAGCACCTCCCAGCTGTGACCGCCGATTTCATATTTCGCTCGCAAGACTTCGCGAACTTTGGGCGCGTAGTGCGCGAGATCCTCCAAAGTGATGACGCCGCCGTTGCGCGCCATTTCATCGGCAAGCAGATGCGCCGTCTCGCCGCGATAAAACTCTTCCGCGCCATTCTTGGCGATGCGCTTGAGCGTAGCCGCGAGTTCCGGCTGCTTCTGCGTGTCACCAGCCTTCCACATTTGACCGCCGTTCAGAAAAATACGCTGGCTGTTCGCGAATTTTTGCAAGCCGGGACGCTCTTCTTCCAATTCGCGTGCGAGCTTGTCGCTGACGCGGAAGCCCTGCTCCGCGAGGCGAATCGCCGGAGCCATTACGTCGGCGAGTTTCATCGTGCCGTAGGTCTTCAGAGCCAGCTCGAGGCCCGCCACGGTTCCCGGCACGGCGACAGAACGGTAGCCGATGACGGATGCTTCTTCATCGAGCTTGCCGTCCTTGCCGATGTACATGTCGCGCGTGGCCTTGCCAGGAGCGGTTTCCCGGTAGTCGAGGAATGTGGTTTTGCCATCGGCCAGCCGGATCAGCATGAAGCCGCCACCACCGATGTTTCCGGCCGCAGGCTCCACTACGGCCAGTGCGAAGGCCACAGCCACGGCGGTGTCCACGGCGTTGCCGCCGCGCTTGAGAATTTTTACGCCGGCCTGGGAGCCGAGTTCTTCATCGGTGGCGACCATTCCGTGCATGGCGCGCACCGCTTGTTTTGGCCAAGCCCTCGTTGCCTCGACGTGAGCGGAAGGCTTTGGTGCGGCTTGCGCTCCTGCGCCTCGCACTAGCAGCAAAGTCCCCGCCAACACGATAAGGGAAGACAGTTTGGGCATTTTTCTGGGTCGCATCGTAGACGAAAGACACTAAGGGATTAGCAGGACAGCGTCAAGACGAACTGCGAGAATAGAAATCGTTGCGACTAATCTAATCTTCGCGAAGGAATTCGACCTTGGGAGGACCTGGCAGCAGCCCGGCCTTGGTGCCGCGCTCAATCAACTCTTTCACGGCTTGCTTGCCTTTTTCCCCGTACCCAAGCGTCCATTTGTTGACGTACATGCCGACAAATTTGTCCGCCAGCTCAGCGTCCATATCGCGGGCGAATTGCATCGCATAATTCAGCGCTTCTTCGCGGTGCTCGAGGCCGTAAGAGACACTATCGCGAATGGTCCTGGCGATGTGGCGACCAAGCTGTGGCCCCAGGGCGCGGCGAACAGCGTTTCCTCCGAGCGGAAGAGGCAAACCGGTTTGCTCCTGCCACCAGATACCCAGATCGATCACGCGATGCAAACCCATTTGAGGAAAGAAGAGCTGCCCTTCGTGAATCAGCAAGCCGGCCTCAACCACGTCCCTTTGGACCGCGTCCATGATTTTATCGAAGGGCATGACTACCGGCTCGAAATTGGGTTCGAAGAGCTTCAGCGTGAGATACGCGGAAGTTTTCAGGCCAGGGACGGCAATCCGTTTGCCCGCCAGCTCGTTTTGCTTCAAAGCCTTTGTGGAAACGACGATAGGGCCGTAGCCCTCGCCAAAACTGGCGCCGCAATCGAGAAGAATATATTTGTCGCGGAGCGTAGGATAGGCCGCGAAGCTGATAGCGGTAACGTCGTAGGTCTCCGTAAGGGCGGCTTCGTTCAAGGTCTGGATGTCGGAGAGGATGTGCTGATACTTGTATCCGGGCGTGGAGAGCTTGTGAGTAGCCAGGGCGTAAAACATGAAGGCATCGTCGGAATCCGGCGAATGCGCCAGCTTGATCTCGACCGGTTCTTTTTCCGTTCTTGAGGCTGTCTGTCTGCCTGCCATAAGGCTGATCGTTCCTTGTTCTTGCCTTGGCCTCGTTCCTTCCAGAGAGACTTTCTCCTCCAGAGAGGCAGCAGCGGAAGACGAACGGAAAGGACGTGCGCGTCGCAGGGGCGTGGCGCTGGGCCGGGCTATTTTTGCAAGAGGAAGCCTACCATATCGGGGTCCGGTGAACAATTGGCGGCGAGGGATGCGAACAGCTTAGAGAAGAGGGAATGCATCTCGAATTTGCAGGGTGCGTGAAAACACCGCACTCGCAGCGAGCGCAGGCAGGTGAGGCTGCCCGGCATTGGCAGTTCTACAGATGAGTCCGCCGACCCTAAGCGGCAAGCGATTTCGGCGCCGCTTTGCGGCGCGGCTTCTGGCTCTTTTCGAGCAATTCGCGTTCGGCGCGCGTCCAATCCTCGAGTTCGTTTCCCGGAGTGCATCCGCGCTCGAGGTAGATCTCGTAGGCGCGCAGGGCGATCTCTTCCCGCGTTGGCTGGTTCTTTGCCGTTTGTGATTTTTTCACCTTCGGCGTGGAACTGGCCTTCGTCTTTGGCATATGCATCTCCTTTCGACTGCCAGTTCATTCTACAAGCAGCAAATTACGCGCGCTAGGCAAAGTTCAGAGTTTATGCGCGAGCGTGACCTATTTTCTAAGGGCCGGAAAAGTCGATGAATTGAAACAATATTCTCGTTGAGTAGAGGGCGGCAGCGGAACAAGGAGGTATTAGGAAGAGCCCAGGCATCGAGAGTGCAAACGGCGGGTGACGCAACTAATGTGGCGCGAGGGTCGAAGAGAAACTGTCGTTGGCAGCGGTCTCGTAGAGATGAAGGATCTGCGCAGCGCGTTTCAGCAAGTCCGAGGGCATATCGCCGGGTTGATAGTCCACCCATCCGGTCGTGCACGTGAGGCTTATCTTCCGCCCGGAACAGGTCATTTCCAGCGAACCGAGCCGGTTCAAGACTATCTTGACTTCTCCCAAACCACACTCGGGCAGCACCAGCAGGAAATCGTCGCTGGCCAGCCGCGCGGCAAAATCAGACCCGCGACACGCCTTTCTCAAACGCCGGGCAAGCTCTTTCAAGGCCAGGTCGGTTGCGGACGGACCGTAGAGCTTGTTGATCTCCTGGAAGTCATCAAGATGAATCGTGGCGAGGCTCAGCGCGCTATTCTGGCGCTTGGCGCGTACAATCTCTTTCCCAAGTTGTTGTTCGATGAAGGACCGGTTGTAAAGTCCGGTGGCGGGGTCCACGCCCGCTGGATCGGAGAACTGGGAGGCATCCGTTTCGGCACCTGCGCTATCCCCGAGGAACTGCTTTCGCATTCGTCGAAAAACCCATTGACGAAAAACGAACCAGCCATTGAACAAAAGCAGCAGGCACATGATTCCCCAACGGGCCTGATCGGCTCGAATTTCGTAAAAATGTTCGCTGTGGCGGAAGAAAGCTTGAATTGAGGAGAGTAGGAAACCTATCGCCGAGAGCGTTGTCACAAAAAATGCCGACAGCCAAAGCCACCATTCGCGGCGGGCGAGCTGGCGCAGGCCGGATTCCGCTTGCTGCGCACGAAGAGTACCGAGTCCCTCAAGAGGAGAGGAATTGGACTTGCCGCTGCGAAGACCAAACAATGATTGCATGTTCCCTGTTCGAGAGCGTGTACACACTCAATGTAGGCGGTGCTGCAAAGCGAGGCAACATCGAAATGGTACAGGTGCGTGTCCTGCAAGAACCTGAACCAATGGACAGAGTAAAAAATGGCGCAGAGACGCCCTTTCCTTTCGTTAGGCCGGGCGTCCAAACTCAGGTATCTTAGTGGAACTCTCCCGGAACCAATTCTCTTACTGGAGCGCTTCGCGATGAACTTCGCTCGTGTCTTGCCGTTCTTCACAGGTTTTCTCATCATTACAGCTGCTAGCGCACTAATGCAGAGTGCCCCTGTGGTTCGGGGGCAGGAACTTCCTTCCTCGCAGCCCTCGGTATGGGCCACCAAGCCGGACGTCACGGCGTTTGAAAAGATGGAAAACGATAGGCTTGCAGCGGCGCAAAAGGCAGTCGATCAAATCGTCGCCGTAAAAGGCGGCTGGACGATAGAGAACACGCTGGTACCGTTTGACGAAGCCACCCGCCAGCTAAACGCCACCATCGAATTCTCGAGCTTCATGCAGCAAGTGCATCCGGACGCGACGTTCCGGGATCGCGCCACGGCCATGACCACAAAGGCCAGCGCGGCGGGCACGGCGCTTTCGCTGAACCGCGCGGTTTATCAGGCGCTCTCATCTCTTGACCTTTCAAGAAGCGATCCAGGGACGCGCTACTACGTTCAGCGGCAATTGCTGGAGTTCCGGCTTGCCGGCGTAGACAAGGACGATGCCACGCGCGCGCACTTGCGCGAACTAAATGACAAACTCACGGATGAGCAATCCGCGTTTGACCGGAATATCTCCGACGACCAGCGCTCCATCACTGTTGATAGCGCCAAGGACCTGGAGGGGCTTCCCCAGGACTACATCGCTTCGCACAAGCCCGGCGCCGACGGCAAAATCCGCGTCACCACCGATTACCCGGACGCGTTCCCGGTCATCACCTTTGCGAAAAACGAAACCGTGCGCAAGCAGCTTTGGGTTGCTTTTGGCAACAGGGCATACCCGAAGAACCGCGATGTGCTGCTAGAAATGATGCGCACGCGTCAGGAAATCGCGACGATCCTTGGTTATTCCTCGTGGGCGGACTTCAACGCGGCGGACAAGATGATAAGAAATGGCCAGAATATCGCGAACTTCATCCGCCAGGTGAATGAAGCCGCACGGCCGCTTGCGCAGCGGGAGTTTGCAATGCTTCTCGCGGAGAAGAGCAAGACCTCTCCCGGCGCAAAGGAAATCATGGATTTCGAAAACTATTACCTGCGGGAACTGGTCCAGCGCAGTGGCTACAACTTTGACTCGACTTCCGTGCGCCCCTATTTCGCGTACGACCGCGTGAAGCAGGGCATCCTGGATACGGCGCAGAAACTTTTCGGCCTCACGTTTACACAAGAAGTCGGAGCTCCGGCATGGGCTCCGGACGTGGAAACCTGGGACGTGTCTGAAAACGGGAAAATGATCGGCCGCTTCTACCTGGATATGCATCCGCGGCCGAACAAATTCAGCCACGCGCAGATGTCGCCGTTGCTCGAGGGCATTCGCGGGAAACAATTGCCGGAAGCCGCGCTGGTCTGCAATTTCGCGGCGCCCACGGCCACCGACCCAGGCTTGATGGACTACGGTGATGTGGTGACCTTCTTTCATGAGTTTGGCCACCTGATGCATCAGATCCTCTCCGGCAAGCAGCAGTGGGCCGGCATCAGCGGAATCTCCATGGAGGCGGATTTCGGCGAAGCGCCTTCGCAGATGCTGGAAGAGTGGATGCGCAGCCCGCAAGTGCTGGCTACCTTCGCGCGCCATTACAAAACTGGCGAAGCGATTCCCGCCGAGCTGGTGGCGCGCATGAACCGGGCCTCCGCGTTTGGCCGTGCGTCCTGGGTGAGCTCTCAGGACAGCTTTTCAGCGATTTCCTATGAGATTTACAGTCGTAAGCCCCAAGACGTGGATTTGGACGCGGTTACGGACGGAGCTACACGGCGATATACGCTGCTGACGCCTCTGCCGGGAACCCACATGTTCGCGTCGTTCGGACATTTGGGGGGATATTCGTCCGCGTATTACACCTACTTGTGGGACAAGGTGATCGCCGAGGATTTCGTCACACAATTTGACCCTGCAAATCTGCTTGCTCCCGCGCCCGCTGCGCGCTATCGGCATATCGTGCTCGAACCCGGCGGATCACAGTCTGCGAACGACCTGGTCAAGAATTTTCTGGGCCGCGCGCAAGATACAGCCGCGTTTCAAAAATGGATGGGAGAGGAATTTGAAGGCAAGCAGTCCGGGAATTGAACGCGGAAGTTCGCGAAGGGAAATGCCCGCTCAGAAGATCCGCTAGAGTTGAGACACCATACGCGCGACGGCGTCATCGAAGGTGGCTTGCCCGTTCAGGTACGGCTGCCAGAAGCGTTGGAGAAGCTTGTAGTAGTCGTTCCAGCCGCGCTGGTACAGCCCTTCGCGCACGGCGTACGGCGTGTAACCGTTTCCGTCTTGGTCTCCGGAACTCGCTCCTGAAGAGGTGATGACAGGTCGAATCACTTCTCCCGTGGTGTAGAAAACCAGCGCGTGCCACAAGTCGCGAGGAATGGCCTTATCGCGCTGGCGGCACTCGCGAATGATGGCTTCCTGCACGGGCTCAGCGATCTCGTGGGAAGCTTCGTGGAACAGCACTTCCAGCGCTTCCGCACCCTGGTTGCGCGAATCAAGGCTCGCAATGGTGACGCGCAGAGGATCGAGCGTGGTGTACGCGCCGGCCCAGTTCGCATAGGCCGTAACGTCAACGCGGATTTTTGCCCGCGGCCAGCGCGCCTGATAAATATCCGCGAGGCGTTCGGAGAGGCCCACGCCCTGTTCACGCACCAGCGGCGCCACACGCATGATCCAGCGGCGGTTGGCACGATCGTGGTCCGGCCAGAAATGCGCGCGATAGACGCCGGCTGCCGCTTCAAGAACTTGCGTGAGCTTCGGCGGTAAGCCCGCATCGCAGAATTTTTTCGTCCTGCCGGACAGTTCGTCGCAGTCCTCGAAATCCCCCAGTTGGTTTTTCAGTTGAATGAGTTCCGTGGTGAAGAGCAGATCTTTCGTGGCGTAATTCGATGCATAGTACGTCACTGCATCATCCCAAGCTCTTTGTTCGGTTGCGCTAAGCGCGGTCTTTGCTTCCGGCGCTACTTTGAGCGTTGGCTCGGTGGTCTTCCCGTTTTTCCCGGTTGTTGCAGCCGCGGTCCGCAGCCGGGCTTCGTGATAGAGCGTGTGGTGCAAATTGGTCCAGAAACCGCTGTGAAGTTCGAAGACAGGAAGGGGACCAGATGTGGAATCGTATTGTTGCGCCGCTTTTCTGCTGGCTCGTATCGGAGCAGGCGAGAAGAGAAGTAACAGCAGGAGTGCGAGCCCAATTTGTGGCAGGCGGTACATAAAGAGTCGCACGATAGTAGCGCCATCCTATGTTGGGTACAAATCTCTACCGGAAGCGGAGAGTTTGGAGTGAGTTGAAATAGCAGAATCTCGATGGCTTCGCGCTACTTGAGCTTGGGATCTGTTTCGTTTCCAATCGCGCCTCTGCGGTCGGCGCCGTGAAATACACCATTCGCGTCGCGAAAGAAGGAACGCTTGCCGGTGCGCCCGTACTGGAGCGGCGTCGCGGCAAGTTCGCATTTGGCCGGAGCGCCCAGCGTGCTGGCTCCCACGATGACGTAGCGAAAGCCGTAGCCGTTTTTCTGTCCGGTGGCGAGGTCGGAGTCCACAAGTCCTGCCGCGTCACCATTGGCGGCACCGTGCAGGGGAGGGCCAAGGTTTGCCAGAGACTCAGGCAACCGCCCGAACTTTTGCCGGTACGCTTCCAAGGCGTCCGCAATTTTCTTGAGAGCCACGATTGCGCCACTCTCTGTCGTTTCCATTTCCTGGGTGTCCCACTCCACCTCGAGCGCGGGAAGATCGAGGAAGAGCACTCCAAGGGAGAGCAGCTTCCATTCGCCGTCTTCGCGGACCAGCCCCATGGTAATTACGTGGACGTTTTCGCCGGTCATATCCGCAGTGTCGCGCAGGTCCAGCGGTAGGAACGCAACATTGTCGCGGAGTTCCGCGCCGCCGATTTGCATTTCCGTAGTAACCTCGGGAGTTTCGCAGCGCACGATGGGCCGGCCGACGGGATTTGCGGAAGCTGTGGCTTTGCCAGGCTCATTGAGGAGCACGAAGCGTTTCATCAGTGCTACGCGAGCGGCAGGGGTCATGCGGGAGAAGGCTTCTTTGTTTCGCGCCGTCAGGTAGCGGGCAAACTCCGCCTGCGTTTGTGAGCAAGCGGCCAACAAGGCGTCGCGTAATGCCCCGCTTGGGCCCGCGACAGGTGCCGGCGCGCTTGCTAGTGTGCTGGTGGTCTTGGTACTGGACTCCTGCGCGAAGCCATTCGCGGCGGCAAAAAGAAAGACGCACGTAAGTAGACAACTTTGTCCTGAGAAATAACCTTTCCGTGAGCGCACGCTAATCCTTCGCCAGACCTAAGATCGCCGCCAGGTTCTGCGTAAAACTCGATCGAGGCATGACCTCATCGCAACCCGCCGCTTGCGCCTGGGCAGCGAGATCGCGCTGCACGTGCGACAAGAAACCAACCACACGCACATCTTTGCTCGCGAGGCGCAGTTTCTCGATCGTCTGGATCGGCTGACTGCGCGCATTCAAATCCACAATCACCAGCCGAGGCCCGCTTTCCATCAGCCCCAGCAGCGCATCGCCATTCGTCGCTACCTTCAGTTCCACGCCGAGCTGCTTGGCGGTCTCCGCCAGCTTCATCTGGAAAAACAGATCGTCCATCAACGCTACGACTTTCCCCATCGGATCAGGCCTCTTGTCTTCTATCGCCAAATCGCCGCCATCGTATTATGCGCCCGGCATTCACCCTTGTGTCCGCTTTCGGTAAGATGCATCTTTGCGTGGAAACGATGAGCGACCACTCGGAAGATCTTCGCCTTGGCGCATCGGGGCCCCTTGACGTGACGTTGTACTCGCGCCCCGGTTGCCATCTTTGCGAGGCAGCGAAAACGGCCATCGCACCGCTGCTGCAAGAATTTCGCGCCGTTCTTCGCGAGGTGAATATAGACGACGATCCGCTTCTGAAGGAGCGTTACGGCTGGGACGTTCCCGTCCTCTTCATCGGCTCTCACAAAGCCGCGAAGCATCGCGTCGATCTCGCACAGTTTCGCCGCCAACTTCAAGAAGCCACATCAATCTGATGATCCGGGCTTGTTCGTTTCAGTGAAAAAATCGGGAACTCTAGTGAGCTTCGCCGGCGCTGTGCGCGCCAACCGTTTCATCCGGCACCGCGCCCTTGCGGCCCCTCACGCGATCATAGACGCTGATCTGACTTACCGAGCCGAGTGCTTCGTTGTAAAAGGTTGGGATGCCCAGCGCCGTGCGCAGCTCTTCGTTGAACTTGCGCAAATTCTCGAGGTGCGTCGCCAGCGCCGGAATCTTCTGCCCCTCGTCGGTCAGCAGAAACTTTTGATAACCGGCGTCCCATAACCGCGTGAACTGGCCCTTGACCATAATGGTGGGAACAATCGTCATCTGGTAAAGCCCGTCGGGGCCTTTGCGGAATTCCGCGCCGCAGCCGTATTTCTCGACGCGCACCACGCCGCGCGTGCTGCCCACGGCAAACCCCAGCGCTGCGAGGCTTTCGATCGCCTTCGGTGAAAACCGCTCTTCGACATTCCACATGGTCTCTTCAGAGTAATGAATGAGCGCGTTCCTGTAAAGCGACGCCCATGCATCACAAAAACAGGTTAGCCTCTGCCGATTATCAAATCGCGCTGAGGATATCATCTGAAAAAATATTCAGGTCCATTTAACGCAGCTGTAACCCTCGTATTTCCGGGCATTCACGGGAATCCGGTCTTATAACCGCACGGGGTTGTGTTCGCCGCGCTCGGCGAAATGCACAGAGCAGAGTTCGACTTGTGTGCGCGCAACGTGATATACGGACGTAAATTCTCCGGTGAAGGGGTGTTTTTTCTATGGTGAAACTATATAGCCAGGTCCTTACATTTCTCAGTCTATTGCTTTTGCTCGCCTCGGTCTCTGGCGCGCAGCAGACACTCGGCTCCATCAACGGCACAGTGACGGATAGCTCCGGCGGAGTAATTCACAACGCGGTCGTCAAGATTCACAACCTGGCTACGGGTTTGGAACAAACTGTCACGACCAAAGCAGACGGCTCATTCAGTATTGCCGATCTCCCGATTGGCACGTATAGCGTCACTTTCTCTCGCGATGGATTCAAAACCGAGGTCCACTCGCAAATCTCCGTGCAAGGCAATCGCACGACAACGGTGAACGGCTCTTTGCAGCCCGGTGAGGTCACTGCCACGGTTACTGTAACGGGAACACCGCTTATGAACCAGACCGACACCACCATTGGGTACGTGATCGATCAGCAGATCATTGAGCAGACGCCGCTCGGCACGGGTAGCTTCACGCAATTGGCGATTCTCAGTCCCGGCGTTCACGCGGATTTTTTGGGAGGTTCCGGATCGAACGCCGGCCTCGGAAATCAGGCGATCTTTGCCAACGGAAACAGAGACACAAGCAATAGTTTCTCGTTGAACGGCATCAGCACAAACAATCTTTTTAACGGGAATACCACGAGTCAGGTGGGAGAGAACCGCTTCGTACTGAACACGGGTGAGAACTTCGGCGCAGCCGGCGCGATCCAGACCAGTACATCCGTGTATGGAGCAATTGGCCAGGCTCTTCCGACCCCTCCCCCCGATGCGATCCAGGAGATCAACGTGAATGCCGCAATGTATGACGCGACGCAGGGCAACAACAGCGGGGCGCACATCGGCGTGAGCACCAAATCAGGCACCAACGCAATTCATGGGTCGGTCTGGGAGCAATTCCAGAACAGCGCCATGAACGCCGCGCCGTTCTTTTACAACGCCGCAGGGACTGACCGAATCACCCACAAACAAATCCTGCCCCGGCCGTTCCTCAACCGGAACGCATTTGGCGGGACTCTCGGCGGGCCCATCAAGAAGGACAAGCTGTTCTACTTCCTCTCCTACCAGGGTGTTCGGATCGCCGACGCAGGGCCTTCCACAAAGCAACTGACGGTGCCGTTTCATTTGACGGACGACCGCAGCGCACAAGGTCTTACCAATACGATCAACGCAGACTATTGCAGCTCTACTAGCCCGACCCCTCTCCCATCCTACTGCCCCTTTCAGACAAGCATGGTAAGCACACAAGCGATGAATCTTCTAAATGCCAAACTTCCGAACGGACAATTCCTGATTCCGAGCGTGACCGCCAACACTTCTACGGAAGGCATAACTCGTGCACAGACGCTCGGTTACGATGCCATTCTTCAAGGTCCCAACACGCAGGCAAGTGTCGATCAGGGGATCGCGGCTGTGGATTATGCGCTGAGTGCCAAGGATCGTTTCTCGGTGAAGTATTACGTTCAAAATGACCCTACCAGCGACCCATTTGGAGCGGTTGGTTCCTTGCTAGGATTCCCGCAGGAGCTTTCCGCGGGCAGCCAGGTGATTTCCATTGGCAACACGATAATTCTGTCCCCGACCCTTACCTGGGAGCAGCACGTCGGTTTCACGCGATTACGGGCTTTTGCAGCAACGTCGCAGGCGTTTACACCGAATTCGATGGGCATTAGTCTGCCTGGCGCGGCGACGTTTCCCCAGTTTGAGATCGGCACCTCCGATCCGACGATCAGCAATGGTCTCGAGTTTGGCCCCAGCACTAGCTTTGGCCATGGCGGCATGTTCCAAAATCAATGGGAATACGGAAGCTCGGTGAGCTGGGTAAAAGGAAAGCACCTGATTAGTGCAGGCGCCGTATGGGATCACACGCAGCTCAATATCATCAACCGCAACCTAAACACAGATACGCTGCACTTTACGGACTTCGGGACCTTTGTGGAAGGAGCGGTGCGCGACGGAACTGCCTTCGTGGGTACTGCGAGCCGCTATTACCGGTCCGATACCATCGGTTCCTATGTCAACGATAACTTCAAAATTCGCAGCAACATGACCGTGACCGCGGGCCTGCGCTGGGATATCGACGGGCCGCTCTCGGAAAAATATGGCCGCCTCACGTCATTTGACCCGTCGAAGTACAGCTACGTGCAGTGCGCCGTAAACGGACAACCGGGCGACCCAGGTACACAGACTTGTGACCCTGGAACAGATATCTTCAACAGCTCAGGGCTGGTAATTGCCGGGAATAACAAGACCGGTGGCACGCCAGGCGCCAGCGACTCTTTGATGAAAAACCACCAATGGGGTTTCGCTCCCCGTATCGGTGTCGCCTGGACGCCGTTCAAGAAAATCACGGTTCGCACGGGTTACGGCATCTACTATGATCGCGGCGAGCTTTTCACCTACTTGTCGCCCAGTGCCGGCTCTGGTTTTAACGGCCCCTTCGGCGTGACGCTGGCGCCACCTTTCGTCCAACCGATCTCGGCGCCGAGAGGAGCGACTCTCGCGCAACCGTTCGGAACAACCCTCCCTGCGCCTCCGCCGGCTACCGGCGCCGCTTTTCTCGCTTACCTGCCTAACCTGCAACAGACCGCATGCGGCTTTCCCGGGTGCTGGCCGACGGGAAACCTCTTTGGACCTTTCTTGTTTGGTGGCTATGACATCCACAACAAATTGCCTTACACACAGAACTGGACCGTGGACCTTCAATACCAACTTTCCAACAACTGGATGTTTGAGGTCGGCTACGTGGGCAATCACGGCACGCATTTGGTGCTGCCCATCCCATTCAACCAACCATCCATTGCCACCGCCACGAATCGAGTGAACGGCCAGACTTCTTCCTATGGCGGTACGACCCCGCTGAACCTGGATACCGAGCCCGTATTCACGAACGAGTTTTCCGGTAACGCGCCTCTCCGCGTTCCCTTCCCCGGATACGACATGAATTCGGTGCTTTACAGGGCGGAAGGTATCTCCAATTACAGCGCTCTTCAGGTTCAGATCCACAAGCGTCTTTCCTACGGATTGCAACTCACAGGGTCTTATACCTGGTCACACGCTCTCGACGAGCAGAGCGGCCTGGGTCTATTCTTCACGGGAAATAATCCGCTGGTTCCGAGAGCCAGCTATGCGTCGGCGGACTTCGATCAGACGCACGTCTTTCTCGTGAACTACAGCTACACAATTCCGAACTTGGTCAAGAGCAAGGCTCTGGGGCAGGCGGTCAATGGCTGGATCATTGGCGGACAGACCGTGGCAGAGAGTGGCCAGCCCTACAGCGTCTATGACTTTTCGGGTTCCGTGGGCAGCCTGTTTTTCGGCACGAGCGACTTTATTGGAAACCCCATCGTGCCGCTGAAACCAGGCGTAACTCCTGCTCAGGCGAAATTGCAGGGCACCCTCGGGGTTAATCCAGCCAACCCGGTGCTCAATCCCCTCGCTTTTGCGCCGCAGTTTGTCGCGCCCGGTACGAACGGCGTGCCTGCCTGCGATGCAACCGGGTGCGACATGTTCGAGTCCCTCTACAGTAATTCCGGACGCAACCTGTTCCGAGGTCCTTTCCAGGTGCGCTTCGATATGAGTCTGGCCAAGGAGTTCCCCATCAAGGAGCGCTTCCGCCTGCGTTTTGAGGCCGATGCGTTCAATATGTTCAACCATCCCGATTTCGACGCGCCCAACAACAATGTCACGTTCTTCCCCGGCTTCGTCGGTCCGCCTACGATTCCGCCTCAGGGCAGCTTGGGCATGATCCAACATACCATTGGCAGTCCGCGGTTCCTGCAGCTGGGCTTGCACTTGAAGTTCTAAGACTAAAAACGCAAACATTCAAAACCGGGATTCGGGGCCGCCAATGCGGCCCCGAATTGTTTTTGCGTAGAGCGCGCGGTGCTCGTTCACAGCGCTTCCAAAGCTAGGTTCAAGATATCGCAAGAATCGGGCCCATATCTCCGGGCTAGGCTCCCGCATCTAATTCGGAGTAAAATGGTCGGATATGCCGGCTGAGATTTGACCGGAGGATTCACTCGCTGATACAAAACATGGCCAGCACCCGACATATCGGCGCAACTTCTAACGAATCAACGACTCAGCAGGACCGCGCTGGCGAATCCCTGCTGGACCGGATCGGGAACACGCCCCTTCTGCGCCTGGAACGCGTTGGCCACGAGTTCCCCAAGGTCGAGTTCTGCGCCAAGGCGGAGTGGTTCAACCCTGGTGGCTCCGTAAAGGACCGACCCGCGTTGAGCATGATTCAGGCGGGCCTCGCTAGCGGCGCGCTGCGACCCGGCAAGACCATCATTGATGCGACCAGCGGCAATACCGGCATCGCCTATGCCATGATCGCTGCCGCGCTCGGCTACCCCGTTAAGCTTTGCTTGCCGGACAGCGCATCGCCCGAACGAAAACGCATCTTAAGTGCGTACGGCGCGGAGTTGGTGATCACGCCGGGCGATGAAGGCACCGACGGAGCGATTCGCCAGGTTCAGAAAATCGTTACGGCCGATCCCGAAAAAAATTTTTATCCGGACCAGTACAGTAATCCGGCGAACTGGCAAGCGCACTACCGCGCCACCGCCAACGAGATATGGGGGCAGACCTCCGGACGTATCACGCATTTTGTCGCGGGACTGGGCACGAGCGGCACATTTGTGGGAACAACGAAGCGGCTCAAAGAGTTGAACCCGGAAATTCGATGCGTGAGCCTGCAGCCGGACGCGTCGTTCCACGGCCTCGAAGGCTGGAAGCACATGGAGACGGCCATTCGTCCCGCGATTTATGACGACAAGCTGGCGGACGAGAATCTTTCCGTCTCGACGGAGGAAGCGTATCGGTTGGTGAAGCGGCTGGCCCGTGAGGAAGGCTTGCTCGTCAGTCCGAGTGCCGCTGCGGCGTTGCTCGGCTGCTTCCAGGTTGCGGCGCGGCTCCCGAAAAATGAGCACGGCGTCATGGTCACTGTTTTTGCGGATTCCGCGTCGAAGTATCTGAACGAACGGTTCTGGGACGAAGAGTAGGCATGCCGAACGAACCAGCACTCTGGATCAGCACGCACCTTGCGGAGAAAATCCGCGCCCACGGCGCGGAGACTTACCCGCATGAGTGCTGCGGAGCGCTGCTTGGGCGGGATTCAACAGTGGTCGCCGGAACCAACCCTGAAAAAGAGGCGCTGAACCCTGAGCGTGAAATCCTCGGGCTTTTTCCACTGATCAACCGCCGCGACGACTCGCCGCGCAACCGTTTTTCCGTGACTGCCGAGGACGTCCGCTCCGCGGAAAAGGCCGCGCGCGAACAGGGGATCGAAGTCGTCGGATGGTATCACTCGCATCCAGATCATCCGGCCCGGCCGAGCCAGTATGACCGCGATCACGCCTGGCCGTGGTATAGCTACATTATCGTCAGCGTGCAGGGCGGCGCTCCGCAGGACATGACCTCCTGGCGTTTGAATGATGACCGCGAGGAATTTTCGCCGGAAGGTATTGAAATTCGCCACCGCGCCGCGGTTTAGCGCGTTGGATCCGTTGCAATGGAGAAAAAATAAGATGCCCGTGAAAGTCATGATCCCGTCGCCACTTCGGCCCTACGCTGGGAAGCGCGACTCAGCCGAGTTCACCGCCCGTACCGTCGGAGAGGCGCTCAGCCATCTCACGACGGAATTCGCCGAATTGCGCAAGCATCTCTTCACCGAAGAAGGCAAGCTGCGCAGCTTCGTCAATGTCTACGTGAACGACGAGGACATTCGCTATTTGGCGAAAGAGAACACGCCGACCAAGGACGGCGACACCATTAGCATCATTCCGTCCATCGCGGGTGGCAGAGTTTAGCTGCGCTATGGCGCGCGAGATGAGAACTTCTTCTGCGTTCTTCGCGCTTGGCAGCCGCACAAAATCTTAGAGGACTGGGGAAATCGCAATGGCCACAACGACACAGCCGCAGACCGGAACAAAGCCGGCTGCGAGCCTTTCGAACGAAGAAATTCTGCGTTACAGCCGCCATCTGATCATGCCGGAAGTCGGCATGGAGGGGCAGCTCAAGCTGAAAAATGCCAAAGTCCTGCTCATCGGCACGGGCGGCCTCGGCGCTCCGCTGGGTTTATATCTGGCCGCGGCCGGCGTCGGCAAACTGGGTCTCGTTGATTTCGACGTCGTGGATTTCACGAATCTGCAGCGTCAGGTCACCTTCGGCACTACCGATGTCGGCAAGCCCAAGAGCGAAGCGGCCCGCGAGCGCCTTTCGAATCTCAATCCCGCCATTCAGATTGAATCGTTCGAAACACAATTGACCAGCGCCAACGCGCTCGGGCTTTTCAAGGATTTCGACATTATCGTGGATGGCACGGACAATTTCCCGACGCGCTATCTCGTCAACGATGCTTGCATCCTGCTCGGCAAGCCCAACGTGTATGGTTCGATTTTCCGTTTTGAAGGCCAAGCCACGGTTTTTGGAATGCCCGATGGGCCTTGCTACCGCTGCCTCTATCCGGAGCCGCCCCCGCCGGGCCTCGTGCCGTCATGCGCGGAAGGCGGCGTTCTCGGGGTGTTGCCGGGTATTGTCGGCTCCATTCAAGCCATGGAAACGATCAAGCTGATCTTGGGCCGCGGAGACAATCTCATCGGGCGCTTGTTGCTCTTCGATGCGCTGGGAATGAAATTCCGCGAACTAAAGTTGCGCAAGAACCCGAACTGCCCGGTGTGCGGCACGAATCCCACCATCACCAAGCTCATCGACTACTTCGAATTCTGTGGCGTTCGCGGCGAAGAAGCCCCCGGTCCGTCCGTGCAAGTCCCGGAGATTACTCCGCGCGAATTGAAAGCCCGGCTCGACCGCGGCGATGACCTGTTCATTTTGGACGTGCGTGAGCCGCACGAATATCAAATTTGCAATCTCAACGGGCATCTGATCCCGCTCGGCGAGCTCACGCGGCGCGTGCATGAGCTGGATTCATCGCGGGAAATCGTTGCACACTGCCGCAGCGGCAAGCGTTCCGCCGAAGCCGTGGACTTCCTGCGCAAAGCCGGTTTCCGCAAGATTCTAAATCTCAAGGGCGGCATCCTGGCCTGGTCGGATGAAGTGGATCCGTCCGTGCCGAAGTATTGACGATCGCTAAAAGCTTCTAGCTGGGTGGGACAAGAGGGTCCGGCCAGGCGGAGCGCTATTCGTTTCCCCTTTCGGGTGCGGGGGAGTAAAGTCTTACTTTCCGAGGTTCAGGAGAAAAAATGGCAGCGACGAAAATCACGGTCAATCACAACGGCTCCATTCGGCTGGAAGGCGAGTTCGAGATTGTCGATCCAGATGGAAAGCCGTTTGGCCTTGCGGGCCGGACGGTGGTCAGTCTTTGCCGCTGCGGCCACTCCTTGAATAAGCCCTTTTGTGACGGCTCTCATAAGACCTCTGGCTTCGCCGATACCGTTGCTGCCCGCGAGCTCCCGCCGCCAAAGCCGAAGCTCTGACCCATCCAGAGATGATCGATTAGCAGTTCTCCTGCGTGAGACTGTCTCACACTGAGACGGGCAAATGTTTCTCTCTGATACTGACCATCCCCCGGTAACCTTAACGAAACAAAAACGATACAGTACTAAGCCTCGAAACTCGAGAGGCATCGGGTGTCTCGACCTGTTTCATTGAAACAGGGTAGCTCGCCTTGCCGTAGTTAACCTACTTATTTTCATTGATTTACAATCCTTCATTTCCCGCGAGAAACGGGCACAAACTTGCACCTATTGGGAGTTCGCAGTCTTTCTTCGGCATTTAGGGGGTTTCGTGGGTGTTTGGGGCAAAATCGTAGGGCTTCTGAGGGGCTTCCGCCTCGCGGCCTCCTCGCCTGGTGCCCGTTCGCGCGCCCTGATTGCCTCTTCCTTGGCTGGGCTAACGCTCTTCTCGTTGGCAATCTTTTATCTGCGTCAAGCCAGCGTCGCCGGCTCGCCGCAAGTCTATCTTTATCTGGAAGTTGGCGGCACTTTGCTGAGCTTCTGTTACGCCGCAAACGCCCTTGTCCGCTTTCGAGGCACGCATGATCGCACCGCCTTGATCCTGGCGTTCGGCTTTGTTCTTTCCGGAATTATAGAGACGGTCGGATACTTTGGCCTAAACGATACTCTTGCCTCCGGCGCCGTGGCCCTGTCACGCGTCCCGATGGGCTGGATGGTCAGCCGGACCCTTCTTGCGGTCCTGTTGCTTGCAGCCATCGCCATCGAGCGTTATATGCCTACAGCGCGGCAGCCCAGCAAAGAAACCGCTGCCGGGTTGCTCGTCGTAGCGATGGCCGCTTATGTGACTAGCGCTGCATTTCTGGCCGCCCCCTCAGCGCCAGTGGCGCACGCCGCCAATCTACTGTCCCGCCCTTGGGACTTGCTTCCTGCTGCACTGTTCTTGCTCGCTGCCCTTTGCTTCTATATGCGCCTTCAGAAAGACAAGAAGCAGAAGAGCGCCGCAACCCTTTTCGACTACTCGCTTTTCATTGTCGCCGCGGTCAACGTCGTCTGCCACGTGGCGGCAGCATTCTCACGGCAACTTTTCGACGGCCCGTTTTTCTTGGCGGAGTTGAGCAAAACCTTCGGCTATGTCGTCATCCTTTCCGGCGCTTTGCTGGACCAGGCCCGCCTTTTTGAGCAGGTACGCTCAATGGCCGTAAGCGACCCGCTAACAGGTCTGGCAAACTACCGGCGTCTCATCAGCGTTTTGGAAGCGGAAGTCGACCGTTCGCGCCGCACCCAGCGGCCCTTCAGCATCGTGCTTCTGGATATGGACGGCCTGAAGATCATCAACGATCACTTCGGGCATCTCACCGGGAGCCGCGCGCTCGTTCGAATCGGCAAGGTGTTACGAAACCATTCCCGCGCGATCGATACCGCAGCTCGTTACGGCGGCGATGAATTCGCTTTGGTCCTGCCCGAAGCCGCCAAGGACATTGCTTCACGGGTCGTTTTCAGGATTCGTGAGCGCCTAGCAGCGGAGAGTGAGCCACCCGCGCTTTCCGTCAGCGCCGGCGTCGCGGCTTTCCCGGAAGACGGCGACACGCCCGAAAAGCTTCTTGGCGCCGCCGACCGCGCTCTCTATGCCATGAAGCACCGGCGCGTCAGCAGCGTTCAGAATCTCACGCGGATTGCCGCGTGCCTGTGAGGATGAACAACGATCATGCCTCACAAAGCCAAATTTATGTTTCACCGCGCCGAAAACCGCATCCCGATGGAGATCCCCGTGCTGATCGATGGCCATCGCCAGGCGCCCGGCTCGGAATCGACTTTTACGGAAAACGTAAGTGCGCGTGGCGCGCGTGTCGTCAGTGTGCGCCGTTGGGAACAAGGCGAGAAGCTGGTCTTCGCCTCGCGCACTGGAGAGTTTCGCTCCCCGGCCCGAGTAGCGTACTGCCAGCCATTGCAAGGCGACGGCTTTGCTATTGGCGTGGAGTTCCTCGAGCCAAAAGGGCGATGGGTAGTTCAATCCCCAAGATAGCTTGACGTAAAAACGGCGAGCGGATAGGAGGGAAACGCCTGGAACAAACGAAGACAGAAAACTGGTGCAAAAATTTCAAGAAGGCTTGAAGCGCTTGGCGGATCGAAACCTGATCACCAGGCGCTTCAACTTTCTGGCGCCCGGTCTCTATCGAACTGCGCGTCAGACTTTTCTCGCGACGAGCATCAAACATTCGCTAAAAAGAACTGACGGTGATAAAAGAGTCCCGGCAATTTCCTCGTTTCGTTTTCGTTGTGCAGGGTCCTTTTCTTTCCGAAATGCCAGCTTGGTATAAAGCCAAATCCAAGGAGCGTAGATCGCATACAGGTAGCTCACTGGCTTGATATGCGTGTGCCGTGTTTCGTGTAACCGGAATCCCGATGCATGTAGTTCGTAACGCAGTTCGGCGAAAGTCGCGAGCCCGATGTGGTGCAGTGGGTGCCGGGAAGTCTCGTTCAGCGGCCGGGAATCGCGTCCGAAGAACCCGCTGCCCAGGAAACGCACGCGCGAACGCAACGCGGTGATATTCGGAGTAGTAAGCACTAGAAAACCGCCGGGCTTGAGGATCCGGCACATTTCTCTCAAAAATGAAAAATGATTCTCGAGGTGCTCGATTCCCTCCGTGGAAAATACCGCGTCAAACGTTTGGTCCAGCCAGGGGAGCGGTCCATCCAGATTCACGCGTTCGAACGCCTTGCCCAGGCGCGTCTGCGCTTCCTGATCTAAATCCGCTCCCACCGCGCTGAATCCACGCTCGAGCAGCGCCAGCGTCAACGCTGGGGATCCTCCGCACGGAGCATCGAGTACGCGCGCGCCCGGAGGCAGGCCGAGCGCCGGAACGCGCTCCAGGACCGCTCGCTGTATCACCGTGAGTTGAGGCGGCTTCATGCCTTTCGCCATTTCTCGAGCACGTCCTCGTAAACACGAATCGTGTTCTCGACCATGCGCCCCGCCGAAAATCGCTGCTCGACTTCATGCCTACCAGCGTCGCCGAGCTTCTTCCGCAACTCTTTGTCCCTTATCAGTCGTCGCATCGCGGCTGCAAACTCTTTTCCATTTGGTTCCACGACCAGTGCCGTTCGTTCGTTTTCCACCACTTCTCCAAGCGCGCCTCGCTGCGTCGAGATACTAGGCAAGCCCGCCGCCATTGCCGCTTGCAGCGCCGTTCCCAAGCCCTCGAACTCCGACGGAAAGACGAATGCATCCAATGCCGCGTAAACCTGCGCGACATTATTTACGAACCCGGGGAAAAGTACTGCTTCCGTCTGTCCTAGCTGTTTTGTCAGCGTCTCCAATTCCGCGCGGCACGCGCCATCGCCTGCGAGCAGCAGACGTGCCTCCGGATACAACGCTCTCACGATCGGTAGTGCTTCGACTAAGTGTCGTTGTCCTTTCTCCGGAACGAATACGCTGACACAGCCGAACAGGAATTCATCTTCCTCTATGCCCCAATGTTTTCGCGCACTGTCTCGTTCTTCGATTGTGGGCAGCGCAGCGATCTCAACTCCTTCATTTACGATCGATATTCTCCTCACAGCAATTCCCGAGTCCACGAGACTCTGCGCAACATCTTTGCTGTTCGCCACGAATCGCTCCACGGCGCGGTATCGCGCTTGAGACACGAAGTTCCTCTGTAGTGGAAATCCAATTCGGCGCGAGAGCAGTAGGGGCAGCCGAT
>Ga0206958_1097_pt1 | contig 27232 bp, 24 predicted proteins | sample Alteio_BWOrgHeat_33_FD_152968 | JGI IMG/M metagenome (GOLD analysis project Ga0206958, IMG submission 152968) | Enriched cells from forest soil in Barre Woods Harvard Forest LTER site, Petersham, Massachusetts, United States -... | ecosystem: Environmental > Terrestrial > Soil > Temperate forest >... | reverse complement strand
CGCGGCACCCACACCCTCCCCATCGCTCAGGTCCCAAACCTCCAGCCCGGGGACAAAGTCTGGCTTCACCCTGATCTCCCACCCACCCAATCCGTCCACTATCTCCTGGTAGCCGCCTTCCTCCGCGGCACCACTAACCCGCCTCCCGACAACTGGTTCACTCTGATCCAGACCTGGAACAAAAAAGTTCGTGAAGAAGGCGTCACCATCACTGTGCCCGATGAGGCTCAGCAGGTCATCCTCTTCCTCGCCCCTGAAACCGGCGGTGACTTCTCTACCCTCCGCTCCGCCGTCCGCGGACGCCCCGGTGTCTTCGTTCGCGCCTCGCAGGACCTCCTTGAAGCCGGCTTCGAACAGGCACGTATCGAAACCTATCTCGCCAACATGCGCCGTGTCCCACCCGACGACTCGAAGGCCCTCGCTGAGCACTCCGATTTTCTCGCTCGCACGCTCAATCTCAAGCCCAACACTGACTGCTTCAAGAAGCCCGTTGACGCTCAGGCCAACTGCCTCACTCAGGCCGGCACCCAGACTCTCCTCGATGATGGGCACGGCACCACCGTCGCCGCTGCGCTCTCCAACGGGCCCGGCTCCGATCTCATCAATCAGGCGAGCTACACCTCAATGGCGGGCGCAGGCCTTTACAGCGCCTATGTCGGAGCAGTCGTCGACCTCGTCCGCCTTATGAGCGGTCTCCATACCGCCAAATATCAATACATCCCCGCCATCGCCTTCCCCAGCAACGAAGCGCTCAATCTGCGCCTCAACACCCCACCATCCTTCCACGACCCCAAGTCCGTCATCGTCATAGGCTTGCCTGCCATCCAGACAGCCGTGCCTCCGCCGCTCCGCCCGTCCGACCCCAAAGCAATCACCTGCCTCCTCCGGCCCGCGGTGGTTCTCCCGGTAGAAGGTGCTCCACTTGTCTTCTCCACCGCCTTCGCCCACGACCTCGTCCTGCACCTTGAAGGTCCCGGTCGTGAAGCCATTATCCCGCTCACTGCCGATGCCTTCCGCGGAGGCCTCGTTCTCGCCCACCCCCCTGCGCGTAAACCGCTTTCGCTCGACCCGCTCTCCGAAACAGAATCCACCGGCCTGGGCACCGAAAATGCAAGCGACAAGCCTGCAACTGAAAAGCCTAAGCCTGTAAGTATCGCTACCCCACCCTCCAGCGACGACACCACCATCTCCGGAACCGTCACTGGTTTCTGGGGCTTCGACCCCTTTACTGGACCCATCGTTCGACTGCAGGACACTCCAGGCCATGATTGGAAACTCGTTTCCACTGACCCGCTCATAGCGGGAAAGAGCCAACACATCCTCCTGGCTGCAACTGGTACCGCATGCCTCGAAACCATCAAGCTCGATCCCGGCCCCAACTCAGCCTTCGGTCCTAAAGATCAAACTTTCAAGAACGCAACTGACAGGATCAACACTGTCGACGTCGCCCTCACCCTGCCTCCTCACGACCCCGGTGCGCTTCATCTTGCCATCCATCAGTTCGGTGTCCCCAAAATCGACACCGTCAGCCTCACCGACTACTCCGAGCCCGCCAGACTCGATGGCCTTACCTATCACTCAGGAGACGCCACGGCGCAACTCACAGGCGCCAGCCTTGACCAGGTTCAGAAGCTGGTTCTCAACAACGACCTCACCTTCACCCCTACACCCGCCAGCCCGGATACAGGAGCCGCATCCGAAAAGGACCTTCGTCTCTCCCTCCCCCCCAACTTCAGTCCGCCTCAATTTCGCCCCGGCACCCATCTCAACGCGCAGGTCTCGCTCAAAGACGGCCGCACCCTCCCTTTGTCCGTTACGGTCGCACCGTCTCGACCCTCCGTCTCCATCATCAGTAAGAACGTCAACCAGCCCAGCGATACTCCGATCCATCTCGCCGACCTGAATGATCTGCCAGCAGACCAGCAACTCACCTTCTCTCTGAAATCAGGTCAGCCATTCTCCCGCACGGCTTCCATCGAGATCGCAAACTCCGACGAAAGCCTCCGCACTTCGCTCTCCGTAGCATCCGGCAACCTCATACTCCAGAGCCCGCACACCCTGCTCGCCACCCTTGATCCGCTCAAAGCCTTCGGATCCTCAGCCTTTGGCCCACTCCGCCTCCGCCCAGTCGCACCAGACGGCACCACTGGCGACTGGCTTCCTCTCGCAACTCTTGTCCGTCTCCCAACCCTCAAAGACCTGCGCTGCCCCTCCGACGCCACCCAGCCATGCATCGTATCCGGTTCAGACCTTTATTTGGTCGACTCAATCGCAATGAGTCCGGACTTCTCCGACCCCACCTATGTCCCCGAAGGCTTTGTAGGCACGACCCTCGCTCTTCCACGACCCCCCAAAACCGGTTTCTTCCTCAAACTCCGCGATGATCCTACCTCTGCCAACCCAGTAACCATGCCAATCCTCCCGCAGCAAACCCTGGCTACACCAAAAGCTCCCTAGTAATTTCGGGAGCCATGATCTGTTTACTCTCACTCGGCGACAATTTTGGATAGATGCAATTCGCTTTACTGGATCAGAGATCAAATAATAAGAAAGGCCCTGGACCTAATCCGGGGCCTTTCTTATTTCTCTTCGATTTACAATATAGCACTTATTATGAGTAGGTTACCAAGCAAGCTAAAAGTTTAACCTTACAAATTAAGTTTACTTCAAGGCAGCAGCAGGGGGAGCAGCTTCTCCAATCGCCCTTTGCACCTTGCTGTGCTTCACGCTGTAAGTGAAATAGATCAGCAATCCAAACAAGAGCCAGCCAATGACCACGACCTTTGTCAGTGTCGGGAGTGTCCAGATCAGGTAGAGAGCGCTCACAATGCCAAGGATAGGAACCAACGGCACGAGAGGTGTCCTGAATGGCCGGTGGAGGTCCGGATTACGCCGCCGCAGAATCCAGACTCCGGCACACACAATCGCAAACGCCAACAGTGTTCCCATGTTTACCAATTCGCTCAGTTTGCCGATAGGCAACAGAGCTGGCATGAACGCCACAATCGCACCAACCACTAGATTCGAGATCCACGGCGTTCGGAACTTCGGATGAATCTTCCCCGCCCATTTCCAGAGCAGCCCGTCGCGGGACATCGAGTAAAACACCCGCGACTGCCCCAGCAACATCACCAGCATTACGGTGCCCAACCCGAACACCGCACCGATCTTGACCAGAATCGAGCCCCAGCGAACCCCAGTGGCATCGATTCCCAACGCCACGGGGGCGCTGACGTCCAGCGCCCGGTAGTTCACGAGCCCGGTCAACGTTCCCGAAACCAAAATGTACAAAACCGTACAGACAACCAACGAACCAAGAATCCCGATCGGCATATCCCGCTTCGGGTTCTTTGCCTCCTGCGCTGCCGTAGACACGGCATCGAAACCGATATACGCAAAGAAGATAGACGCGGCGCCCGCCGTAATTCCTCCCAGGCCAAACTTGCCATCTCCCTCCGACGGGGGGATAAACGGAGTCCAGTTCGCATGGGCCTGAGCCGGATGCTTCAAGATGAAGCCAATACCCAACACAAGGAAAATCGCAACTACAGCCAGCTTGACAATCACAATCGCAGTGTTAAGGTTGGCCGACTCCTGGATCCCGATGATCAGTACCGTTGTCACAACCGTGATAGCGAGAAATGCCACCAGATTAAACACGCCGGTCACGTGTGGCAGCGTCGAAGCGTCAATTCCTGCTGGAAGCGCCGCCAGCGCCTGCCAACGATCGTGAAACAGATACAGCACAGTGCCCGGAGTCGTCGTCAATTGTGGTGGAATCTGTATGCCAAAGTCCGCCAGCAGCCCCACCAAGTAACCGCTCCAGCCTGAAGCCACCGTCGCCGCGCCGAATGCATACTCAAGTACCAGGTCCCACCCAATGATCCATGCCACAAACTCACCCAGAGTAGCGTACCCATACGTGTAAGCCGAACCAGCAATCGGGATCAGCGAAGCAAATTCCGCATAGCAGAGCCCCGCGAACGCGCACGTTATGCCGGCCACGATAAAACTCAGCACCACCGCAGGCCCGGCATGTTTCGCCGCAGCCTCTCCGGTCAACACAAAGATTCCCGCACCGATGATCGCCCCGATTCCAAGGGTAATCAGGTTCAGCGGACCCAAAGTCCGCTTAAGTCCACTCTCCCCCTCGTTCTCCGCCTCATTCAGCAGACGGGACAGAGGTTTAACTGCCAGCAAATTCGCCATCGAATAGATTTCTCCACTTTCCTTAAAACTAAGCTTTCACGGACCCTCGTCCTTGGGCCATCCGAGTCCAGACCAGGTACACCGGAATACCCAGCAGAACGATCATCAGACCCGGCCACGTGTACTGAGGTTTGTATCGCAACAGTACAACACAAATCCAGAACGCCATGACGATATATAACGCCGGTAGCACAGGATATCCCAGTGCGCGGTAAGGCCGCTCCGCATCAGGACGCGTCCGCCGCAACACGAACAGGCCCGTAATTGTCAGAATATAAAAGACCAACACCGCGAAGATCACATATTCCAACAACTGGTTATAGCTTCCAGACAAGCACAACAGGCACGCCCATACCCATTGCACCCAAAGCGCGTTCACTGGTGTCTTTGAGCCCTCACTCAGCTTCCCAACTGATTTGAAGAACAGCCCATCTTGGCTCATGGCGTAGTACACTCGCGCCCCGGCCATCAGCAACCCGTTCACACAGCCAAACGTCGAGATCAGAATCACTGCCGCCATCAGCTTTGCACCAGAACCGGCAAAGGCCTGATCCATCACGGCAGTCGCCACCCGGTCCTCCGATGCAAACTGAATCCCCCGTCCCATAATCGTAGTAGCCGACGCATCCCCCGCCATCGGCAACACGCTGAGATAGACGAAGTTGCAAAGCACATAGAGCAACAGCACAACGCCAGTGCCGATCACGAGTGAGAGCGGAATATTCCGTCTCGGATTGCGAATTTCTCCTGCAGTAAAGGTCACGTTGTTCCACGAATCCGAGCTGAATAACGACCCTACCTGAACCGCGGCGACAATCGTCAACACCCCAACCAACGCTGTAGGGCCACCGGCCCCTACCTGCAAGGAATGGAGGGTCCCCCATCCCGCCCCTGCCCAGAAGTTATGCCATCCTTCACCAAAGTTCGCAGCAATTGCCGTCGAATTTTTTGCTACTAGACCCACCAGCACGACCGCCGCCAACGCCAGAACCTTCGCCGAAGTAAATACGTTCTGCACCGCCGAACCCATCCTGACCCCCAGGGAGTTCAACGCGGTCAGTAGCGTGAGCACCACGATTGCAGTTAGATTCGCCGTATTCAAGCCGATTTCCATATTGCCGAGCAGCATTGGTCCCACCTGCACCGCCGGCACATGTCCAATATGCCAGATCCAGTGCGATCCACTTACACTCGGAAAGAACACTCCAAGAAATTTTCCAAACGCAACTCCTACCGCCGCCACCGTCCCCGTCTGGATAACCAGAAAGAGCGTCCACCCATAAAGAAAACCCCAGAGAGGCCCGAGCGCTTCACGCAGATAGATATACTGCCCACCCGCCTTGGGCATCATCGCGGCAAGTTCTCCATAGCTCAGCGCGCCGATCATCGTCAGCGCTGCCGTCACCAGCCACGCGGCGATCAACAACGCAGGAGAACCCAGCCCTCGCGACATCTCTGCCGACACAATGAAGATGCCCGACCCAATCATCGAGCCCATGACAATCGCCGTAGCCGAAAACAGCCCCATCCCTTGGACAAACTGGGGAGCTGCCGAACTTAATTGCTTCTCCTGGACCGAGGAAGAGGTATCCAATGTTGTACTTTTCACAAAATTCACGTTCCGTCAGTTCTACCGTAAAAGTTCAAGAAAGTCTCCCACCACTTTCTCAACCGTCTCTCCATCAACAAATAATCCACTGATAACCGCAATCGAATCAGCCCCGGCATCCACCACACTCCGCGCATTCGCTCGCGTAACTCCCCCAATTGCCACAATCGGCTTCGTCGTAAGCGCCCGCGCCCGCCGCACACCCCCCAACCCAATCACAGGCTCCGCATCGAGCTTTGTCCCAGTAGCAAACACGGGCCCCACTGCGATGTAATCGGCGCTCGTTGCATCAGCAGCCCTCGTCTGTTCTTCATTGTGTGTCGAAACCCCAACCCACCTTTCAACTCCGACCACCCGACGCACATCCTCAGGCGATAAATCCCCCTGTCCCACATGCACTCCATCGAAACCTGCTGCCTTCACAAGATTCGCATAGTCATTCATGATCAAACGGCAACCGGTCCCGTCAAATACCTCCCAAATCACCGACGCATGCCGGAGGATCGAATCGGGTTCGCCCACCTTATTGCGGTATTGCAACATCACCACTCCTGCTGCCTTCAATTCCTCAGCAAAACGCCCAACCGCAACCCCGCGCGACTCAAGCAATTCCTGATCTGCGATCGGATAGAACCGCGGAAACCTCACTTACCCTCCAATCTCACGCGAACAATTGTCTAACATGTCAGCCAGCCTCAATCGGCTGGCCCGCCGGGACCTATTGCCGCCCGACGGCTCAGTTAAACAGCCGTGGCGTCCTCGTCTCATGGCCCGGATGGGGCCAACCCTTCTGAACTTTATACGGTGCGGGAATCACCGCGTAGTTAGGCCTTCTGCCCTTGCCGCTCGAAGAACCGCTCCATAAACTTCGTATCAAACTGTCCCGCCCGAAACTCCGCGTCGGCAAAAATCTTCTGGTGCAGCGGAATTGTCGTATGAATCCCCTGAACCACAAACTGACTCAAAGCCCTCTGCATCTTATCCATCGCTTCGACGCGGTCGGCGCCATGGCAGATCAGCTTCGCAATCAGTGAATCATAGTACGGTGGCACAACCCCCTCGGCATACTGCGCAGTATCAACCCGAACACCATTCCCTCCGGGTAGATTAAATGCCGTGATCTTCCCTGCGCTCGGCGTGAACTTTTCTGGGTGTTCCGCATTTATCCGGCACTCGATGGCGTGCCCACGAATCTCCACAGGCTTCGTAATGATCGAGGTCAGCTTCTCCCCCGCCGCAATCCTTAGCTGCGCCTTTACCAGATCAATTCCTGTAACCATTTCGGTTACACAGTGCTCCACCTGAATGCGCGTATTCATCTCGATGAAGTAGATCTTCCCATCCTCATCCATCAGAAACTCGATGGTTCCAGCGTTCCAATACCCGATATTCTCGAGCGCCTTCTTGATTGTCTTTCCCAGTTCCTCGCGAAGCTTCGGAGTCACCATCAAACTCGGAGCCTCTTCAATCAGCTTCTGATGCCGACGCTGAATCGAGCATTCACGCTCTCCCAGGCTCATCACATTGCCGTGCTCATCCGCGAGTACCTGAAATTCGATATGCCGTGGCCTCTCGATGAACTTCTCCATGTACATATCGCCATTGCCGAATGCATTCGCCGCCTCAGTAGAAGCCTGCTGATACATCGAGGGCAGTTCCTCGGCATTTCTGCAGATGCGCATCCCGCGCCCGCCACCACCTGCAACAGCCTTCAAGATCACCGGATAGCCAACATCCTTCGCCCACTCCAGCGCCTCTTTCTCGTCCGCGATCACTCCATCCGACCCCGGCAGAATCGGCACCTTTGCCTTCTTCATCGTCTGCCGCGCCGTGGACTTCTCGCCCATCATCCGGGTCACCTCCGGCGCAGGCCCGATGAACTTGATGTTCGACGCCCGGCAAACCTCGGCGAAGTTCGCGTTCTCGCTCAACAGCCCATACCCGGGATGAATCGCATCGACATCCGCAATCTCCGCAGCCGAGATCACTGCAGGCACATTCAGATAACTATCCGCAGACCGAGGCGGCCCAATACAAATCGCCTCGTCGGCAAATCGAACATGCAACGAATTCCTGTCCGCCTCACTGTAGATGGCAACTGTACGAATCCCCATCTCCTTACATGCGCTGATCACCCGTAGCGCGATCTCCCCACGATTTGCGATCAAAACCTTACGAAACATGTAGCTCCCGGCAATCTGCTAAGAAAATCATCTGACAACTGAGAAGGGAATCTGAAGCCCAAGTCACCGCGGCCGAACAGCAAACAACGACTGTCCATACTCCACTGGCTGTCCGCTCGAAGCAATCTGCTTCACGATCTCACCGGCAACATCGGCTTCAATCTCATTCATCAGCTTCATCGCCTCGACGATGCACAGCACCTGTCCCACCTCCACCTGATCACCCACCTTCACAAATGGCGGCGCTCCGGGCGACGGCGACTCATAGAACGTCCCTACGATCGGCGACTTCACCTCATGCAGCTTCTCTTCCAACTCCGCCGCCAGCTCCGCAGCGGGGCTCGGCCCGGGCGCCGCGCTCGCGACTGAAGAAGCAGCAGGAGCCGAAGCCATCAGCCTGCTCAACTGAGCGATATCCAGTCCGCCAATCGCAGGCTCACCCGCAAACTTGATCCGAACCTTCAGACCGTCTTGATCCATGTCGAACTCGGCGATACCATTCGCCTTCAAAAAGTCGACCAGTTCGCGAAGCTCTTCCAACTTATTTCGGTCCATCATGTCTCTTCCCGGTGCTCAAAAAACACCTGTTGTTGTTCAAAATGGCAGTTCGTATCGTGGCTTGCTCTATCCTATGCCTGACTCATGTCTTACAACTCGATCCAGGCCTTCACACTTGGCGTCAGGATCTCTCCGCCCCTTTTCGTTACCAGAACCATATCTTCAATCCGAAGTCCAAATCTTCCCGGGATGTAAACTCCCGGTTCGATCGTAATAACCATTCCCTCTTCCAAAATTTGCTTCTGCTTCGCCGCCAACCTCGGTCCTTCATGAATCTCCAGTCCAACTCCATGTCCCGTCGAATGGCTGAAATACTTGTCCAGCTTCACCTTCCGCAACACACTTCGTGCCGCTTCATCCACCTCACCAGCACTTACCCCGGGCGCCACGGCTGCTACCGCAGCCTCCTGAGCTTCCCGCACAGAATCATACACGTCCCGTTCGTCCGGCATCGCCTTGCCCATGTGCACGGTACGAGTCATGTCGCTCAAATATCCGTCGAGAATAACACCAAAATCCAACGTAACGAACCCGCGCTTAGGCAGCTTCGCACTCGTAGCTCTCCCATGTGGCAACGCCGAACGCTTCCCGCTCGCCACAATCGTCTCGAAACTCATTCCCTCCACCCCGGCCATCCGCGCTGCGTACTCTAGCGTTGCTGCAACCTCGATCTCCGTCAGTCCAGGCTCCAGATAACCGAGCATTTCCTCAAACAACTCGCACCCAACCGCCGCTGCCGCTCGGAGCCTGGAAATTTCATCGGCATCCTTTACCTCACGCAGTCTGGAAACTGTCGCCACCAGAGGCACGAACATCCCCCGACGCACACGACCCGACACTGCCCTTTGCATCGCCTTCAGCCCCGCAACCGTCGTATGCGTGGAGTCGAACCCGCACCGTCGGACCTTCGCCGCCTCCAGCCACTCGCAAGCCGCCGTTATCGCTGGCTTCGTCGCAATCACTATCTGGGTTCCAACTGCTTCAATTTTGGCCTGGAGCGTATAACGTCCGTCAGTAAACAAAACAGCGCGACCGTCGGCAAGCACCAACGCCGCATTTGATCCCGTAAATCCAGACAGATAGAGCACATCGGGTGGATGCGTCACAAGCAACCCATCCATACCGGCGCTTTTCGCAGTTGCAGCCGCGCGTCTCTTTCGAAGCCTCAAACTCATTGTTCTGATTCTATCCAACCCGTCTATCCCTCTGACTTTGGCCCGTCATCTTTCACCCGTTATCATGGACTTATGTCCGGCTTCACCCCCCCTCACCTCACCCGGAGAAAATTCCTGATCGGCACCGGCACCACCGCCGCCGCTTTGGCGCTTTATGCGGGTGAATTCGCCCGCCACGAAGTCGACATCGTTGACCGCCCCATCTCCATTGTCAATCTCCCCACCCCTTTTCACGGCTTTCGCATCGTCCAACTCAGTGACATCCACCTCGACGAATACACGGAACCTTTCTTTCTCGAACACATCGTCCACAAAGTCAACGCTCTCGCGCCCGATCTGGTTCTACTCACTGGAGACTTCATTACCCATGGCTCCCTATCCTTCCTTGCCAGCCGCCACGCTATTCGTCGCTGTGCAGAGATTCTTTCCACTCTCACGGCTCCGCAGCGCTTCGCTTGTCTCGGCAACCACGATGTCGCTTACGACGCGCCTGCGGTCACTCACGCCCTTACTTCAAACAGAATTCCGGTTCTGGTAAATCAATACGTCCCCATCGAGCGCAAAGGCGGCCGCCTCTGGCTCTGCGGACTCGACGATCCAGCGAGCAGCCATCCCGATCTTGACCTCACTGTCCCGGCAAAACCGGATGGTCCCGTCATCCTCATGGCACATGAGCCCGACTACGCCGACAGTGTGATCGAACAAGTTCGGGGCCCTCTTATTGACCTAATGCTCTCCGGTCACTCCCACGGCGGTCAGATTCGTCTACCCTTCCTGGGTCCGCTTGTTCTTCCTCCACTCGGAGAGAAATATCCTGAAGGCCATTTTCGCTTCAAGCAGATGCAACTCTATGTGAACCGCGGAATCGGCACCGTAGGTCTTCCTTTCCGTCTCAACTGCCCACCGGAAATCACAGTCATTACCCTGAACCCCACCTGATCTCTAATCCCTTCTCCTGAAGGTTTGAAAATCATTCGCCAGAATCCGCGCCGGCTCACATCAATTGACTCCAAAAGCCGTAAAAAAGATCATCACAATTCCCACGCCAAGTAGCACTAGCGCAACCAGAAGCCTCCACACCGCGCCGTACCACCGCTTCCCCACGACCGACCAGCAAAGCTGAATTGCAAACCAGAACGCCGCCACGGCGGTTGCGCCGAAGATTAAAACATAGACATTGATGTGTGAGAGGAACCGCTGAATCAAGCAGCTTTACCGAGCACGCGCAACTGGCTTCTTCTGCCTTGGCATCACCGCGATTGGAGCGGGTCGCTTTACACCTGACTTCTCATCCATCCATGCATCGAGCAGGGTCTTCCTGAACCGCCACCGATTCCCCAGCCGGAACGCCGGAATGAATCCCTCGGACGCATACCGATACAGCGTGTCGCCGCTGATCCCGAGATAATCCGCAGCCTGCCGGATATCCATCACCTCGCGCACAGCCTGAACCGCAACTGCCATACCAGGTCCCCCGTTCGCCTACACCAGAGCATGTCAGATTAGAAACCTGACAACCCTTTTGTACCCGCTTTTCCACACCCGCACAAGAAAAATCTCAGCTATTGACCACTAACTAACTGATACCAAAGTACTACCTCGTTTCCAATCCAGGAACCTGCTGTCCAGCAACCAAACAAAAAGAGCTCCGGCATAAACCGGAGCTCTTTCCCTCGAAAACAACTCTATATCATCTATTTCTTCGGCTGTAACCCGGTCATCACCGCCAGCAAATCTTCTCCAACTGTCCGTGTCTTCGCGATTGCGTCGGCCAAAGGAATGTCCGTAATCTGAGTTCCCTTTAGCACCACAAGACGGCCGAACTTTGCCTGATGCACTAGATCAATCGCAGCCACACCGTAACGAGTCGCCAGCATCCTGTCAAACGCCGAAGGCGTCCCACCACGCTGCGTATGCCCCAGATTCACGCTCCTCGTCTCATACTTGGTTCGCTTCTCAATCTCCTCGGCCAATTGCTGCCCAATTCCGCTCAGGCGAACATGCCCGAACGAGTCAACGCTCGTTCCATGCGTCGCTTGCGGACCCTCGGGAAACTTCGCCCCTTCAGCCACCACCACAATCCCGAACTTTTTCCCGTGATCATGCCGATATTTAAGCAACCTGCACACCTCATCAATGTCGATCGGGACCTCGGGAACCAGAATCACATCCGCACCGCCCGCAATTCCGGAAGTAATCGCGATCCACCCGGCATCACGGCCCATAACCTCGCACACCAGCACACGGTTATGCGCCTCTGCAGTGGAGTGCAGCCGATCCACCGCTTCCGTCGCGATGGTTACAGCCGTATCAAACCCAAAACAAGCGTCTGTTCCCGACAAATCATTATCGATCGTCTTCGGAACGCCCACACACTTCACGCCTTTCTCGCTCAGCGCAAGCGAGATTGATTGCGTATCGTCGCCACCGAGCGCAATCAAGGCATCAATCTTGTTCTTCTGGAGCACTTCAACGCACTTCTCAAAGCCGCCCGGAATCTTCTTCACATTTGTCCGCGACGACCGCAAAATCGTTCCACCCTTTTGCAGAATCCCAGACGTAGTCTCCAGGTTCAGCGGCATTGTCACATCGTCCAGAACGCCACGCCACCCTTCCATAAACCCAACAAACTCATCTCCATAATGCAGGATCCCTTTGCGCACAGCCGCACGAATCACTGCATTCAATCCAGGGCAATCTCCGCCCCCTGTCAACATCCCAATCCGCATCACTTTCTCCTTTAAACTTTTTAACCTTCAGAAAAATCATACGCCAGAGAGCGACCGACTCTACCGGTCTCTTCCTCAAAGAATTTCTCTGCTAATGGAGAAGCTCCTGACGGAACATCATCTTGTCTCTTTCGCTGCGAGCACCGTAACTGGCTTCTTTGTTCGTGTTGTTGTGATCGTCACCACACTGATCAAAACAAACAGCGTTCCCAGAATCGTTCGCAATCCAAGCGACTCACCACCGAGAAAATATCCAAGCACAACGGCCACCACCGGATTCACGTAGGCATAGGTCCCAACTTTTGTAGGCGATTCATGATGAATCAGCCACACATAGGCGGTAAACCCGATAAGAGAGCCAGCCACAATCAGGTAGAGCAACGAGACCCACGCGCTGCGAGAGACAGTCGACGGATGAAACTTATGAAATTCCCCCAGACCTCCCGATACAAAAGCAAGCATCACTCCACCAGCCAGCATCTGCGCCCCCGAACTCATCACTTTTGACGGGGGTAGCTCCAACTTGCGCGTCAGCACAGAAGCCGCTGACCAACTAATAGCTCCGACGATCAAGGCAACAGCACCAACCCGATCTATCGGCGCTCCTCCCAGATTAAACGAGTGACTCACCAGCGCCACCACTCCGCCAATACCAATCAGCAGGGCCAGCACCAGGCGAATCGTGAGCCGTTGCGTTCGAAGGAAAAAAGTCTCTGACAATGCAATAAACACCGGAATCGTAGCCATCATGACGGCAGCAGCGCCCGAGGGAACACGTTGTTCGGCCCAGAACAACAACCCGTAATCGACGACAAAGATCAACAGAGCAAGGATGCATACTGACATCCATTCACGTTTGCTCGGCGCCGGCTCGCGTCTCGCGACCATCCAGCCATACAGAACAAGTCCCGCGACCAAAAACCGCATCGCCGCAAAAAGGAGCGGCGGTACCTCCGCGACTCCAACCCGAATCGCAAGAAACGTAGATCCCCACACAAAATAAATAATCGCGAAAGCCAAGAGAATCTTCCACGCAGGGGGACGAGTTGAACCTTCCATAGGCAGAATCCCTAAAGGCACTCTATCAAGGTTTCTGCAACCATTTTCTATATACTGCAGCAATTAGCGATGTGAGTCGAAATCGACAGTGACGGTAGTCGCAACTTCAACCGGCACGCCGTCAACCTTATAGGGTCGATAGAGCCACGAGCGAACTGCGTTCTTGGCTGCACCGCGCAAAAGACGATGCCCTTTGATTACCTGTAGGTGCTCCACGGTCCCATCCTTGGAGATCACCGCCTGCATCACCACATTGCCCTGCATGTGGGTAAGGCTCGCGAGCATTGGATACGAAGGCTTCGGACCTGAGACAAGATTCGCTTCCATAACTCCAGAAGATACGTTGACAGGATGATGCAACCCCGGTTCAGAACTCAAATCGTAAGTTCGATCAGTAGAGCTTGTACCTGCCGACACCGTTGCTGTCGTGGGCGAAGCCTTCATCTCAGCAGAGACAGGTGAAGAGTCAGGTGCCGATCTCAAATGACTCTGGAATGGCTTCTTTCTTCTGATAGGAACAACAGGCGGATTATTGACCGGAGAGACTGCGCGTGGGGCGGTGCTGGAACTATAAACTTCGGCGTCGTCGCCTGCCGCCGATGCGTTCAGGGGCTGTATGGCCACGGAGCCTACATCACGCACGAACCACCGTGAGAGAAAACCAGCCAATAGCAGCGTCGCAACGCCAGCAAAAATTGGAAATGCAACATGTCTTCGGAAGGAACGGGACGCCCTTAAGGCTGTCCAGGGACTCCTGAGAACTGCCGGAGGACCAACCGCTGTTCTCAGTTCATCGCTCAATTTATCTGGCTCCTGCTGAACTTCAATCTCCGAAGAAATCGTTGGCGAGAATTTTTCCTTAGCTACCACTTTCAATCGGTCCGGGGATTCAGACCATACGGCAGGGGAAACGTTTTTCAGACGCGGCTCAATCCTGTTGATCCTCTCGTCAATGGAATCGAGGTATATCTTGAGTTCCAGGCTACTCATCTCCAGTCTGCTCAGAGATTCGGCTAATGTATCCGGACTTCCGAACTCGCTCGACGTCAAATCCGAACAAGGAATGTCGAGATGACCGGCATCGAACCGGCTGCAGACACCCGCACTCACCAGAAATTCCGTCACAAGCTCTACCGGAGCACTCATCTCCCGATCGCACGCGGCAATATCGGATCCTCCGCTCGCCACCGCAATGATCGTAAGAAGTGACCGAAGTGAGACTTCGGCCTCGCTTTCAATGACAGTTTTCGTCACACGCGCAACGTCCCCACGAAGTTCACTGTGATATTTCACTGCTCGAGCAAACGAGAAAAAATCCTCCGGCGAACCGAATTTAATTCCGTTGCAGCGAAAGACATCCTGAAAGTCTTCGATCGCTTCACCGAAGCGTGAAATGATCTCCTGTGCGTCTGAGAAGATATTCATGGTACGCAGTTGGATGCACATCACGCTCGGACAGTGACCTGTCTCTAAAACTCAACGCACATCACCGCCACCAATCCGACCGCACCTCAGTTCCCATCACAACCTCAGTTGGCCGACCCGGCTCCGGAGCCCAGATTTTTATGCCCTTCGCCTCCGCCACTTCCAACAACCGCTGGATCGGCTGTCTCCAGGCATGAAGAGCTAAATCGAACAATCCCCAGTGAATAGGCATCATCAACCCGCTCCCGCCTAACGCCTCAAAGGCTCGGGCTGCGCCATCCGGTCCCAAATGGATTCCGTTCCACAGCGCATCGAACGCGCCGATCTCCAGCATTACGAGATCGAACGGCCCATACTTCACGCCTATTTCGGCAAACCCCTCCCACCATCCAGTATCCGCACCAAAATAAATCTTATGCTTCGAAGTCTTTAGCACAAAGGCGGACCAGAGTGTTTCAAAGCGGTTGAACATACTGCGTCCGGAGAAATGCCGTGAGGGCACAGCCGTTATCTCCAATTCGCGAACCGTTACACTCTGCGTCCAATCCAGTTCCGATATCCGCTCCGGCTTCACTCCATACCCACGCAGAATCTCCCCCACGCCCAACGATGTCACCCAACGAACGCCGCTCATCGACTCCAAGCGTGACAACTGCCGAATCGTTGTCTCTCCCAAATGGTCGTAGTGGTCATGCGACACCAGTACAACATCCACCGGGGGTAAATCCTCCAGGTTCATCGGCGCAGCAAAGAACCGCTTTGGTCCCGCCCACGTCATCGGTGAGGCTCGTTGGTCCCAGACCGGATCCACCAGTACCCTCACTCCATCGATCTCAACCAACATCGAAGAGTGCCCCATCCACGTCACTCTCAAGCCACTCTCAGGCGCCACCCCGTACGCCGCAACATCGGTCGTGAAAGGCCCCACAGGCCGCCGAGGCGACTTCTCTTCCTTGTTACTCAAAAAACGAGGCAATACTTTGAACAGCGTGCCGAAGCCACCTATCGTCGTCGGAACCGGATTCAAAAACTTCCGCCCCTCCCGTCTCGCCTGCCGCAACATCGTCATTCTCTGAATCCTACAATCCTTATTCCATCAAAAGCACGAAAACCATCTCCCCTTTGAGTACAGGCAAGTGTAAAAAGGTGTCCCATGAGCAAGCCTCCCATCGCGATATCTGAACTGCTCAACATTCTCCAGTCGTTCTATGGCCCGCAACGGCCTTCATGGCCAACCGATCCATACGATTTTTTGGTCTGGTGGCACTGCGGATATCCAGCCTCCGACGCCGCTTGTGCCAAAGGCTGGGCCACACTCACCAAATCCATTGGCACCACACCTGAAAAGCTCCTCGCCGCCTCTCCGGAAAAACTCGCGACCGTATTAAAAGCCGGCGGCATGGTTCCGGAGCTACGTGCCTTGCGCCTTAAAGAAATTGCGATGCGCGTCAAAGATCACCTCAACGGCGACCTCCTCACAGCAATCTCCGGTCCGCTCGATCGGGCACGCAAGGAACTCAAGAAATTCCCAAACATAGCCGACTCCGGCGCTGATCGCATCCTGCTCTTTGCCCATATCGCACCCGTGGCAGCAGTGCCCTCCAACTGCCCGCAAGTTCTCGTGCGCGTCCTCCTCGGTAGAGAGCGCGAAAACTATTCTGTGACCTACCGCGAGGCCCAAAAAGCCATCGCCACCCAAACCCCCACTACCTTCGAAGCACGTACCAGAGCCTATCTGCTGCTCAAACAGCACGGCCAGGCGATCTGCAAGCGCACCAACCCGAAGTGCGATCAGTGTCCAGCTAACACAAACTGCGCATTCTTTATCGGCAAATATCGCGGCCGCCCCGCCCCATCTTTGCGATAGTACTCGAACAACGCAGTCCGCCCGTCTGGTAGAACTGGCAGTAGTCCGTTCCCTTCATCTTCGCGATTCTGGTAAGGCAGAAAAGCCTCTGTGCAAACCGAAGGGAACATTCATGACCAGTATGATCCGCCAGGTAATTGTGGGGCTGTTACTTTCCTTGAGCGCTTTTGTTCCAGCCCAGACAACACCGCCCCCCCAAGTCACCGAACCGGATACAACCGACCTTGCCAAGCAAACACAGAATCCGGTCGGCGATATAGTATCAGTGCCGTTCCAGTTCAACTTCAATGGCGGTGGCGCATACAAGGATCAGACCTTCTTTAATCTCAACTTTCAACCTGTCATTCCGATCCATCTCAACCCAAAATGGACCTTCATCGCGAGAACTATCGTCCCGGTAGTCAGCATCCCCACCACAAACGGGGTTAGCTATAGCGGAGTCGGCGACATTCAGGAACAGACCTTCCTCACCCCAGCTCGTCCCGGAAAACTTATCTGGGGTGTTGGCCCTGCCTTCTCCTTCCCTACCGCGACAGCTTCACCAGCTAAAACCGGCACCTGGGCCGCTGGGCCGTCCGTCGTTCTTCTCGCAACACCCGGACCGTTCGTCCTGGGCTCACTCTTTGTCCAGTTCTCACCCATGACGGACGCCAACGGGTCGCCGCGAGTCAATAACTTCCTCTGGCAGTATTTCGTCAACTTTAACTTTGGGAAGGGTTGGGCCCTCAGCACCGCGCCCAGCATCACTGCAAATTGGGACGCCGACCGCAGCCAGCGCTGGACAGTTCCCGTCGGCGGTGGCATTAGCCGCACTCTCGTCTTCGAGCGCCAGCCCATGACCCTCGGCTTTCAGTACTACTACAACCCAATACGTCCCGATAACTCGAACTCAACAACTCTGCGTTTTAACATCGCCCTTATCTATCCGCAAAAGCGCGGCAAATAGATCGCTCTTAGCACTCGCGTGAAGAATCTGTTCGCAACCAGCCTCTACAAGTTATTGGGGCAACCCGTTATACCCGCTGGAACCGCGCTGCAAAATCCCAAACGCGCTACTCGCAAGAATTCCTTCACCTGCCTTCAAATCGAACCGAGGGTCGTCCATAATTGGCGTCAAAGTCAATGTGGTTCCTGCTCCCCGAGCCGTAAAGTAAATCTTCAAAGCCGGAACCCAAACCACGATATCTCCTGAACTCTGCTTGTGAGCTACCAGGGCTTTGGTCAACGCAGAATTCCCGAAGTCGGTAGCCCTCCATCCATCACCACGCTGTGTCACGGACACCGACGACAATACCTGTTCCCCCGACGTTACCGGATAGATCGTCTTATGCGCATCCAGGACCAGCGACGACGCGTCCGGATCTCCCTTATATGCCGTCAGCGCGTCGAGTCGCACACTGTACAAATTCATCGGCGCACCGAGTTGCGCACTCTTCACCTGGTCTATAGAGCTGAACCCAAGCCCCTGAAAATTATCCTGAGTCACCAGTGACTGCAGCGCCGTCAATCCAGCCTGAGCCGCCTCTTGCGCTGTCGCGCTCGGCGTACTCTCACTCTGCGTCCCCTGGCCTCCAGGAAACATCTTTCCCTTGCAAGAGGTCATCGTCAATACCACGCAAACCATCAACACTGCTTCACGAGATCTCATCTTATTTCCCTCCCGCATAAGTAATGTTGTAGAAATCGTTCCAGTGCGTGTGGTCGGTATCACTCACATAACGTGAGTACGTCATAATTGTCTCAGTCCCGCCCGTCAGCGTATTCAAGTTCGTATAAGGCTCAGGATCATTTACGTCGACATACTGAACGTTGTTTAAGGTTAGATACCCTTTCACTACCATCATGTGACCACCGCCGCCGGGCCAATGCCACGAAAACGCAAAGGGTTTGTTCGAGCAGAAGATTTGCCCCTGAACCTGAGCCCAGGTAAGCGCGGCATCGCTCGTCTGGTCCGCGGTAAAACCGTACTTCGTATACTCTGGCCAACCGCCGTTGTTGCACGAACCACCGTTATTTTGGCAGCAGACGCTCAAGCCGAATCGGTTGTTCGCTTCTGTACATTGAGCCACATCGTGACCAAAATATTTCATGGTCATCTCGCCGCTAGCCGCCCAGCACCAGTTCGAAGCCTGTTGCGGTAGCGTCGGTACATTCACCGTAGCAACCAGCGGAGGATTACAACATCCCGCCACAAGGAAAAGGGAAATCGTCAACAGGCCTGCCAAAAGCAGTCTCATGAAGTGACCTCGAATCGTGAATTATTCGATCTGGCCCACTTTCAGTCCAAACCCGGGTTCGCCCACCGGGGACAGAGCAGAACACTCCGTTCCAAGACTGCGCAGAATCATACACGAATGTAGACCTCTGGCAAGCACAAATTAAACTGGCACCTGCTATGCCTTCGAAGCCGTGGCCTCGTCCGCATAAAATTCGTCAATCTCCTTCGCATACTGCTTCTCAACCACCCTCCGCTTCAGCTTCAGGCTGGGAGTCAGCGTCCCTTCCTCCACGCTCCACTCCTCCGGCACGACAGTCAACCGTTTCATGCTCTCGAAGTTCGCCAGGCCGATATTTACCTTGTCCACAATCTCCTGGTAAGCCTTCACGACCTTCGCATCCTTCACCAGGGCGACCTTGTCCTCCGTGGCAATCCCCTGCCCCTTAGCCCATCCCTCCAACGCAGCAAAGTTAGGCGAAATCAATACACAAGCAAATTTATGTTTATCCCCAACCAAAGCCGCATGAGCCACGAGCACGTTCGCCTTCAGCTTGTTTTCGATCGGCTGCGGAGCAATCAACTTCCCGCCACTCGTCTTTAGCAACTCCTTCTTTCTATCCGTAATCGAAAGGAACCCATCCTTATCGATATTCCCGATATCCCCTGTCTTGAACCACCCATCCGGAGTAAAGGCCTCAGCACTCTCCTTCTCTTTCTTCCAATATCCTTTGAAGATCGAAGGCCCTCGGACCTCCAGTTCGCCATCCTCCGCAAACCGGCACTCTATATTCGGCAACGCCTTGCCCACTGTGCCCATTCTGTGCGCATTCGGATAATTCAGAGAGATCACAGGCGAAGTCTCCGTCAGCCCATACCCTTCAAAGATCCGAATCCCCACATCCGCAAACCAGCCCGCCGAATCCATCCCCAACGGCGCTCCTCCCGAGATGAACACATGCGCGGCCCCTCCGAATGCCTCACGAATCTTCCCAAACACCAGCTTGTTCGCGAGCCTCCAGCTCAAACCTCCCTGAGCCTTGCCCTCCAGCGTCTCCGCTCGATGCTTTTTCCCAACTCCAAGCGCCCAGTTCAAAATCTTCAGCTTCACCGGCGACGCTGCCGACTTGCCCTCCACCGCCTGACGAATCTTTTCATACACTCGCGGCACCGCCACAAATACCGTCGGTTTTACCGTCTTCATTGCCTCCGGCAGCTTCTCGAACTTTGGACAATATGCCAGACGTGCCCCATGACACATCATCGCGTAGTCCAGATGTCGCGCCGTTACGTGCGACAACGGTAAAAACGAGATACAGCTATCCGAGTTCGTGAAACCGAGCGGCCCGGTTGAATAATTCACATTGCTCGCCAGGTTCCCCTGCGTCAGCATCACGCCCTTCGGCTCACCTGTCGTACCTGACGTATAAATAATCGTCGCCAGATCCTCCGGCTGTGCCTGCTTCAACATCGCATCGAAGTCCTTGTCCCGTCCCTCCTTTGCGGTCGCCCCTACCATTAGTTTTGCAAAACTCTCAGCCCCGCTGAACTCCCCGGCATCCATCACCACAACATGCTCCAGTTTCGGTAACTCACCAGCAACCATAACCTTCTCGTACATCTCACGCGAAGACACTACCGCAACCTTCGTCCCGGAGTCCCGCAGCATATATCCAATCTGCTCCGGCGTCAGCGTCGGATATAACGGCACATCTACACCTCCAATCGCGAGGGTCGCGAAATCCGTCACCGCCCACTCCCAGCGATTCTCGCTCAATATGGCAACGCGATCTCCCTTCCCCAATCCCCATCCAAGGAAGACATCCGCTAGCGCACGCACTCGCCCGTACAGTTCGTCCGAAGTAATCGGTTTCCAGGACCCATCCGCCTCCTGTCCGAGCATCACCACAACATCACCCCTGCCGGTAGCCTTCACCAGGGCATCATTCATCGTCACTAGATCAAACATGTTGTCTCCAGATCCCGTCTCTTGCCAGAGGCATTATTGCAGCAATCAGTCCAAATCCCCAGCCGCCGTTTTTCGATAGACCCTCGTTGTAGAAAATTCACAGCTCGCGATACATCACGAACGCGTCGACATAGCCCAATCGCGGATGCAGAAACACTTTGGGCAAGGTGCACAGAATGTCAAAACCGCAGCTCTTCCAGAGCCGGACCGCGCGTTCGTTGCTGCAAATCACAAAATTAAATTGCATTGCCTTGAAACCGCGGCTTCGCGCCCGCTCCAGCGAGTGTTCGCACATCGTCCGCGCCACTCCGTTGCCCGTCGCTGCGGCCGCAGTCATGTAGCCGCAGTTCGCCACATGCGATCCTCCACCCCGTTGGTTCGCCCGGAGATAATACGATCCCACCACAATCCTGTCAGCCTCCGCAACAAACACCTCATGCCCATCGGAAAACCAATAGGCGAGACCAGTATCCCGGGTCATCTCCCGGTCCAGCGTAAACACTTCGCCCGCCCGAACCACCGGCCCCAGAATCGACCAGATCGCATCGAAATCCCGCGGCTCCGCAAGACGAATAGTCAACATGCTGTCTGAACTTCAATCATAGAGTCGTCATATCGATAGGGCCGCCGCTACTTGCTTGTTGTAATCCCGTTCAACAGTACATCGATCACCTGCGCCGCAGTATCTTTGGAGTCATACACACGCCCCGTAAACACCGCCGAGCTCAACAGCTCGTCGATCGCACCAAACATGCAGTGAGCCACCACTCCATCCGACACATCCTGCCGGAATATTCCCTCCTGCTGTCCCCGCCGCACCACCTCGCGTACGAGCTGGATGTATCTCACCAGATGATGGTGAGAGAACTCCGAAATGAACTTCGCGCTCTGCCGCACCTCAGTCTGCATCACGATCGCCATGCTTCGGTTCACCGCATGGCTCTCCAGATGCACCCGCGCGATGTACTCCAATTGCTCCCGGGGCCCAGTCAGCGTCTTGAACGCCTCGTCCGCCGCCCGATGAAATTTGTTAAAGTTCTCGTCGATCGCCGTCCGCAACACATCATCTTTGCTCTTGAAGTAAAGGTAGATCGTCCCATCCGCCACACCGGCACGTTTAGCAATCGCGCTCACCGGCGAGTTGAAATATCCTCGCTCCGCGATTACCTCCACCGCCGCATCCAGAATCCGCTGATACTTCTCGCTTCCCGGCCCCGTAGCCGGCACCGCACCCACTACCCCTGACGCCATCGTCTTCTCTCGCTGCTTCTAGTCCAATCTTCTGCGGAAAAATTCTCCAGTCAGGTCACTCTAATGAATTGCCTTCTTTTTGCCAACAAGAAGCTCGCCCCAACTCCAAAATGCATCTTTATACATAACTAAATCTCAATTCGAAAAATTTGCCGCACCAGCGCCGGTCAACTGTTCAGGCCTGAGGACGAGGCGTCAGCCTGACAAATCTCACGGCCGACCTCGGCCATTCTGCCAGCATCGCCTTCGCCAGTCCGCTCCCGGACCGCTCCGCATGAGTTTCAATCAACCCACGCAAGCTCTCCCGAGCCTCGATGTCAAGAGAAACAAATGCTTCTGGTTCAAGAAATTCAGAGTGATACCTCTTGCCAGACACGAAGCTTCCATCAGCATCGTAAACCCACGCTATCCCCCCGGTCATGCCCGCTCCAAAATTAATCCCAACGCGCCCGAGCACCACAACCGTTCCCCCGGTCATGTATTCACAACCGTGATCTCCAACTCCCTCGACGACAGCCGTAACCCCGGAGTTCCGTACGGCAAATCGCTCCCCGGCTCTTCCCGCAGCAAACAGCTTTCCTGCGGTCGCGCCATACAAAGCAACATTTCCCAGAATCACATGCTGTCCGCTGTCCTTCGCCGCCAGGCCGCAAGCCCGAATCACCAACTCGCCGCCGGATAGACCTTTGCCGACGAAATCATTCGCCTGCCCATGCAGTACAAGCTTAATTCCATCGACTGCGAACGCGCCAAACGACTGCCCGGCAACCCCATCGAGATGGAAAGTCACATCCGCGGGTAGATGACCCTGTGCCCGCCGCAACGCAATCTCCCCCGCGAGTCGCGCTCCCACAGCACGATCGCGATTAGCAATCTTCGACTCGATGACAAACGGCACACCGGCCTCAACTGCAGCCATTGCAGGTTCAACCCAAGCCTCATCGAGCGGACGACTGGCCATCGGCTGATCATTCCGCACTCCCATCCATCGCGTCGGCCCATCAGAAACTCTCGTCAGCATCGGCTGTAGATCAAGGTTCCCATCAAACTTTACCTGCTCCAGCAGATCCGATCGCCCCACGGCGGCCTCGATCGAGGGCAAGCCATACCGCGCCAGCAAACGCTGCAGATCCCCGGACAACTGTTCAAAGAACCGCACCACATGTTCCGGTTTCCCGCGAAACTTGGCCCGCAACTCCGGCTTCTGGGTTGCAATCCCCGTCGGACAAGTATTGAGGTGGCACTGCCGCGCCATATCACAACCCAGCGCCACCAGCACCGCCGTCCCAAAAGCAAACTCATCGGCACCGAGCAACGCCGCGATCAACACATCTCGCGCTGTTGCCAGTCCACCATCTGTTCGCAGGCGCACCCGTCCCCGCGTACCGTTTTGCATCAACACTTGCTGGGCCTCCGCCAGTCCAAGCTCCCACGGATTCCCCGCATACTTGATGCTCGACAACGCCGCAGCTCCGGTCCCCCCGGTATTGCCAGCAATCACAATATAGTCTGCATAAGCCTTCGCCACACCCGCAGCAACCGTGCCCACGCCGCAACCTGAAACCAGCTTTACGCCCACAGCCGCCAGCGGATTAACTCGCTTCAGGTCATAAATCAGCTGCGCCAGATCCTCAATCGAATAGATATCGTGATGCGGCGGCGGCGAGATCAGCGAGACTCCAGGCTGCGCATGACGCAATCGGGCGATCAGCCCGCTCACCTTGTGTCCGGGCAACTGACCACCCTCGCCAGGCTTCGCTCCCTGCGCGACCTTAATCTCGATCTCCTCGGCGTGAGACAAGTACTCCGCCGTCACACCAAACCGCCCTGAAGCGACTTGCTTCACCTTATTGTTCAGAGAAACATGCACTGCCGGTGCCGCAACCACAGCCTCCGCGACAGCCACGGCACCGCTCGATTCAGCCGCCACGCTACCTCCGCCACGCGGATCGAGCTTCTCAGTCTGGAACGCCGGCACACGATACGCCTCAGGATCCTCACCACCCTCGCCCGTATTGGACCGCCCGCCCAGCATATTCATCGCAGCCGTAATCGTCTGGTGAGCCTCTGGACTTAAGGAGCCGAGCGACATGGCACTCGCGACAAACCGCTTGCACAAGTTAGCCGGCCCCTCTACATCACTCAGCGACAACTCCACGCCTGCAGGACGAATCTCCAGCAGATCCCGCAATACAGCAGGGTCACGCGCAATCACATCACGTGTATAAATCGCAAAGGCCCCGGCAGGGTCCGTTGGCTGCGGAACATTGCGCGCACTTCCCACCACCGACTGCAGCGCCTTCACCGTAGGCGGCTGCCACGCATGAGGCTCCGAGACATCCGCCTTCCTGAACCGGACCCACCCATAGTCCGGCAATTCACCTGCACCTGCCTCCCCAAGCCAGGCATGCCGGAGTTGCCGCTCCACCTCGGCAAATCCAATTCCCGACAACGGTGCCGGCGTCTCCGGGAAGCACCGCGTCACCACACTCGAATGAAGCCCCAGAATATCGAACAGGTGTGCTCCGCGATAGCTATCCACAACCGAGATTCCCATCTTCGACATCACCTTCGCCAGGCCGGCATCGAGCGATTTCAGCATCTTCTTTTCTGCCTCAACCGCATCCGTGCCTTCAGGTGCCAGACTCCGTCCGGTCTCTAGCGCCAGCCACGGACAGACCGCTCCAGCACCATAGCCAATCAGCACCGCCGCATGGTGAATATCCCGGCAATCTCCCGCCTCGACTGCGAGCCCGGCCAACGTACGAAGCCCGGCATCCACCAGCGCCTGATGTACAGCTCCTGTAGCCATCGCCATCGGAATCGGCAGCATCTCCGCGCTTGCGCTCCGGTCCGAGAGCAGCAAAATCCGTGCTCCAAATCGCACCAGTTGGATCGCCTGCATGCACAACTCGTCGAGCCCCTGAGTCAGGGTCCTATTCGCCGCGAATACCGCAGGCAATTCCGCCAGCTTCAACTCAGCATTATGCGGATATTCCCCGCGTCGCAGAGCCTCCACTTTCCCCAGCGACAAAAAGGGCGAAGCCAGCGAGATTCCCGGCAACGGAGCATTCCTATCGAGCAAGTGAGGCCACGGTCCTAACCGCGTATGCAGCGACACCACACAAGCCTCACGCAGCGAGTCAATCGGAGGGTTTGTCACCTGCGCAAACCGCTGCCGGAAATATGAGTACAAGGGCCGCGGAGCACGCGCCAGAAAGGCCAGCGGCGTGTCATCGCCCATTGACCACACGGCATCCTTCCCCTCAACCGCCATCGGCTGCAGAATCATCTTCACGTCTTCGCGCGTGTAACCAAATCCCTTCTGCGAAGCAATCAAGGCACCCGAATCCACACTCGAAACCTCAACCGCAGTCAGCGGAGCATCTTCCATCAGCGCACCGTAGGTCGTACCGGCATCGAACAGCTCCAGCAGCGCCTCATTCTCATAAACCTTCCGGTTTACCAGATCAACCACAAGCATCTGCCCCGGCCCCAGGCGCCCGCTATGGGTCACCTCATCCGGATCGAGGTCCACCAGTCCAGCCTCAGACCCCGCAACCACCAGCCCCGAACTTGTCATTGCAAAACGACAAGGCCGCAGCCCATTCCGGTCCAGCACTGCCCCCACAACCTGTCCATCGCTGAACGCAATTGCCGCCGGCCCATCCCACGGCTCCGCGCAATCTCCGTGGTATCGCAAAAACGAAGAAGTATGCACGCCATCGGTCGCCGGAGGCAGTAGCATTCGTATCGACTCCGCCAACGTCCTCCCATTTTGCGACAACAGCTCCACCGCCTCGTCGAGGCTGTTCGAGTCCGTCCCGCCCGCCGTCAAAACCGGCTTGCACTCTACAGGGAGCGTTGAATCCCTCGCAGCCATCCGGGCCCGGTTTCCCCATACAGTGTTGATCTCGCCGTTATGTCCAAGCTTTCTTCCGGGCTGAACCCGATGCCACGTAGGCGCCGTATTCGTCGCATAGCGCTGATGAAACACCGCAAACGGCGTCACATACTCCTCGGATGCAAGGTCCGGATAAAAATTCGGAAGAAACTCCCCCGTGCACATCGCCTTATAGACAATCGTCTGCGACGACAGCGAACACACATATCCCGTTACATCGCCCTGCGCATGAGCCCTCTCAAACTGCTTTCGCGCAAGATAAAGCCGTCTCTCCATCGTCCCCTGCTCTGCGGAGTCGGAATCCACAACAAGTACCTGTCGAATCCGTGGCATCGTAGACAGCGCCATCTCACCCAACCACTCGACAGCAACCGGCACATCGCGCCAACCCAGCACCGTAAAATCATGCGAAGTGAGGCAGCGCTCCAACAGTCCTTCCGCGCGAGTCTCTTCGACGGGGAGCAATAGCATTCCCACGCCCAGCAGCTGGTTATCATCAATCGAAAGATCGGCGGTCTTTGCCAGAAACGACCGTGGAATCGCCGTCATCACGCCAACGCCGTCGCTGCTCTTGCCGTCCGCGGCCGTCGCGCCACGATGCGCCAGTCGGGACAAGGCCGTCAAAGCCTGCTTGAGAATCTCATGATTCGGGACCCCATTCACCGAAGCGACAAACCCCACACCGCAGGAATCGTGATCGAACCGTTCGTCAATCAAAGACGGCGAAGTCTCCGGGGACACAGCAACACCTCGGAAACTACGCTTCAGACTGGCAACCTGGGACCGTTCCATGCTTCACTATACGTCGTCAGGAGTTGGAATTGCCCCTTGGCGACACCTTCCCTTGGGAGTGTGTTGTGGTGTTCTTTCGAACTGGGTGAAACTTATGTATAAATATACACAAATTCATGTATATTTATACAGATAAAGTTTTCCACCCTCTTCCTTTCAACCCGCGTTGAAGACTAAGGAGCGAAGGAGCAGGTACAAACTAACCAAATGAAGCAACAACGTCATGCCGCAATTCAGGAACTGCTGGTCAAGGCAGCTGTCACCAGCCAGGACGAACTGCGTCGCAA
>Ga0206958_1095_pt1 | contig 27381 bp, 17 predicted proteins | sample Alteio_BWOrgHeat_33_FD_152968 | JGI IMG/M metagenome (GOLD analysis project Ga0206958, IMG submission 152968) | Enriched cells from forest soil in Barre Woods Harvard Forest LTER site, Petersham, Massachusetts, United States -... | ecosystem: Environmental > Terrestrial > Soil > Temperate forest >... | reverse complement strand
GCGATGAGCTTTATTAACTCCAACGCTCTGGGAGCATTCTTGTATTTCTCTTCCATAACAGATAGATTTTCTATATTTGAAAAAATATCCAAAATCAAAGGATAATCGGAGACAGCACTCTTCATCGCCGCGTCTTCCTTAAAAACAATCTTCACCAAATTCTTATGGGAAGACGTGAAAAGCCGATCAATATCCTCCCAAGTCATGGACATAAATCTCTTTACCGGTTCTTGCTGGCCCCAAGAATTCTCAATAATGGCCGCGCCCTCAGCCATAGCCACCGAACTCTTCTTTAAATTTTTACCGGAGGTAATCAATAAAATTTTACTTTTTGGATACCTGCCGTGCACAGCAGCCGCTATACTTTCATACTGCGGTTCATACTGCACATCATAAGGCATTATAATGGTGCTGTTAGCCAAATCAAAAAACCAGGCCTCCTTAAAAAAATCTTTTACCTCATCCCCTTTAAAAGCCGGGTCTAACCTTTGAAGCGCATGATGCCAAATCTGAAGTTTTCTTTTTCCCTTGATGATAATTGGTGAGCAGCTCAATGCGCCAATGGTTCCAAGCACTTCGCTTTCTTCATACTGTTTTCCAATGATGACATTTCTGAACGTTCTATCGTTATAAATCCGGGGCGGATATTTCAATCGATCCAACTCTGTTCCAAAAAGTTCATCAAAAGCTTCCGCATTCCGCCGAATGTCAGATGCCCCCATCATCGCTGCATCTAATCTTACGCTTTCAATGTATTGTGAATTTTTCCTCTCCCAATGAACATTCGCTTCATCTGTTGTTTCATGTAAAGGAACGATTAATTGCAGCCCTCCCGAGAAATATTTCCTTGGCACACTCTGATGAGTGATCGGATCGACTTCTTGCTTGATATAGTTGTAAGCACCTTTTTTGAAGGCTTGGAGGTATTGCTGGTAGATGTGTGGTGGATCCCCGATTGAAGCATTCGGGGATGACAGAATGCCAGCCACCTTGTTCTTGTTGGCGTAAACCTCTGCCAAGATGCTGTCTTTGATTTTCTTTTTATACCAGGTGGCGAGGATCAGGCTATTGTAGACTTGGCGAAGTTGAGCGAAGTTTTGACCTTGATTGACTTCGTTGGTCAATTCTGGGAGTACAATTTCCCTGAGTATAGCTTTTACATTTGGTGAGGCGGTTTGGTGATTTCCCTGGGGTGCTTTCAGATTCAGAGCTTGGGGCGCTTGGCAGCGTGCTTGGGGACACGTTCCTTGTAGTTCTGATTTGAACATGTCCCCAGGTTGGCTTTGGTGGATTTGGGTCGAGCGATAATCTTCCTCTAGCATTACCTTTAATTTTGCTTCCACCACATAGGCGGTGCCGGCTTTGGCGTTTTCGTAGACGACTGCCTTGTCTGGGAGGATCCAGACTTTGTTGAATGTGTTTACCGGAATATTTGTTGTGCCAAATTTCTTGGCGGATTCGGCGTAGATGCGTTTCCAGAATTTCTTGCCGGTCTCACCTTCTGGATAAATTAAACTCGCCGTGATTTGTTTTAAAATATAGTCCTCTGCTAATAGGTCTCTTCCCAGGGCGGTTTGGCCCAACGCATCTGGGACGATGCGATTTTTTTCGTAGGGTGACAAATTGACCCAGAGGTCTTTTTCTGGAGTTGTCAGAGAAGCTAGGAAATATTTGATGAGTTGGATGGATTGTTGTTTTAGTTGTTTTAGTTGTTCTTGTTGTGGATCCCCGATTAAAGCATTCGGGGATGACAGGATGAAATCGAATTTGAAAGGATTATCAGGATGGACTTTTAGGCCTTTGAGGATGAGTGGATTGAAGGCAGGGCTAAGCGCCACCATAGTGCCGGGTTGCGGCAGGACGAATGCCTGGGCTTGGGCGTTGGGGATTGGGCCACAGGAATTGAGCAAAAAGGCAAAAAGAAGTCCCAGCGCTATATTAGCTCTTAGATTTAAATACTTTAACATATAGGGCAAGTATGCCTTATTTTGGGGAATTTGACCAGTTTTTAGGCTTTAAAGGACGGTTAAAACAATTTACCGACTATAAAAGGCAGGACGCTGTCGGTTCTGAGGATGCGTGGGCCCAAGTCAAGGGTTTGGCAGCCGGCGGCTTTGAGGAGATCGATTTCGAAGTCAAGGATGCCGCCTTCGGGGCCGATAGTTAACAATAAAGGGGACACATTAACGTGTCCCCTTTTAAAGGGGGACACGTTAATGTGTCCCCCTGGATGGGCGACGAGCGCGGTTTTGCCTTTAATCAGCGCTGGCAATTCGTCTTCGACGAAGGGTTTGAAACGTTTCTTAAGGATAACCTCCGGCAGGACTGTGTCCTTTGCCTGTTCCAAGCCTAGGATCAATTGCTCTTCGATGGCGTCTGGTTTGAGCGATGAGGAGTTCCAGAGGCTTTTTTCGACGCGGTTGAAATTGAGAATGATGATTCTTTTGACCCCCAACATGGCCGTGGAGAATAAAATGCGCTTGAGCATCGGTGGCCTAGGTAACGCTAGAATCAGCGTTAAAGCCAATGGTGGCGGAGGGTTTTGATCGAGTTTAACATCGAGCTCGAGGCGATCCTTCTTTTGGCTGACGATTGTCCCCTGCCCTATTAAGCCGTTGATTTTGCCGACGGTTAGACCTTGGCCTATTTCGGGTTTGATAATATCACGGATGTGATCCAGGCGACGGTCGGTGAGACGGACGCGGGTTGGGGTGATGAAATCGGAATCGGAAAGTAAAATGAGATTCATTCAAGGTTGTTCTTGTCATGGATTCCCGCTTTCGCGGGAATGACAGGTAGGATGACGGATGGATCCAGGTGAAAGGAATGGGCGGCGTCGGGGAATTGGCCGCTCATGACTTCTTGCTTGTATTGTTTGACGGCCTCAATAATTTGCGGGCCAAGATCGACGTATTTTTTGCTGAATTTAGGCATATAGCGGGTGAACAGGCCCAAGAGATCGTGCACGACAAGCACCTGCCCGTCACAATGCGGACCAGCGCCAATGCCGATCGTGGGTATGGTCAATTGCTTGGTAATTACCTCTGCCACCTCTTTAGGAATGCATTCCAAAACCACACTGAAACATCCCGCCTCCTCAATGGCCTTGGCATTAGCGATGATGGATTTGGCACTGGCCGCATCCTTACCCTGCACCTTCATGCCGCCTAACTTCTCGGCGGTCTGCGGGGTGAGGCCCACATGGCCCATGACCGGAATGCCTGCCTTCACAATCGCCGCGGCAACCTCAGCACAATCTTCAAACCATTCTAGCTTCACGGCATGCGCGCCTGCTTCAATGAACTGCCGGGCATTATCAACCGCCGCACGGGGGTTGAGCTGATAGGCTTCAAAGGGCATATCTCCGACGATCAAGGCATTCTTAACGGCCCGCACCACCGCGCGGGTGTGGTGCAGCATTTCCTTCATACCAACCTCGGTGGTTGATTCCAGACCTAAAACCACATTCGCCAAAGAGTCCCCTACCAAAATGATGTCGATGCCGGCTTCGTCTAGAAAAGAAGCGATGGGGTAATCGTAGGCGGTGAGCATGGTGATGCGTGTTTTAGACTTTTGGGATTGAATGTCTTTAATGGTTTTCATGAGTTTAAATATTGAATGATTTTTTGCGCGGTGGTTTTACCATGGGCCATGGCCTCGACGACTGAGTCTCCGCCGCAGGTAAAAACCTTGTCTTGACTGGTGCTCGGAATATGCTTTAACAAATCTTGAGACTGGCGGCCATTGGCGATCACGACGGTGGCTGCCTCTAAAACCACCGGTTCCTCGGATGAAGGCACAAGCCTTAAACCATCTTCAGACTCAATGATGTCCAGCTTGCGGCATTTGACTCCCTGCACAAAATCTTGCCCATCACCGACAATCTCGAGGGCTTGTAAGGGATGAATTTCAATACCTTCCTCAGCGGTCTCTTTTAAAATTTCTTGGTCAACCCCCGCCTGTTCTTCAAGTCCCTCAAAAATCACTTGGACGTGATGACCTAAACGCGCACTCACGCGCGCCGCGTCGAATGCCGCCGACCCTGAGCCTATGACAACTGTCTTAGACACCGGCATATCCTGACGCTTGGCGGACTGGGCCACATCTTCTTTTTGGATCGCCTGAAGACGGTTTAAAAATTCCGTATCGTAATACACGCCCCCGAGGCTGCTGCCGGGCAAATCGCTAAATCGCGGCAGGCTCTGGCCCGTGGCTAAAAGCAGCGTCGCGAATCCCCGCATAAGAATTTCATCCAGCCTCATGGTCTGATTAAAAATCACATCGGTCTGAACTTCAACGCCGAGGGCTTTTAATTGCGCGAATTGTTCATCCAAAACTTTTTGCGGCAGGCGGAATTCCGGAATGCCGTAGCGCAACATCCCGCCGGGTTCATGGGCGGCTTCCAAAATGCTCACCCCTAAACCGGCCTTGGCTAAATAATAGGCCGCGGTCATACCCGCAGGGCCTGAACCAATAATGGCGACTTTCTTACCCAAAGCGCTCGTCGGTGTTTTGGAGAATGTCCCTTTAGGTGATTGGCCGAAATCGGAGGCAAATCGCTCGAGGGCGCGTATGGAGATCGGTTCTCCTTCGGCCTCGAAGACACAGCTCTGTTCGCAGGGCGCCGGGCAAACGCGGCCGCAGATGGCCGGAAAGGGATTTTCTTTTTTGATACGCTCCAGGGCTGACGTTGCATCCCCTTCGCGCAAAAAGCGGATAAACCCCGGGATATCGATGCCCAAAGGACATCCCGGCAGACAGGTGGCGGTGGCGCACTGCGGGCAGCGGCGGGCCTCATCCTGGGTTATTTTTTTGTTGAACCCCAAAGAGACTTCCCGAAAATGGCGAATCCTGGTCTCTTTAGGCTGGCTGGTGCCGCTTGGGCGTCCCATAACCTTGGCTCCAATGCATTCATGCGTTGCGATAAATCCTGATAATCCACTTTATGCCCATCAAACTCCGGCCCCTCGACGCAAGCCAGGCGATATGCGCCATCCACCTTCACCCGGCAAGATCCGCATTGGCCCAGGCCATTGACCATATAAGGATTGAGGGTCACGCGTAAAGGTGTGCCCTTCTCCCTGGTCATTTGGGCGGCCGCCTGCATCATATCGACCGAACCGATGGCGTAAACTCGTTGGACATTGTACTTAGTCAGCAATTCTTTCAAAAGCCCTGTGGCCAGCCCCTTACGTTCATAGCTGCCGTCATTGGTGGTGATAAAAATCTCATCGCAGACAACCCTCATCTGGGCCTCGAGCATCAGGACTTTCTTAGATTTGGCCCCGACGATACCGATAACCTTGTTGCCCTTTTTCTTTAATCCGCGACAAATAGGCAAGATTTGGGCGGCACCGATGCCGGTGGCCACACAAATCACAATCCCGTATTTATCAATCTCCGCGGGTTTCCCTAAAGGCCCCACCATTTGATGGACGCTTTCGCCGATGGAAAGCTCACCGAGTTTACGGGTGGCGGGACCGCGCTCATGGACCAAGAGCGAAATCATGCTGCGGCGCTCGTCGCTGTCGATAATGGTCATGGGGATGTTATGTTCACCTTTGACCGGTGTCACCATCACAAACTGGCCGGGCTGGGCGCGTCCGGCCATCATGGGAGCCGTAATATCAATCTTTTTGATATTCTCAGCGATGAGTTGCTTATGAATGATTTTATACATTAGAAGAACATCCATGGCGGAGGCAGAGGCATAGCGGAGGCAACACCTAGCGCCTGGCTGCCAAGACCAAAAAGTCCGCCGATAATCTCTCCGGGGAGGCTTAACAACTCACAACCGCTTTGGCTCAAGCACACAGCCAACAGCAAAAGAAAATACCATTTTCTCATTTAACCAAAAATTCCGTTTCCAAAACTTTATCGCCCACACGCACGGTGACCGCCTCGGCATCGATCGATTCCAGGCCTTTTAAAAGCGGCGAGATGATGTTGTCCATGTTGTACATAGTTAATTTATCGCTTTGCGCGCCCAAGGCATAATTGTCCAAAAGACGATTCAGGTCCTGCTTTTGCTCTTTGTAACTAGCAATATCTTCACGAATGGAACTCTCTTCACGGTTTAAATTGGCGATGGCACCATTCAAGATATCGGGGCTTTCCATTGAAATATCCGCCAGTGATCCGCTTTTAAGCTGGGTCAATTTCTTCTGGGCTAAAACCAGCTCCGCGCTTTTATCGGCAATGGCCTCATCCAACTGGTGCTTTTTGTTGTCGCCGTCTTCCCGATAGGCCGCGGCCATAGAGACCTGTCCTGACAAATATTTATCGAGCCATCCAAGGAAATCCTGGGCCCGACGGGAGACTTCCGCCGTCTTCATTAAGGTGACGGAATGAAATTTCTCACCGTTGGCAAGGCTAAATTGCAACACGGAATTATCCGAAACCATGGAACGCAGGGAATCATTGTACGCTTCAATGGACCGCTTGATCAGCTGTCGGCTGGTGGCCAATAACAGATAGTCCCCCAAAAATCCATAACCCGGATCCATATTGCCCCCGAGCGATAATGTCACATAATGGATCTTCACATGTTCATACTCTTCCGTGCGCACCGTTCGGATGGAATTCTGGGTCAACTGGTCTAGCAAATGCTCCGCCTTAGAGCGGTCCTTGATCTTCACAAAAACCAAAAAGCGCGGGAACGGATACGAGCCCTGCATATCCACATCGGTCAGATAGCCGCCGACTTCATTGCCCAGTAAGGGCAAAATGTCCTGCCGGATATTGACATTGAAATGCTCCTCCAACCTTTGTTTTAAACGCAGGAGAGTTGCATCAAACTCGGGATTGGCTTGCAATCGTTGTTTGGCCATATTCCATGACCGGTCAAAATCGTAGCAGCCGCCCCAATGATAAGCAATGGCGTCGGCGGGAACGAACGTCAAGGTGTCATTGCTCAAGGCCGGACAGGCAAAAGCTTTGCGCATGTCGGAGGGCATGTTTTTTTCATTTAAGCCGATGATCATTTTATATTTGCTCACCTCACCCGGCATATACGAGAGGCCATAGACGGGAAAGGCCGAGCTTTGATAGCCGATGGTTGTTAAACGGGAATCCATTTCCCCGCGCCAAAGGCCGGAGAAGAGTTCAAAATTGACAAAGACCATTGCCTCCGCTTTAGCGTAGGCGTTGCTGCGCACAAAATTATAGGAAGCATCCAACTGCAAAGCCTCATGCCGGCGTTGATAAACATCAATCACATCTTCCAACGGCCGGGCAGGGCCCGGAGCAATAATCAACAGATCTCTGAGGCGCACATAGGCCAACTTCAGCCCCTCTTTTTTAAACGCAATCTGATTGATCACGCGCCCGTGATAATGATGTTTAGTTAAGACCGCATCATCACCCCAACGCCCTGAAAGTTGCCCCAAGATTTCGAGCAGACGTGTCGAGGGACTTAAACGCAACGTGATGAGCACTTGATAGGAATCATTCTGGCGGTAAAGGCCGACGGAGGCCTCTTTGCCCAAAAATCTTCTCACCCATGGATTGGCCCAACATTGGGCCAGGCCTTTTTGCCAACGGTCAAAATCACGGATGTCCCGGGGAGAAAAATTATTGCGGGCCAACACTTCGGCAAAATCAATGGAGCTGATATTCTTCCCGAAATCCGAATGAATAAATTGGTCCATGTGCTTTTCCACATGGTTCAAACGCACAAAAACCACCGGATGCGCAGGCAAGACACGCTCCACCTGTAAGCCCGCGCGCAGATACCACACCAGCAATCCGGCTACCAAGATCAAAGAAACCCAAATCATTTTATTTTTCATATATTGATCCCAAAAAAAGTCCTGGCATTGGCATTGACCGCATCCAAAACTTTTTCTTCCTCTATTTTCTTCAAGGCGGCCAAAGCTTTCCAGGTCCGCAGCACATCACGAGGCTCAGCCATAAAAAAAGCTTCCCCCTCTTTATAATTCACCGGTGAATCAGTTTCAATCAAAATCCGCTCTAAAGGCGCCTGTTCCATGGCCCGTCGGGATTCCGGGCTGTACGCCACGCTAGGGCTGGTGGAAACATAAAAACCCGCCGCCACAATCTGCTCCAAAACATCCACCGGACCGCTATACCAATGAAACAATGCCTTTTGGACACGGGCGGCCTTGACCATGCTTAAACATTCTTTCCAGGCCCCACGGCTGTGAATGACAATGGGCAGGTCACATTCACGGGCCAAATCCAGATGAAAGGCAAAGGAATCTTTTTGCTTCTGGCGCTCGACTTCGTCCTTGCGCACCCATTTATACCAGTAATCCAGACCGGTTTCTCCGACGGCACGGGCTCGACCGATATTGGCACGTAAAAAATCAAAAGCCGCTTGTTGTAATTCCGGTTTAACGAGCCCCGGATGCACGCCTAAGGCCGGATGAATCCTTGGATTTGAATATTGGCCGGCAATACTCAATACCTTTTGCATCGAATCCAAATCCACACTCATGGCCATGATATCACTGACACCGGCCTCTGCCGCACGCGCTAACGCGCCAGGTAAATCTTCCAGCTGGTCGATATGCGCGTGGGTGTCTATGATATTCATTTGCTATCGACGATGAGGGTCACCGGCCCGTTGTTGATCAGGGACAGATCCATCATGGCCCGGAATTGTCCGGTTTCGACCTTGGCACCGCTGGCCCGCAACTGAGCGACAAAATAATTATATAACTCTTCGCCTTTGGCAGGGTCTGCGGCTTGGTCAAACGAAGGCCTGCGACCCTTGTCACAATTGCCATACAGCGTAAATTGAGAAACAACCAGAAACTGGGCTGCCGCCTCCATGGCGGATACATTCATTTTACCTTGCGTGTCCTCAAAAATGCGTAATTCCGTGATTTTTTTGATGAGATAATCGGCTTGAGATTTCTGATCATCACGGGCCACAGCGACAAAGACCAAAAGGCCCGGACCGATTTGACCGATGATTGTTCCAGCCACCTTCACCTGGGCTTCTTTGACTCTTTGCAGAACAAGGCGCATATAATTACTTTTAATTATAGGTTCGTGTGTAGCGTGCGTCAATAGAATACCACGGTAGGCGGATTGACAAGGCTTCGGCTTTATGTTAAAAACAGCAATGGATCTTAAAGAACTGCTCCTTCAACATAACTTTCCCCAAGGCTTCATTGATGCCCTGACCGCCTCGGGCATTAAGACCCTTCATCCACCCCAAGCCGAAGCCATCCGCAAAGGAGTTTTGGACAAAAAGAATGTGGTCATGGCGGTTCCCACAGCGGCCGGCAAAACCTTGATTGCCGAGCTGTGCATGCTCAAATCCATCCTGCAAAGCGGCGGCAAGGCCTTGTATATTGCGCCTCTTAAAGCCCTGGCGAGTGAAAAATATAATGATTTTAAGAAAAAATATGATTCGCTAGGGATTAAAATCGGCATCGCCACCGGCGATTTGGATTCCCCCAGCAAATACCTGGACCGTTATCAAATTTTGATTGCCACCGCTGAAAAGGTGGACTCACTTCTACGCTCGAAAGCTGGATGGCTCATCAACTCGCTGTCGGTGATTGTGCTGGATGAAATCCATTTTATCGACGATGAAAGCCGTGGACCGACTTTAGAGATTTTGACCGCACGCATCAAGCAATTAAAACCAGATATCCAAATTTTGGCTTTAAGTGCGACCATCACCAACGCTCAGGAGTTGGCCGGTTGGTTGGGTGCGAATCTGGCCTTCAGCCATTGGCGCCCTATTCCTCTTAAAGAAGGGGTTTATTTTAATGAACGGATCATGTTTGATAATGAGTCTATTCGCCTGGTAAAGGAAGAAGCTGATGAAGATTTGAATAAATTGGTCCTGGATACGTTACGCGGCGGCGGCCAAGTGCTCGTTTTCGTCAATTCCCGCCGTTCCGCCCAAGCCGCAGCCCGGGAATTGTGCCCTTCGGTGGGGCCTTTGCTTAATCCCGAAGAAAAGAAAATTTTGGCTCAACTCGCTCATGATATCAGCGAAGATCATTCCGCCACCAAGGTTTGCAAAAAGCTCGCTGAGATCGTCAAACATGGCTGCGCCTTCCATCATGCAGGCCTTACTCCTAAGCAACGCCATCTCATTGAAGATCATTTTAAAAGAGATATTATCAAGGTCATCTGCTCGACACCTACTCTAGCGGCAGGCGTCAATCTTCCGGCCAGGCGCGCCATCATCCGCGACTGTAAGCGTTATGCCAGCGGCTTGGGTTCCGTCTATATTTCCGTCGGGGAATATAAACAATGCGCCGGTCGTGCGGGACGGCCTCAATACGACGATCATGGTGAGGCGGTGCTGATGGCCAAATCGCTCTCCGAACAGAGCGCCTTGTTTGACCGGTTTATTTTATCGAAGCCGGATCCTGTCACCTCCAAGCTCGGCTCAGAATCCGCGCTACGCATGCACATTTTGTCATCCATTGCGGCCGGTTACGTGCATGATATCAACAGCATGTTTGATTTTCTCAATCACACCTTTTTGTCTTACCAGCGCCAGGGTGCTAATTTGGTTGAACTCGTCGGCAATATATTTGATTATCTTCACCAAAACGGCTTTATCGATAAAAGCGGCTTTAAATATTTCACCACCCCCTTCGGCAATATCACCAGCCGTCTTTATATCGATCCCATGACCGCACTCGTCTTACGCCAAGGCTTGACCAAGATCCATGAAGGCAAATCGTTTTCCACCTATGGACTTTTGCACATGCTCACCTGCTGCCCGGACAGCGAGATGTTGTCGCTTGGCAAAGCTGATTATGAAGAAATTGAAAGTTTGAGCCACAAAATCGAAGATGAATTGATCATTACCCCTGATGAGATGCCGATGCTGCAGGATGTTTACACGTATTACGCGACGCTCAAGACAATGTGGTTGTGGTCGCGTTGGATCGATGAAGATAAAGAAGAAACCATGTGCGATGATTTCAACGTCGGACCAGGGGATATTTACCGGCATGTCGAGTCAGCCGGATGGCTCTTGCACGCGGCCATCATGATTGCGGAATTGCTGCACTTTAAAAAGATGACCTTTGATCTGGAGGCCATCCGCCTGCGCATGCGTTATGGCATCAAAGAAGAATTGCTGGAATTGGCCTCCCTCGAAGGGGTTGGCCGAGTGCGCGCACGTGTACTCTTTAAGCACGGCTATCACCGCCTGGCTGAACTAAAAATGGCCACAGCAGAGCATTTAGCCTCCATCAAATCCATCGGCAAGTCCCTGGCCGAAAGCATCGTGCATCAAATCCAAAACCCCACCCCCCGCAAAAGTTTTAACCCCAAGCCACACTCTTTCACGCAAGCTGATGCAAATCCTGTTGGTGAGATTACGGAAGTGTGGACGGATTGAAGAAATTTGACAAATAGCCGGTCCTCTGATAAATTTAATTTATCAAATGCGTTCCCCCAACGCATAGTTATTAATCGGCTTCCCCCCAGCCATATTCCATCCAAAGGGGGGAATCTGTGATCATCAGCGAACACCGCAGGGAATTCATCGCAAAGCTCATTTGCGATCTCGGCAAAACTATTTTTGCAGTCGGGTTGGGCAGTTATTTCTTTGAGAAATTTTCTATTAATGTTAAAATTGGCTTGTGGGTATTCTTTTCAATATCCATGGTGTTAAGTGTATTTATTCAACCTGAAAAAGCCAAAGGGAGATAATTTTATGCTATGGTTTGCTTCTGCACCCCTAGTAATAGCTGCTATCGTCTTGTTTTTGATGTGGATCGACCGCCGCAACGCCAAAAAACAAGCGCATTAAATTATTGGGGAGGTTTTAATCCAACGAGCGGCCAGATGCTTTTGACCGGTGTGATGCGGTAAATGACGGGGCTTAGGCTGTCGATCCCTTCACGCTTGATACGCTCGATCATGGCGGGGTCGACATGCATGACGACACCCTGGCCTTCTTTTTGGACGCTCAGGGCCATGTGGGAAGTGTTGAGATCAATACCGCCGGGTCCTGTGACCATGCCTCGATCTTGAATGTCAAAAAAATCCTTCGTGATCCCATAGTTGCGAACAAACGGCGTCTTAAACCAATCATCCAATTCATCAATGGTCAGAGGATCGCTTGGATTAATATGCGAAAGAAACTTTGACACATTTAGTAAGGTCAATGGCTCTTCGTTCTCAAGTAGCTGTCTTTCATTCCCAAAGTATCTATTAGAAGCATCCCGAACCTTGTCCGCTCCTTTGGCAAATGGAAGCAGAGCACGTATTCCCCTTGCAGACCTTGAGGCCGCTTCTATGTTACGTTTATGGTCATTACGGCTAAGAATCAAACTGCTCAACACTATCAGGCGTTGATGGGGCCTTAACAGAAAGACCCGTGTCACGGACTTTATGGACTGCTCATCCATTAAATCCCATTCAAACTTCTTGATTTCATCGAGAAACATGTCCTCAATATTATACGCCACACGACTCTTGGGCGCCAACCTTGTAATCCCTTTACCAAGGGTCTGGAAATTATTTTTTATACCGGAAGGAATGTCTTGGTAAGGAATCTTTATGTCGGTCGCTTCATAGACGAATTTGACCTGATAGTCTGCTATGTAGGAAACACCCAATATATCCCAAAGATATCTGATTGCATAAACCATCTCCTTGACAGAATTTCCCGGAAAAATACGCTCAATTTCTTCCTGCGAAGCATTATTCATAAACCAGATCAGAGCGGTAAGCCTGGCCTCAAACTCACGGGCATCGTACTCATGTCCTTCAATGGAGATGAATTTCTTTGTTCCCAAATCTTTACGCTCAATCCTGTTTTTAGCCGTATTCTTCATTCTTTCCCAAGACCTATAAACTACCTCGGGAAAATAAATTCCATACCATTTCAACAAGTCAACCTCGAGATTGATGCCCGGCTTGGCTTCTTTTAAGTATTCACTTAATGCCGCTCCATAATTTTTGCCGAACCGCCTTTTGCCGTCAACCCACCGCTTGAAATTCTCAAAATGTTGATACAAATCCGCACCCACATTATCTATAAATGGCATCAAGCCCTCGCCGTTGATGCGCCCAGCCGCTTCTTGCAATGCGATCTCTATTTGAGGCCAGTCGACCGGCACAAGACTTAAATTTGACGCAGGCGCGCCTGTCTCGTCGATTCCAAATAACGACGGCTTAATGCCGTAGAAATCTTTGATGAAGGGCGTGTTGAACCAGGCTTTTAAATCTTGGGCGGTAAAAGGAATGCCGTAATACCGCAAAGCGGCAGCTACATTGTCAAAGTTGAGTTTGATTCCAACACCAAATACTCTGAAGCCCTCTTGCTGTTCGATCAAATCGTCCAATGGCTCCTCCTGTTCTCCGGTTAAATCAGGACGATCCATGGCTTGATGCGCAAGTTTACTCATGAACAATCCGCTCAAGATGGTTAGAACCATGCTGTTCTGAGAACGCAGGCCAGGAAGCTTGACATGCATATCCTTCAATATAGTGGGATTCCAGATTAATGCCCAGGGAGGCAAAGCGCTTACGCCTTCAATTTTCTCGTCTTCATGTAAAGGAAAATCTATTTGAGTAGCAACATAGTCAATAAGACCAACTTCCTGCTTTGTCAAATAAGGCATCTGCATGGTGTCCCATAAAAACCATGATGCCGCGATGATTTTACGAAAGTTACCCTGTAATTTCTGCTCATCTTTCGTTATGGCCACCTTCTCTGCTTGCTCTTGATTTTCAATTTCTTCCTTACTCCTGGTTTTTAAGAGCCAAACCAGGCTGCTTAAATTTAATTCAAAATTTTGATGCCCATTCTTGGGATCAGCGAGTTGTTTTCTGGTCCACTTAGGCGCTTGCTGGGTTGTCTTGCTCCAGTTTAAGATCCTGTCAGATGGAGAGTATACCCCATAATCATCAAAAATATCGTCCTTGGAGACTTCTTTGTTGTCGATCCTTCCATTCTTCTTGATCCAAGCCTCCAATAAATTACCAATGGCCGCCCGTTCCCGGATTTGTTTGTCGCTGATGTCTGGCTCATGGCGCTTGAACCATTGGAAATTCTTCGGATTAACCCTAGCCATGGCCTGGACCTTTTGAGAATCGACCCATTGTTGGAAAGGTTCATAACTTTGATAAAGCTGGCGCCCAGCACTATAAATATCCACAATAAGTCCTTGATTCTGCGCTTGGACGGTAGCGACCTCATTCTTGATGGCCTCAACCGCCTTGGGCCAGTCTAAATTCTCCGAAGGCGCGGGGCTGGGTTTGGAAACCAGCGGATTGGGAGTTTCCACTGCTTCTTGGATTTCGTAAGTCTTAAAATCAATCCCTTGACCTATAAACCATGCCTTTAAATCTTCCGTCGACACCTTATCTCCCATGATTCCCAAATACCTCGAGAGACTTTCGAAGGTTAGCGGCGCATTTACCGGATGCAAAAAACTTAAACTGCGGACAATGCTGGACACACGGTGATCCGCGTCAGACTCAGCTTCGGCCATACCCTTATAATGGCTTAATAAATTCATGGTTATTTGACTTTTAAAAGCACTCAATGAATGTCTTGCTGCGATCAGCATGGAAGTCATGGCCAGCCGGCGCGCCGAAAGAGAACGAGACTCGAACAACGCGGACCGGTTCTCGGCATGCGTGAATTCACCCATCACAAATATGAAATAAAGTGATACTAGTTTCGCATTGGATTCGGTCGCCTGATCAAGTCCTGCACTGCTCTCCAATAGAAATGTCCCTTTCAAACTCTCTACTGAGAACGCCAATTGTGAAATACCCGCCAGAAAAGCAGTCTGTTCACGGGTTAGATAGGAAACATTCAATGTGTCCCACAAATATCTAATTTGAGCTGTTCTACGTTTTAAGTTATTGTAATTTCTTAAGAAAACTTCAAGAGCCTTCCTCACATGAGCTTCTCTGGGATCTTGAATGGCCGGGACTGGCCCTCTATAACCATTTTCCTCAAGTAATTTTTCGAGTTGTGATTCAGGAATCTGGTCCATAAACCGGAAAGCTATGGTCGCCTGAGCTTCGAATGCCGATTTGATATCTTTACGCTCAAAGATTTCTGCTTGCTTGGACTTGCGGGCCTCCCATTCGGCCCGGGTCGCCACCGTCGGCACTAAAATCTCAAACTCGGAATAAAGCCTCGCCTCATTCATGGTCCGGTCAAATTCCCTCAACCAGCTCAATAAGCTCTTTCCGGCATAAATATGAGGATCCGTTTCTTTATCCTTATGCGTATCCGCCCACTGCTTAAATTGCGGCACATGCTCATACAAATAGCGGCCGGTGTTATAAATTTCCGGCACGAGGCCTTCGCCGTTATTCTTGATGCGCTCAACTGCTTCTTGTAATTTGGCCTCAGCCTCCGGGAGTTTGAATTCACCTAAACCAGGATTACCACCTCCCGTGGGACCCCCATTTGGTTCTTCTCCGCTATCTGACTGTAACGAATCCTCAATCCCGAAAAAAGATGGGCTGAAGCCTTCCTCTGCAAACCAGCTGCTCAACTGAACTGGAGCCACAGGGTCGCCGAATAAATTAAGCGCGGCTGCCAGCGTGACCAAATTGGCTGGGATGGATGGACTTAAGAAATCAGCTAGAAAAGGCGCGTCATTAGTAAGCTTTTGGAAAAACTGCGGGACTTTGCTGGCCTCTTTGAGGCCTATTAACATGATCATTCTTGTCAGCCTGATTTTTCCTATTGGCCGTAGAGGAATACTTTCTTGCCGGGTCAATTCGTGCATGAAAAATAGATTTAGTACATTTACTGGCACAGAGGAACCTGCCCTGGCCGAAGGTAGATCAGACTTTAAATCAGCCGGGATGTTTTCCACAGTAACCATTCGCCCGGAGATTGCCAAAAGCCGATCAATATCCCCAACATCCAAATAAGAAGCCTGCTGATTATCCAATAAATACCTCAACCGGGCGACTTGCATCCTGATATCACTGATTTCTTTATCAGAGACGGCATGCCCCATCATCGTGCTTAAAAAAGGCCGCAATGTTTCTTTAGAATGGGTTTCCAAAAGCCAAACAAAGGCGGTTACATTGGGCTCAAATGGTTTTAAGGAGTCGATTCCTCCTGAAAATTGCCGCTTACTGGCCCGTCTGAAAGATTTACTGCTTATATCTTCATTCCAGGTCCTTTCATCCTCTGTTGGAATGTAAATTCCAAGTAAATTGTAGGCATCTGTCCTTAAGTCTTTGATGTCCGGCCTTTCCTTCAATAAATTTTGCAGGGCTGTGCCGGCATTTTCGTTCGGGGCATTGGCATCTTTCCATTGCTTAAAATCCTGGGAATGCTCGTAGAGGTATTCCTCTACTTTGAAAACATCGGGGATCAAACCCTCACCGTTATTTTTAATATGCTCGACAGCTGCCTTAATGTTTTCATCGAGCGTGTTTTCTTTATCAAAGGAGTCTTCAATGCCAAAAAATGACGGCTTCATGCGTTGTTCCGCAAACCATTCTCTCAAAGCTAAGGGTGTGATGGGATCATGGTAATAATTCAAAGAACGCGCGGCCGACGTCAAATTCCAGGGCCTGGTGGGATCAGCAAAAGAATCCGACGTCGGTACCAACACATAGGTGGCATTGCCTATGGTTTTACTGGTTTGGTTCTGGATTACTGCTTTTTGTTCTCTAAACCGTCTGATCATGCTCAGTTTGGCCGAACGCAAATTGTCTGCCGGACGGACGGTTAAACTCTGCTCATTAAATAAGTCTGAGGGCTTATGAGCACTTAAAGCATAAAAAATCGAATACAAATCCATCATGTGAACAGGCCCCAGTCGACCACCATGCCCCTCCCATAAGTGCTTAAGTTCGTCATTAATTCGCTTAGGCAGATTTGAAGCTTCCAGCATTTGACTCGTCAGAGCATTGATGAAATCAACCTGAGATTTTGTCGCATAGGAAGCTTTTCGCGTGTCCCATAAAAACCGGATCACGCTGATGGTGGTGATATGCCTCTTGGCCGTATCTTCATCAATATTAAAGAGTGTGGCGAATTCTTGAAAAGTAAGCCTGTCGGAAAGCCATGCCAGAGAGCTCAGGCGCCATTCCAGACGCGAATATTGCGGGTTAGTTATTAACGTCTGTCGGGGAATTCTATTAGGGGTTTTTGATTTATTCCTTTCCCATAACAAATTACTTTGTGAAGGAATAAGCATGCCGAAGGGATGAACAAGATTGCCTGCCGATGGTCTGGTGTCCAACTGCGGATAATTTTGCTTAAGTATAAAAAAGAGCGCTTCGCTATTAGTATCTCGAGGCCTGGTCGAATCTTTCCAACTTTTAAATTCCGCAGAATGTTTATATAAATAATCGCTGACATTATAAATATCAGGAATGAGACCTTCACCGTTGTTTTTGATGTAATCAGCCGCTTGCTTCATGTGTGCCGTCACCTGCGGCAATGCCGGTTTTTCAAAGGAATCCTCAATGCCAAAAAATTCCGGCTTAATATGATGTTGCTTAAACCAATCCCTTAAGGCCTCCGGCGTCATCGGGCTATGAAGATAGGATAGATTTTCTGCAGCGGTGGTTAAATTGAATGGCCGATTGGGATCAGCCACGTGATCGGGTGTTGGAACTATCAGCACACGGCGTCCATCGGCCAGCAATTGGGCATATTGGATTCTTGCTGTCCTGAATGCCTGAATTAAGGACAACTTGACTAATATCATGGAATCTTCCGGTCGTGTATCCATCTGCTGAGGATTGAAGATTGGCGAAGGGCTAAAGGCCCCAAGATAATAGAAATTAGAATAGACGTTCATCAGGGGCATGGTTGCCGGTTGATCTGCGCTTACATGTTGGCTAAAGCTTTCCCATAAACGATTTGTCTCATCAATGATGGGCTGCGGTAAGTCCGAATGTTTCACCCGTAGATCACTTAACGTCAGGACCATGTTCACTTGATCTTTGGTCAGATAAGAGGCGTGTTGAGTGTCCCATAAATAACGGATGGCCATAATCTTGCTTTTCAAATTTAGTATGGCAGCTGCACTGAGATTTGACACCCTTTGCCAATACTCATCCGAAAATCTGTCCACCGACCAGGCCAAGGCGGCCAGCTTCCAGTCAAAATTGGCATACTGAGGATCGGTGTAAATGACGGGACGTTCAATCTTATCTGGAGTCTGGTCTTTATTGACTTCCCAATCCCTCATGTCTTCACCGTGAAGAAATATGCTAAAAGGCACCAACAAACCTGTTTGACGCGAAAAATCCGGATTATCCTGCTTGATCCAAAGCCAAAACGAATCGCCGTTGTGAAGGCCATGTCTTACCGGTGAATCTTTCCACTCTTGAAAAGGCTTGTACGTCCGATAAAGATAGTCACCCACATTATCGATATCAGCAATCAGCCCTTGCCCATTATTTTTAATATGCTCGACAGCTTCATGCATTTTTTCATGCATTTGAATAGGATCTAATCTCTCATCTTTTTCGAGCAAACCTAAACCTTCCAGATCACCTCGATTAAACTCATCGACCCATTTCTTCAGCGTGTCGGCGGCGTTTTCTTGCGGCCATTGCTCCTGCCAAGCTTTGAAATAGGGAAGTTCTTCCTGAAGTTTGGCCGCGACCATCTCCAGAGTGGGCGCCTGATGTGCATCCATTAGGGGAAGCACGATGTCCGCGATTTTATCTTCCACTGTCTTCTTGACGGTGTTAGAAACAAATTGCCTTAATTGTTCATCGGTCGATGCGGCCGCTGGCGTCTGTGTGATATTAAAGAATATCCGCAGATTGGCCCTTTGTTCCCGGGCGTTTTTGCCTAAATGCGGTAAGATCGTCTCTGGGGTGGGAATGATTCCTTTGGCCATGAGTTGCTCGGCGACAAAGGTTTCCCATTTCTTTCTCACCTCATCTCTGTCCTGCCCGGATAACATGGCAGCATTGCGTTCGCCCAGACGCATCATGGTGTTATAAATCTGGATGATGGGATAAACGCCTGCCTGAGGCCTGCCCAAGGCTTCGTAAAAACGATGGGAAATCAGAGGCCAAATGTCCAATGGCCCAAAATCCCGTCCTGAAGCTTCAGTCGCTTCCGGCAGGATTTGACGCAGCACGGCAGGTTTAATGCCAAAGTGCTCCATGAAAGTCTCCATGAATATCTTTTCGGGATGCATCAAATAAGGAGCATCTCCCTCATCCCAAATTTTCAGAATAGACAAGGCTGTTTCCCATTGCCTGTACGCGGTAGGTGTGATATCCAGAGAAATGTCTTTTTTGTAATGCATAAATACCTGCAAGGCATCCAGAAATTCTTCAAAATTCCTTAATTCCGCATCGCCTCTTTTATAAACCCGGGTGGAATCTTGGGGATTCATCTGCTTGGCATTGTCGCCTAAGCTGACAACATTAGAGAATGTCCTTAAATAATCCCAATTTAAAACCCCTCGTATCGTCCCACGTCGGCCGCCGCCTCCGCCTTCGATAATCCTTTTGGTCATCTTCAAATTGGAAATGTCTGTCCCCGGCTTGAGGTGCCGCACCCGGGCATAAACCGCGTAATTGATGGGCTTTCTCATGGACCTTTCCGCGCGTAACATCCGCCGGTCGATCTCATTCTCATCATAGTCTTCCCGCGCCTCGCGCATTTCATTAATGATGCGTTCTCTGAGCCTAGCTTTGGCTTCTGGCGTCAGAATAAACTCAGGGCCTTCACGGGCAGCCACAATATCAAATCCCAAATCGAATAAAGCATGCTCGAATGGTGTTCGGCTCAACAATGTCCCTTCTGGAGTGGTTAAAATCAATAACGGAGCTTTGTTCAAGTCTGCATTAGGATCATCCAAGAGATGTAGAATAGCCTGTAAGGCATTGCTGATCAAATGGGAACGGCGATATTGGTTAAACACATGCGTGGCTACAATGGCCCGGGCCTTGAAGGTGGCATCAAATTGGATATTGGCGGCCGATGCGCTGCGTCTTTTAATCACCGGGAATCCGGTTTTTTGATGAATGTTCTGGAGCTCCGCTTCGACCGCGGTATTTTGAGGATTGGCGTCGTCCAAATTGTCTTCCATATCGACGATGTTAAACCAGTGATTAGGAGAAATGGCTTTGATCTTCTCTCTTAAGAGTCCATCTTGAGCTTGAGCCACCAGGATAGTTGGAGATTGTTCCTGTCTTTTGGAAAAAATGTCCAGAAGCTCCTGGGCCACCAAATTATTCGCATCAATGACACCATCCCGGTTGACATCATCCGGATGGGTCATGTCAGGCTTTTGTCCCCGGCCGATTTGCCGGCGGCGTTCGGCCAGGCGGCCGAAAATGGTCCTTATACTTTTGAATATATCGGTCAGTTGATCGGCTTGGTGCCAAAAGTCCGGTGTGATGGGCATGGGCTCTAGGTCCGGATGGGTCGGCGTGGGTTTTTGAGTGGACCGATTAAGCGCCTGCACAAAATTGATGATGAATCTTATTTTCTCGGTATCTGTAATGACGCCCGGCATTCCTTCGGTGCGCACGGTCTTGGTATTCAGATAACGCAAACCGTCTCTAAAGCTGTTCCAGCCAAGGAAGAACTCTTCCATGGTGACGTCATGAGTACCTTTATAAATGGCCTTCCAGTCTTCGGTAAACATGGCATAGACGGTTTTGATGGTTTCAAATGACGGGTCACCCACACCGATGGTGCCTTTGAGTGCATCTACTTCGGGCAGGAGGATGTCATGGTAATACTCGAGTGTTTCTTTGGGCAATGCATCATGAAATAAAATCACCATCCGGCGCATGTCTTCGACCTTGCGCGCATATTCACTGATGACTTCTTCCTTGGCTCCCCTGATATTTTCAATGGCTTTATATTCTTGAGGGTATTCATTCTCAGGAAAGGTATGACGAATGTCATAATCGCCGGCATAAATGCGGTCGGTTTCATTCAGCCCCAAGCCCGGTTTGGGCTTTAAGACATAAATCCAGTCGGGAGAACGACCTTTCTTGGCGGATTTGCCGAATTCATCTTCACCATACCAGTAAGAGTCATTGTGGATCGCTGTTCCATCCCCCCACGTCAAACCTAGATTGGATGTGGTCCTTGATTTCACCACGAGCTCAAGTTCCCAATTTTTACGGACGTCACTTAAAGGGATCAATTCATATTTCCCGGTATCTTTATCCAGAAGCTTGGCATTTTTCGTTCTGACTTTACGCTGTGGACTATAAGGCTTGTCTTCTTCGGAAACGATAAGGCCATTCTTAGTCCCTTGCATGGCGGCGTCGGGTTTGTTTAAATTAAAACCAGTTTCCATATCGACCATGGCGCGGTCGGAGAGGCTGTGAGACAATTGGGTTGTGTCCTGGGTCATGGACAGGGGTATTTCGCCTAGGACACCACCGGAGAAATATTTGCGCGGGATCGTCACCCCTCCCTTACCCTCCCCCTCAAGGGGAGGGAACTCTTCTTTAATGTAATTGAAAACGCCTTTCTTATAGGCGGCTAAATAGCGTTGATAGATCAGTTCCTTAATCAGGGGGTCTTGCAGATTAATGCCTTTGATTTTCTTTTGATCGGCATAAACCAGATTTAATACGGCCTCTTTGAGGGCTTTTTTGTACCACGCGGCCAGAATGAGAGAATTGAAGATTTGACGCAGGCTGGCGAAATTTTTGCCGGTGTTAACTTCGTGTTCAAGTTGGGGCAGGAGTATTTCGCGGACGATTTGAGAGGCGATGGCATGACTCTGGATTCCCGCTTTCGCGGGAATGACATGATGAGAAAGCGCCAGATAATCCTCTTCGAGCATTACTTTCAAATGGCTGCTGACGACAAAAGCCGTTTGGTTACGCTCGAAGACCTGGGCTTTGTCAGCCATGATCCATACTTTATTGAAGGTATTAACCGGAATGCTTTGGGCGCCGTACATTTGATGGGTTTTGGCGTACACCCTATCCCAAAATTCCCTACCTAATTTCTTCTCGGGATAAATCAAGGAGGCGGCGACCTGTTTTAGAATATAATCCTGGGCCAAAAGATCACGGCCCATATCTGTCCTACTTAGAGCTTCGGTGATGGTGCGGTTTTTCTCATACGGTGAAAGATTGACCCATAATTCTTTTTCGGGGATGGCCAAAGACGCGAGGAAATACTTGATAAGCTTCTCCCCTTCTTTCTTGAGGGCTTCTCCTTGCAGATGGTCTTGGCCCACATCTACAATAAAATCAAACAGGAAAGGATTGTCTTTATGGACGGTCACGCCTTTGATCATGGCCGGTTCATACGCCGGGCTCAAATCGACCATGATGCCAGGCTCAGGAAGACCTAAAAGAGGTTGGGCTTGCGCCTCAGGGAGGGGCCCAAAGGAAGAGCCTAAAAAGCTGATAATAATGAAGATAGATATAGCTCTTCGCAGCATGATATTTCCGGATTTTTATTGAAAATAGGCACAAAAATGCCTACTCAAAGCTACCATATTTCAGGGAGAAAAACCACTTTTTGAGGAGGGTGAAATTTATGGACCATTTTGTCCACTTGGGCAAAATGGTCTAAAATTTTTTGACCGGAATTAAGACAGATCCAAAGCTATTTTCTTTTTTGCCACAAGTTGGGATCTCTGCGCGCATGAAGCACTGCCAGTATAATTATCCTTTGTCCCCTCACGATATAAAAAATCCCAAAAGGAAAACGGCGGGTCAAAGATCTACGAATACCTTGATATAGAATTGAATATATTGTGGGAGAACGGTTGATTTGAGACAACGATGCATCCACACAACGCAAGAATTCTCTGCCTAATCCTGGAACACGGTCTTCATACCAGCCAAAGGCGCCTCGCATATCTTGCTCGGCTTCCGGGCGGATAATAAGATCGTATTTCATTTTCTAGACAGAATTCTTTTTTTGACTTCTTTCCAGGGAAAGCCAGCAGAAGGATTACTATGGTAGGCAGCTAGACGACGATCTAACTCTTTTTTCTGCTTATCTGTTAAGGGAAGGGCCTCTGGAACGGCAGCGACGCTATCCCAAACATCTTCAACTAATTGGATTCTTTCTGAAACATCCAATTTTAATATATTAGCTATGGAGATTTCGTTACGCATATTTAAAGGATATATTAAAACTATTGTTTGTGCAATTAAAATTGCCAACCAATCACGCCAGATCCAATATCAACCATTTGATTAATTAAAACTTCTTAAATACAAAAAACACCGCGATGACCATGAAACCAAAGCCCACCAGATAGTTCCACTTCAGCGGTTCTTTGAGGTACACGACGGAGAAGCCGGCAAATACGATGAGGGTGATCACTTCCTGGATGATCTTTAGCTGGGCGCCGGTGAATTCGCCATACCCTATGCGGTTGGCGGGCACCTGGAAACAATATTCAAAAAACGCAATCAGCCAACTGACCATGATGGCTGCCCATAAAGGTGAACTTTTATATTTGAGATGGCCGTACCAGGCGACTGTCATAAAAAGATTGGAAATGATTAAAAGCAGAACGGTTGTCATCGAGCACCTCTTTTCGATCTAAAACAATTTTTGACTTTGCTTATACGGGGCAAGGACGAGCGGATCTTTACGATTGTAGGCATGCAGATCAAAAACCCAATCAAAATCATTTTCACGTTTGGGATACCATTCGCCAAAGAAAGGACTCGTGCCTGTCTTCTTATTAATGACAACCACATATTCCGTTTGCAGTAAATCTTTGTAACTGGTCGTCAACGCATCCTGGGACATGGGTTCCAGGAAATTATGCCCAAAGACTACAAACCAGTAGGCCGGATATTTGGCCACAAGAGGTCCGGTTTTAAGATCCGGATAGGAAACACGATAACTGTCCTTTTCTTCGGTGCTAATCAAAATCCGTTGGGCCATGATCTTGGCTTGCTGGTCGTTGACACTCTGCCCCGGCTTGACCAGATGGTCGTAATTTTGATAGATGGCTTTGGTGGAGGTACAGCCGGCGAGTATCAATATCATAAAGAACTGGATTCCCGCTTTCGCGGGAATGACGTATAGTTTTTTCATGGCAGAAACCTTGTTGAGCGCAGATGACGTTCCAAGTGGAAGACTAAGAAGTGATTCAGAACAAACTTCAGTTCTTTTTTCACCGATGGTGCCATGCCCAGACGGACGGCCCCCTCCCAGGTGTTTCTTTGAATATGTAAAATTGAGGCCACCGCTCCCAACGAAATAGGTGTGGCCTCACCACTGGCGTCTTTGCAGTGATCACATAAAAGACCGCCCAGACGCAAACTGAAATGGGGAGCCTTGGAGATGATCTTATTACATCGCACACAGGCTTCCAAATGAGGTTGAAATCCGGATAAGGAGAGGATTTTGATTTGAAAGGTTTCGACGAGCTTCCCCACATCTTCGGTTGTCTGCAGGGATTTTAGAAAAGCCTGCATCAAGTCATAAATATGGCGGTTCTGCTCTTCGATCGGCATCAGATTGTCAATGAGTTCACAGGCGTAACTGGCCGCGGTCATGCGCTCCAGATTCTGACGCAGGCCGGAGAAAAAATCCTTCATATCGCAATGACTCACCAGATGAATATCGCTGTTGCGGTATTGGTAGTAGACGATATCATTGAGGGAGAATCTTTCCACGCTCGAACCGAATTTGCGCGGATCGCGGCGAATGCCTTTAAGCACGCCCTTGACCTTACCAAAATCCCTGGTAAAGAAAGCGGCAATACGGCTGGTTTCCCGGAAGTCGAAACTTTTGAGGACAATGCCCTCGGTTTTTACAATCATAACTTGATTATGACAAAACTGTGATATAATTCAAGAGTATGTATAAGGATTTTTACCAGTTCAAAGAACTCCCCTTTAATACAACCGCCGATCCCGGTTTCTTTTTTCCCTCTTCCCAACACGAAGAAGCCTTCAATCATCTGGTCTATGGCATCCGGTCTCGACGGGGAATTGTGGTTATCACCGGTGAAGTCGGCACGGGCAAAACCACCCTTTGCCGCACCCTTCTCAACCGTCTGGATAAATCTATCAAAACGGCTTTGATCCTGAATCCTAATTTTTCCGACTTGCAGCTGTTGCAGATGATCGTCAATGATCTTGGCATTTCTTATGTGAAGAAAACCAAACTCGATTTGGTGGGTGCCATTTCCTTATTTCTGATTGATGAATCCGTGCAAGGCCATAATGTGGCGGTGATTATCGACGAAAGCCAGGGCCTGAACGTCCGCCAACTGGAACAGATCCGGCTTTTATCGAACCTGGAAACCGAAAAAGAAAAATTGCTGCAAATCATTCTGGTCGGCCAGCCGGAATTGGGTGATAAACTCAAAAGCCCGATGCTGCGTCAGTTGACCCAACGGGTCAGCGTGCATTACCATATCCACCCGCTGAAAAAAGAAGAGATCGCCCAATATATCAATCACCGCTTGAAGGTCGCCCGTGCTAATCCTAAGCTTCATTTTACTGAACAAGCCATTGAGGTCATTTACGCCTATTCCAAGGGCACGCCGCGGATCATCAATATCATCTGCGACCGCGCCCTCTTGGCCGGATTTGCCAAAGAGGCCTTCACCATTGACCATCACCTGATCGAACAAAGCGCCAAGGAAGCCCAATTTACTTATGAGTATCATTAATGACGCCTTAAAGAAGGTGCAGCAGGGCCAAGAAGCCAAGGCAATGGAACCCTCTGTGCCACCGACGCCTGCTCCCTCAGACCCGGCCGCTATTTACGGCACCGCTCAAAAAAGTTATACCCGCATTGAAGATGAATCTTCCGTTGAATATTTGCCGTCCAAAGCCAAAAAACCCGTTTCCATCCCTCAATTGCTCCTGGCGGTCGTTTTGGTCTTAGGCGCGTCTTGGTTTTTATTTAAACAGGTGATTACCTATTTCCCCGAAATCCAAAAATTAGGCCACTCACCTATTAGCCAGTTAACTCATAAAAAAGACGACGGATATAATTTTCCTGTGAAGGACCCCAAGGATTTTGTACCCTTAGCCAAAATCAATATCCCTTCAGCGACCTCTGCGGCGAGCAGCTCTTCCCCGGATCTTAAAACACCGCCGGTCGTGCCACCCGCGCCGAAAACCTTGAATGTGCATGGGGTCATGGCCAACGGCAACAATAATCTGGCTTTGATCAATGATAAGGTCTACCAGGAGGGTGACGCCATCGACGGGATTAAAATCACCAAGATCAGTTTAGACTCCATTACCGTCATTAAAGACGGCCACGAAGAAACCATCCCTGTTAAGAACTAAGATACGCTTGAATCAATGATGTGATGATTTTGGCAGCGTAATCGGTAGACGTCACCAATTAAAGATACGCTTGAATGGATGATGTGATGATGTTGGCAGGAACGTCGGTCACGACTGATACTTGACCGATCTTGCGGGCCAGCACAAAGCGGTTATGGCCTGCGGCAAATTTCTTGTCATGGCGCATTAAATCCAATATCTTCGCTAAGCGCACAGCTTTGATTTGCTGGGGCAATCCGACCGTTGTAATCAATCGATTGATCCGTCCTTCATTGGCCGCACTCAACAGGCCCATCTGCACAGAAATCCGGGCTGCCACGCGCATGCCGAGTCCCACGGATTCCCCGTGATGGTATTGATTATACCGGCCGGCCGCCTCGACGGCGTGTCCCACCGTATGGCCGAAATTCAGAATGGTGCGTAGACCCCTGGTTTCTTTCTCATCTTGGGCCACCACATCAGCCTTGATCTTGGCACAGCGATGGATAATAAAATTCAAGACCTGAGGCTCACCTTTAAAAAAGCCGGCATGATGCGCCTCGATATAGTCAAAGAGTTTAGGATCACGGATGACGCCGTATTTGATCGCCTCAGCCAAACCATTGCGGATCTGACGGGGACTTAAAGTTTTAAGCACACTGGTATCAGCCAAAACCAGGCGCGGCTGATAGAACGCACCCACCAGATTCTTGCCGGTTTCCAAATCAATGGCGGTTTTGCCGCCGATGGCGGAATCGATCTGGGCTAAAAGTGTGGTCGGCACCTGAATATAAGGCACACCCCGCTTGTAGATGGCCGCCACAAATCCGGCTAAATCACCGACGACACCCCCACCCAAAGCCACAATAAAAATCTGTCGCTCGACGTCATACGCACTAATAGATTTTAAAAGACGCAAGGCATACGGCGCGCTTTTGCTCTTCTCACCTTCGGGTACATTGAAAAACTTAACCGTATACCCCGCCTTTTTAAGGCTGCCGGCGAGCTTTGACCCGTAGAGTTTTTCGATGGAGGGATGAGAAATGACCACCGCGTCTTTGCCCAGCCCCAACGGAGCGATGAATGGAGGGCATTGCCCCAAAATGCCGCTGCCGACGACAATGGTGTAGGGATTTTGCTTTAAGGCAACCGGTATTTTCGACATCACAGCTCGACTCCAATCCAATAACCGACTTGTTTGATGACCGGGTACAAATATCCCAT